>OJDH01000085.1_pt1 | contig 81386 bp, 81 predicted proteins | sample 1592761 | NCBI WGS metagenome assembly OJDH01 (sample SAMN05416855, study PRJEB24817) | seawater metagenome | isolation source: Sea water | place: Canada:Atlantic | collected 2013-11 | reverse complement strand
GATCTACACTATCCTCTTCGTCGGCAGCGTCAGATGTGTATAAGAGACAGAAATAGCTCTCCCTGAATTGCTACCTAAGCAGAAAGAAAGGCAGAAAGGAAATAAGGAAATAAAGAAATAAAGAAATAAAGAAATAAAGAAATAAAGAAAATAGAAATAAAGAAAAGGACATCCACACAATTGGCATCTTCCTGAACTGACTTCTACACTGCTTGCACCCCGCCAGCCGTATCGGCGTCACGTTTCAGGAGAGTGTGATGACCCGCGCCCGTCGAGAGCAGGTGAGCCTGCTGGATACCCCGTATTACCACTGTATTTCCCGTTGTGTTCGCCGTGCTTTTCTATGCGGTCAGGATGCCCAGAGCGGGCATTGCTTTGAGCATCGTCGCCAGTGGATTGTCGAGCGGCTGGCGCTGTTGGCGGATGTGTTCGCCATTGATATTGCGGCCTACGCGATTATGTCGAACCATTACCATCTGGTGCTGCATGTGCATGAAACTCGGGCGGATGGCTGGACGGATGATGAAGTGATCAAGCGCTGGTTAACCCTGTTCAGTGGCCCGCCGCTGATTCGTCGTCACCAGCTCGAAGAGGAACTAACTGAATCCGAACGGGCGAAGATGGTTGAGATTGTTGCTGACTGGCGCGAGCGGTTGAGTGATCTGAGCTGGTTTATGCGTTGCCTGAATGAGCACATTGCTCGTCAGGCCAATCAGGAGGATGGCTGTACAGGGCGGTTCTGGGAAGGGCGGTTTAAGTGCCAGGCCCTGCTGGATGAGCAGGCTTTGCTGACCTGTATGGCCTATGTGGATCTGAACCCGTTACGGGCAGGGCTGGCGGCAACGCCTGAAGCGTCGGATTACACCTCGGTTCAGCAGCGGGTGGAGGAGACGGCAGCGTCAGTTGAGTCTGATGCTGTTAAACCGGTACTGCAATCACTCTCGGCGGCACAGCAGGATATTGATAATCATGCTGTGCCGTTTGCACTGGCCGATTATCTGGAGCTGGTGGACTGGACCGGGCGCTGCCAGCGTGAGGATAAACGGGGTTATATCTCTGAACGTACGCCGCCGATTTTACAGCGTCTGTTTATTGACCCGCAGCAGTGGCAGCGAACGATGTTACCGGCAGGGCTGCGGTTTCAGCAGGCGGTGGGCTCTGTAGCCCGGTTAAAGCAGTATGCGCTGAATCAGGGGCGGCGCTGGGTGCAGGGCATGGGCCAGGCGCAGCGGTTGTATTGCAGCTGATATAGGCGAGGTGTCTATATCTGTCCTGTAAAGCGTATCCCGAACGATCATGAACTGATGCCAGCGTCAATCGACGGTCCTCTGAACGTGCCCGTGGGCCGTCTGCGTAAGGTGAACCTGGGCAACGTTTTCCTCAATACTTTCAGCGTGGATGACCTGTGCTGTGGGAGAGTGGAGCTGCAGCCTAGTTAGCTGAAAACTTTAAGTACATTTAAGTGTACGTATAAAAAGTTTTTAACTATGCATTTGTGCCATGCTACACCGTGTTCATTGCTTCCATTTCAGAGGTTTCAATCATGGCGATACAGGCAATTCTGGCTGAACAGGCCGTCAGCATTACTGAGCTGCGCAAGAACCCGGCGAAGTACATCCTGGACGAGCCGGTGGCTATTCTGTCGAAAAATAAACCCGCAGGCTATTTGCTGAATGCGGAACTTTTTAAACGCTTACTTGATGCCTATGAGCAGCAGAGCGGGGCAAGCTTCAACGCTGAATTTCGTCCATCGGCGGCGCGACTTCAGGCGGTTACACGCATGGGTGCTGATGTCATTCTTAGTACGTCAGAGCACGACCTTGGGGACTTCACTGAATAATGAGAGTGTTCAAAAGCCCTGTTATTCGTGAGCAACTGAGCCAGACAGAGCTAGCGGCGCTGGAAAATGATTTCAGGCAGTACAAATCAACAGGCGTACTGCCAGACACCTTTGGCAGGGATGTGCTTTACGATCACCCGCACACGTTACCCATTGTCAGGACCGAAGCGATAAAGCACATACATCTGGCCTCTGCGGATAAGCTTTGGGAGCAGCGGGACTGCTCAGTACCGCAGAACCAGCGATGTACACCTCGTTTACTGTGAAGGCGCTCTGATTGAGGGGGGTCTATTTGTTGATTGCGATCTTATCGCCAGACGCTCACGAGCAGGCAAGGCGCAACGATATTATGTATAAGCTTGGGGTGACGGCGGAGAAGTTTCGCGGCCAGTTTTGAGCACCCCGCCAGCCGTATCGGCGTCACATTTCAGCCCCCGCACTGATTCCCTCGGCTCGTAAGGCACTACAGCTGAAGCTGACGCGACAGGCTGCGGGCTTCCCGACGTTCCATGTACACAATCGCCAGCCCCGAGCCCAGGATAATCGCCATCCCCAGCCAGGTGAGGGCATCGGGCAGTTCATGGAACACCAGATACCCCAGTGCCGCCGCCCCCAGAATTTCAAGATAACGAAACGGCGCCAGCAGACTGGCCGGGCTCAGGGTATAGGCGGTGCTGATCAGTCCGTGGGTCAGGGCAGAGACAAATCCCAGCAGCACAATCAGACCGTAGTGATGGGGCTCAATGGTGCCCCAGTTTAGCAGCGGCAGCGACCAACCCCGATCCGTCAGCACCGTGCCGACCAGCAACACCGCCGTCAGCAGCAGTGTCCCGGCCAGGCTGATCCAGGCCTGAGCCTCCGCGCTGGGCAGGCGGCTGCGGGTGGTGCGGATACTGATCAGATAAAGGGCATAGAACAGCGCCGACGCCATCGGCAGCAGCGACGGCCAGCCATAGAGCTGCCAGTTGGGCCGAATCACCACCAGCGCGCCACCGAGCCCAACCACCGCCAGCAGGTACCGGATCGGCGAGGCCCGCTCATTCAATAGCAACGCTGACAGCATCATCACCAGCAGCGGCTCGATAAAAAACAGCGCGAGGGCATTGGCCACCGGCAGATAGGCCAGCCCCCACACCATCAGAATCACCGCCAGATTGACGAACAGACAGCAGAGCCACAGCTTGCCGGTAAGCGCCCGGTCATGCCGCAGCCGGGGTAGCCCGCGAATGGCGATTAGCATAAACAGCGCCTGAAACACCACCCGCAGAAAGGTGATTTGCACTGGTGACAGCGCGTCGGACAGCAGCTTGGCCAGCACATCCACCCCCGGTATTAACAACATACCCAGCATCATAAGCCCGATACCGCGCTGGACATCCTCAGTCGCGCTCGCACCGGTACGACCCGGATGACCGCTTGAGCGCATTAACCGCATAACCCGCATAAACCAATCCTTACTGACAGAGACACACGCCCGCGCACCGCAGGCGTTTCAGAGACGGGAGGATGCTATCAAGTAGTTTTACTAAGGAAAAGTTATTAATATTGCGCGAGTTGTATAGAAAAACTAAACGAAGGCCCAGCCATGAAACCACTGCACCGACGCCAACTGCCACTGAACGCCCTGCGCGCTTTTGAAGCCGCAGCCCGACACTGCCACCTGGGCAAAGCCGCCGAACAGCTGGGCGTCACCCAGGGGGCGGTGAGCCAGCAGGTACGGGCGCTGGAAAACCAGCTGGGCCAGCCTCTGTTTCTCCGCAAACACAAACGGCTCTACCTGAGTGCTGCCGGGCAGCAACTGCTGGTGGCGGTGGGGGAGGGGCTAGACACTCTCACCCGGGGTATCAGCCAGCTGGGCAGCGACTGCCAGCGCATGGCCGGTGAACTGGTGCTCTGTTCGACCCCCTCAATCACCAACAATATGCTGATGTCAGTGATCGGCCGGTACAGCCGGGTATACCCCGAAGTCACGCTGAAAATGATCCAGATCGCACCGAACGCCGCCAAACTGCCGGATAACTACGATATCTGCGTCTGCTTCGGCCTGCCCGACGACACCACCCATATGGAAACCCGTAAACTGATCACCAGCCGCTTCTATCCGGTGGCCTCACCCGCCTTTATGATCAACCGCCCCATAGTCGAGCGCGGCGATCAACTGCTGGACTTCCCCCTGCTGCACGACCGCTCCCGTGGCTGGACCAGCTGGTTCAACCGCTTCGCCAGCGGCCAGGACCGAGGCCACGCCGCCAATATCCACTACACCGACAACTACCAGGCGCTGATGGCCGCCCGGCTGGGCCAGGGCGTGGCACTGGCGGAATACTACGAAATCGCCGCCGATATCGCCGCCGGAAAACTGGTGCTGCTGTACGGCCAGGACATCTCCATGGGCGTCGACAGCTACCTGGTACTGCCGAAAAAAGAACGCCAGACCCGGCGCAGCCTGGTCTTTGCCGACTTTATCGAACAGTACCTGGCAGGGGTAAATGAACGCCCCTGAACGCAGAGCGGTGATGGCGTCACGTTTCAGGAGAGTGTGATGACCCGCGCCCGTCGAGAGCAGGTAAGCCTGCTTGATGATGAAGTGATTGAGTGCTGGTTAAAGCAGTATGCGTTGAGCCGGGGACGGTGCTGGGTACAGGGGTATGGCGCAGCGGTTGTATTGCATGTGAACATGCTGGATGAGAATACCGCGAAGTGGTGTGCCCATCACCTGATCTGGAAGCATGGCTTCAGTGATGGGCGCGCTGTCTGCAGGGTTGTTGCCGTTCAAAGCATTGCCAGTAATAACTGAAGAATTAAACAGTTAAGGTGATTTTGCCTACCGCTTTGCCCGATGCCAGTAAATCATGTGCTTTAGCAACGTCCCATATTGAGAAATCACTTTCGTCGATAATAGGTGTGATTTTACCAGCATCAACAAGCTCTGCGATCTCAGTAAGAATGCGGCCATGTGAAGCATGATTAATGCCGTGATATAACGGAATCAGCATTAGAACGCTATGGAACGACAAGCTCTTAAGTGCTACCTGTAGTGGGTCTGCAATGGGTAGTGTTGTTGTTACATGGCCATTGAACCTGGCTGCTTCAAATGACTTTTCTATGTTATCACCTGCAACTGGATCAAAAACTTTGTCGAAGCCAGCACCGTTGGTATATTTCTGTACGTAGTCTGAAACAGATTCTGTGGTGTAATCAACTAAATTATCTGCACCGACTGTTTTAGCTAATGCTTCATGCGCTGGAGAGTAAGTTGAGGTTACGTTTGCACCCAGCACCTTGGCTAACTGAACGGCGATGTGACCAACGCCGCCTGTCGTGCCATGGATCAGAACATTATCACCGGGTTTAACATTCATTTTATCAACAAGCGCTTCATATGAGGTGATTGCAACTAACGGCAGAGCTGCAGCCTGTTTCATCGTGAGGGTTTTTGGCTTTTGAGCCATTAATCGTGCGTCAACCAGCATGAATTCAGCCAAAGCACCATCAACACCATTAATACCACCTGCCATGCCGTACACTTCATCGCCAACGTTAAAGTTGGTAACGCCTGCACCGACTTCAGTAATAATGCCTGCAACATCACCATGCAGTACTTCGGGTAGATTCTTTGACCAGGGTAGTTCAATTGAACGAAGCATCATATCAATCGGGTTTACACTGGTTGCTTTAACTTCGACAACCATGTGGCCTGGCCTGGCGACAGGTTTTGGTTTTTCTGATAACTGGAAAACGTCAGTGCTGCCAATTTCTTTAATGATCATTGCTTTCATGGTGTTTACTCTTTATCTGTCTGTTGATTTGATCGTTCGTTTAAGTGTGGCTATTCTATTTTATGCCAATAGAGCAACCAACTACCCAGCCAGCAAATTACTTTTGTCTTTTTGGCAACGCCAGGTTAGAGTCATGAAAGTATAGGTGCAGATAATAACAAGGCTATATAGGAGAAATCATGAGCTCACTGAATCGGTTACTGTATTTTAACTGCGTGGTAGAGACAGGTAGCATCTCTGAAGCCAGTAGAATATTTGATGTGCAGCCCTCTTCTATTTCCAGGCAGTTAGCTGTTCTTGAACAAGAACTCGGCGTTCGTCTTCTAAATAAAACCACCAGAAGTACAGGGCTAACGGAAGCTGGGCACAAGTACTATGAGTTTTCTCAGCGTATAGTGTCTGAATTTGATGAAGCCAAAAGAGCCGTTAATGACTTACAAGAGAAACCAAGGGGTAAGCTTAAAGTAAGTATGACAGTAGGGTTTGGCGAAAGTGTTGTGCTGCCACTTGTTTCAAAGTTTATGTCGTTGTATCCCGATATTGATGTAGAACTCGAGTTAACCGAGCGTGTTGTTGATCTTGTCGAAGAAAATATTGATGTGGCTATTCGCAGTGGCCGATTACCTGATTCAACAATGATTGCAAAACGATTAGCGTTTAATAATTTTTTATTGTGTGCTAGTTCACAATATTTAGCTAGCAAAGGCACACCTCATAGCCCAGAAGAGTTAATAGACCATCAATGTATTCGGTATGGTTATTCCCGTTGGAAAGATTGGTTTTTAATGGGTGAAGAAAGAGTAAAGCTGATTATTAAAAAATCTATTTCAGTTAACTCGGTAAATGGTCAAAAGCAACTGGTAATAAATGACACCGGTCTGGCATTGATGCCTTTTTGGGCGATTAAGAACGAACTGGAAAATGGCTCGATAATCCAGGTCATGCCTGAGCATATTTTTAGCCCTTACGAAGAACTTAGTGCCACCTACGCCATTTATTTAAAACGGGATCTAATTTCACCAAAGACTCGCGTTTTCCTGGATTTTTTAGCTGAGAATGTGATTGGTTTTGACGTTTAGAGGACATTAGTAACCTGAAGAGTTGCTGGCTGCACGGTATACCATCCCGCCAGCTGTGTCAGCGGCAACTATCCTGAACAGGGGAAATCAGGCGCTTTTTTGACAATACATTTACTCAGACCAATACCAGCTGGTCACATTATATCGATATAAACCTGCATGTTCAGCGTTCAGCCTCTCTACCCAGTGTTCAGAGCCCTCTGATGAAGGGTCAAATAAAACACAACGGTTGTATAAAGGCGAAATACTAACAGGCCCGTCATCGGCTCCTATAAAAACCAGTTCACCACCTGCGTTATTGCTCCATTCTTTGTTTAAATACACCAGCATACATAGCTCTCTTCCAGGTGAGTCATCCGCATGTTGTTCAACAAAGTCAGCAGGGCCTAAGCGAAAGTAGTTCGTATTGATGCCGGGATCAGTCACATTAATATCAGTGAGTCGCACATTAAATATACGTGACAGCACAGACATGAATGCATCCCCGCGTAGAAAGGATAAAAACTCCTGGGCTAAATCGGGATTAGCGGTATTGGAACTAACGGTTTCAGGTTGCCAGGCATCGCGCTGTACAAAGCGTTCATCGTGGCTGGCTTGTTGCCACTGGTTGTTATCGACATATAAAGCAGAGTAGGTGTGCTGTTGAGTCTTCCAGTCATGCTGTTGCTGCAACACGTTTATTACGTTATCGAGTTTGGCGTCATCGAATAAGTCATCAATCACGATGTGATTGGGACAAGAACTTAATAAAGACTTTCGATAGGCGCGTATCGCAGAATCGCTTATTTTCTCATCATTCAGCCACATTGAAACGACTCGCTTATGTTTTTAGATAACAATCAGGGAATTGATAATACAGGGTGGAACAAAAAACAGAAAAGAAAATAAGTCCCTATCTGAATCACGCCCTGTACGGCCCTTGCCAGCCGTATTGGCGTCATTTTGCAGGAGACGATGATGGCCCGTGCCCATCGGGATCAGGTAAGCCCGCTGCAGAACTGAGTGAGTTGAAAGGGCCACAGTGCGAGAGGTCGTTACTTATCCTGAAAAGTGGCTCAGATATCGAAACGCCCACCTGGGCTCAGGTGAGCGCTGCCGTACCCGCTTAAGCTCTCTTAACGAAGGCTGCGGTGATCATCATTTCACCGGCGCCATCCACTTTGCAGTCAAGCTGATGATCCTTTCCTTCAACGATGCGGCGGATCACGGCTTTTGTGCCGATCTTAAGGACCAGGGAGCTGCCTTTTACCTTGAGGTCTTTAATGAATGTGATCTTGTCGCCGTCTTGCAGCTGGGTGCCGTTGGCATCTTTAGCCGTCGGGGTGTCTTCGTCGGCAGGTGCTTCCGACGGGTTCCATTCATGTGTGCATTCTGGGCAGATCAGCAGTTCCTGATCCTGGTAAACAAATTCAGACGTGCATTTAGGGCAAGGAGGAAGGGACATAGTGTATGACTTCTTTAAATGAATTTGGTGTGCATGGTAATGGGGCGGTTCTGTCTTGGCGAGTGCTTTTAACGGAAACTGAAAATTTTTGGCGCTGAGTGGGGGAGGCCGTGTTGCTTCTTTTACTGGATGTCCTCTACTCACATTCATTAGCCTTGCTCGTCGTTCTGCACGAGTGCTGAATCGAGTGCTCTACTAGAATGTCGCTATTTCTCAGCCAGGGGAATTTCCATGTCAGTACGCCGTAGAAAAGTAGCCCGTCGACGCCTTCATAAACGCAGTAAAAACCCGGTAGAGGTTATTCGCAAATTACATGCAAGCGATACAGCCGGGCAATTATTGGCCGAACAGCTAATTCTACGCTATGCCGAAGCCTACGATCTGGACGACCCAACTCATATTACTCCGTTGCAGCTGTTTGATACATTTGCTGTGTCTGGCTTTGATTTTGTTGGGCAGGGCTCTCATGGTTACGGTGCTATCGGCGTGGGTGCGGGGGTGAAAATTGGTGTGGATATCGGAACCGCGATATTACCTGGTTTTGTTAAAGCGGATGTTAGTGGTGGGCTGGTGGCTAGCGGTGCCAGCGAAACATTGCTGCTGCTGTTACGCCAGCCTTGTGAATGTATACAACAGCCTCTGATGTTTATGACTGGTCGAGGTCAGTTATGGCAGGGGGAATGTCAGTTCTCTGCGGGTATAAGTCTGGGGCACAAGTTTCAGGTCAACGCCGCTGCTCTGCTGGACAAGCCAGGTGAGCCTGAGTCTGAATCTGACGTCGCCAGTAAGGCCCGTTTTCGTGAGTATGGTACCCTGGCGCTGGAAAAAGTTGGTGCAGATGCAGCGGCGCAGCTCAGTGCGTCCGTTGATGCTAGCTATGGTGGCGAGTATATGATGTTACGTGACCCCGACCCTCTCTGGTTTGGTCGCCCTCGAGACCCGGCACTGCAGGCGCTGTTTGCCGAGTTTATTGGTTATGGCACTAAAGCGGGGGTAAAAGAGCGGGTTGGGGTCTTTTTTGGCAAAGAAAAAGCACTATTGCAGCCGCTTTTTCATGGTCTGAGTTTTTGGCAGACTCTGCAGAAAGCGATTACCAAAGGCGGTATACCGACTGCCCAGTTGCAGCAAAGCCTGGTGGATGCTCAGCACTGGCTGGAAGTCGTGGATACTCTGGCCAGTCGGGAAGGCCCGGAAGAGGTGCTGGCGGAGCTGGAGCAGCTGAACAAGTCGCTGGATGAAGAAAAACGCCGCAACTGGCTGGAGCGGCGGTTTAATAAAAATGAAAAACGTCAGCTTAAGCGTCGTGCCAGTGACCTGTTTGATCAGCTTGGTCTGGAGCTGTTGCTGCCTGAGCAGGGTCGCAGTGGCTATGCCAGTCTGTCGGGTTGGCATGATGCGCTGGGCTGGCTCCGTGAAGCGTTGAAGATGGAACCGCGTAAGCGTCGCCAGTTGCTGAATGAAATTTCATATCACCAGAAAGTGGTGGCCTGGCTGGGGAGTAGCCCGGAACAACCATTGGAGCCGGGCAATCCAGACAGCCTGACCAGTCGTCTGTGTTTCCTGAATATGTGGGGGCACGGAGTGAAGGCTGGTGCAGGTGCCAAAGCTGAACTGAGCGCAGATGTGAAAACCCCGGTACTGGGTCTTGGGCTGGCTTTAAAGGCTGGGGCCAGTATCAGCGCTGAACAGAAATGGACGCTCTACCGGCTACAGCATTTCAACCGGGCCGCTGAGTGTATTGATAATCAGATCAGTCAATGTATCTACACCCAGGATACGGCGGTCAGTTATACCCAGACTGTGGTTAAGGGTGCGATTGCCGGGCAGATTCTCAAGGATGATGAGGATCTGATTGAACAGAAAACGGGTACAAAAGCGCAAATCAGTACTGATAAAGCTCTGGTGAATACGCTTAGTTATGAGTCGTCTCAGCTGACGTGGCAACCAGTTATCGGCCATAACAAAGTGACTTTGAAGCCCGGCACCGGGCTCAGTTTTGGCCATTCCATCACGCTGGATGCATTCGCGGCTATTCTTGAGAAAGACCCTGGCCATGAAGGTGTATTGGCCTCTCTGGCGGACAATCTGCGGGTTTCCAGCCCGGATTTACTGGCAGCCGTTGAGGCCAGTGCGTATTTGCTGGACTCAGATCTACCCGTAGAGGTACTACTGGTGGAGAGTATCTTCGCAGTAGGGGTTGGAAGAAATATTCCGCTTACGTGGTGTGCTGATGGCTCACCCGAGCTGGGTGCGGATATACGCAGCGGCCTGCAGGTGGTGGGGCAGAAGGATATGGAGGCTGATCTGCAACGCGAAGCAACGGAAAAAACTTGCCTGCAGTCAATTCGTCTGCGTTACCGTATCGCTGACAGTATGGATAATGGCACCACCTTTACGCTGGGGATTCCGCTACCCCCGTTCACGCTGGGAGTCGAGCTGACTGCTGTGTCCCGTGCTGGAGCCAGCGGGCTTGTAGATTTAGGTGCCTTCTGGTTTGGCCCTGGCAGCGTGGATAGTCATGGTCGTCAGATTGTGCCCTATCCTGAAGACAGTGTGCCAGCGGTGGTGTTATTGCATCAGTAGTGGTGTATCAACAACAGTATCAGTTGCTGTACAGGAGTGGGCCTGAACGTAGCTGTGATCTATCCTGCGAATACTGGGCCCCTCGGGGCAGTGACTATCCTGTATGTTCACCTGCGCTGCCTGGTAGCTGGCCCGCTACAGCCACCGGGCCAGCTTGAGCCACAGCTTATGTGGCTTGCATTGAATTTAATCAGTTTGCCCATTGCTACTCTTTAATAGGGAAGTGAGCAGATGCATAGCCTGGCGCGGGCTTAAATGTGCTGTGAGGTGGTTTGGTTACCCCGGAAACGGGTTGGGCATTTCTTTGATCAAAATAGCGCTAAGGTAATCACGTTGGATAGATATAAAAATGGCCCATTAGATGGGCCATTTTTAGTTAACAGTCACACTGGCTGGCTTAGCCTTCCAGGCCCTGTTTCTTCAGGTATTCGTCGTAGTTGCCGTGGAAATCGACGATGCCGTCCGGGGTAACTTCCAGGATACGGGTGGCCAGTGACGATACAAACTCACGGTCATGGCTGACGAAGACCAGGGTGCCTTCGTAGTCTTCCAGCGCCTGGTTCAGGGATTCGATTGATTCCATGTCCAGGTGGTTGGTTGGCTCATCCATCAGCATGATGTTGGGCTTGGTCAGCATCAGTTTGCCGAACAGCATCCGGCCCTGTTCACCACCGGAGATCACTTTTACCGACTTGGTGATCTCTTTCTGGGAGAACAGCATCCGGCCCAGGGTGCCACGAATCACCTGCTCGTCGTCGCCTTCCTGCATCCAGTTGCTCATCCAGTCGATGAGGTTTTTGTCCTCTTCGAAATCAGAGGCGTGGTCCTGGGCGTAGTAGCCCAGAGTGGCGTTTTCAGACCACTTCACTTCACCGCTCAGTGATGGCTTGTCGCCCACCAGGGTTTTCAGCAGGGTGGATTTACCGATACCGTTAGGGCCGATGATGGCAATTTTCTCGCCCACGTTGACCATCATGTTCAGGTTTTTGAACAGGGTGTCGCCGTCGTAGCCGTTGCTGGCGTTTTCAACTTCCAGTGCCTGGCGGTGCAGTTTTTTCGCCTGCTCAAAACGGATGAACGGGTTCACCCGGCTGGATGGCTTTACTTCAACCAGTTCGATTTTCTCGATCCGGCGGGCACGGGAGGTGGCCTGACGGGCTTTGGAGGCGTTGGCAGAGAAGCGGCTGACGAAGGATTTCAGCTCAGCTACCTGGGCTTTCTTCTTGGCGTTTTCAGATACCACGCGATCACGCGCCTGGGTAGAGGCGATCATGTATTCGTCGTAGTTACCCGGATACACACGCAGCTCACCGTAGTCCAGGTCGGCCATGTGGGTGCAGACGGCGTTCAGGAAGTGACGGTCATGGGAGATGATGATCATGGTGCTGTTACGTTCGTTCAGCACGCCTTCCAGCCAGCGGATGGTGTTGATATCCAGGTTGTTGGTAGGCTCATCGAGCAACAGGATATCGGGATCAGAGAACAATGCCTGGGCCAGCAATACACGCAGTTTCCAGCCGGGTGCAACTTCGCTCATCGGGCCGAAGTGCTGGTCTTCTGGAATATCCAGACCCATCAGCAGTTCACCGGCGCGGGACTCGGCGGAGTAGCCGTCCATCTCGGCAAAAGTGACTTCCAGTTCGGCGACTTGCATGCCGTCTTCTTCGGTCATCTCTGGCAGGCTGTAGATGCGGTCACGCTCGGCTTTGATATCCCACAGCTCGGCGTGGCCCATGATCACGGTGTCGATCACGGAGAATTCTTCAAAGGCGAACTGATCCTGGCGCAGCTTACCGATACGCTCATTCGGGCCGATGGAGATGTTACCCGCAGAGGCCTCCAGATCGCTGCCCAGAATTTTCATCAGGGTGGATTTACCGCAGCCATTCGCGCCGATCAGGCCGTAGCGATTCCCATCGCCAAACTTGACTGAGATATTTTCAAACAGGGGCTTGGCCCCGAACTGCATGGTGATATTGGCGGTAGTGAGCAAGGCTGTGGTCCGAGATTGTATTAATGTGAAAAAAGGCCGACTCGGTCGGCCCTTTTGCGATGCGGCATTGTATCAGTTCAGTGCTCGGGCGTCTGTGGTTTATAGGTCGGCGCACCGTACATGACATCGTCACCGGTATTGGTCGGCGGCAGGATCTGGGTTGAGCGGGTTTCAGTTAAATACATTGAGGGTGCGAATAAAAACAATTAGCATTGGCGTTCTTTTGTGCGAGCCGGAGCGTTGTACAGTGCAGGGTGGTTTAAAACAGGGGCTGCAGGTTAGCAGGGTAGTGGCTGGTTTGTTACTGCTGTGGGTGGTCGGGGCCAACATAGGGGTTGCCGGGCCAGTGACGCCCCCGCAGCGGGTGGTGGTACTGGAATACTCGTTTCTGGATGCGGTGGTTGCGGCGGGTGTGAGTCCGGTAGGGATTGCTGATGATAAAAAGCCCGGCCGGATTCTGCCTGCCATTCGCCGCCAGCTGGGTGACTACCAGTCGGTGGGGTTACGCGGCCAGCCGGATCTTGAAACCATAGCCAGCCTGAAGCCAGACCTGATTATTGCTGATACCCGTCGACATCAGGGTATTTACACTGCGCTGCAGGATATCGCCCCCACACTGTTACTGCTCAGCTACGGTGCCGAGTATCAGGCGCTGCTGGATGATGCGCGGGTGATTGGCAAGGCGCTGGGCCGCGCGGCGCAGATGGACGCACAGCTGGTGGCGCATCAGCAACGTATGTCGCAGTTTGCGACCCGGTTGCGCAGTGATGAGCAGTTGCTGTTTGCGGTGGTCAGCGCACGGGGAATGGCGGTGCATGGGCGTCCCGCGTTTGCCAGTGGGGTGCTGCACCGGCTGGGATTGAACATTGCACTGCCCGCCGGGAGCCAGCAGCCTTATGTTCGGGTGAGCCTTGAACAGCTGGCGGCGATGAACCCTGACTGGCTGTTTGTTGGTGATTACAATGCCGCGCAAGGCGGAGCCGATATTCTGCGCCGCTGGCAGCAGCATCCGCTCTGGCCATTCTTGAAGCTGTCCCGTAAGCAGCAACTGCTTAATGTTGACCCTAACAGCTGGTCGCTGGCGCGCGGTATCTATGGTGCAGAACAGATTGCCCAGGATCTGCTGGCCACCTCGCTGGCGAGGTCGAACTAGTGCGCTTATCTCAGCCTTTATCTCCGTTGATTGTGACCCCCTGTTTGTTACTTGTGTTGCTGGCGGGCATTGCCAGTGCGGCCATCGGTGGCTCGACGTTTGCCCTCACGCTGACTGATCTGTTCAACGCTGTGCTGGGTGATGCCCAGAACCTGGCGGCACAGCTGGTGCTGGGTGATGCCCAGAACCTGGCGGCACAGCTGGTGCTGACCATTCGCTTACCCCGTGTGTTAATTGCGGCGACCGTCGGCGCGGCGCTGGCGCTGGCGGGCACGCTGATGCAGGGCATTACCCGTAATCCTCTGGCCTCGCCCGCGCTGTTTGGTTTGAACGCCGGGGCCGGTTGCCTGCTGGTGCTGGTGCAAACCGGGCTGTTGCCGGTTCCGTTGCCATTGATGCTGGCGACAGCGCTGGGAGCGGCCCTGGCGGGTGGGCTGGTCTTGATGCTTGGTGGCGGTTTGCAGGGCCGTATTCATCCGGTGCGGGTGGTGCTGGCCGGGGTTGCGGTTACCGCATTGCTGACTGCCATGACCCGCAGTCTGCTGATTCTGGATGAACAGGCCCAGGCGGTGGTGGACTGGCTGAGTGGCTCGCTGGTGGATGCCGACTGGCATCACTGGCAGCAATTGTGGCCCTGGGTGCTGCCCGCGGGCCTGGCGACGCTGTGGCTGGCACAACCGTTAAACCTGCTGGCGCTGGGTGAGGAGATGGCTGCGGGCCTGGGTGTATCCCCCCGTCGGCTCCGGTTGCAGGCGTCCCTGCTGGTGGTGATCCTGGCGGCGACCTCGGTGGCGGTAACCGGGCCGATTGCGTTTGTCGGTTTACTGGTACCCCATCTGGGACGGGCGCTGGTGGGATCGGATCATCGGGTGTTATTGCCGCTGGTGGCGGTGCTGGGCGCAGCGCTGATGGTCTGGGCTGATCTGCTGTCCCGATTACTGGTATTTCCGGCAGAAACGCCGGTTGGGCTGGTAACGGCACTGATCGGTGCGCCCTGTTTTCTGTGGCTGGCAGCACGCCAGCGGGGAGCGAGCTGATGTACCCACGTTTGACTTTCTGGCTACTGCCCGCGCTATTACTGGTGGCGGCGCTTAGCGGGCTGTTGCTTGGCTCGCTGGACTGGCGCACGGTACAGGCCAGTAGCGCGGATATTGTTACTGATTTACGGCTGTCACGGGTGCTGTTGGCAATTCTGGCCGGGGCCGGGCTGGGCCTGTCCGGTGCACTCACCCAGGCGGTGGTGCGTAATCCACTGGCTTCACCGGATCTGATCGGGGTGACGGCCGGTGCCGGGCTGGCCGCCACGACCCTGATGTTGCTATGGCCGGATCTGGCGTTTGGCTGGCTGATCCCGGCGGCGATTATTGGAGCCTTGCTGGCGGTACTGGTGATGCTGGCACTGGTGGGGCGGGGCACATTGAACCCCTCCCGGCTGGTGCTGGTGGGAATCGCGTTGAGCAGCTGGCTGGCAGCGTTGACCGACTGGCTGCTGGTCAGTCATCCGCAGAAGGTGAATATGGCGCTGGTCTGGTTGACGGGTAGCTTGTGGGGGCGGGGCTGGGATCATGTCTGGATTTTGTTGCCCTGGCTGCTGGTGTTGGTGCCACTGGCGCTGATGCTGTCGCTACGGCTTGATCTGCTGGCGCTGGGCGATGAAGCCGCCGAAGGGCTGGGGGCAAATGTGCGTCGCAGCCGCTTGTTGGCTTTGCTGTTGGCGGTAGCGATGGCGGCGGTCAGTGTGGCGGTGTGCGGGGCGATCAGTTTCGTTGGCCTGGTGGCACCGCACCTGGCGCGTTTGCTGGTGGGGGGCGCTCATCACCGTTTGCTGCCTGTCACGGCGATGGTCGGCGCGTTACTGGTGCTGGTGTCGGATATCGCGGCCCGCACATTGCTGGCGCCGATTGAACTGCCCGCTGGCGTGCTCACCGCGCTGATCGGTGCGCCTTACTTTCTGTTTCTGTTAACCCGCTACCGAGGCTGGTGATGTCGTATCTATCTATTGAAGGGCTCCAGGTGGGCTATGGCGAAAAGGTAATCGTACCGGACCTGACGCTGGGCATTCCACAGGGAAAAATCACCGCGCTGATTGGCCCTAATGGTTGTGGTAAATCGACTCTGCTTAAAGCCATGGCCCGGATTCTGACGCCACAGCGAGGCAAGGTGCGGTTGCAGGGCGAAGATGTGCACCGCATGGACAGCCGCCAGCTAGCCCGACAGCTGGCGCTGTTGCCCCAGGCATCCATTACGCCCGATGGGGTCAGTGTTGCCGAACTGGTGGGCTATGGCCGTGCGCCCTGGCGTTCCCGCTGGGGGCGATTGAGTCGCGAAGACAGCACCATTGTGCAGCAATCACTGGCCCAGGTCGGGCTGACGGAATTTGCTGATCAGCCGGCGGCGGCGCTGTCGGGCGGACAGCGCCAGCGCGCCTGGATCGCCATGATTCTGGCTCAGCAGACTGATCTGGTGTTGCTGGATGAGCCCACCACCTGGCTGGATATCGCTCACCAGATTGAGCTGCTTAAACTGATGCGCTCGCTGAATCTGGCCGGTAAAACCATTGTGGTGGTGTTGCATGACCTGAACCAGGCCTGCCGTTATTGCGATGAGCTGGTGGTGCTTAAACAGGGCCAGCTGCAGCAGCAAGGCAGCCCGGCCGAGGTGTTTACCGCCGAGCTGGTGCGGCAGGTGTTCGATCTGGATGCGAAGATCTATCCTGACCCGGTATCGGATACGCCGACACTGGTGCCGATGTAAACGGGTTACAGTGCGTTGGCTTTGCGATAGCGGCCCTGGTAATCAAATATCCGTGCAGACACCCGCCAGTAGTGGCCTTTTTTACGCGCTACGACAAAATCCGGTGGGCTAAAGCGTTCGGCCAGTGGCAGTACTTCATCCAGCGTTTTGAACTCGCGGGGCTGGCTGCCGCCATCAAAGCGACGGCCAAATTCGCGGTTGAATATTTTGCGCTGGCCGCTGTGGCTCAGGTTGAAGCTCTCGTGTAGCTCTTCCCCTTCTTCGTCGTGGTAGGTGATGCGCAGTTTGTCCTGCTTGCGGCTGAAGCTGAGTCCGGCGCAGCGGATCACCAGCGCGTCTTTAAGCTGCAAGGCGGCTTTGAGCTGATCATCCGGGTCGACCAGTGCCTGTTCACACTGGCCACAACGGCGGGCGGCGATGTCGTTTTCTGCGCCGCAGTGGGGGCATTCTTTAAAACGGAAACGAAACTCACAGCGCTGGCGACGGCCTGCCGCATCTTCTTCAAAGCCCTGACAGCGACGGCCGAAGTGTTCAAGAATATTGCCCTGGCCGTCGGTCTTGCCCCAGAAAATATTGGGAAATTCACACTGGGGGCAGAATACCTGGACCGGGTCGGAGTCGGCGTCGGGTTTAGGTGCGCCGACTTCGGGCTGGAACAGATCGAAGCCGTTGCCGGTGTAGTCGATCACCAGGCAGTTTTCTTTCCCTTCAAACAGTCGCAGGCCTCGGCCCACTATCTGCTGATAAAGGCTGACGGACTGAGTGGGCCGTAAAATGGCGATCAGATCCACATGGGGGGCGTCGAAGCCGGTGGTGAGTACCGATACGTTGACCAGATATTTCAGCTGGCGGGCCTTGAAGGCTTCGATCAGCGCATCGCGCTGTGGGCCAGCGGTATCGCCAGTGATCAGGGCCGTCTGCTCGGCGGGCAGGTAGCCGCTGATCTCCTGTGCATGGTCGACCGTGGCGGCGAAGATCATCACCCCCAGTCGGTCGGCTGCCAGTTGTTCTATCTGCTCACAGATCGCGCGGGTGACACGCTTGTGTTTAATCAGCAGCTGGTTGACGGCAGGCTCCGGGTAATTGCCGTTGCTGTTGGGCGTCAGGCTGGAGAAGTCGTACTGGGCAACCGTGGCATCGACCATCTCAGGTGGCGTCAGAAACTGGCGGCTGATCATATAGCGCAGTGGCAGCTCGTAGATGCAGTGCTCAAACGGTTGGGGCTCATCGCTGCGAGTATAGCCGCGATAGTGGTAACGGTAGATCCAGCCGCTGCCGAGCCGATAGGGGGTCGCGGTCAGCCCCAGTACTTTTAGGCCGGGATTCTGTTGTTTCAGGCGGCTGATGATCTGCTGATACTGGCTGTCTTCACTCTCGCTGACCCGGTGGCACTCGTCGATAATCAGCAACGAGTACTCGCCCTGAAACTGATCCAGATTGGGACGCACCGACTGTACGCTGGCAAAGGTGACCTGATGCTGATTGTTTTTCTGCTTCAGGCCGGCGGCAAAAATCCCGGCGGTCAGGTCGTAACTCTGGTATTTGCTATGGTTCTGTTCAACCAGTTCCTTGACGTGGGCCAGCACCAGAATCCGCCGCCGGGCGAGCCGTGCCAGCTCGGCGATCACCAGGCTTTTACCCGCCCCGGTGGGCAGCACAATGACCGCAGAATCGTCTGTTTTACGAAAGTGGACCAGGGTGGCGTCGACAGCCTCCTGTTGGTAATCACGTAACTTGAACGCCATCAGGAGGCCTGTGTTTCTTGTTGCAGTCGTTTTAGACGCTTCTGTTCACTCCACAGGTTCAGGTAGTTGCCGCTCAGCATTACACCAGCACCCACCAGCACCCAGAAATCCAGACTTTCGTCATACACCAGGTAACCCAGCAGGGCGATCAGGGGCAGGCGCAGGAAGTCGATTGGTACTACCACGGCAGCGTCAGCCAGTTTCAGGGCGCGGGTGATGCAGTAATGGGCGCTCAGGGCGGTCAGGCTGACCAGTAATAGCCAAGGCAGGTGCTGTGGTTCTACGGGGGTCCAGTCCAGCAGGGCGGGTACGCTGCTGAGCAGCATTTGCACCAGGCACATATAGAACAACAGGGTCAGCGGTGACTGGCTACCATGGGCTGTTTTTTGGCCGGTTATTTTCTTGGTCATCAAATAGGCGATGGCAAAGCAGACCGCAGCGCCGAGTACGCCCAGTGCAGCGGGGTGAATAATGGCGATACCGGGACGCAGAATAATCAGGATACCGATGAAGCCCAGCAACACGGCAACGGCACGCACTCGGGTGATCTTTTCGCCGACCAGCAATGGGGCCAGTAACAGGCACCAGATCGGGGTGGTGAATTCCAGTGCGAACACCTCGGCCAGTGGAATACTAGCGATGGCGACAAACCAGCCGTACTGGCCGATAAAGTGGGCTGTATTACGGATCAGGTGCAGGCCTGGTGTGGGAGTTTTTAACAGCTGCCAGCGTAGTGGCTGACGCCGGATCAGGCTGGCGATCACCAGTACGCCGATCGCGCTGCGGATTACCAGTAACTGGGTGACGCTCAGTTCGCCTGCCAGCTCGCGCCCGGCGATGGCCATACTGATGAAGGAGAACAGGGCACCGACCATCCACAGGATGGCGCGGCTCAGGGCTGCAGATTGAGGCATGTGAGCGTCCGTTCAATGTAAACGGAGCAGTCTAACGGCTTTGGTCGGGTGGGGAAACAAAACAGGCCTGCATAAGCAGGCCTGTGAGGTAGCGTGGGTGATGTCAGATCAGATAGCAGCGGAAACCGGTGCTTCAATAGCAGCGGGCTCAGCGTTGGCATTACCACGATCGAACAGCGCACTCATCATGCTGTTCATTTGCTGCAGGTTGTTGTCCAGTCGCTCGCGGTCTTTTTCATTGGCATCTTTGTAGCGGCTGTCTTGCGGTACCAGGCTATCAATAATGCTGGCGATCAGCTTGTCGGCTTCTTCCATAAAGGCATTACGAGGGTCTTCAGACAGTGCATTGAGCTTACTGCTCATATCGTTCAATGGTGCCAGTTCATCCATCCCCGGCATCATATTGCCAACAGAGCTATAGGCCGATGTGGCAGAATGGCTTTCGCTCCGTGTCAGGCGCAGGTTCATGGAGGCCAGCTGGCTACCGTCCATTTCAAACTCGCTAGCTTTGTCGAAAGCGGCCTGAATGTCGCCACCGAAAAACTCATCGGCGATGTCGTTCACGTCGCGAAGCAGATCGTTGATGGCAGACAGCTCTTCATCATTGAGGTCGCCCTGAACGCTGAAGTACATACTGCTGGCGCTACTACGCTCCAGGCTGGCGACGGCTGCAGAATTACCACCCGAACGTGCGGCGGCAACTGAGGCACTCTGTTGCTGGGCGCGGCCAAACTCAATGACAACGTCATCGCCTTCCTGAGTCTTAAGGCTCAGGGAAAACGTTTCTGATTTAGCGTAGCGCTCGTTGGCATAAAAGGCTTCGGAGGCACGCTGCGGGCCGCTGGGCAGGTCGCTCTGTTGTGTTGGCAACAGTGCTTTAACCGCGCTCATGGTTTTGTCGAAGGTGTCATCGATATTTTTCTCGATGTTGCCCTGGCCAAGAATGCTCAGTCCATCGAGAATCTCTTTTGCTTCGTTAAAGCCTTTTTCAATCCCGCGCATGGCTGCAGCATGCATCTTTTCAATATCAGCTTCGGAGCGACCTTCAGAGCGGGCGCGGTCAAGGCCCATACCGACAAAGCCGGAGATGCGACTGGCTACTTTCTCCGGAGTAAAGTCTTCGGCTTTCTGTTTACGCATATCTTCAGCGGAGACGCCGGGGACATGTTCAGCCAGGCGGTTCAGCAGGGTGTCCTGGGATTTGGCGACATTGCGATCTTCCTGGGCTTTTTGCCCTTCTTCGGAAGTAGGGGCTGTCGACAAACGCTGCGTGTCTGAACGCATCTGACTGCTCTGATTAGGTTGAGAGTATGACGAAATAACGTTCATAGGAGCACCGTTGGTTAAAATTGAATCACCTGCGTTGTAGCGGCAGTAAATGTGCAAACTTTAATCTTTTTTTGCAATATCCAGTGCCTGTTCAATTCTGGCCAGCTGTGTCTCGATCCAGCTCCAATGAATAGGGCCCCAGTCGCTTATATGGTAGTGGCCATCGTTATGCCTGCCGCCTTCATGCTGACTGAATATGCAATCGATTCCGATATCTGAAAGGTCTTTGATGCTGTCCTGAATGGTACGCCGTGGCATGCCGGTGAGTTTCTGCAGGCTGGTAAGGTTGTGTTGTTCCTGGCTGATCAGATAACTCAGGTAGAGCTTACGAAAGAAGGCCCGTTGCTGCTTGGATACTACGTCTGTACTCATCCCTGGACTCCTGGTAGGTGGGAGGGTGGTTTACGTTGTGCGATGCGGTCGCAAAAGGATGTTCGCTCGATGTCATTGTGGTTATCGCATAGTTATCACAGATAGTCGAGGTGCTGACACAATCGCCTGGCAGGCTGCTAGTACTGGCCGATATAGGCAATAACCGGTTAAATGAACGTGACAGCTCCGTGTGGCTCGTTACTATAGCGGGCTACATTGCTAAATCGGGAATTTGACGCTGATGTTTGATCCACAGATGCTGGTGCAACTGGCCACTATGAAAATGCCATTCGGGAAATATCAGGGTCGAGTATTGATGGATTTACCGGAAGACTATTTGCTCTGGTTTCAGAATAAGGGGTTCCCAGAGGGAGCGCTGGGGCAGTTGCTGGCATTGATGCTTGAGATTCAGATTAATGGACTTGAAGAACTATTGGTTCCGTTGCGCCAGTCGCAACGCTAACAACGGGCAAAACTTGGTTATTATGCAAGCCAGCGGCCTTTGAGTGAAAAGGAAAACGATCGATGACCCCTGCAATTAATGCGGTGAAAAAAGCCCGCGTCCCATATCAGGTGCATGAATATAGGCATGATCCAGCAGCAGAGTCCTATGGTGAGGAAGCCGCCGAAGCGCTGGGCCAGCCTTTAGCGCAGGTGTTTAAGACTCTGCTAGTTGAAATCAATGGCGATAACCGCAAACTGGCGGTTGCCGTCGTGCCAGTGGCGGGTCAGCTCGACCTCAAAGCGATGGCGGCAGCGCTGAAGGCTAAAAAGGTTGTTATGGCAAATCCGGTAGATGCTGAGCGTGCGACAGGCTATGTCGTCGGTGGGATCAGTCCGCTGGGGCAGAAAAAGCGGCTGCCAACGGTGCTGGATGCCAGTGCGGCACAGTTTGCGTCAATCTTTATGAGTGCCGGTAAGCGTGGTCTGGAGATCGAGCTGGCGGCGGCTGACCTGTGCCAGGTTACTGGTGCGGTGGTGGCGTCGATTGGTCGGGCATAAAAGCAGGTTTTTCCGTCTGGCCAAAAACGAAAAAGCCCCGCACATGGCGGGGCTCTGAAGCTGTGGTAATCAGAGTCTGATTACAGGCTGTCAGCTTCTTCAGTCAGGTATGCAGCAACGCCTTTTGGCGATGCGTCCATACCTTTGTCGCCTTTGTTCCAGCCAGCAGGGCAAACTTCACCGTGCTCTTCGTGGAACTGCAGAGCGTCAACCAGACGGATCAGTTCGTCCATGTTACGGCCCAGTGGCAGGTCGTTAACAATCTGAGAGCGAACGTTACCGTTCTTGTCGATCAGGAATGCGCCACGGAAAGCAACGCCGCCTTCAGACTCAACGTCGTAGGCTTTGCAGATTTCGTGCGTCATGTCAGCTGCCAGGGTGTATTTAACCTGGCCAATGCCGCCCTGCTCAACTGGCGTGTTGCGCCATGCGTTATGGGTGAAGTGAGAATCGATGGAAACACCGATTACTTCAACGCCACGTTCGTTGAATGCGTCCATACGGTGATCCAGAGCGATCAGCTCAGACGGGCAAACGAAAGTGAAGTCCAGCGGGTAGAAGAATACCAGACCGTATTTACCATTGATGGCTTCTTTCAGGTTGAAGTTATCAACGATAGAACCGTCACCTTTAACAGCAGGAACGGTGAAGTCAGGAGCTTGCTTACCTACGAGTACGCCCATGATTATGAAATCTCCATGTTTGGTGTGAGTCGCTTGTTGGATACAACGCAGGAAGGTGGCACCTTCCTGCTAGAAATCGGTATGAATTACGCGGACGCTTCGTCGTCCGGGTTGATAGCGTGCTGCTTAACCAGTTCTGCCAGCTCACCGGTGGTGGCCATTTCGCAGACGATGTCGCAACCACCTACCAGCTCGCCATTCACCCACAGCTGTGGGAATGTTGGCCAGTCAGCGTATTTAGGCAGTTCAGCACGAATCTCTGGGTTTTCCAGAATGTTAACAAAGGCGAAACGCTCGCCGCAGTTCATCAGTGCTTCAACGGTGCGGGAGGAAAAACCACACTGTGGGAAGCGAGGCGTGCCTTTCATGTAGAGCAGTACCGGGTTTTTCTCAATCTGCTCTTTAATCGTTTCGATTACGCTCATTACCGTACCTTAGCTTTCTGTATTAGCCTGTCTGGTGCCTGTGTACTACCAGTGTAGTCCGGCACCCGCTGCGGCGTGAAACATACCACATATCCGAACATTTTACTGGGGTAATGTATAGTAGGATTTCTTAATCGTTGTTATAGGCGCAGGCTATCGTGTTGATTCGGTTAGATAATCTCTGTTGCTGCAGTAGATTGGCTATCTGTCTGGTGGATTTTTGACCGCTTGAATGTTTTTGTTTTTACAAATGGTAAAAAATTTAAAATTCGCGACTAAAGTTTTAGCTAATGCGTCTTTGCGGAGTTGCCAAAGTCCAGTCAACTCCATAGACTCGATTGTTTTTTCCAGCAGCGATCTCGCTGCTTTTTGCGTTATGGGGATATGGACATGGCCGTAGAGCCGATCATGAATACCTATAACCGTCTGTCAGTCGCATTCGATCATGGCGAAGGTGCCTGGTTATATGACACAGACGGCAATCGTTACCTGGATGCGCTGACAGGCATTGCTGTCTGCGGCCTCGGCCATGCGCACCCGGCGGTTACCCACGCAATTCAGCAGCAGGCGGCGCGCCTGACGCACACTTCCAATCTGTACACCATCCCGCTGCAGCAGCAACTGGCTGAACGGCTGACGGCAGTGTCCGGTATGGAGTCTGTGTTTTTTGCCAACTCCGGTGCGGAGTCGAATGAGGCCGCTATTAAGCTGGCCCGTCGTTATGGCCACACCCGTGGTATTGATAGCCCTGCCATTGTCGTGATGGATAACTCATTCCATGGCCGTACCATGGCAACCTTGAGTGCCACCGGGAACCGAGCGGTGCAGGCTGGCTTTGAGCCGCTGGTCAGTGGCTTTGTGCGCGCGCCGTTTGATGATATTGAATCGGTACGCCAGATTGCCGCCAATAACAGCAATGTCGTGGCGATACTGGTTGAGCCGATTCAGGGTGAGGGCGGTGTGCATATTCCTGCCCCGGATTACCTGAATCAGTTGCGTGAGATCTGCGATGCTAATGAATGGCTGCTGATGCTGGATGAAGTGCAAACCGGCAATGGGCGCACAGGTGAGTATTTCTGTTATCAGCACAACAAGATTCTGCCCGACGTTGTCACTACGGCGAAAGGGCTGGGGAATGGGATGCCGATCGGTGCCTGTCTGGCCCGCGGTGTCGCTGCTGAAGTCCTGATTCCGGGCGCTCACGGTTCAACCTACGGTGGTAACCCGATCTGCTGTGCAGCAGCACTGGCGGTAGTCGATACCATTGAAAAAGAAGGTTTGTGCCAGCGGGCCGCTGAGCTGGGAGACCGCATCGCTGATGGCTTCCGTCAGCAGCTGGCTGATGCGCCCTATATTAAGGATGTACGAAACAAAGGTCTGATGATCGCCATCGAGCTGGCGGAGGCCGGTGCTGAGCTGGCGGTGCTGGCCAAGGTGAAGGGCGTTCTGTTGAATGTGACGGGTGGCGGAAAAGTGATTCGTCTGTTGCCACCACTAATTCTGACCGATGCTGACGCTGATCTGCTGGTAAATACTGTTGCCAGCCTAATTAAAATCTACGCCGCGGACGAAGGCGTTGATAACACCTGAGTACGCTGGATTCTGGTTATGACTACAAGACACTTTTTGACACTGCTTGACCTGTCGCCACAAGAACTCAAAACACTGGTACAACGGGCGATTGAACTGAAACGAATGCAACGGGCGGGTGAGATTTACGAGCCGTTCAAAAATCGCGTGATGTCGATGATTTTTGAAAAATCGTCCACCCGTACCCGGGTATCATTTGAAGCGGGTATGGCGCAGTTTGGTGGCCATGCGATGTTTCTGTCGCCGCGTGACACCCAGCTGGGGCGTGGTGAGCCGGTTGCTGACTCTGCTCGTGTGATCTCCAGTATGGTTGATATTGTGATGATCCGTACGTTTAGCCATGAACTGGTGCAAGAGTTTGCGGCAAACTCCTCGGTGCCGGTGATCAATGCACTGACCGACGATTACCATCCCTGTCAGTTGCTGGCTGATATGCAGGCCTTTGCTGAGCATCGTGGTGATATCACCGGTTGTACGGTTACCTGGATAGGTGACGGTAACAATATGTGCAACTCCTACATCAATGCTGCCCGTCAGTTTGGCTTTAAACTGAATATTGCCTGTCCGGAGGGTTTTGAACCCGATGCCGCGCTGGTGGAAGCCAATGCTGATCGGGTAACGGTGATGCGTGATCCTGTTGCCGCAGTGAAAAACTCATCGCTGGTGGTCACCGATGTCTGGGCCTCTATGGGCCAGGAAGAGGAGCAAAAACAGCGCGAGGCAGCCTTTGCCAGTTACCAGGTGAATGAAACCTTGCTGGACAAGGCGGCTGAAGATGTCATCTTTATGCACTGCCTGCCTGCGCACCGTGGTGAAGAAATTAGCGAAACCTTGCTGGATGATCCACGCAGCGTTGCCTTTGATGAAGCTGAAAATCGCCTGCACGCCCAGAAAGCGCTGGTCGAATTCCTGCTGACGCAATAAATCAGCAAATCCCTGTTACCAGGTTGTGACATAAAACAGTGTCGCAGCCTGGTCCCTTGTGTCTATACTCTTCCCATATGTCTGTAACTTTTGTCTGACACATCGGGGATATCTTAATGGTCGAGCTGCGTCACCTCAAAACGCTCTCTGCACTGCGTGATGCAGGCAGTCTGGTTGAGGCCGCCGAGCGGGTTCATCTGACTCAATCTGCATTGTCCCACCAGATCAAAGATCTGGAAGACCGACTTAACTGCTCGCTTTTTATCCGTAAAACCAAACCAATCACGTTTACCAGTGCCGGACAACGGCTATTAGCACTGGCGGATGATGTGCTGCCAATGATCCGCAATGCTGAGCGCGATATTGCCAGGCTGGCCGGGGGGGAAGCCGGGCGGTTAAATATCTGTATTGAATGTCACAGCTGTTTTGACTGGCTGATGCCCACCATTGATCATTTTCGCCAGAACTGGCCGGAGATCGAAATGGACCTGTCGACCGGTTTCAGTTTCTTGCCGTTGCCTGCACTGGCCCGTGGCGATCTGGATCTGGTGATCACTTCCGATCCCGAACCGCGTAATGGCATTACCTATATTCCGCTGTTCAGCTATGAGTCCATGCTGGCGCTGAGCAAGCAGCATCGACTGGTGGCGCGCAAATTTATCCAGCCTGAAGACCTCGCCACTGAGACGCTGATCACCTATCCGATTGATCACAGTCGACTGGATGTCTTTACCCGTTTCCTTGATCCGGCCGATGTGGCGCCCGATACTCGCACCGCAGAGCTGACGGTGATGATGATACAGCTGATTGCCAGCGGACGTGGTGTATCGGCGCTGCCGAACTGGGCGATGCACGAGTATGTAGAGCGAGACTACATCACGGCGCGCTCAATGGGTGAGAAGGGGCTCTGGTGCACCCTCTATGCAGCCATCCGTGAAGATCAGAAAAACTCGGAGTTTATGGTCGATTTTCTGAGCACGGCGAAAGATATTACTGCCTCCAGGCTGATGGGCATCCGCCCGGCCTGACTTGTTTGATAATGACGGTAGAACAGCGAGGTCGGGTAAGGCTGACCTCGCTGTTGTGTCGGTCCAGCAGGATGCTTTAGGTGTTTTGCTGATCTGCCTGCCACAGTTCAATTGCTTCCTGTGCCGCCCGGAACGCCTCCTGAGCTGCAGGGGCGCCGCAATAAACCACCGAGTGCAGCAGCACTTCCTGAATCTCCTCGACCGAACAGCCATTGTTCAGTGCGCCACGGACATGCCCCTTTATTTCATTGGGCGCTTTGAGTGCGGCCAGCATACCCAGGGTTACCAGGCTGCGGGTGCTGCGTGGCAGAACGCCTTCTCGCTGCCATGTAGACCCCCAGGCATGTTCGTTGATCCATTCCTGCAGCGGTGCCGTCAGTTCAGTTGTGTTATCAATGGCGCGCTGCACAAAAGCGTCGCCCATCACTTCGGTGCGAACCCTGAGGCCGTTTTCTTTATCCTGTTGTGACATGCTGTGTTCCCTGGCTGGTGAAGAACGAACAACTTACCGCGAACTCCCTGATATGGCGAGGATTTCCACCGGTGCGGGGTTGTCTCTAGCGCTGTATGCCGTACACTTTCGGCTATGCAACCCAGGTGGTGAAGACCACTTAACGGAATGATCATCTGTGTTGTGGCAGATGACATAACAGCCGTCCAAACGGCATCCAAAGACAATGACCGCACCGATAAGCGCGGCACGAACTCGCAGGAAATCCCATGCAAATCTGGACACCTGATAGCTGGAGAAGCAAACCTATCGTACAGCAACCTGATTACCAGGATGCTGCCGCGTTAACCCGTGTAGAACAGCAACTGAGCGCACAGCCACCATTGGTTTTTGCTGGCGAAATTCGCTCACTGCAGCAGCAGCTGGCGGACGTAGCAGAAGGCCGTGCATTTTTGTTACAGGGGGGCGATTGCGCCGAAAGCTTTAGCGAGTTCAGTGCTGATAAGATCCGCGACACCTTTAAAGTGATGTTGCAGATGGCCGTGGTGATGACCTTCGCCGGTTCCAGCCCGGTGGTGAAAGTGGGCCGTATGGCGGGCCAGTTTGCCAAGCCGCGTTCTACCGATATGGAAACCATTGGTGGTGTTGAGCTGCCAAGCTACCGTGGTGATATCGTTAACGATATCGAGTTCACTGGCGAATCCCGCGCTGCAGACCCTGAGCGTCTGTTGCGTGCCTACCACCAGGCGTCTTCTACGCTGAACCTGATGCGGGCGTTTGCCCAGGGCGGTATGGCTGACCTGAATCAGGTACACAAGTGGAACCTGGGCTTTGTTGAGCAGAGCCCGTTGGGCGAAAAGTATCAGCATCTGGCAGGTCAGATTGACCAGACGCTGGCCTTTATGGCGGCCTGTGGTATTGATGCCAGCACCACGCCTCAGCTGCACCAGACCTCGGTTTACACTTCCCATGAAGCGTTGTTGCTGGGTTACGAGCAGGCCCTGACGCGTCAGGATAGCCTGACCGGTGACTGGTACGACTGTTCTGCGCACATGCTGTGGATTGGCGACCGTACCCGTCAGCCGGATCATGCCCATGTTGAATTCCTGCGCGGGGTGAAAAACCCGATCGGTTGTAAGGTGGGTCCGACTACTAAAGTGGAAGATCTGATCCGTCTGCTGGATACGCTGAACCCGGACAACATCCCTGGCCGGATGACGCTGATCGCCCGTATGGGGGCCGATGGCATCACTGAGCACCTGCCAAAACTGGTACAGGCAGTGAAAGCGGAAGGTCGCAGTGTGGTCTGGAGTTCTGACCCGATGCACGGCAACACTATTAAAGCCTCCAGTGGTTATAAAACCCGTAGCGTTGATTCTATCCTGCGTGAAGTCCGTGGCTTCTTCGATGTGCACCGTGCTGAAGGTACTCATGCGGGTGGTGTGCATTTCGAGATGACTGGTCAGAATGTGACCGAGTGTATCGGCGGTGCGTTCCAGATCACCGAAGAAGGTCTGGCGGATCGTTACCATACTCATTGTGATCCACGCCTCAATGGCGAGCAGGCGCTGGAGTTGGCGTTCATGATCGCTGATACCCTGAAAGGCGCGCGGGGCTAAGCGTGGTTAGCAGTGATACTCATCAGCAGTTGAGTCAGTTACTGGCTCAACTGACTGCTGAGCTGCAGCGCCAGCAGCTCTGGCAGGGGCAATCGCCCTCTGCCCGGGCGCTGGCCAGTACAGAGCCGTTCTGTGTCGATACTCTGAGCTTTAGCCAGTGGCTGCAGTGGATTATGATCCCGCGTTTTGAGCAGGTGATTGCTGCGGGGGCGGCGTTGCCGCAGCGTTGCGAGATTCAGCCGATGGCTGAGGAGGGGCTGAAAGGCCTGGCCACGGATGTCGGTGAGCTGGTCGCGCTGATGGGTGAGATTGATCGAACATTAACGGTTTCGCACCACTGAGTGCTCGACCTTTTTTTGCCTTGAAAACCCGGCCTTCTGCCAGAAGGCCGGGTTTTTGCTATCTGGGCCAGGTGCCTGGTTGGGAGCCCTGTGTTGAAGCCACGTATACCATCACTGAAAAACCTGCAGACCTTTGCCGTAGTGGCGAATGAAGGTGGCTTTAAAAAAGCGGCCGAGCGGCTGCATCTGACACCCCAGGCGGTCAGTCTGCAGATCAAGAACCTTGAGCAGCAGCTGGGCTTTGATCTGTTCGAACGGTTGCCTGCAGGCATTGTGCTTAGTTCCGCGGGTGAGCAGTTGCTGGCCTGGGTTGAGCGGGGTATTGGCCTGATCGAGCGGGGGGTGCATGAGGTCGCTCAGCGTCATCGGCGCCCACAGCTACGCCTCAGTGCTTCACCCTGGTTTGCGGTGCACTGTCTGCTGCCTCGGCTGCCTGAGTTTGAAACCATGCACCCCGAACTGGATGTGGTGGTCAGTACCTCGGTACGATTTCCCGACTTTCGCCAGCAGCGGCTGGATGTAGCTGTGCAATGGGGCTTTGGCCAGTGGCTGTTTGGTGACAAGCAGCTGCTGCTGACCGATGACAAATTGCTGGTATGTGCGCCTGGGTTGATCAGTGCACAACGGCCGCTGGGGCAGCCGGAGGATCTGATTCGGCACCGGCTGCTCTGTACCGAGTTATCGGTTGAGTTGTGGCGTCAGTTGCTCAATACCCTGGGAGTGGATGTGCTGGTGGAGCGTCAGGTGCTGCCTCTGGACAGTCATGCGGGCCTGGTGGAAGCTGCATTGAAAGGGTTGGGGGTGGCATTGATTTCAGTTGATGAGGCACGCCAGCTCTGTGCGCAAGGGCAGTTAGTGGCCCCGCTAGGAGATCAGCCGATCAGCCGTCTGAACCCGGCATTGATGCCGGGTTACTGGCGGGTATTGCGAGACGGAGCGGAGGCTGATGCAACGGTTCAGCAGTTTTGTGACTGGATGGATAGCTGGTTGCGGTCACACCCGCGTGCGTCGAGGGCCTGATCTGATGCTTTGATGTAAATCTTTCGGCGAGTGTCGATCAGGGCAAGTCTGACTTGTGCTCGACGGTAAGTTAACTTGTTTGTGGTTGGGGTGTCGGCAGGCCAGACTTGAGAGATAACAAGACATACAACACCCGCTTTGTACTGGAGTCATATATGAACGCCGAACACTTTTTCGATCAGCTGTGGCAGGACTACATTCAGATCACCCCTCAGGCTGAGCAGATCAAGCAGCTGTTTGCTGCGACCGATGGCCAGGTGATTAATGATCATGTGGCATTTCGGACCTTTGCCAATACGCCGTTACAGCTGGACAATTTGGAGCCGCTGATTTTGGCGATGGGTTACGAACGCCAGGGAAGCTATGATTTCAAGGCGAAAAAACTGCGTGCGCACAGCTTCATTCACCCCAATCCGAATGTGCCGAAGGTGTTCATTTCTGAATTGCTGACCGATCAGCTGAGCACGGCCACTCAGAGTATTATTGCCAAATACACCGCGCAGATTACCCCCCAGGCGCTGGACCAGGCTGTGTTCTGGTCTGCCCGTCATTGGGATATGCCGTCATTTACCGAGTATCAGGCGGTGATGGCAGAGAGTGAATACGGCGCCTGGCTGTTGGCGATTGGGGTGCGGGTGAATCACTTCACCGTCAGCATTAATCACTTGAAAACCACAAACTGCATTCGAGAAACGCTGCAGCGCGTTAAGGATGCCGGTTTTGCAGTGAATACCGTGGGTGGTGAAGTAAAAGGCACGCCAGCATCATTGCTGGAGCAGGGTTCTACCCTGGCTGACCGTCAGGCTTACACGTTTGCCGGGGATGACGTGCAGGAAATTCCGACCTGTTTCTATGAGTTTGCCCTGCGCCACCCGGATGCTGAAGGGGTGGTCTATCAGGGCTTTATTGAAGCCAATGCCGATAAGATTTTCGAATCGACAAACGCTAGCTGATCGCCTGTTTTGCAGGCTTCAGTAACGGACATACGGAAGGCAGCCATTGGCTGCCTTTTTTATCTCTGACGTACGTCTACTCATGTGAGTGGCGCCTGTGGCGAATCGGTTCCAGTTCGCAATGTAGCTGGCCGTGTAGCTTCTCGCCCATATGGACAGGCGTCTGGATACCATGTGCCAGCTGATGTCGGCTGTAGGTAAAGTTGGCACAATGTCGAGTGCCTGGCTGGATGCAAAGCTCCAGTCTTCCGCGATTGCTGAGTGCGGCATTAAGGGTTTTGCGAGTGCGGCCTTTATTGTCGCGTAAATGGAAGGTACTGATTTCTCCGCGAAATATTTCAAACTCCTTGGTCTGCACATTACGCCACTTCTTGCTGTTCCGCACCCGGGTTGAGTCCAGTACGCACTGCACGATATCACCATAGCGCGCTTGCTGATAACGCTGCTCTATTGCTTGCTGCTTCAGTGCGGCTTGCTGAGCGGCCCGCTGCGCCTGAATGAGGCGTTGCTGGCGGTTGCTTTCTAGCCAGGCTTCGGTCAGCGCTGCTTGAGATTGTCGAGCGCTGAGGCGCTGCTCGGATGACATCTGGGCCCATTCTTCATCAGGGATGCTCAGGGGGTTGATTGTGGCGCAGCCTGTTAATAGCAGCGGGCTGAGCAGCAGTAACAGCAGGTATTTGTAGTCCATGAAAGTTCCGAATTCAGTCCTGATATATCTGTCTTTCAGGCAGTGTGAGCGATGATAGCTGAATCAGCGCTGACGACTGGCTTGAATCAGTCAGGAACGGGAAGGGCGTCGGGATCATTTTCAGGTTTGATTGCCGTAAGATAATACTGGCGCAGTGTATTGTAGCGTTTACGGTTCAGGCCGCCATCTGAATAGCCTGCGCGGCTGGCTGATCTGAAATGCACTTGCTGTTGGCTGGCGTCGAGGTAGAACTCTGCATCATCGTGAAAGCCCAGCACCGCCGTGGTGAATACTACATACAGATAATCAGCCTGTTGTAGTTCTACCGTTGCGTTGCCATAGCGCTGCACCGCGTGTAGCAGTGCCGTCATGGTTTGCTCCGGGCTCTGATGAAAAGGTAAAGGACTTACCTGGTAGCGAGGGTCTTGGCTCTGGCTGGAAACAGCATTGGGTGTGCTGGGAACAGGTGGCAGCTGGCCGTTGGTATGGCCCAGTGGTGGGGGCGTGCTGTTCTGGTAACCGATAACGGCATACGCCACGATCAGAAACAGCACAAGGACAATGGCTATCCGGCGAATAAACGTGCGGTACATGGCATAGCCCTCTGATCGCTGAGGCCCTGTGACGTGGGCCTGATACAAAAAACCGCAGCTCAGGCTGCGGTTCAGGTATCAACAGGATAGCTGATCAGTCGATCAGACCATATTGATCACGCAGAATATCAATGATCTCTGCTTTCGGGTTGTCTGACAGTGTCAGCGTCTGGCCGGTGATTTTCTCGGCAATGCCAACATAGGTTGCAGACACTTTCATCAGTACTTCTTCTGGCAGTGCGTTGTCGCGGGCCAGAGCCTGACGTTCATCCATACGGTCTTTATTGAGCAGGATATCTGGATCAGGGAAGTGGTTGAGCAGCAGCTGGCGGAAATCTTCTTTCGAATTCTCTACAACCTTACCTTCACGGTACGCTGGGCCGTCCCAGATACGGGAGCTGTCCGGGGTGCCGACTTCATCCATGTAGATCAGCTTCTCGTTACCCGCAGCATCATTGACATAGCCGAACTCGAATTTGGTATCAACAAACACCTGGTCCAGTTTGGCCAGCTCGTTGCTGATTACGTCGAAGCCTTCTTTGAGCAGCGTCTCGTAGCGGTTGATATCGTCTTTGCGGGTAAAGTTGAAAGCGGCAAAGTTATTCTCGATATCGCTACGGGTGATGTTCACATCATCGACGGCGGGCACGCCTGGGATGCCTTCCAGAATGCCTTTGGTTGAGGGGGTGATCAGCAATTCTGGCAGTTTCTGATCTTTGTTCAGATCGTCAGCAATCTGAATGCCACAAAATTCACGTTCGCCTTTGGCGTATGAGCGCCACATTGAGCCGGTAATATACTGGCGGCAGATCGCTTCGATCATCACTGGACGGGCTTTCTGTACGATCCATACAAACGGGTGCGGGATGTCCAGGATGTGGCTGTCGGCCAGGCCCTGCTCGCGGAACAGTTTGAACCAGTGATTGGAGATGGCGTTCAGTGCGGCACCTTTACCTGGTACGCCGTTCATGTCGCCTTCGCCGTGCCAGATGCAGTCGAATGCAGAGATGCGATCACTGATCACCATGATAGCCAGTGGTGCATCGGCAGCGACGTCGTAGCCTTTCTCTTCGATCAGACGGCGACTGTCAGCGTCGGTCAGCCAGTAAACGGAGCGTACTTTGCCGCTGTGAACCGGGGCATCGGTACGGATCGGCAGGTCGTTGTTTACTGCCAGTACTTTATCAGCAAGACTCATTGCGAAACTGTCCTGTATCTAGGGAAATAGTAGGGGCTGAGAAGCTGCGCGGGGCAGTTTTCAGGAGCGGCATTTTAGCAGATCTGCCAGCGGGGGCCAGCAATGTCCGGCACTGGCTGGTTTGAGAGCGGGGGTCACAGGCATTTATTACTAAAACCTACTGAGCGGTCGGTCGTGGAAGTTCTTTAACTTCAATACTTTAATCGTATTTTTAATAAAAAATGTTCCCTCCTGCGAAGTCAGCACTTAGTATTCAGTATTAGCCCCTGAGGTGGGCAATATTCGGTGTTTTTGTGAATATTGGCAGGTATTGTACTGGCTGGTAGTCACCTAAAAAGGAAGGTTGATAATGAACGAAACAGCTCAGATCCCTGCAAATATGCGGCTCAGCGTGATTGCACGTATTGAAGCGGGTTGTCTTGGCCCTGAAGGTGACACTCACGTAGAACCATTTTGCCGGTTTGCTAATAAGTCATTTTCAGCTTTTGATCAGCATTTTGTCGACTGGTTTATTATTCCACGTAAAGACAGCGCTGAGCCGGAATTTGAGTATCAGATCCAGAAAAAACGCCTCAGCGATGACAAAACGGATATGTATCTGGAAATGCTGGGCAGCTCACTGGCGGACTTTGAGCAGAGCCTGAATGACCGGGTGTGTGATGTGATCGAACAGTATATGTCGCGTTATAGCTGAACAGGACGGCTCAGTCCTGCCTGAATGGCAGCCAGCCGGTCAGCTCTTTGATTTGCGCCCGCATTGCCTGCTCCTCTTCGTTAAGAAAGCGGGCGACAGCCGGGCGAAATCCAGCATCTTTAATCCAGTGGCAGGACCAGGTTTCCACCGGCTGGAAGCCGCGCTGGATTTTATGCTCTCCCTGAGCGCCAGGGTCAAACCGTGTTAAACCTTCTCTGATGCAGTATTCGATCCCCTGGTAATAACAGGTTTCGAAATGCAGACTATCGTATTCTTCCAGGCATCCCCAGTAGCGGCCATATAACGTATCGCTGGAGCGTAATGACAGGGCAGCAGCCACGGGGCGCTGATCAACACTGGCCATGACCATAACCAGTTGTTCCGGCATTTGATCTCTTAGCTGCTGGAAAAATTCCGGTGTCAGATAGCCCTGGCGGCCTCGCTTCAGGTAGGTAAGCTGATAAAAACGGTAGAAGTGCTGTAGCTCGCAATCAGTAATCTCATGGCCGCTGAGAGTCGTCAGCTGCACGCCCTGTTGCTGTACTTTGGTACGCTCTTTGCGCAGGTTTTTACGTTTGCGTGAGTTAAAGGTTGCGAGAAAATCATCAAAGCTGCTGAAATTGTGGTTAAACCAGTGATACTGACTTCCCAGCCGGGATAGTAGCTGTTGATCTGTGAAGGCGTCTTTAAGTTCATGACCTGGGAACAGGGTATGCCAGCCGGAGGCACCCGTGGTTTCGCAGAGCTCTTTTATACCCTGGGTTATCACCGGGATTAGTATACTCAGATCTATGCTATGGCCTAACCGAGGGCCTTGTGCGGGTGTAAACGGGATGGAGGTGACCAGTTTTGGGTAGTAGTCTATTCCATGCTGCTGATAAGCATCCGCCCAGGCCCAGTCGAAGACATATTCGCCCCAGGAGTGGCGTTTCATGTACAGCGGCATGACAGCAACAATCTCTCCGGCCTGTTCGACGGTCAGGTGCAGTGGTTGCCAGCCCTGCTCGGGCCCGACACAGCCGGTGGTTTCCAATGCCTGCAAAAACTCGTAACGCAGAAAGGGATAGTCTGTGCCGCACAGTCGATTCCAGTCGGCCTGATTTATTTCGTTTATCTGGTGGTGAATCTTTAGCGACAGCATAGTCTTATATAAATAGTGTCATGAAATAGAAAGATCGATGGTAACCTGATCTGTATTGATTACCCAGTATCCGTGTCAGGTATTTTTGATCACCGATTGCTGAGGGTTAACCTGCCAGGAGTGCATACCTATGGATGAGTTAGAACTGGAATATGAGCTGCATCCTCAATTAGCAGCCGACTGTGTTGTATTGGGGAACTTTCCACTGTGTAGCCTGTTATTGGCCAATGACAGTAACTATCCGTGGTTTATTCTGGTACCGCGGCGGGCTGAGGTTAGCGAGCTTTATCACCTGTCGGAAAGCGATCAGCGTCAGCTGATGCATGAGTCAGTATTTCTGGCTGAAAATCTGGCCGATATCTTTGCTGCGCGCAAGATGAATGTAGCAACGCTGGGCAATATGGTGCCGCAGCTGCATTTGCATCATGTGGTGCGCTTTGAGTCTGACCCGGCCTGGCCTGGGCCTGTCTGGGGGGTGCTGCCTGCGCTGCCGTATAGTGATAGTGCGATTCATGATCTGCGCCATAAGCTGGCGTTTCTGATGGATGCTGAAATCGAATTTGTTCCAGAATAAGCCGGTAACCCCTTTCTTCTGCCCATCACAGGGCGTAGCCCCGTGTCCTGTGATGGCTGACACCTGTCAGTTGGTGTGAAATCAGTTATAATTCGCCGCTTTCTGTCTGTGACAGCGTGTATCGTAGTATTCAGGAACCGGTAGTCCATGCCTATTTTTGATTTTCAGTGCAACAGCTGCGGCCATACGTTTGAAAAGCTGGTGATGCGCAGTGATGCGCCTGCACCTGCCTGTAAGGCCTGCAATGCAGAAGATGTGACCAAACAGGTCTCTGCCCCGGGGTTTCGACTGTCGGGTGGTGGCTGGTATGAAACAGACTTTAAAACCGGTCAGAAGAAAAATCTGGCTGGTGAATCGGGTGGCTCCAGTACTGGCGGATAACAGGCCAGGCTACATAGCAGCAACACCCATGGCGTAAGCCCAACGACTTTTTGAATATTGATTAGCGACCCGTTGATCGGCGGGTCCTGTGAGCAACGGGAATTTAGAACTATGCGCAGCCATTATTGCGGCGACCTGAGAAAAGAACATATCGGTGAAGAGATTGTCCTGAACGGTTGGGTACACCGTCGCCGTGACCACGGTGGTGTTATCTTCCTGGACGTACGTGACCGTGAAGGTATCACTCAGGTGGTATTTGATCCTGATCGTGAAGAAAGTTTCGCGCTGGCTGATAGCGTACGTAATGAGTACGTAATCGAGATCAAAGGCCTGGTGCGTGACCGTCCTGAAGGGACGATCAACGCTGAGATGCCAACAGGTGAGATCGAAGTGCTGGGCAAAGAGCTGGTGATTCTGAATAAATCAGAAACCCCTCCATTCCAGCTGGATGAACATCAGCAGGTGGGCGAAGACGTACGTCTGCGTCACCGCTACATTGATCTGCGTCGCCCTGAAATGCAGGAAAAACTGCGTTTCCGCTCCAAGGTGACCAATGAAATCCGTAGCTACCTGGATGACCACGGCTTCCTGGATATCGAAACACCAATCCTGAACCGTGCGACGCCTGAAGGTGCCCGTGATTACCTGGTACCAAGCCGCGTTCACGAAGGTCAGTTCTTCGCGCTGCCACAGTCACCACAGCTGTTCAAACAGCTGTTGATGGTGTCCGGCTTCGACCGCTACTACCAGATCGCCCGTTGTTTCCGCGATGAAGATCTGCGTGCTGATCGTCAGCCAGAATTTACTCAGATTGATATCGAGACATCCTTCATGGATGAGGAAGGTATCATGGGTATGACTGAAACCATGATACGCAAGCTGTTCCTGGAATTAAAAGGCGTTGATCTGGGTGATTTCCCACGCATGCCATTCTCCGAAGCGATGCAGAAATACGGCTCTGATAAACCGGACCTGCGCTTTCCGATGGAACTGGTTGACGTTGCTGATCTGATGGCTGAGATCGAGTTCAAGGTGTTTGCTGGTCCTGCCAAAGACCCTAAAGGTCGTGTGGCAGCACTGAAAGTACCGGGCGGCGCTAAGCTGACCCGTAAGAACATCGACGAATACACCAAGTTTGTTAGCATCTACGGTGCTAAAGGCCTGGCGTGGATCAAGGTCAACGAGATTGAGAAAGGCGTTGAAGGCCTGCAGTCGCCAATCATCAAGTTCCTGGGCGAAGATGTCACCATGGCTATCATGGAGCGTCTGGGTGCACAGAGCGGCGATATCGTATTCTTCGGCGCTGATAAAGAGAAAGTCGTTTCTGAAGCACTGGGCGCACTGCGTATCAAAGTGGGTGAAGATCTGGACATGGCGCAGTGTGAATGGGCACCGCTGTGGGTGGTTGACTTCCCAATGTTCGAAGAAACATCTGATGGTGGCCTGACTGCGCTGCATCACCCGTTCACTGCGCCAAGCTGCTCGCCTGAAGAGCTGAAAGCGAGCCCGCTGACTGCGCTGTCCCGTGCCTACGATATGGTACTGAACGGTTGTGAGCTGGGGGGTGGTTCTATCCGTATCCATGACCAGCAGATGCAGGCAACCGTACTGGAAACGCTGGGTATCTCCGACGAAGAAGCTGAAGATAAATTTGGCTTCCTGCTGCAGGCCCTGAAATACGGTGCGCCTCCACACGGTGGCCTGGCGTTTGGTCTGGATCGTCTGATCATGCTGATGACCGGTACTGACTCTATCCGTGAAGTTATTGCTTTCCCGAAAACGCAGAGTGCATCCTGTCCGTTGACAGAAGCGCCGGGGCAGGTGAGTGCAGCACAGCTGCGTGAACTGAACATCCGTTTGCGTAAGAAAGAAACAGCTGAAACAGCAAGCTAAGAATGCAACCGGACGGTGGCCTTTTCGGCTGCCGTCACTGGAATTGAGGTGATATAGATGGCAGGTCATTCCAAGTGGGCCAACATTAAACACCGCAAGGCGGCACAGGATGCCAAACGCGGAAAAATCTTTACCAAGGTAATCCGCGAGCTGGTGGTTGCAGCAAAAGAAGGTGGTGGTAACCCGGACGACAACCCGCGCCTGCGCGCAGCGGTTGATAAGGCGCTGGGTGCCAACATGAAAAGAGACACCATCGACAAAGCGATTGCGCGCGGTGCCGGGGGTGGCGAAGGTGATAATTACGATGAGCTGACCTACGAAGGGTATGGCTCGAATGGCGTTGCGGTTTTGGTAGAAACTATGACCGATAACGTCAATCGTACTGTCGCTGCGGTGCGCTCAGGTTTTAACAAGTTTGGTGGTAACCTGGGAACCAGCGGTTCTGTGGCGTATCTTTTCGATAAAAAAGGCCAGATCTCTTACGAAGAAGGCGTCGATGAAGATGCGTTGATGGAGGCTGCCCTGGAAGCTGGGGCGGAGGATATCGTCACCAATGATGATGGCTCGGTGGATGTGTTTACCACTCAGCAGGAATTCATGGATGTAAAGCAGGGGTTACTGGATGCGGGTTTTGAGCCCGTCCATGCCGAAGTGTCGATGATCCCTTCTACCACGGTTGAACTTGATGTTGAAACCGGCCGTAAGGTGATGAAGCTGATTGATGCGCTGGAAGACCTGGATGACGTCCAGGAGGTGTATCACAACGCAGACATCCCGGCAGAATCGATGGAAGACTAAGCTTTCCCTGTCGTTTAAAAAGCCGAGGCCTGTCCTCGGCTTTTTTGTTTTTGCAGCGTGGGCCTCAAGGCTGCTAGAATCGCGCATAAATACTGTTTATATATACAGGAAGTTGATCAGGCCAATGCTGATTTTAGGAATAGACCCAGGTTCACGCATTACCGGGTTCGGGATTATCAACAGTGTGGGTGGGCGCAATGAGTATGTGACCAGTGGTTGTATACGCATTAAAGGCGACGCACTGCCTGAGCGGCTGAAGCAGGTCTATGCCGGAGTTGATGAGATTATCGAACGTTACTGTCCGCAGGAAATGGCGATTGAGCAGGTTTTTATGGCCAAGAATGCTGATTCGGCGCTCAAGCTTGGTCAGGCCCGTGGGGTGGCTGTTGTTGTTGGCGCGAACCATGATCTGCCGGTACATGAGTATGCTGCCCGTAAAGTGAAGCAGGCGGTAGTGGGTAATGGCGGTGCAGATAAAAGTCAGGTGCAGCATATGGTGATGACCATCCTCAAGCTGCCAGGTTTGCCTCAGGCCGATGCGGCCGATGCGCTGGCGATTGCACTTTGTCATGCTCACACCCGCGGAGGGCTAATAAAGGTGGCGGGTGCGCGTAAAGCTCGTACCAGTAGCGGGCGTTGGCGACTGTAACGGAGAGATGTATGGTTTACAGCGAGTTTATTTATATCGCCGAACTGGTGGGTACGGCGGTGTTTTCCATTACGGGGGCGCTGGCCGCCCAGGGTAAGCGGCTGGATATTCTGGGGGTGGTTGTCGTTGGGATCGTGACAGCGCTCGGCGGCGGTACGCTGCGTGATATTGTGATGGATGCCCATCCCATCGGCTGGGTGCGCGATACAAGTTATCTGTGGACGGCGATTTTGTCGGCCATTACCGCATTTATTCTGTGCCGTTACTGGCGCTATCCGCGACGGATTTTACTGGTGCTGGATGGCATGGGGCTGGCGTTGTTTGCCATTATGGGCGCACAGAAAGCAATGTTTTATAACATGCCGCCCGTCATCGTGGTGATGATGGGGGTAATGACGGGTTGTGCCGGCGGCATGATCCGCGACATTATCACCCGCCAGGTGCCGCTGATGCTGCAACGTGATGGCGAATTGTATGTGACTTGTGCGTTGCTGGGCTCGCTGCTCTATGTCAGCTTGCATGGCTATGTTGACCCGCGCAATCTGGCGCTGGGAACCATGCTGTTTATTTTTATTCTGCGTATGGCGGCTATTTTTGGCAACCTGCGCCTGCCCGAATTTGTGGTGGCGGGCCATCGCCTGGAGCCGCACCCGAAAAAAGATCAGGAGAACGACCCCTCGTGATAGGACGTTTAACCGGTGAGTTGCTGGAAAAGCAGCCCCCCCAGTTACTGCTGGATGTGAACGGCGTTGGCTATGAAGTCGAAGCCTCAATGAATACCTTCTATAAGCTGCCTCAGGCCGGTACCCGGCTGTCACTGCATATTCACTTTGTGGTACGGGAGGATGCTCAGCTGCTGTATGGCTTCATCGATCGGGAAGAGCGCACGCTATTCCGTGCTTTGATCAAGGTGAATGGGGTAGGGCCGAAAATGGCGCTGTCGATTCTGTCGGGCATTAACCCTGAAGCTTTTGTCCGCTCGGTGCATGAGGGTGATGCCACGGCGCTGGTTAAAGTGCCTGGCGTGGGTAAGAAAACCGCTGAACGGCTGATTGTCGAGATGAAAGATAAAGTCAAAGACATCATGCTGGCCGACCCGGCTGAATTTGTACTGGACGGTGGCATGCCGCTGGAAATGGAACAGGCAGTCAATGAGCAGGCGGTAGCTGAGGCTGAAAGTGCATTGCTGGCATTGGGTTACAAGCCGGTTCAGGCAACGAAGGCGGTTGCAGCGGCAGAAAAATCGCTGGCTACCGGCGCGCCAAGTGAGGAGTTAATCCGCCATGCGCTTAAGTCGATGGTCGGGTAAGCTGCTTTCTTTTTACGCTCAGGGTTCAGGTAACGTTATCAAATGATCGAAACAGATCGCTTTATCGCGCCGGTGCGCTCGCCGGTGGAAGAGGTGCAGGATCGAGCAATCCGCCCTAAAACACTGGTGGATTATGTGGGCCAGCCAACCGTGCGCGAGCAAATGGAAATTTTTATCCATGCTGCCCGAGCGCGTAGTGAGGCGCTGGATCACACCCTGATTTTTGGCCCGCCAGGGCTGGGTAAAACCACGCTGGCAAATATCATCGCCAATGAGATGGGCTCCGAAATAAAGACCACCTCCGGGCCGGTGCTAGAGAAGGCAGGTGATCTGGCAGCACTGCTGACTAACCTCGAAGAGGGGGATGTGCTGTTTATCGATGAAATCCATCGTCTGAGCCCTAATGTTGAAGAGGTACTCTATCCGGCGATGGAGGATTATCAGCTGGATATTATGATTGGCGAGGGGCCTGCGGCTCGGTCGATTAAAATTGACCTGCCGCCGTTTACCCTGGTGGGCGCAACAACGCGAGCCGGCCTGCTGACCTCGCCACTGCGTGACCGCTTCGGTATTGTGCAACGGCTTGAATTTTATAATGTGACGGACCTGGCCAGTATTGTGGCCCGCTCTGCGCAATTGTCAGGTACGCGTATCGTTGAGGAGGGGGCGGTTGAGGTGGCTAAGCGCTCTCGCGGCACTCCGCGTATTGCCAACCGCCTGTTGCGCCGGGCACGGGATTACGCTGAAGTTAAAGGTGATGGCGAAATCACCCTCGAAATTGCGGATCTGGCGTTAAATATGCTCAATGTTGATGAGCGTGGCTTCGATCATATGGATCGCCGGATGTTACTGGCGATGATTGAAAAATTTGGCGGTGGTCCGGTCGGTGTTGATAGCCTGGCGGCGGCGATCAGTGAAGAGCGTGATACCATTGAAGATGTGCTGGAGCCCTACCTGATTCAGCAGGGTTACCTGATGCGCACACCTCGCGGTCGTGTAGTAACCGATCACGCCTACCTGCACTTTGGAATAGAGGTGCCTGATAAGATATAACCCTGGTATATTTGGGGTGAATCAGAACATCCTGACCGAGGTCAAGACCTACTTTGGGTGGTTGTCATAAGATCCCCTCTGAAAACATGATTCAGAGGATGTATGCCATGTCGGAAGCGCTTACTCATACGCAACTGCTGGCATTTGAGCGGCAGATTACTGAGCTGTTGGTACAGCTGCAGCAGGAAGAGCGGGAGCTGCTGGCCGGTGTGATACAGATGCAACCGGTGTTCTGTGAAGTAGGAGAGGTCAAGGACGGACTGGCAGGTAATCTGGCGATGCAGATGTCAGCGTGCCGTGCAGCATTAGCACGAATTACATCAGGGGAATATGGCTACTGTGATACCTGTGGAGAGGTGATCGAATTGAATCACCTGATGGCGGATCCGGCAATCTGTAGCTGTGTTCGTTGTCGAAGAGCAGATAGTCGAGTGCTGGCCGCGGTGATGTAAGCGGCGTTCAATATTCCCTTTAAGACCGGCCAAGTGCCGGTTTTTTCTTGTATAAATCAGGATGACTGTTATTGTGAAGCTCGTCGCAAAGTGCCGGAGCACGGGCTGTATGGGTTTTACACACAGGGTCAGATGCTATATCGAAGACACTGATATAGGGGGTATTGTCTATTACGTCAATTACCTCAAGTTTTTCGAACGTGGCCGAACCGAATTACTTCGCTCACTTGGCTTTGAACAGCGTCATTTGCAAGCCTCCGGTTTTCTGTTTGTGGTGCACAGCCTTGAATGCCAGTACGCGAAACCAGCACAGCTGGATGACGAACTTGATATTCAGGTAACAATCACCGCGTTGTCGAGAACCAGTCTTACCTTTGAACAGCGGGCTATTCGCTGCACTGATGGCGTACTGTTATGTTCAGCTAAGGTGCGGGTCGCTTGTGTAGATTATGGCCATAAACGCCCCTGTCGGATTCCATCCGATATTCATACCGCATTTAATAATTTCATCAATAATCCGGTCGGTATCGCTGATGCCGAGTGTGTATAGGAGACTGTTGTGGTCGAAAAAATGTCGATCTGGAGTCTGGTAGTCAATGCCAGTGTTGTGGTGCAGATTGTGATGCTGATTCTGTTAGCTGCATCCGTCACTTCGTGGGTGATGATTTTTCAACGCCAGGCAGTTTTGCGCAAAGCACGTCGTGCCCTTACTGACTTCGAAGAACTGTTCTGGTCAGGGGTTGATCTGGGGCAGCTGTTCCGTGATATCAGTCAGTCACCCAATTCCGAATCAGGTGCAGAGAATATTTTTCGCGCCGGTATTAAAGAATTTACCCGACTTAATCAGCAGCCAGGTGTTGATCCGGATGCGGTCATGGATGGGGTGCAGCGCAGTATGCGCGTTGCACTGGCCCGTGAAGAGGAAAAGCTTGAGCAGCATCTGCCATTTCTGGCGACTGTTGGTTCTACCAGTCCTTATATCGGCCTGTTCGGTACGGTTTGGGGGATTATGAACTCATTCCGTGGCTTGGCAAATGTCCACCAGGCAACGCTTGCTTCTGTTGCACCAGGGATATCTGAAGCGCTGGTAGCAACGGCCATCGGCCTGTTCGCCGCCATTCCAGCGGTGATTGCCTACAACCGATACTCTGCCCGGACCGAATGGATGATGTCGAACTATGAAACATTCGCCGATGAATTTTCCTCTATCCTGCACCGTCGTGTGCATGCGGCGGGCTGAGTAGTGGCACAAATGATCAGACGCAAGCGTAAAGAGCGTAAGCTCAACGCAGAGATCAACGTGGTGCCGTATATTGATGTGATGATGGTGCTGCTGGTTATTTTCATGGTAACCGCGCCCATGCTTACTCAGGGCGTCAATGTGGATCTGCCACAAGCGGCAGCCGAGCCCGTTGATAGTAAAGATGAAGAGCCGGTGATCATCACTGTCGATAAAGAGGGTCAGTACTATATCGATATTGGTGGTGACGCTCGCACAGCAATTGCGGGTGTCGAGGTGGCTGAGCGTGTCCGTAAAGTACTCGCCAGTAACCCACGTAAGATGTTGTTGGTGCGGGGTGATAAGGGCGTTGACTATAACAGTGTGGTGCAGCTGATGGTTGTGCTGCAGGGGGCCGGCGCACCGAGCGTTGGTCTGGTAACGGAATAGGGCGATTATGCAGTGGCGCAGTTATATCGTCCCCGCTTTACTGGCTCTGGTGCTCCATGGCGGTGTGCTCTTTTTGATGTCTCATACCTGGTTCGAACAGGAAAAAGAGCATAAGAGTGTGCCGCGCCATGTACAGGCGCAAATGGTTGACCTTAAAGCGTATAACGCTAAAAAAGACAACGTGCGTAAAGCCGATGAAGCGCGTAAGAAAAATGATGCCCAGCGCAAAGCTGAGAAAAAGCGTCAGGATGCGCTGGCAAAACAGAAAAAATCGGATGCGTACAAACGCAAACAGGCTGAGAAAAAGGCGCTGGCGGCAAAGAAAAAATCGGCCGACGAGGCTAGGCGTAAGCAGGCGATAGCGAAGAAGAAAGCGGTCGCCGAGAAAAAGCGTAAGCAGGAAGTAGCGAAGAAAAAGGCAGCGGAGAAAAAGCGGCAGCAGGCTATTGTTGCGAAGAAAAAAGCCGAGGCTGACAAACAGCGTAAAGTAGCTGATGAGCGTAAACGCAAGCAGGATGCAGAGCTGGCGAAGAAGCGTAAGGCTGAAACGGATAAAAAGCAGCAGCAGGCGCTGGCCAGAAAGGAAGCGGAACGGAAAAAATCTGAGGCTGAGCGTAAGCGTCAGGCAGAGCTTGCTCGTCAGAAAGCAGAGAAGGCCCGGCAAGCGCGTGAAAGCGCACTGGTTGCTGCTGCAGAGGCTGCCGCTGCTGAAGAAGCCGCTGCTCGTGATGCTGATCGTGAGCAGGCCGCTGCCAGCTTTGAAGGTTACATACGTGATCTGATTACCCGTAACTGGCGTCGCTCTGCGACAGCGCGCAATGGGATGCAGGTAACAATTACCGTGCAACTGTTATCGACCGGTGAGGTCGATAATGTGTATGTTGCCCGCTCCAGTGGAGATAGTCGTTTTGATGCCGATGCTGAGAATGCGGTGCGTCGGGCTGAGCGTTTCTCTGAGCTTCAGCAACTTGACCCGATCGCATTTGAGCGATTTTATCGTACGTTCAATATTACTTTCCGACCGGAGGATTTGAGGTGGTAAGGATATTCAAGCTCTGGCTGGCTGTAATGGCGGCCTGTCTGATAACAACGCTGTCTGCTCATGCTGAGCTGACAATTGAGATAACTCAGGGTGTCGACCAGCCAACCCCGGTGGCCATCGTGCCGTTCAAGTGGGAGGGAGGTTATGCTTTATCGGAAGATGTCGCCAAGGTTGTTAATGACGACCTTTCCCGCACTGGCCTGTTTAAAATGGTCAAGCGTGAGAACATGCTCAGCTTCCCTTCCAGTCAGGCGCAGATGTACTTCCGTGACTGGCGGGTGTCTGCCACAGACTATGTGCTGATTGGTCGTATCAAACCAGGTAAGGGCGACCAGGTGGTCGTTGAATTCGAACTGTACGATATTCTGAAAGAGCAGCGTTTACTGGCAGAGCAGGTCAGCGCAGGTTCAGCCAACTTGCGCGATATTAGCCATTACATTGCTGACATGGTGTATGAAAAACTCACCGGTTTGCGTGGTGCGTTCTCCACCCGAATTGTTTATGTTACGGCAAAACAGTTAGGGAACAAACGCTACCGGTATAAACTGCAGCTGGCTGACTCCGATGGCGCGCGTCCGCGTACTATTCTGGAATCACGTGAACCGATCATGTCACCGGCCTGGTCAAAGGATGGTAAGAAGCTGGCGTATGTTTCGTTTGAAACCAGCCGTCCTTCTATCTATGTCCAGGATCTGGCCACTGGTCAGCGGCAGCGTGTGCAATCGTTCAAGGGTCTTAATGGAGCGCCGTCCTGGTCTCCGGATGGACAAAAACTTGCGATTGTTCTCTCCAAGGACGGTAACCCGGAAGTGTATGTGCTGGATCTGCAGCGCCGTCAGTTAACACGCGTAACACACCACTATGGTATCGATACCGAACCTTCCTGGTCACCGGATGGTCAGTCTCTAATCTTTACCTCAGATCGTGGTGGGCAACCGCAGATTTACCGTGTGCACCTGGCCAGCCGAGAGATAACCCGACTGACATTTGAAGGGCGCTATAATGCCCGTGGCAGATTGACGCAGGATGGCCGTTTTCTGGCGATGGTGCATCAGTCTGGTGGAACCTTCCACATTGCGGTGCAGGACTTGCGTAAAGACCGGGTAGAAATTTTGACAGAAACCAGCCTGGATGAATCACCAACCATTGCACCTAATGGCAGTATTATCCTGTATGCAACACAGGAAGGTACCCGCGGGGTGCTCGGCGGTGTCAGTCTGGATGGGCGGGTGAAATTCCGTCTGCCAGCATCTGAAGGTGATGTACGTGAGCCAGCCTGGTCGCCTTATCTGCAATAACTTGCAATATAGGGCAGCAGCCTATAATTTATGACGAAAATTCACTGAACGTGCATATTTAGCTGCATTCAGCGGCTAAGATGTAATTGAAAATATTGACAGGAGTGATCAATGCGAGCTTTTAACGTGGCAAAAGCCGCAGCGCTGGCGCTGAGTGTTGCATTTGCAGCAGGTTGTAGTACGACTGGCACAACAACAGACACTGGCAGTGCGGCAACAGATGGCGCGACTGACAATGCTGCTACGCAGAGTGTTGGTGTGGATAGCGGTGTGAGCGGTAAATCTCTGGAACAGCAGCAGCTGGAAGCCCTGGCTAACCTGCGTACTGTGTTCTACTTTGATTTTGATAAATCCACTGTACAGGCTGATGGTATGGCTGACCTGGAAGGTCATGCACGTTACCTGTCATCCAATCCGAACGTAAATGTTCGTCTGGATGGTCATACAGATGAGCGTGGTACACGTGAATACAACATGGCACTGGGCGAACGTCGTGCCCAGGCAGTTGCGCGTTTCCTGCAGGTGAACGGTGTTGCTCCAGCGCAGATCGAAGCCGTAAGCTACGGTGAAGAGAAACCAGCTGTTATGGGTCATAACGCTGAGTCCCAGGCGGAGAATCGTCGTGTGGAGCTGAGCTACGTACGCTAATTTTATGGCCTACTTCTCGCGCACACTGCTGACAACACTGGTGCTTCTTGCAAGCACTGGTGTTGTTGCACAGGATGTTCCTGTGATTGAGCTGGGAGAAGCGCCAGCTCGTAATACGGTCCGTGCCTTACCGTCGCAACCTGTGGTGGATGGGGTTTCGGAACTCACTATTCAGGCGACCGATTCAGGTACGCAGTCTAGTTATGGTCGTAACAGTAACTCCGATATGATCGTGTTGCTGCAGCAGTTGCAGGATGAAGTCCGCAATTTGCGAGGCCAGCTCGAATCCCAGACGCGTAAAATACAGCGGATGGAGGAGCAGCAGCGAGACCGCTACCGAGATCTTGATCGCCGTATCAGTTATTTGATGAGTGACTCGGCAGGTAAGAGTACTGCCCGGCCAATCAGTCGCCGTCCTGCAGCCGATGCAGGTGCGTCTTCTGCATCGGTACCCGCAACGGCAACTTCCCCAGCGTCGACGATACCACCAGCACCGGCCTCAACGGCTTCTAAGCCATCTGTGGCTAAGCCTGCGTCTGCCAGCGGAGGTGATCTGAAAGCCTATCAGGCGGCGTTTTCTCTGGTCCGTAAGCGGGCCTATGATGAAGCGGTCGTGGCATTTACAGCATTTACTACAGACTTCCCCGACAGTGAGCGGGTCGCGAATGCGCATTACTGGCTGGGTGAGATCTATCTTGCGCAACAGCAGCTGGAAAAGTCTCGTGATGCCTTCAGTCAGGTGGTTGCGTTATTTGCTGGTCACCGCAAAGCGGCTGATGCTGCCTACAAACTGGGCAAGGTTTATTATGAACTGGGCGACAAAGCAAAGTCGGCCGAATATATGGATCTTGTGCTGAAGAATTATCCGAAGTCATCTGCTGCCCGTCTGGCGCGAGACTTCAAACCTCAGTAATACTCAACTGGAGCTAACAATGAGTGAAACAGCACCTAAAGCTGTGGTGTTGCTTTCCGGTGGGCTCGATTCTGCTACCGCGCTGGCTGATGCAGCTGCGCGTGGTTACCAATGCTATGTGCTCAGCTTTGATTATGGCCAGCGCTCAGTCACTGAACTGAATGCTGCGCGCGCGATTGCACATCAACAGGGTGTGGCAGAACACCGGATTATCCGCCTCAATCATCTGGAAGATATTGGTGGCTCCGCGCTGACGGACCATAGTATGGCAATGCCGGAAGAAGATAGTAGCGATGGTGCTATTCCGGTGACCTATGTGCCTGCGCGTAATACCGTCTTTTTATCGTTGGCGCTGGGCTGGGCCGAAGTGTTGGAGGCCAGTGCGATCTTTATTGGCGTCAATGCGGTTGATTATTCCGGTTACCCGGACTGCCGGCCTGAGTTTATTGCAGCCTTTGAAACAATGGCGAACCTGGCAACCAAGGCGGGTGTCACGGGTCGGCCGATTACCATTGAAACGCCGTTGATCGATCTGACCAAGGCACAGATTATCCAGCGGGGTACTGAGCTGGGGGTCGATTACTCGATGACCGTCTCCTGTTACCAGGCGGATGACCAGGGTCGTGCTTGCGCGGTGTGTGACAGTTGTCGTCTGCGAAAACAGGGCTTTGATGACGCTGTTATGACTGATCCAACCCGTTACATATAATTATTCAATAATACTGTTGCATTACAGTAAATAATCCGTAATATACGCACTCCTCGCCGGGGCGGGTCGTTAGCTCAGTTGGTAGAGCAGTTGGCTTTTAACCAATTGGTCATAGGTTCGAATCCTATACGACCCACCAGATTTTAGGAAAAGGCGCATCTTTGATGCGCCTTTTCTGTTTCTGCTTTGTCGGTTATCCATTCACCTGGTTATCAGCGCAGCTCACAAGCCATCGTGGCATAGCTGAAGTATGGTACAATTTTGCCCTCAGTTTTTTCGCTGCCCTTGCGTGCCTCTATTGAGTTGTGCGTTTATGTGCAGCGTTAAGTGCTTGTAATTTTGGAATCCTGACTCCTTTTCACGGTGGCCTCTACAGCGAGCTTACGGGCTCTCTCACCGGATGGGATAAGGTGTTCCCTCGATAGATCGTGCAGGTCCATGCTCAATAAAAAAGAAATCTCGGATCGCGTCCTGATACAGGAGCATTTTGCTAACGAGCATCTGCCGTCGCAGATGAGTGCAGAGGTCATTGCTGACTATAAAGCGCGCATCAAGCAGCTGCTTAAAGAGAAAGATGCCTGTCTGGTTGCGCACTACTACACCGACGACGTGATGCAGGAGCTGGCGGATGAAACCGGCGGTTGTGTGTCTGATTCGCTGGAGATGGCACGTTTTGGTGCTAACCACCCGGCATCCACACTGATTGTGGCTGGCGTCCGCTTTATGGGCGAAACCGCGAAAATTCTCAGTCCTGAAAAACGTATTCTGATGCCGACTCTGGAGGCGACCTGTTCACTGGATATTGGTTGTCCGGTGGAGGAATTCAGCGCCTTTTGTGACGCCCATCCAGACCACGAGGTGGTGGTTTATGCCAATACATCTGCTGCTGTTAAGGCGCGTGCTGACTGGGTCGTAACGTCCAGCATCGCCCTGAAGGTTGCTGAGCATCTGGCTGATGAGGGCAAGAAGATCATCTGGGCGCCGGATAAGCACCTGGGCTCTTATGTACAGCGTGAAAGCGGTGTCGAGATGCTGATGTGGGACGGTATGTGTATCGTCCATGACGAGTTCCGGGCCAAAGGCGTGCACGACATGCGTAAGGTCTACCCGGATGCAGCGTTGCTGGTTCACCCGGAATCACCTGCCTCTATGGTGGAGCTGGCGGACGCGGTGGGCTCGACCAGCCAGCTGATTAAGGCGGCGCAGGAGCTGCCGAATAAGCAATTTATCGTAGCGACTGATCGTGGAATTTTCTACAAGATGCGCCAGGCGGCACCGGGCAAAGAGTTTATTGCAGCGCCAACCGGTGGTAGTGGTGCCACGTGCCGGAGTTGTGCGCACTGCCCATGGATGGCGATGAATGGACTGGAAAACCTGTTACACGTGCTGGAAACTGGCGACCAGGAAGTGCATGTTGATGCCGCGTTGATCGAAGATGCGCGTAAGCCACTACAGCGGATGCTGGATTTTAATGCTCAGCAGTAAACACTGCAGGTAGCGGATACAAAAATGGGGCCCGCAGGCCCCATTTTTATTATCTCAGGTACGGTATTGCTCAGCCGTTCAGTGCCTGCACTGCAGCGAGTACTTCATCGACATGGCCTTTCACTTTCACGGTACGCCATTCCTGGCGCAGCACACCCTGGCGATCAATCAGGAAGGTTGAGCGATCGATGCCCATGTACTCACGGCCATAGTTTTTCTTCAGCTTGATCACATCAAACTGCTTGCATAGCTCTTCTTCTTTGTCGCTGATCAGTTCGAACGGAAAGCTCTGCTTGGCTTTAAAGTTTTCATGGGCGCGCAGGCCATCGCGGGATACACCAAAAATCACCGTGTCAGCCGCTTCAAACTGATCGATAAGGTCACGGAAGTTCTGCCCTTCGGTCGTACAACCTGGAGTGCTGTCTTTGGGGTAAAAGTAGATCACCACATTTTTGCCTTTGAGTTCAGACAGGGTGATGGTTTGGTCGCTGGTGGCAGCGGCGGAAAAGTCGGCAACGGCTTCATTCAACGCAACAGTGGTCATGCAATAATCCTGATCAGTATCGGGTGGCAGTCAGTCTGCGGTTAATGCAGTACATATTTCATCTGATTTGCTTCACCCGGTTGTGTGGCTACTCATCGCAAGGCGATTTCGTTTAGAATATCAGCCCTTTAGTACGATGACAGTACGATAACAGATTTCTGGAATGGAAGACGCGACTGCCACTGCAACAGCTGGTTGTCCTTGCGGCGTGATCTTCACCATACCCTCGACGGAGAAAACGATGATTACTGGCAGCATAGTTGCGCTTGTCACCCCAATGAACGCTGGTGGTGAGATCGACTGGGTCGCGCTGGATCGACTGACCGAGATGCATGTGGCTAAAGGCACAGATGCGATTGTGGCGGTTGGCACCACAGGCGAGTCCGCGACACTGGATTGCAAAGAGCACTGCGCTGTAATCAAGCGGGTGGTTGATGTTGTTAATGGGCGTGTGAAGGTGATTGCCGGTACGGGCGCCAATAGTACTGCTGAAGCGATCGAGCTGACCGGTGAGGCAAAAGCGGCGGGAGCTGACGCCTGCCTGCTGGTGACGCCGTATTATAACAAGCCGACTCAGGAAGGGCTGTTTCTGCATCATAAGGCAATCGCCGAAGCCGTTGATATTGATCAGATTCTTTACAATGTGCCAGGCCGGACTGCCTGTGACATGCTGCCAGATACCGTTGTTCGTCTGGCCGAAATTTCAAATATCGTGGCGATTAAAGAAGCGACCGGTGATCTGGAACGCGCCCGTGAACTGATCCAGCGGCTACCTGCGGATTTTGCAGTCTACTCCGGTGATGATGCGACGGCCACAGAGCTTATGCTGCTGGGTGGTAAGGGCAACGTTTCGGTAACGGCAAATGTAGCGCCAGCTGAAATGGCACAGTTGTGCCAGCTGGCGATGGCAGGAAAGGTGGATGAGGCGCGAGCACTGAATCAAAAGCTGTTGCCGGTGCATGAAAAGCTGTTTGTTGAAGCCAACCCGATTCCGGTGAAGTGGGCGTTGAGCGAGATGAATCTGATGGATACCGGTATCCGCTTGCCGCTGACACCATTGTCAGCACCGTTTCACCAGGTGGTCCGCGACGCACTGCGTGCGGCCGACGTAATCTGAAGGGCCACAGACTGATATGACTAAACGAATTTATGGTACCGCGCTGGCTGCGCTTTCCCTGACCGGTTGTGGCGTGTTGACCGATAACCCGGTGTACGGACCGGATGGTCTGATTTATGACCGCTCTCTGGATTATCAGGCTGCCCAGCAGCACGAATCGCTGGTGATACCGCCGCATTTACGCGCTAAAAATGTGCCGAATCAGCTGGAAATTCCGGCTATTGGCGAAACTGCGAGTGAGCAGCGTACCGGTGGTTTCGTGGTGCCGCGGCCTGAGTTCTTCTATGCCGATAGTGGTAATGAGAAAGTGAACCTTGCACGTGATACGACTGATAGTCATGACAAAGTGATTGTCGTGGATGAGTCCATTGGCGATGTCTGGGTCAAACTACAGGAATTCTGGGCGTTTAATGGCATCGAAGTTGCCAAGTCTGACCCGCAGTCCGGGGTGATGGAAACCCAGTGGATGGAGCGCTCCGGGGCTGAGCTGAGCATGATTGATAGCTGGATCAAACGTTTGACCTTCAGCGATGATAAGGGACCAAGCCGGGATAAATTGCGCGTTGATCTGCGTCCTGACCCGAACGATACTGCGCGTACTTCAATCAAAATGCGCCACGTGAAATTCCCGGCGGATCAGCAGGTCAGTGCGGTGAACTGGGATGAGCAGTCCCAGGATGTCAGCTATAAAACGGACATGATGTTCGAGATGCTGCGTTACCTGAGCAAGGCCAGTGGTGATCGCGATGCTACCAGTCTGGTGGCTCTGCGCGACAAAGTGAATGTCTCCAGTCAGCTCGGTCGTGACTCGCGCGGTAACCCGGTATTACGACTGGACGGCTCTATCGATACCGTATGGCAGCAGCTGTCTGTCGCGCTGGATAAAGCCGCAATGGATGTGGGTACCCGTGATCAGAAGATGGGCATCTTCTACATGACTTACACCACCTCAACGCCGTTTGAAGAGACCCAGGAGCAGGGCTTCTTTGACTGGCTTCACTCCGATCGTGGTGAGATCACGCTGAGCACCAGCTTTCTGGACCGCGCAATGGGAGCTGAAACCTCTGCCAATGATGACCCGAATGCCATCCGCTACAGCTCGAAGACAGTTGAGCAGAAACTGGCGGCTCTGAAGGCTGCACCGGGTTCTACCGATACTGACTTGCTGCCACCTGAGGACGGTGGTCTGGCGGAGCGTAAGGGCTTTAAAATCTGGTTTGGTGGTGAAGTTGTTTATGTCTTCGGTGACAACAAGGACGATGGCGTATATAACGAGAATACTGGCAAGTTCGAACATGTGGGTCAGTATCAGTTGAAACTGAACCGGACCCGTAGCGGCGTATACCTGATTGTACTGACGCATCAGGGGCTGATTGCACCGGCCATTGTCGCTGAAGAACTGTTGTGGGAGGTCAAGGAGCAGCTGCCGAAAAAAGGCTGAGCTGTAACAGCGTCAAGCTGACCTCCTGATCACAAACGCCGGGCTTGCCCGGCGTTGCTGTTTCTTGCTCATGGGGGAAAGCAGATGTTGAAAACGGATGTGTTTTATCAGGGTAAAGAGAAAACGCTTTATCGTACGGATAACCCGGATCGACTAATCCTTGAATTTCGGGACGAAGCAACCGCGTTTGAGGGACGGCGTACCGCTCAACTCAGTGGTAAGGGGGCGGTAAATAACCAGATTAACGCACTGATTATGGAGCAGCTGCAACGTTATGGATTGCCAACACACTTCCAGCAGCACCAGAGTGAGCAGGCATCGGTGGTAAAGGCGCTGACGATGTTGCCTATCGAATGTGTGATCCGTAACCGAGCCACCGGCTCGATTTGTCGACGGCTGGGGGTGCCCAGTGATCAGCTGTTACAACCGGCCACGTTTGAGATGTTTCTGAAAAATGATGAGCTGGGCGATCCGTTGATCAATCGGCACCATATCGCCACTTTTGGCTGGGCCAGCCAGGAGCAGGTCGACGCGATGATCGAATACTGCCATCTGGCGAACCGGACCCTGACGGCGCTGTTTGATCGGGCGGGGATCGAGCTGGTGGACTTCAAGCTTGAATTTGGTGTGTATCAGGGCGCTTTGCTACTGGGGGACGAGTTTACCCCGGACAGCTGCCGGTTACGTGACAAAGCAAGCGGGGCCAAACTGGACAAAGATCTGTTTCGCCAGGGTGACAGTGGTGTCGTCGTCGCTTATAGGCAGGTGGCTGAACGGTTACGGCAGCTGTTAGGCCCGGAAAATTCGGAGCCGGCAGACACGGCTGACTGAGCCCTTTTCGCGTGCCAGACAGGCCGTTACACTGGCGGCTGAAAACATGACAATAAAAACTGAGCGGGCTCTGTGGTTTGCATTGCAGGCCAGGGCTGGCAGTCTGAGGTAGTAATGAAAGCAGTTATTCTTGATCTGGAAAGCCTGGATGATCTGGATCTTAGCGTACTGAAAAATGAGTTCAGTGCCGTCGATGTGTATATGGCGACAACCGCTGTACAGGTTGAACAGCGTATTACCGGGGCTGAGGTGGTGATCACCAATAAAGTGCCGGTTAATGCCGCTGTTATGGCTGTATCGCCTGCCTTGAAGCTGATCTGTGTGGTGGCCACCGGTACCAATAATATCGATCTGGATGCGGCCCGCATACGGGGTATCGCGGTGTCGAACTGTGTCGCTTATGGGGTGGACTCGGTGGTGCAGCATGTCTGGTCGATGATTCTGGCACTGCATACCAATGTGCTCAACTATGACCGTGCGGTCAAGAATGGTGACTGGGGCGAGGCGACTCAGTTCTGTATGTTACCGTTCCCGATTCGAGAGCTGTCTGGCCGTACGCTGGGTATTCTGGGGTATGGCAATCTGGGCCAGGGAGTGGCCAGTGTGGCGGCAGCCTTTGGCATGACGGTTATTCTGGGTGAGCAGCCAGGTGCGGTGGTGCGGGAAGGCCGGGTAAGCTTTGCTGATCTGCTGGCGCAGTCTGATGTGCTGAGCCTGCATTGTCCGTTAACCGAGGCGACGGCGGACCTGCTTAACCGAGACAGTCTGGCCCAGATGAAGCCCGGCAGTATGCTGATTAACTGTGCCCGTGGCGGCATCGTTAATGAACCCGCATTGCTGGCAGCGTTAGCGTCGGGCCAGCTGGCGGGTGCCGCGACCGATGTACTGACTCAGGAGCCACCCCGTGATGGCAACCCGCTGATCAGTGCCCGGCCAGATAATCTGATTATTACTCCGCACAGCGCCTGGGCGACCCGTGAGGCCCGTGAGCGCATCATCGCGCAGACGGTGGAAACTGTGCAGGGCTTTAAACGCGGTGAAGCCATACGGTCCGTTCTCTGAGGCACGCAGCCTCAGAACGGGCAGGGCGACTCGAAGCTGAGGGTTATTCCGGTATTAGGGTGCTTGAAGCTGAGGCGTTGGGCATGTAATTGCAGCCGTTCGACCGGTGTGTTGATGTGCGGGTCGGCGGCGGTTTCTTCACCCAGAATCGGGTGCCCCAGGGTGCGAAGACCCTCCCGTAGCGAGTAGTGCTGGCACAGAGGTGTCAGCGCCAGTCGGGAGCTGCTTTCGTCGCGTTCAAGCACCTGCCAGCGAGTCTGTGGCGGCTGGCCGATTACTCCGCTGTCCTGTTCAACGATGCCACTAACCCACGCCTGATAGCGATGCTCGATCTGCTGTTGCGCAAACTGTGCTGCCAGCGCCTGCTGACCGGTATTTGTCAGTGCCAGTACCATGACCCCGGAACAGGCAAAGTCCATTGCCTGTACCAGCTGAACGGTTGGGAAGTCATCCTGCAGTCGGCTGATCAGGCAGTCCTGCTCATCCTCCGTTAGCCCGGCAGCGGAACTCAGATTATACGGTTTACTGACAACGATCAGGCTGTTGTCCATATACAGTAACTGGGGCAGTGCCGGGTTGATATCCATGCTGAGCTCCTGTGCTGATCCTTCAGCTTAATGTTTGACGAACAGCGCCAGTGATTCCACATGAGTAGTATGCGGGAACATATCCATCACACAGAACCGCTGCAGCTTGAAACCAGCCTCTTTCAGCGTGATGGCATCACGTGCCAGCGCTGAGGGGTTGCAGGAAACATACAGCAATTGAGTGACCGGTGTCTTGATCAGTTGCTCGATAATCTCCAGTGCACCGGTGCGGGGTGGGTCGATCAGAACCTTGTCAAAGCCCTGCTTGAACCAGCGGCGGGCGCTGATCGGATATGTCAGGTCAGCCGCCTCAAACTGGCAGTTGGTCAGGCCGTTCAGGCTGGCATTGTGCTCGCCACGGGCGACCATCTCTTTACTGGCCTCAATGCCAACGACTTCAGCGGCTTTGCTGGCCAGTGGCAGGGTGAAGTTACCCAGACCACAGAACAGATCCAGAATACGTTCATCGGCCTGTGGATCCAGCCATTCAATGGCACGGTCGATCATCGCCTGGTTCATTGCCGCGTTGACCTGGACAAAGTCCCCGGGTGCAAAATTGAGCTGCTGAGCAAAGGCGGGCAGGTTGAAAGCCGGGGCACTGTCTTCATGCACGGTTTCGATATGATCGCCGTGGTTAAGATAGAGGCCGCAACCCAGGGATGTCGCCAGCGCCACCAGCTGCTGTTGCAGGCTGCCGTCGAGATTTTTCATTACCCGTAGAGTCAGCGTGCCGTTGGTGTCGCCAAAGGTCAGCTCGGCGTGGGTAATGCGCTTGATCTGGCCCGGGTGCGCGTTGAGCAGGGCGGCAAGATCCCGAAACAGATTGTCACCGCGCGGGTCAAGCACCAGGCACTGGTCGATATCTATCAGGTATTTGCTGCCTTCCTGGCGGAAGCCAACAATGGCGCTGCCGTCTTTACGCTGGTTAATGCCGATGCGGGCGGCACGGCGGTAGTGCTGCGGTACCGAGCGTAAAGGTGCATCCAGCTGTTCAGGCACCAGTTGCGCCTGGCGCGCCAGCTGGTCCAGCACCCACTGCTGTTTGTAGTCGATCTGGGTGTCGTGATTCAGGTGCTGTAGCTGGCAGCCGCCACACTGGGCAAAGTGCGGGCACTGGGGCTCTACGCGTTCGGCGGCAGCTTTAGTCAGTTCCAGCATATGGCCTTCGTCGTACCGGCGGTGATTACGGTCGATCCGTGCCAGCACGGTTTCGCCCGGTAGCGCACCTTTGACGAACAGCGTTTTGCCGTTCAGGCGGGCAACACCCTGGCCTTCGTTGCTGAGGTTTTCAATCACCACACTGTGCTGCTCACCGGCGGTTTTTTTTGCCTGGGCACGGGCTTGGGCGCTGGCGACCTGTTTGCGTGCAGGGCTGGAAGGTGAAAGTCGTCCGCGATGACGCATGCTGGTTTATCCTGAGGAAAAATGGAGCGCGCATTCTACCAGTGCCGCCCGGGCTTGGTAAGCTCAACCGGTGTCAGGCTGTCCTCGAATAGCGAACTGGCGGTATAGTGTGGCCCTGCATTGAAGTCTGGGAGCAGCATATGACACAGGAACACCCGTTCGCCGGTTTTATCCGGATTCTTGGTAAAGGTAAAAAAGGCACTCGTGATCTCACTCGTGAGGAAGCTGCAGACGCTATGCAGATGATCCTGCAGGGTAAGGTTGAGCCGGAGCAGCTGGGCGCATTTCTGATGCTGATGCGCGTGAAAGAAGAGTCTGCCGGGGAACTGACCGGTTTCGCTGATGCTGTGCGTGAGACGATTCAGGCACCGCCCTTGGCGGTTGATCTGGACTGGGCTACGTATGCGGGCAAGCGACGTCGTCACCCCTGGTATGTGTTGTCAGCGCTGGCGCTGGCCAGTAGCGGCGAGCGAGTGTTTATGCATGGCAGTCAGGGCCATACCGCCGAGCGTCTTTATGCTCAGCAGGTCGTTGAAGCGTTGGGTTTGCCTGTTGCTGAAAGCTGGGATGATGTCAGTGATCAGCTGGATCAGCACTCGTTTGCTTACATGCCACTGGAGGCGATGTCGCCGGTGCTGGGGCGTCTGATGACCCTCAAGCCGATTCTGGGGTTGCGCTCCCCCGTGCATACCCTGAGCCGGATGTTGAATCCACTCCATGCCCGCTGCGCCATTGATGGGGTGTTTCATCCACCCTATGGCCCAAAGCATCAGCAGACGGCGATGTTGCTGGGCACGCCACGTAATCTGACCCTCAAAGGCGATGGCGGTGAAGCTGAAGCACGTCCGGACAGTGAGAGCCATGCGCTGTGGATGCTTGAAGGTGAGCTGTCAGAACAACAGTGGCCACGGCTGGTGCCACGGCGGCTGGTTCGTGATGAAGAGATGACGCTGGAGGCGGTTGTGCAGCTCTGGCGGGGAGAAATTGAGCACGAATATGGCACCGCAGCGGTTATTTCAACAATTGCTATTAGCCTGAAATTGCTGGGCCGTGGCGATGACCCGGCGCTATTGTTTATAGAAGCAGAGAAAATCTGGCAGGCCCGGAACCATTCTCTGAGCAGTTGATCAATATACAAACAACAGTAAGACCGGCAAACTAGTCGGCTTTGTTGTCTGTTATTTGTGCAATTGTAGAGTGTAGGTCCGTTATGTCGAATACGCCACTTAGACGTCGTTGTTTTTTGAAAGCCCTTGGTGGCACTGTACTGGGGTCTGCGGTTGCGTTACCGCAGCTCGCCCAGGCCGCTACTGTTCGTAGTGCCAGCTTACTGCCCATGGACCGGGGCCTTAAACTGGAAAATCTGCATACTGGCGACCGCATTAATGCGGCGTTCTGGACCCCTGATGGTTATCAGCCGGATGTGTTGCAGTTGATCAATCAGGCGCTGCGTGATCACCGCGCCGATGCGGCTATTGATATGGATGTGCGGTTACTGGAGACCCTGGCGGAGCTAAGCCATCGGCTCGATACCCGTGAAACCATTCAGGTGCTGTCAGCATACCGTTCGCCGCAAACGAATGAGATGCTGCGCCGGGCAGGCCATCAGGTGGCTAAACGCAGTTACCATATGAAAGGCCAGGCGATCGATATCCGGATACCGGGTGTGTCTCTCAAAGATCTGCACCGGGCCGCTCTGTCCCTGAAAGGGGGCGGCGTCGGTTATTATGGTCGTTCCAACTTTATCCATCTTGATGTGGGCCCGGTTCGGCGCTGGGGCTAGCTGATTCCTTTTAATCCTTACGCAGGTGATCGGATACCGCGATGGGTGAAGGGTAGTTAAAGATCACCACATAGGTAGACAGCAGGAACGTCAGAATGGCGGTGGCCTGAATCACATGGGATGCCTCCTGGCCGATCAGTGCGCCGCTGGCTGCCATATAGGCGATCAGCAGGGAAAATTCGCTGGTCTGGCCAAGGCGGAAACCAACTTCCCATCCCATCTGTGGTGTTTCGCTGATCCGGCTAAGCAGAAAGCGAAACACTGTCGGTTTCAGTACCATGACCAGTGCTGCCAGTACCAGCGATGGCAGTATAATCGCGTTGATCAGCCCGAGGTTAAAGCTGGCACCGATGGAGAAGAAAAACAGGATCAGGAAAAAGTCACGTAAGGGCTTCAGGCTGGTGGCAATGTATTGTGAGATCGGGCTGGTGGCGATGGCAATACCCGCAATAAACGCACCGATCTCGGCAGACAGTCCACAGCGTTGAGCTACTTCTGCCAGTCCCAGACACCAGCCAATGGCCAGCAAAAAGATATACTCGTGAAAGCGGTCAAAGCGTGCGATCAGCTTGAGCAGTACATATTTCACAAAGCCGAAAGCGACCACCACCAGCACGGGAAGCGCTGCCAGTGTCATCAGAAAGCTGCCGATACCGTTGCTCTCCTCGCCACTATATAGAAACAGCAACACCAGAATCGCAATCACATCCTGTAACAGCAACAGCCCCACCACCAGCTCGCCAATGTGTTTATGGTGCAGCACGGTTGTGGGTAGTAGTTTGATACCGATAATGGTGCTGGAGAACATCATGGCGACACCGATAATCAGCGCTTCAGTCTGGGTGAAACCGAAGGCCAGACTGACCAGGTATCCGGCACTGAGAAAGATAACCGAACTGCCCAGCGCAACCAGGGTGGCTTTTTTAAGCATGTGTAGCAGGTGGCTGGGTTGCATGTCCAGGCCGAGCAAAAACAGCAGAAAGATGATGCCGATATGGGAAATTTCTGACAGCAGCTTTGTATCTGAAACATACTGCAGGCCAAACGGGCCGAGAATAGCCCCCAGCACGATGTAGGCAACCAGGAGTGGCTGACGGGTATACAGGGCGATAGAGGCCAGTACAGCAGCCCCGGTGAAAATCATAAAAAAAGAAAAAACCAGATTATGCGCGTCCATCTACAACACCCCGGTACTCGTGAGCGCACAGTTTACCAGACTGAGATCAGAGTACGCAGGTCTGCCATTGCTGGCGTTGCCAGATGCGGATGTAGATCAACGATGACAGCCCCCGGTAGAGCACCTGACAGAGCCAGATCCCCAGCAGCCCATAGCCCAGCACTGGCCCAACCAGCCAGGCTAGTGGCAGGAACAGGCCCCATTGCATCAGTGTTGAAATTGTCAGCACCAGTCGGCTTGCTCCGGCCCCCAGCAGCGCCTGGCCCAGTACGATCGCTATCGCATCGACACAGATCGCCAGTGCGGCCAGCTGCAGTGGTGCATGGGCCTGGTCAATCAACGCTGCTTCACTGAGAAATAACCCAAGCACCTGATCGGTCAGCAACCACATCGGCAGGCTGATCAGACATAGCGTCCCCAGGGCTGTTTTGGCAACCGCCCAGCCCCAGCTGTGGGCCAGCTCAACGTTATGTTCGCCCAGCGCTCGACTGACCAGCGACATGGCAGCAACCCCAAAACCCACCGCGGGCAGAATCAGAAACAGCGTCAGGTTGATCAGCACATGGGCGATCGCCTGTTGTTCCATCCCCAGCATACCAACAATATAAAACAGGCTGATCACCGCCAGCGCTATCAGCAGCTGCTGTAATGACGGGGGAATTGAAAGGGAAATAAGTCGGCGTAGCAGTGCCGGTTTCAGGCTGAACAGAGCGATCTGTTGACGTCGGCTGTCCTGCCACAACATCAGGCCATTAATACCTGCGCCTGCGAACAGGGCGATCGCTGTGCCCAGCCCGGCGCCGGGCGCACCCATGGTGGGAAGGCCGAAGGCACCAAAGATAAGGCCATAACTAACGGCGATATTGAGCAGGTGGGTGGCGATCAGGCTAATCAGATAGTAGCCAGGGCGCTCCGTACCGTTCCACCAGCCGCGAAAGGCCAGGTTCATGGCCACGGCAACCATAGCCGTGGTGCGATAATCGAAATATTGCCGGGCCAGGCCTGCGGAGTCTGGCTGGGTCAGAGGTGCTAGCAGTGGCTGTGAAAAGTGAATAAATAACAGGCTCAGGGGCAGGGCAATAAGCACCGACAGCAGTAATCCACCGACAACCGGTTGCAACATTTCATCGTAGCGGCGCTGGCCTCGGCGACGGGCAACCATGCTCTGCACCGCTGATGATAGCCCCAGAATCAGGCTGATAGCGACAAAGCTGCCATAACTTCCTGCTCCGGTGGCTGCCAGTGCCTGTGGCCCCAGCTGGCCGACCAATGCTGCATCCACCAGATTGAGCAGGCTCTGCGACAGCATACCGCCAATGATCGGCAGGCCGAGCATAGCAATCGTGCGGTAACGCACGGCGGCATTGGACATGATGGGAACCTTGAAGACTGCAAAAAAGGCCGCATATCTTAGCAAAGATCGCTGCACTACCCTACGTTGATTAATAGCTGATCAATTTACTCGGGTTTAGAATCGTTGTATCCTCAGCGACATATAGAAGTTACCTCAAGCAGGTGGGAGAGACGCAATCCATGAACATTACGGTTACCGAAGCGGGCGAAAATTATCTGGCAGAGTTGCTGGAAAAACAGGATGTTGAAGGCATTGCTGTGCGCATCTTTATCACTCAGCCGGGCACGCCCTACGCGGAAACCTGCCTGGCATACTGTCGGCCGGAAGAGGTGATTGAAGACGACGAGGTGATGCAGCTGGAAAAGGTTTGCTTCTACCTGGAGCGCAACAGCCTGCCGTTTCTGGAAGAAGCACTGATCGATTTCTCGACGGATCGTATGGGTGGCCAGCTGACCATCAAAGCCCCTAATTCCAAGGTGCCCAAGGTATCTGACGACAGCCCGCTGGCAGACCAGATCAACTACATTCTGTATTCCGATGTGAACCCGGGGCTGGCGTCACACGGTGGTGAAGTCAAGCTGATTGAGCTGGTGGAAGAGGATGAAGGCTACATTGCGATCCTGCAGTTTGGTGGCGGCTGTCAGGGCTGTAGCGCCGTAGATATGACCCTCAAAGACGGTGTTGAACGTACTCTGGTTGAGCGTTTGCCTGCATTGGCGGGTGTGCGTGATGTTACCGACCACAGTGTCCGCGAGAACGCTTACTACAAGTAATTCACACTCTGAACGGCAGTCTCTGTACTGCCGTTTTGTCACCTCCAGATAAAATCTTGCATTGTCGGCCCGTGATGATGCTGCTATACAGAAAGGGAACCGGTTTGTTGCACGTCAGTAAACGCTTATTCTGAGCAGTGCAGCCGATACAGGCAGTTGAACGAAGATGTCAAAACCATTCCTGCCGTAAAAAGTTTTATCCCCAGCCCTTGTATAACGCAGACCAGGGCCCCATGTACGCTGTTAGCGCGTTAAAAACAGATAGTCGGCCACTGCCCACAAGAGCACTGGTCTGATCGAAGAGGGTACTCATGGCGCATATTGAAGATCAGGAAGAAAACATGACCGTGACATTGCCGGTACTGCCGTTACGTGATGTGGTTGTTTATCCACACATGGTAATACCGCTGTTTGTGGGTCGGGAAAAATCCATTCAGGCGCTGGAAGCGGCAATGGAGCAGGATAAAGAAATCCTGCTGGTCGCACAGAAAAATGCTTCTGATGATGAACCGGTCGCTGCGGATCTGTTTGAAATTGGTACCGTCGCCAGTGTGTTACAGTTGCTGAAACTGCCAGATGGCACGGTTAAAGTGCTGGTCGAAGGTGATTACCGCGCCTGCACTCGCGCGATGCATGAGGATGGTGAATTTTTTACCGCTGAAATTGAAACTCTGGCGGTTGCTGAACTGGATGATTCCGAGGCCGAGCTATATAAACGCACGGTACTGGAACAGTTTGAGCGTTTTGTACAGGTCAACAAGAAAATCCCGTCTGAGGTGCTTACCTCATTGCAGAACATCGAAGATGTGGGGCGTCTGGCAGATACTATCGCCGCCCACATGTCGTTGAAGCTGGACGAAAAACAGAAAATTCTGGAAATCCTCGGCAGTCAGGCCCGTCTGGAACATCTGATGGCGTTGATGGAAGGCGAAATCGACCTGGTTGAGGTTGAGAAGCGCATCCGTGGCCGCGTTAAAAAGCAGATGGAAAAGAGCCAGCGTGAGTACTATCTCAACGAGCAGATGAAGGCGATCCAGAAAGAACTGGGTGATCTTGATGATGCCGGTGTCAACGATATGGACGAGCTTAAGCGCCGTATCGATGATGCGAAGATGCCGAAAGAAGCGCTCGATAAAACCATGGCCGAATACAACAAGCTGAAGATGATGTCGCCGATGTCAGCGGAAGCCTCTGTGGTGCGTGGCTACATCGACTGGATGCTGCAGATTCCATGGTCTAAACGTTCTAAAACTCGCCACGATATGAAGCGTGCGGAAGAGGTGCTGAACGAAGATCATTACGGCCTGGAAGAAGTTAAAGACCGTATTATTGAATACCTGGCCGTACAGAAACGGGTTAAAAAGAGTAAAGGCCCAATCCTCTGTCTGGTTGGCCCTCCAGGGGTTGGTAAGACTTCTCTGGGGCGCTCTATCGCCCGTGCCACCAATCGTCAGTACGTTCGTATGGCGCTGGGTGGGGTGCGTGATGAGGCCGAAATCCGTGGTCACCGTCGTACCTATATTGGTTCCATGCCTGGCAAACTGATCCAGAAAATGGCCAAGGTGGGGGTTAAAAACCCACTGTTCCTGCTCGATGAAATTGACAAAATGGGCATGGACAACCGTGGCGATCCAGCTTCCGCATTGCTGGAAGTGCTGGACCCGGAGCAGAACAGTACGTTCAACGACCATTACCTGGAAGTCGATTACGATCTGTCCGATGTTATGTTTGTCTGCACGTCTAACTCGATGAATATCCCAGGTCCATTATTGGACCGGATGGAGATTATTCGTATTCCGGGTTACACCGAAGATGAAAAACTGAATATCTCTCGCAAATACCTGACGCCTAAACAGCTCAAACATAATGGACTGCGTGAGAAAGAAGTTAATATCACAGATGAAGCAATTCTTGATCTGATCCGTTACTATACCCGCGAAGCAGGGGTGCGCGGTCTGGAACGAGAGATTGCAAAGATCTGTCGGAAAGTGGTAAAAGATCTCGCGCTAACAAGCGACAAGTCGCTTCGTGAAGTAAACAGCGAAACGCTTGAGCATTATTCAGGTGTTCGCAAATGTAACTTCGGCCTTGCTGAAGAGCAGGATCAGATTGGTCATGTGACGGGTCTGGCCTGGACGCAGGTCGGTGGCGATATTCTCAGTATTGAGAGCGCCATTGTTCCAGGTAAGGGGCGGCAGATTCATACCGGCTCCCTGGGCGATGTTATGAAGGAATCTATCCAGGCTGCGCTGACTGTTGTACGTAGTCGCTCTGAAAGCCTTGGCATTAAGCCAGATTTTCATGAGTCCAGTGATATCCATATCCATGTACCGGAAGGTGCGACACCGAAGGATGGACCGAGTGCCGGTATCGGCATGTGTACAGCACTGGTATCAGCGCTGACATCTATCCCGGTGTGTGCTGACGTAGCCATGACAGGGGAAATTACCCTGCGTGGTCAGGTATTGCCGATTGGTGGTTTGAAAGAAAAACTGCTGGCGGCACACCGTGGTGGCATTAAAACGGTTATCATCCCGCACGAGAACGAGCGGGACCTTAAGGAAATACCGGACAATATCAAGGCTGACCTTGCTATACATCCGGTCAAATGGATTGATGAAGTGCTGGATATAGCCTTAAGGTACCAGCCTAAGCCGCTTGAAAAAGAGGTAAAGGCTGAAGTTACTGAAAAGGATAAACAGGCTAAAAATGAGCGGGAACAGATCCAGCCGCATTAAATAGGTAAAATGGGCTAAACGCCCGTGATACCTGCTTGACAGTCATTTCAGCCTGTTGGTATAAAGTGCCTGACAAAAAAAATGTTGGCATAGGCTTACAGAACATAAAGAATAATGATTCTACAAAGGGGAACAACGTGAATAAGTCTGAACTGATCGACGCTATTGCCGCTTCAGCTGACATTCCTAAAGCAGCTGCGGGCCGTGCCCTGGATGCAACTCTGGATGCTGTTACCGAAGCGCTGCAGAAAAGCGAGTCTGTAGCTCTTGTTGGGTTTGGTACGTTTGCTGTTAAAGAACGTGCTGCTCGTACTGGTCGTAACCCACAGACTGGTCAGCCGATCGAAATCGCGGCGGCAACCCTGCCAACTTTCAAGCCAGGTAAGGCCCTGAAAGAAGCGGTAAACAAGTAAGTCACTCAGGTATCAGAGGACTTATTTAAGCCGGAACGGTAGTTCAGCTGGTTAGAATTCCTGCCTGTCGTGCAGGGGGTCGCGGGGTTGAATACTGTCCGTTCCGCCAGATATAAAAAAGGCGTATTCCTGGTGAATACGCTTTTTTTTTAGTTGCAAGTATTCTGAGGATAAGATGCTTCAATCAATCCGAGATAACTCACAAAGTATTGTCGCCAAAGTTATTGTTGGCCTGATCGTGGTCACTTTTGCGCTGTTTGGTGTTGAGTCACTGGTCAGCCTGACGGCGGGCTCCAATGCGCCGGCAACCGTAAACGGTGAAGAGGTCAGCGAGCGCGACCTGGCACAGGGCGTTGAACTACAACGTCGCCAGTTATTGGCGCAGATGGGCGAAAATGCAGACCCTGCCTTGCTGCAGGATGACCTGATTCGTGCATCCGTACTGGAAGGTCTGGTTGAGCAGTCTGTGCTGGTGCAGTCCGCACAGAGCCAGAATATGACAATTTCTGACCAGCTGATCGATCAGCTGATTGTTACCACTCGTGAATTCCATCTGGACGGTAAATTTGACCGTGGCCAGTTTGAAGCCACGCTGCGTAATGCTGGCCTGTCGCCACTTATGTATCGCGATATCCTGCGTAAAGAAAAATTGATGGAGCAGGAGCGCTTTGGCTACCTGTTGTCATCGTTCACCCTGCCGGGTGAAGTTACCCAGATTGTTGCACTGGACCGTCAGAAGCGTGACCTGAGCTACTTCGTGCTGCCCATTACACCGCACCTTGCGGCGGCTACAGTGACCGATGCGCAGGTGGAAGCGGCGTATGAAGCGAAGAAATCCGAGCTGATGACCGATGAACAGGTCGTCGTTGATTACCTGTTACTGGAACGTAGTGCACTGGCAGGTGATGTGGTTGTTAACGATGATGACCTGCAGGCCCAGTACCAGGCAATGCTGGCAAGCTTTCAGGCAAAGGAAGAGCGCGGTGTGTCACACATCCTGGTTGAGGTAACACCGGATCTCGATGATGCTGCGGCTAAAGCTAACATCGAGGCGCTGGCTAAACGTATACAGGCCGGTGAAGACTTTGCTGCGGTTGCCAAAGACGGCTCCGATGATATCGGCTCTGCTGAAGCTGGTGGTGATCTGGGGATCAACACCAAAGGCGTATTTGATGCAGCCTTTGAAGAAGCGCTGTATGCGCTGGCTGAGGTGGGTGATGTCAGCGAACCGGTACGCAGTGAATTTGGTTACCACCTGATCAAGCTGACCGCTAAACAGCAGCAGAAAGTACCTTCTTTTGCTGAGGTTGAGCGCCAGCTGCGTAAAGAGCTGGTGGAAGCTAAAACCGATGAGCTGTACGTGGCACGTCTCAAAGAGCTGGAAGATATTACTTTCTCTGCCGGTGATCTGGCGGAACCGGCTGACGTACTGGAACTGAAAATTCACACCAGTGCACCGTTCTCCCGTGCCGGTGTTGAAGGTGATGACATCGTTTCCAATGGCCGTGTCCTTCAGGCTGCGTTTGGTGATGAAGTCCTCAAAGAGCAGCTCAACAGCAGCCTGATCGAGCTTGACTCCGGTCGTGCCATTGTTGTGCATCTTAATGAGCACCAGCCACCGCGCAGTAAATCTCTGGCTGAAGTTAAGGAGAGCTTAAAAGCAGAATTGACCGGTGCGGCGGCAGCGACAGCACTGCAGCAGGATGTCGATGCCGTGATGGCCTCTCTGGCCCAGGGCAAAGACATGGTGAGCGTTAGCGGTACCGAGCCGCTGATTCAGCGCGCTGGTGTACAGCGTAGTGATGCCAAACTGCCGATGGAAGTGGCCCAGGCTGCCTTTGCCATGCCGCACCCAGATGCAGCGAAACCGGCCTATCAGGCGGTCGAGCTGTTCGATGGCAGCTTTGCCATTATTGCGCTGGATAAGGTCACTGCTGGTGAAACAGCAGAGCTGGAAGAGACAGAGCAGGCTGCTATGCAGCGTATTTTGTCTGCCCGTACCGGTCAGGCTGACTGGGGCGCAGTTGTTGAAAGCAAGAAAGCTGCGGCTGAGATCGAACGTCTCTGATCATCACCCCCGGCACGCTAAAAAGGCCGCTCCCCGGGGAGCGGCCTTTTTGTTTGTGCGTGCTCAGATGTGCCTGTACATGCGCAGCAGCTCTGGCTACACCGGCCACAGGCTCAGTACCAGCCCGATCAATAAAAAACGCAGGCAGTGAAAACCACCATCAATCAGCCACAGGCATAAGCTGTGCTGACTAAACTGATAATTGATGCCCTGTGAGGCGGCAACCATCCCGCCCCCGATTGCGCCCCCTAGCAGCAGAGCATCTGGCAGGGCGGGATGTGGCCCCAGCAGCCAGTGCATAATCAGCGCACTGATCAGGGTAGACAAAAATGTCAGTCCATAAACACGAATCGGGCTTACCAGCTCCGCTTGCGGCGAGGTGTCCGTTTCCTCACACCAGCGGTTAAAAAACAGTAATGGTGAATACCAGACTGCTCCGGCCAGGTACGCCACAATGGTTGCACTCAGTACGGCCCAGATATTGATCATCATCACCCATTACCCCCGTTATACCCAGCAGGTTTGAGTACCTGTTTTCGATGGGGTTCGATTCCAGACCGAAAATATCCGTGGTTCTTTCGTACTAACGGCTCGGCAGACTATGATGCGCACTGTTTTTGATGATATGTTCATTCATAACTCTTATTTCGGACCTGTGGCGCTTATGTCAGCAACTCTTTACTACTTTTATGACCCGATGTGCAGCTGGTGCTGGGGTTTTAAACCCACCTGGACGCAGCTGTGTGAACAGTTACCGGAACATGTAGCGATTGAATATGTGGCCGGTGGCCTGGCGCCGGATTCAGACCAGCCGATGTCTGAAGACATGCAGCTCAAGCTACCGATGACCTGGCAGCAGATACAGCGCCAGCTGGGGGCTGAATTCAACTTTGATTTCTGGCGTGACTGCCAGCCGCGTCGCTCGACTTACCCCGCCTGCCGAGCAGTCATTGCAGCGGGATTACAGGGGCAGCTGGAAGTAATGATCAATGCGGTTCAGCGGGGTTATTACCTGCGCGCACTCAACCCCTCCAATCTGGATATGCTGGAGCAGATGGCGCAGGAAATCGGCCTGGATGTGGCGCAGTTTAAAACAGATATGGCTGGGGAACGGGTTGAACAGCTGTTTCAGGCACAGTTGCAACTGACTTCACGGATGCCGGTGCAGGGCTTTCCATCGCTGGTGCTGCGAGTGGGTAACCAGGTGCGGCCCATTGCACTGAACTACACCGATGCCACGGCTATGCAGCAGCAAATTCTGGCGTTTTGCGCCGATTAACGGCGTATCGTCTGCTGGCATTGCGGTCCGCGATAGGGGCCGCTGACAAGTTGCCATGCTTTGCCGGGGTCAGCTTGCAGGCAGATACGGTGGCCGGTGCTTTTACTCTGGTACACAAACCAGGGGGCGGGTTTTGCCCAGGCAGACTGCACCGCCAGTGGTCCGGTCAGCAGAGCAATAACAGGCAGGCAAAGCAACATGCGGGTAATACGTCTCATCGGTCTATCCCTGATAGCAGATCTGTTCGTACTATATAGCCGCTCCTGGCTGAATAACAGGTGACTGGCCATCCGTGTGTCCGTGCAGGCACAATAGCCACCCTCTGTTTTCGATGCCGTGAGAACCTGCTGCTGCCATGTTACCCACCCCTGCTACCACCCACTCTGAGCCTGGCCCCGGCCATGCGTTATCCATGACGGCGCGGCGGATGGCAGCCTGGGCTGTGCTCTGGTGTCTGTTGATGCTGATTGGTGCATCGCTGGCTGGCCATCAATCCCGGCTCTGGTCGCTTAATGCGCTGCACAGCCAGGGCACTGATCGTCTGCTGCACTCGATTAACCGGGTGCGTAATGCTCTCAAAGAATATCGATACCTGCCGTTTTTACTCACCCAGAATGCTGACGTCAAACGCCTGCTGCAAAGCGACCGGCCCCAGCAGTGGAGCGGCGTATCCCGTTATCTGGAACAAATGAACCTGGTTGCCGGGTCTGGCGGACTATTTATCCTTAACGCGCAGGGCAGGGTGCTTGCTTATAGTCACTGGCGTGATAGCGAGGCACTGTTTGCCGGGTCCCATGCGAATGCGCCGTACTTTACCCAGGCAAAGGCTGGTGAACAGGGGCGTTACTCCAGTTTGCAGGTGGGTCAGGCTCCGGCTTACTTTCTGTCTGCGCCGATATATGAACAACAGCAGTTTGCGGGGGCAGCGGTGGTGCGTATTAATCTGCTAAAGCTTGTGCCTGAGTTGCCGGAACGTGGTGAATTTATGGTCTCCGATGATCAGGGGCTGGTCTTTCTTGCATCCTGGCCTGGCTGGCAGATGCAATCGCTCACCGAGCTGTCAGCACAGCAGCGCCAGGTCGTGCTGGAGGCTGAGTTAAAGGTCAGCCTCTGGCGACAGCCCGATGGTAAGGAGATGCTGGCGCAGCAAGTCCGGCTGGATGATCTGGGCTGGACCTTCACCATTCTGAGTTCTACCCAGGCCCTGCAGGCACGCAGTCGGGTAGTCGTTCTGATGACACTGGGTGGTGGTTTTGCGCTGGGCCTGTTGTTGCTTTACCTGCGTGAGCGACACCTGAAAAAACGCTCGCAGCAGGAAACCCGATCAGCCCTGGCCCGCAACGAAGCGCAGCAACGCACCATTATCAGCCGTTCTGAAGTAGGCCTGATCACTCTGGGCAACGGCGGTGAAATTCTGTTTATCAACCCCATGGCGTTACGTCAGTTTGGCGTTTCTCAGCCGCAGGTCGCTGGGCTCAAACTGAGCGAGCTGCTTGCCGGGCTAGAGGGTTTTTTACCCGTGCAACGGGCGCTGTCACGGCTCAATGAGCGAAATTTCTCTCCGGTGACCGGCTATGAAGTAGTCGGGAGGCGGGGCGATGGCACCGAATTTCCATTGCTGTTTTCTATCCGTCGGATGCGCCGTGAACCCAGTAGTCAGTTTTTGGTAACCATCATTGATATCTCCCGACGCAAAAAGCTGGAACGGGCGCTGCGCCAGGCCAATGAATCACTGGAACAAAAAGTGGCCCTGCGCACCCAGGCGCTGGCCGACGCTCAGCAAGCGCTGGTACAGGCGGAAAAACTGGCAGCCTTGGGGCGAATGTCCAGCGCGGTGGTGCATGAGCTGAACCAGCCGCTGACCGCCATGCGAACCTATATCTCCATTTGCCGCCAGCTGACAACGCAGCCAGCGATGCTGCAGGAATACCTGCCGGACAATTTACACCGGCTGGATGAGCTGGCGCAGCGGATGACGCAACTGACCCGTCAGCTCAAAGTATTTGCCTATAAAAAACCCCCTGTACTGGGGCCCGTGTCGCTGGCCGTCGTAATCGACCAGACCCGGTTGCTATTTCGCGAGCGGCTGGCCAGTGGTGATATCCGTTTCGAGTGCAGCGCGCTGGACCCGACGTTGATGGTACTGGGGGACAGTGCCCGGCTGGAGCAGATCTTCAGCAACCTGATCAGCAACGGCTGTGACGCTATCGACAGTGCTGGTGGGGCGGGTCAGTTACAGTTAACCGTGCAGGCCCTGCCTGAACGGGTGCAGATACAACTGACCGATACGGGATCGGGGATCGAGCTGGCGATGATGGACCAGCTGTTCGAGCCCTTTATTACCAGCAAACCGATGGGGAGCGGGCTGGGCCTGGGGCTGGCCATTGTTGCCTCAATCGTCGCCGACCTGGGTGGTGAGATCAGCGCCCATAACGGTGACCAGAGTGGCGCCTGTTTTGAACTCTGGTTGCCGCGGGCTTAACCTCTGACGCAGGTTCGCTTTATACTGCGCGGCCGTTTATCCGATAACACAACAGTGAGCAGAAACAACGTGCAGACTGAATCAGGCCAGGTATTGCTGGTCGATGATGAGCCAATGGTTCGTCAGGCAACAGAGCAATGGCTGCGCATGTCTGGTTTTACCGTCACCAGCTGTGACGATGCCAGCAGTGCGCTGAGCCACCTGACGGCGGATTTTGCCGGGATTTTACTCAGTGATGTACGGATGCCCGGCATGGATGGGCTCGCGCTGATGGCCGAGGCACGGCGACGGGTACCCGACTTGCCGGTGATTTTGCTGACCGGCCACGGTGATGTGGACATGGCGATCAGTGCGATGCGGCTGGGAGCCTACGACTTTATCGAAAAGCCGTTTGTCCCCGAACGGCTGGTGGAAACGATTCACCGGGCCTGTGAAAAGCGCCAGCTGCAAATCGAAAACCTGCGGCTGCAGCAGAACCTGGCGACTCGCTCCGGCATTGATGCCCGGCTGATTGGTATCTCCCCAGCCATTGCCCAGTTACGCCAGGATATCAGCACCCTGGCCGGGCTGAATACCAATATTATTATTTACGGCGAAACCGGCACCGGCAAAGAGCTGGTGGCCCAGTGCCTGCACGATCTCAGTGAGCGTCATCAGCAGAACTTTGTACCGATCAACTGCGGTGCGGTGCCGGAGGCACTGATTGAGAGCGAACTGTTTGGCCATGAGGCTGGGGCCTTTACCAGCGCGGCCAAACGGCGCATCGGCAAGTTTGAGCATGCCGACGGCGGTACCCTGTTTCTGGATGAGATCGAAAGCATGCCAGCGCCGCTGCAGATCCGTATGTTGCGCTCACTGCAGGAGGGCACCATCGAACGGCTGGGTTCCAACAGTCAGCTGCCGGTGGATTTACGTGTGGTGGCGGCCTCCAAAGTTGACCTTAAAACCGACCCCGGCTTTCGTGATGACCTGTTTTACCGTCTCAATGTTGCTCAGCTGCACATTCCACCGTTGCGTGAACGGCAGGAAGATGTCCCTCTGCTGTTCACCCACTATATGAACCGTGCCGCCGCAGCTTATGGCCGCGATAGCCGGGTGCTCAGTGAACAGGACCACCGCACCCTGGTCGGCTGGAACTGGCCGGGCAATGTGCGAGAACTGAAAAATACTGCTGTGCGTTTCGCGCTGGACGGCCAGGCCAGGCTGGTGGATCTGCTGGGCAGTCAGTCACCCCGGATCAGCAGTGCCCCGGTGGCTGATAAAGCCCTGCCACTGGCATTACAGGTCGCGGCTTTTGAAGCGGATGTGATCAGCGCTGCACTCAAGTCCCATCAGGGAAATATTAAAGCGGTCATGGACGAGCTGGAGCTGCCCCGGCGTACCCTCAATCAGAAAATGGTCAAATACGGTATTAACCGGCAGGATTACCTGGCAGAGGGTGAAAGCTAACGCTGGAAGCCAATAAGCAAAAAATTGCCGATGGTGGTTTTTTGTACGGTTTAGCAGCATTTCAGCGCTTAATCTGCGGTTTTTATTGCTGGTCTGCTCTGCTCCGAGTAGCTGAGGTGATGGATAATTGACCGGTGCTGTGCCAATAAGCAAAAACTGGCCGACGTAATACCGGCGCAATAAGCAAGATATTGCTTATCCATAGTATGAACTCCGTTATGTGTTTATAAAAACCATTAACTATCAATAGGTTATAAGTATTTGTTAGTTCTGGCCCGTTCCTTGCTCTATGCTGTGCAGTTTATCCGTCTGCATAACAACAAGCATAAGGAAACCAAGATGAACATCACTAAACGCCGTTTGATCAAAGGCCTGGGCGCAGCGCTGGTACTGAGCACTGCGGTTGGCGCAGCGACTCAGGCGATGGCCGCTGAAAAGCGTTCTTACGTACTGGCCACCGCATCCACTGGCGGAACCTATTACCCAGTGGGCGTAGCACTGGCGACCCTGACTAAAATTAAACTGGAACCGAGTCATAAAATCTCCATGTCTGCGATTAACTCTGCCGGTTCAGGTGAGAATGTTAAATTGCTGCGTGAAAATGAAGCACAGTTTGCCATCCTGATGGGGCTGTACGGCGGCTGGGCATGGAACGGTGAAGGACGGATTGCTAACTCCGGTCCACAGAAACACCTGCGTTCTGTCACTATGTTGTGGCAGAACGTAGAACAGTTTGTGGTAAAAAGTGAATATGCCCAGACGGGTACGATCACTGATATGGCTGCCCTCAATGGTAAAAAGTTCTCCATTGGTAAGAAGAATTCTGGCACAGAAGGTTCGGGCCGTACCATTCTTAACAACCTGTCGATCAATCCGGAAGGCTTCAATCTGGCATATATGGGTTACGGTGCCTCTGCTGATGCATTACAGAACGGCACTATTGAAGGCATGAACATCCCATCAGGTGTCCCAACCAGTGCCATTACCCGTGCGTATGCGGCACTAGGGAATGATATCCAGGTGCTGGATGTCACTGATGAACAGATCAAACAGGCCAATGGCCCTTACAAGCTGTGGACCCGATTTGTGATCCCGGCTAACACCTACCCGGGCCAGAGCAAAGAGATCCGCACCATGGCACAGCCGAACTTCCTCGCCGTGCGTGATGATGTGTCTGAGCAGGATGTTTACCTGCTGACCAAAACATTCTACGAAAACCTGCCGTTCCTCAATGGCATCCATAAAGCGACCAAAGCGATGTCGCTGCAGAAAGCGATTGCTGGCCTGCCCGCACCCCTGCATCCAGGTGCCGCGCGTTACTACAAAGAACAGGGCATCGAAATCCCTGCTCACCTGATCGCGGCGAAATAACAGGCCCGATCAAGACGCACCCCTGGCAATCGTGCAGGGGGCGTCACCCTGGATATTCCTGCACCCTCTGATCATAAGAAGAATCCTATGTCTGACTCAACCACCGCCAGCCTGAGCGATCAGGATACGGCTGCCAAACTGCAAAGTATGGAGCTGGCCAAGCGCGATGAAAAATCTGCAACTGGCCGCTTTATCTACTGGGCCGGGGCGCTGTTTTCCGTGCTGCATATCTACTTCAACACCCTGGGCACCCTGTCGGAACTCTGGGTATCCGCCATCCATTTCGGTGGCTTTGCCCTGCTGTGTGCGCTGATGGTGCCTGCCTTTCGCAGCAGTAACCAGGCGATGGAAAAGCTGGCACTGGTGCTGGATATTTTGCTGGGGGGCGCGGCGATTATCTGTACGCTGTACCTGATCGGTTTTGAAGACGCCCTCTATGATCGGGGTGTGACGTTTATCAGTACTGACTGGCTGGCCTCACTGTGTGCGATCTTTATCGCGCTGGAGATGGCACGGCGTACCACCGGCTGGTTTATTCCCAGCATGATCGTGGTCGCACTCACCTACGTATTCTGGTGGGGGCCTTATATCGACGGTATCTTCGGTTTTGCCGGGCTGAGCCTGGAAACCCTGCTGTACCGCTCTTATTTCTCGTCTGAGGGGATGTTCGGCCAGATTGCCCGTATCTCCTGGACGTATGTATTCATGTTTATCCTGTTCGGTGCCTTTCTGGTTAAATCCGGGGCAGGGGATTTCATCATCGAGCTGTCGCGCTGCGCCGCCGGTCGCTTTGTTGGTGGGCCAGGTTTTGTGGCTGTACTGGGCTCCGGTCTGATGGGTTCGGTATCGGGCTCATCGGTTGCGAACACCGTGTCTACCGGCGTTATTACCATCCCGCTGATGCGCAAAGCAGGCTTCCCGGCTAAATTCGCCGCCGGTGTTGAAGCCGCCGCCTCCACGGGTGGTCAGCTGATGCCACCGGTGATGGGAGCAGGGGCCTTCATCATGGCGTCTTATACCCAGATCCCTTACATCGACATCATCGCCATCGCAGCACTGCCTGCACTGCTGTACTTCCTGTCGGTCGGTTTCTATGTGCGGGTAGAAGCGATGCGCAGCCACGCCCATGCGGTCGAACTGGATACCCGTCCTATTGGCGAAGTGTTCAAAGATGGCTGGCATTACCTGCTGCCGCTCGTCGTACTGGTGTCTTTGCTGATCTATGGCTTTACCCCGACCTACGCCGCCGGTATCTCGATTCTGTCGGTGATTGCCAGCTCCTGGCTGTCGAAAAATCCGATGGGTATTACCGATGTAGTGGATGCGCTGTCTCAGGGAGCTAAAAATATGGCCACCACTGCCATGCTGCTGATCGCTGTCGGGCTGGTGGTGAACGTGGTTGCCATGACCGGCATCGGCAACACCTTCTCACTGATGGTGGCGCAATGGGCGGATGGCAGCTTGCTGATCATGCTGACCCTGGTGGCACTGGCGTCACTGATTCTGGGCATGGGCCTGCCGGTAACGGCGTCCTACATCGTACTGGCAACCCTGTCGGCACCGGCACTGTATAACCTGATCGCCGAGTCCCAACTGGTGGACCTGATCGCCGCCGGTAACCTGCCGGAACAGGCAAAAATGATCTTTATGCTGATCGGTGGTGAGCAGTTCGCATTGCTGGCCGCACCCATGAGCGAAGCTGACGCCATTGCGCTACTGGCCCAGGTACCGGCTGATTTCAAAGGCCAGTTGCTGGAACAGGCACTGGACCCAAGCATCCTGGCAGCCACCCTGGTGTCCGCCCACATGATCATCTTCTGGCTGTCGCAGGACTCCAACGTGACCCCGCCAGTCTGCCTGACCGCCTTTGCGGCTGCGGCAATCGCCAAAACCCCGCCAATGGCCACCGGCTTCACCGCCTGGAAAATCGCCAAAGGTCTGTACATCGTGCCGTTGCTGTTCGCTTACACCAACTTCATCGGTGGCAGTACTCAGGAAGTTATGACTATCTTCGTATTCGCTATGTTTGGCCTCTACGCGTTTGTTGGTCTGATGGAAGGCTACCTGGAAGGCCCGCTGAACATCGCGCTGCGCGCATTGAGCGGTGTCTGTGCTGTGGCCATGCTCTGGCCACACAATGAAATGCTGATCAGCCTTACCGGTCTGGCGGTGTTCATCGGCCTGTTCATCTACAGCCGCCGGGGCATTGCTCAGCCTGCTACTGTGAACTCTGCAAGTTAAGCACTGATCGCCAGCAAGCTGGCTCCTACGCGCATTAAAACACCTGTGTTGTAGGAGCCAGCTTGCTGGCGATATCTGTTAGTTAACGAACGGTGTTTTCAACAAACAGCAGCTCCATCAGCTCAAACGGATGGCGCTGGTTTGACTGCGCCAGCCCCTCCAGCGAACTCTCCGCACCCGCCTCAATCCCCGCCGTCGCCAGCACCTGCTCAATCTCAGCCAGGCTTCGATCCTGCATCAGCGCCAATCGACTCAACGGCAGCTCCAGTACCTGATCTACAACCAGCCGTACCGGGTGTTTATCCTCATTCATCGCGCTGGCACCAATAAACCCAGCTCCCGCCACCATCACCACCGACATAATCACCACCGCCATCCGCTGGGAAAAATAGCGCTTGAAAGTGGGCCAGTGGTTCAGAATGTGCAGCAACATCCCGCCAGCAAATAACAGCCCCAGCCATTCATGGGCACCCTTTACCAGCGCATCACCCAGATGGAAAAACATCATCACCCCACTGACGGTGACAATAATAGAGCTGGCAATCACCAGCGGAGTGGACCATGGGCGGGTAGTCAATTTCATCGAGCGACTCCTGTTCGATACCTGAAAAAAGTGCCCGCATTCTAAAGCGCCACTGTTCTGAGATACGTAAAGAGGGTGTAAAGAAAGGTAAAGGTTGGAGTGGGCTGCAGTACTTTTGCCGAGTTGGATTCAGCTATATCCAGTCAGTATCCAGATGGTTCTTGATAAAAGCCCGCATCAAGGATGCGGGCTTTTAAGTGCGGCAATGTAATTAGCCAGCTTCTTGCTCATCAATAACAGGGTTAACCGCCCAGTTTTCAAGACCCATGCTGATACACAGCTGATAAAGTGCACCCTGGCCGCTGCTCTGATCCCGGAAATAGTGATCAGTCACAACGATTCTTGAACCGGTATCCTTATACTTGTTGTAATAGCTTTCATCAAAAGTATAAGAACCGATGCAGGCATCATGGGTGTAAGGGTCACGTTCACGAAGCTGCAGCGTTACTGGGCCACGGTCCATCGGTACACGGATATACTCGACACCACTTTCCCCGAAAGTGAACTGCTGATCGTTGTTCATTTTCTGAGTGCCACCAGCCTGTGGCCAGCCGCCACCCTGGATATTATGGTTATCTCTATCAACATGCTGGATATAAACTTCGTCGTCCCCTTCCAAGGCATCAGCCAGCCAAACGACCAGATCAGTGATATTACCAAGTACCTCGGATGCAATATCAAAGCCTTTGGAAATAGCTTTAGCACGTGGGCGTGGGCTTTTATCCATAGCATCACTAGCTTTAGATGAAGCCTCCTCTGCCAATGCAAATACCGCCTCAACAGCATCTACATTACATCCACGTGAGGACTCATCACACTTGATGCCGAATACACGCAGGGTCTGGATTGGTTTATCAATAATTCGATAGTAAACGTGATAACGACCGTCTCCTTTCCCATAACCCTGGTCACCCTGGTCGATTACCTTATAAGAGTCATATTCAGTTTCATCACGGTAGATGTAAGCATGACCAATTGTGTCGCGGTCATCTTCTTTTCCGTTCCAGCCATTGCTGGCATCGTTGTCATACAGGCTGATTTTCAAAGCATCGATATAACCCAGGCCGGAAATATCATCCTCATTTATTGTAATGTCAACATAGGCATCATCTTTATCCCCTGAGCCTTTCATTTTCAGAGGGTTCTGGTCAAAGTAGCGACCAACAAATATTTCGGATCCATTCTGCACTGCATGTACTTCAATGAAGATATCATCAGAACCACTTTCAGCGGTACTGGTCACACAATGTAGCTTGGTAATAAGAAGGGTGTATTGTTTTTTTCCACGGTATCGCTTCCTTTCGTGTTTAAGGGACAGATTTAAAAGATCTTCTCCTGAAAAATCTACGGGTATATTAAAGTGGTTGATTTAAAAGTAAATACAAATATTTAATTAAACTCATTTTTTAAGTCCGCAAGTGTTTCATGATTATAAATAAATAACATTAAAGTTTGCTTTATTAAGCTTGCGTTAATTTCCAGTCATTTTAAATAATGAAACCCTTCCTTAATTCTATATCGCAATAGAGTCAGGCTTTATCTGCTAATAATTCGTAACTGTTTGGCTCGTTTTTTAGGAAATATCTAATACAAGGGCTAATAATGAAAAAGTGAATGCAGAATACAAGGCACCCATGAAAATCCCACCTGCGCAGGTTTCACCTGCCGCCGTCTCGGCGTCGTTTTCAGGAGATTGTGATGGTCCGTGCCTGTCGAGAGCAGACAGGCCTTCAGTGGCAGCATGCAGGATATGCTGTGCCAACAGTTGGCCCCCGATATCGTAGACACTCAACTCACCTATCAGACTGATGCGGATGGTCACCGGCTGGCCACAGTACTCGGATGGCACGCTGTAGCGATTACTCCGCACTTCAATGTAGCTGTCCCAGCTGACCTGACGGATGTCGTAATAACGGGTATCGAAGTCCTGACTGGGCAACAGCCTTTTATGGGATAGCTTGAATCCGAGCGCCTAACTCTTTATATTTCGCCCATGCCTGTTGGCATCCATGTTCGCGGAAAGGGCTGCGCCCGTCTTCACCTTGAGTACGAAAAACCGAAATGATTGCCATAAATTCGGCAATCGATGCCTGTTATGCGGACGCGGGCTTAATGATGTTTCGGAGTTCGTATGTCTATTCAAAAATTATCCTCACCTGCAAAACCCCGTGATTATTTCCATGGCAAGCTGAACCTTGAACAGCAGAAAAAGCGGGCCAAAGAGTTGTTCAAACAGCTTCAGACCTCCCACCCCGACGCTGTGCAGCGGATAGAGCGCTCCCATCCACGCGGATTAACGTTACAGCCCAGCGAAATCAAATTGACCCATTGTCAGCTGGTGATCGCCCGGGAAAACAGCTTTGATAGCTGGCCTGCAATGAAAGCACATATTGATAGCCTTGCGCTGGCGGGGCCGGTAACCGACGACGCTGAAACCCTGCATATCCGCTGCGGCACCGACATTAAACACGCACTGGAACTGATCGGTTTCTCCGGTGAGTTTCTTGAATTCTCCGATCCGTTTTGCCAGGGGCCGGTACATGATCTGCCGATAGAGCCGTTCATCAAAATGCGTTATGAGTTTGCCGCCCAGGCCTATGATATGACGTTGAACGATGTACGAGCACGGGCGCTGCCAAGCTACGAAGGCCTGTTCAAGATGGAACAGTGGCGGCGGGTGGTGTTCTGGTTTGAACATGACAGCTTCGACCAGCTGATCCTGGCCTTCCTGCTATCTTACGTTTACCGCAACCGGCCCGATGTGGTGCTGGAGATGATCTGTGTTGACCAGATCCCCGGCGTTGAAGATTTTATTGGCATTGGTCAGCTCTCCCCTGAGTTAATTCGCTACCTGTGGCTAAATGAGCGCAAACCGATAACCGAGGCGCAGCTTGCGCTGGGTGAACAGGTGTGGGTAGCGCTTTGTGCTGACTCCCCAAACGCACTCAGACAGATAACAGAGCAGGGCACCCTTGCGATACCGATGATGGCCAATGCACTACGACGCCACCTTGAAGAACTGCCGGACCCGGTGACCGGCCTGAGCCTGACTGAAACCCTGGCGTTACAACTGCTGGCCAGTGAACAGAGCATCCCGGCAGGCCGCCTGTTTAGCCGTTACATGCGAGAACTGGAACCACTGCCCTGGCTGGGCGACCTGATGTTCTGGTCGATCGTACGGCAGCTAGGCGAAGCGTCGCAGCCGCTGGTTAGCATTGAAACAACCGCTGAACGCTGGCCAACTTACCTTGTCAGCATTACCGAAACTGGCCGCGCGGTGCTGGCGGGCCAGCGCGATTACCGACAGCTAATGGCACGGGACCGCTGGGTCGGCGGCGTATGCATCAAGGCTGATGGCTGAAAGCCGATTTGAATTAGATGTGGGAGCGGAGTTTCATTGAGAAAGCCTCGATCTGCTCCTGACTTTCTCTGGTGACAACGCCCCCACATGGCAGAACTCCGACAAAACGCTGACAGCATGGCGTTTTTCTGTGGGACAGCTGCACCCTCCGGGCATAAATCCTCAGTTGGAAGCTATTGAGCTGTTCTTGATCTTTTCTGGACATAGCCAATACAAGTTGCTGCTACGGAAAGTTTACTCGCTGTCGCTCCTGAGTTTCCGCAGAGCAGGACGTTATAGGGCAGAAACAGCCCGACTTAGGTCATAGCTTTTGATTTTTCGGCTAAAAAATCCAAAAAATCCTTCTCCAGGCCGCTTTTGGAAAGATAGCTAGTACCTTGATTATGGATGACTATAAAACCCTTCTCGGTGCTCTTGATTTCAGCAATATCGCTCCAGAGGATGCTTTTCTGGTGAGAAGTATTGTCGGTAAAGATACCTTGATCATTAATCCGAATACTAACCTTGCTGCCCGCAGCGCGGCTGATCATTTGGCGCGCAACCCACCAGCTTCGTCTATATCGAACGGATAGCAGTTCGACGCTGCCGAGGGCGAGTAGAAACCATGCGACATAGACATCGAAATCCATGACAAAAAAAATGCTGGCCCCAATGATCAAGAGTATGGCCTTTCGGTATGCTTTGAGGCCGGTAGCGGTGCTGGCAGATTCGTCGAAACATTCGGTGAAGTACTCACGATTAAGAATGTAGTGGCTGCTGTGATCAGTGCTGGTGTCTGTGTCTGTCATGCTGAGGCCTACTGATGATGGAGAGGCACTAGTTTAGCAAACCTGGCTAACAAAAATTAAATATAGGGGGAGCAGGCTGTAGAGCGGAGGTTAGCGAATCCAGGAATGAAGCGGGTCTCTGAAAAGATAAAAAAGCACTGGCGACCGAGCCTGAACGGCTGGGACAGAGCGGTCGCCCGATCCATGCACAAGGCCTACGGCTCGGGGCAGGAACAGCACACCTTCACGCGCGTGCTGCTTAAAATCCATGACAAGATGCGTAAAGTAGCAGGTGATAAACGGATACTGCAAAGCGTCGCCATCACTGCGGATAGTGGCTTCCACAGCGAAGC
>OJDH01000084.1_pt1 | contig 82141 bp, 71 predicted proteins | sample 1592761 | NCBI WGS metagenome assembly OJDH01 (sample SAMN05416855, study PRJEB24817) | seawater metagenome | isolation source: Sea water | place: Canada:Atlantic | collected 2013-11 | reverse complement strand
AAGGTAGCCAGCAACTTGCTCTAAATCGTTTAATCGAACCCCTTGGCTGACCAAGTACGTTAAGTAGGTATGCCTTAACACCTCACCAGAAAGCTGATCTGGATAAGGTAACTCAGCATCATGGGCAGCGTTGATCATGAGTTGATTAAAATCTTCAACACTAAGCGGGTTTAACCATAATAAATCATCGTCCTTCAGCATTTCGCAAAGCTGTTCAAGGACAATGATTAATTGGCCAGCCAGCGGTATTTGCCGCGCATATGCACCGGTTATATTCAGCTTCGCTTCGCCTAGCAAACAATCAGCTTTGGTAATTTGGCGCAGTTCAGTGGTATTTACACCGCTTAACAAAAAGCCGATTACGAGCTTAGCTTGCTTATTTGCAACCCGATACAAGGCTTGACACTCATCAGTGGTGAGTAAACGGATGTTTTCTTGCTGGGGTTGAGGACTCTTTTGGGGTTGAAGACTATTTTGGGGTTGATGACTCTGCTGCTCACCGAGACGCAACGCTTGTGCTTTGGCTTCTAACTGCGCCAGGTGCGCCCCCGGCAATTCTGAATAAGGCTGGCCGCGCTGCTCACCGGGTAAAACCACAAAATTGGTGCTGCCTAAATTGGGTGAACTTTTACGCACAATAAAGCTGAATAATAATAATGCCGCTACAGCACATACAATGGCAGCAATGATGCTGACTAAGGTGTCTTGCCAGTAGTTAGGGCCCACAGGAAACTCTGGAGTAAAGGGCGGTTCGAGTATGCTTATTTTGGCATCGAACGGTTTCGATACTTCTTGTTCAACCAGCTGATTATTTAGCGTTTTCGCCTGTAATTGTAAGTCTTTGAGGGCATCATCTAACCGTCGATACTCGGCCAATTTTTGATTAAATTGCTGCGCTTGATCTTGGAAGTCTGCTAATTGCGCTTGCAAACTGTTCACTTTGCCCACAGAAGCGGCTAAATTCCGCTGAGAATCCTGCAAATATAAAAGCTGGCTGTCGGCTATTTGGTTTGCTAGCTCTTCTTTCAAGGCCTTCGCCTTTTGCTGTTTGGCCACCACTTCAGGATCACGTTGCAGGTATTGCTGTGTATATCGCTCTGACAGCGCTGACAACTCACCCTCTAGAGCTTGCAGTACAGCTCGGTTCGCGTCGATACTTGGGCGATCCGTGGGACGCTCAACTTGCTGACCACTTGCTAATGATGCATTAAGACTGTCTAGTTCTGCTAGCGCTTGCGCTTTTTGCGCCTCGGCCTCGTCTAAAGAATCACTCAACCCCTTAATTTTATTAGGAATAATATTTTCATTACGCTCTAAAGAGATAATATTATTGGCCTCAGAAAACGCCTCTACTACGTGCTTCTGTTCAGTGATTTTTTGCTCTAATAGCGCCAGTTGTTGTTGGTACTGCCGTTCTTCGTCAGAGCCGTGACTAAGCTTTTCCCGCTCCAACAACGAGATATACAATGACAACCACTGTTGCAATACATCCTCAAGCAAGTCAGGAGCCGGCCCCGTGGTTTGCAAGGTGATTATCTTGCCTGTTTCACTGGCCGTTGCGCTAAGCATATCTCGTAACTGCTGAACGTTAAGATCAATTAAATGGTCTTCTCGCAGCTTAGTTGATAGCGCCTGTAACGTGCTGTTGCTGGTTAAACGTTTCTGGTTAAGGCTGAGTTGCTGCTGGGCTATATAATCAAGCTCTTCGGCATTTTGCGAGGTGTAAGCAAAATGCATAATCGCCTGACTTTGATACTCAGGCGCTCTGGTCCAAATAAAGAGATTGGCCAAGATCATCACAAAAAGAAACGTACCTACGAGTACTTGCCATCGCTTGGTTTGTATCTTTTGTTGCTCTTGCGCAGCGATAGGGTCGTATCCACCGTTTGGCATATTGGGAATATAATCAACTTTGTTAAAGGGCATTGCACGATTCCATTTAGCACTGATACGAAGAGGAAATAAAAGAACTAGCGAAGCTTAGGATAAAACGTATCAATTTATTGCCTATCATATTTAGTCTAATTAGGTTTACCGTTGATTAAAACATGGCGCAATACTCAGCCACTACTAAAAAATTAATTCGCTTGGATTTTAATCGATATGATCGTGACTGATAAGGGATCGGGCTCTAGGTTGAGTCCTATGGATTGTGGGCTTAGGGTAGTGAATCGTGCATTGTGAGCAAACTACCGTCAGCGCGCAGTAAAAAGACTAACTTGGCGCGCTGACTTGTTGAGTGCTTTTGCCGCTATATTGAGAGTACGTTAAGACTTCATTGAGTGCGTTAAGACTTAGGTAACCCGGCAAAAAACGCTTGGCTCTCAGTTAAAATACGCTCTGTTTCTTGTGGCTCAGGTTGCTTCGACCAATCTCCTGGTTTAAAGGTACCGCCTAAGATCATGTAGTCATTTCGCGAGAACATATACAGCGGGCCTTTACCACTGCCGCCGCCCACAGTAAGAAAATCTACGGCTGGATCTGGTGGGAGCAATATCAACTGGCCTTTTGCAGGGGTAATACCTTCATCACCGAACAAGGCACGTGAACCTAAACCAGTGCAATTGAACACGACGGGCTCTTGTAACGCATGTATTTCGTCTTGGTCTTTGAAGTCGCGGATCACAAATTCACCACCTGCAGCCCTAACGTCTTGGATCAAGCGGCGTAAAAAGGTGGCAGTCTCCACCAGCATGGTAGCCGACACAGTACAGTAATTTGTCGGAAAGGGATGATCACCAGGGCCGTATGTGTCTCGATAAGGGTAAAACTGACTAAATGGGCTATCCGCCTTCGGAGGAGTGTTGCTTGCAGTGTATAGCTCTATCCATTTTATCGCGTAGTCGTCACCCACCATACGTGCAAAGGTTTCATGGGATATTTGCGCTGCTAGTTGCAGCTGTAATTTAAAAGCGGCTGAAGACACTAAAGGGTCATGCACGCTAAACGGACCCCATTCGCCACCGGCGACTTGCGATGTGGTGTGCCGCGCCATTTCACGGGTATAAATGGTCACGCTCCAGCCTGCTTCTTGCAATAATCTGGCTGTGGTGAGGCCCATAACGCCGCCCCCAATAATCGCGGCTTTTTTACCTTTAGCATTGCCCATTTCAGCATTTTTGACTTCACTGACCGCTAATGCAGAAGAGCCCCAAGATAGGGTAACGCCACCGCCACCATGTCCATAATTGTGCACTAGGGTTTTATCACCGAAAGGTTCGCTTCTGACCACAAAGCCTTCGGCCCTGTAAGGTCTATGGCCGACAATTTCAGTGATGATATTATTGGCAGATATTCTAGGTGCCACCATGGGTTTTCGAGAAAATGGTCGCTCAAAGCCTTTATTTACTGGTGTTTGCGCACAACCGCTTAGCGATGCCGCAACCGCTCCAGCCCCCAGACCTTGTAAAAAATGTCTACGCTTTAGTTCTCGATGCAACATGTATTCCTCTCAATTTTTTGTTTTTTTGCACCAGCGCCCACTGCAAACTGATGCATGGGATTACAAGAAATACTGGCTCAGGCCACCCTAAGCAAAGTGCCTGCCAAAAACCGAAGACGATTGAAAAGTTGATAGTGATAAAGCTAAGACGCAAGAATTAAGGGTTAAAAAGCGATAGAAGCATTGATTCGTTAGTTGAAGACGCTTTTTGCCCATTGAATAAAGTCGGCAGTGACTTGATCGCGATTGATTTCGCTTAACAATTCGTGACGTCCGTCTTGGTAGAATTGATGTGTGACCTGAGTTAACCCCTGTTTTTGATAGGCGTTTAGTAATCGTTGAACGCCTTTGCCTTTTTCACCTACGGGATCATCAGTGCCTGAAAACACATAAATCGGCAGGGTCTTATCTATTTTTTTGAGGGCGTGCTCAGACGCTATCGTGCCTAATGCGGTAAACATGTCGTGCCAGGTTTGGGTAGAGCATTCAAAACCACACAGAGGGTCAGCGACATATTTGTCGACTTCAGCTTCATCTCTAGATAGCCAGTCAAACTCAGTACGATTGGGTTTAAACGCTTTATTGTATGCACCAAATACCATGCTCAAAATGACGGGGCTATGCCCTGTAGGGCTTAACCTGCGCCGCTCAAACCGCGCTAACATCTGGCCCACCCTGAGCAATGCGTCAACCGGCACATTGGTTGCTAATAGGGCCGCGGCCGAAATAGTATCACCATAACGCGCCATATAATCTTGGGTCATAAACGAGCCCATGGAATGACCGAGTAAGATAATGGGTGTATTGGGTAGGCGCTGTTGAATATGTTGATTAACCACTGCTAAATCATTTACCGCTTTATGCCAGCCGTCTTCATCCGCCATATGCCCCAATTCGCGATCCGCTAAAACTGACTGACCATGCCCTCGGTGATCGTTCGCTACCACAGCAAAACCTGCGTCATTAAGCGCCAAAGCGAACCGCTCGTATCGCAGGGCATGCTCACTCATACCATGAGCAATATGCACCACTGCACGTACGTTATTTGCAGGCTCACTACTGGCTGCCTCTCCGCCGGTTGGCAGCCACTGATAACAACTCAGTTTCAGGCCATCACTGCCCGTCACGCTAAAGGTTTGCATAAACTCTCCAGAAAAGCCTTACATTGCGACACCTAGGCGTTAGGTGACCATTAAGGCGGCGATATTTTGTTGGCCTAGTGCAGGTCTTCTTCCCATAGTATGCCCTCACCACGGTCTTCATTAAACAACCAACTATAATGACGCTCTACATCACTGCGCTTAACCTTAGTGGTGGCGGTGAGTAAATCATTTTCTACCGTCCAGCCGTGGCTACATACCATAATAAAATCGAGTTTTTGATGACTTTCCAGCTGACTGTTAACGTGCTTTAAAGTGTCTTGCAGGGATTTAATCACTTCGCTTGATTTACGCTTGCACGACTGATTAAGCACCACCATGGCCACTGGTTGCTTTTGCCCAGAGCCCAGTACGCAGGCTTGCTCCACATTTAAGTTAGCAAACAGCAAGCTTTCAATCGGCACTGGCATCACATACTTGCCCTTTGCGGTCTTAAACTGCTCTTTGATACGCCCGGTTATCTTATAAGCGCCATTGTCGGTAATAGTCGCCACATCACCTGTTCTAAACCAACCATCAACGAAGTTTTCAGCTGTCGCTTCTGGGTCGTTATAATATTCTGAAAAGACCAAATCACCACGAATAAGAATTTCGCTATCAGGAGAAAGCTTCATATCGATGTTGGGCATAGGTTTGCCGATTGTACCTAAATCTTGGTGGCTGAAGGGCATATTACCACTGGCAAGGCCGGTGGTTTCCGTCATGCCCCACCCTTCGTTGATTGGAATACCTAAGCGGTGATACCAGGCCAAAACAGACTCTGACATAGGCGCGGCGCCCGAGCCAAAGGTACGGGCCTTGTGTAAGCCGAGTTTTTTGCGAATTTTACTGGCAACCAACTTACCGATAATCGGTAATTTTAGCATTTTATCCAGCTTTTCAGCACCCACTTGGCTGATGACCTGAGCCTGAAATACCGACCATAAGCGCGGTACAGACGAGAATCCCGTCGGGCTAGCGTGTTGAATATCCGCCACGAACGTTTGCAAATTCTCAGTAAAATAGACCTCAACTTTACGGCGCACAAATACCGCCACTAAACTGCGCTCGGTAATATGGGCTAACGGTAAATAACTGATTGAGCGATCGCCATCTCTTATTTCAAAAAGTTTAATGACATTATCTGCCGCAGAAGAAAAGTTCTTATGAGAAAGTACTACGCCTTTAGGCAAAGAGGTGGTGCCTGATGTATAAGAAATCGTTGCCATATCTTCACTGGTTGGCAAGTGTGGCTCGTCGATAGGGTCGAAGGCTTTGAGCCAGTCGTCCCACTTTTCATGACATCCCACCGTGGGGTAAGGAAATGAGATGCTTAATAAGGTGCTAGGAATGGCTGCTTTTGCTGCATCAAGATTATCCAATTTACCCACGAATATCGCTTTTGCGCCACTGTGATTAATCACGTGCTCGATAATATTCACCCCAGCAGTGGCGTAAATAGGCACACTGACCATGCCCGCCATGGTAATGGCGAAATCGGCGATGATCCACTCGGCGCAGTTTTTCGACATAATAACGATGCGATCGCCTTTTTTGAACCCTTGGGCGCGTAACCCTTGCGCAATACGCTTGGCTTGATCCGTGACTTCAGCCCAGCTAAACGTGCGCCATTGACGCTCAATGGGTTGATGAAACATGGGCTTATTTGGATGCGCTTCGTTACCCGCAAATAAGCTATGCAGTACCGTTGTATTGTCCATTATCTACTCCTATATCAATAAATTAGGACCTACGGCGCATTACCCAAAATATGCCGCTATGTCCTTATGTTAGTACGACTACCGGCCAGTGAATTGCGCTTTACGCTTGGCTAAAAACGCGCGGCTACCTTCTTTGGCATCTTCACTATTGGCACATATTTTTTGTAATTTGGCTTCATGGTCAAACGTATCACTCAAGCTGCTTTGCGTAGCAACATTTAACGCCTCTTTGGCATAACGCAATGCTAGTGGCGCTTTAGTAGTGAGTTCGTTAGCCAGTGCCATAGTTTCATCGAGTAGTGCAGCGTTTGGTACCACGCGATTACATAATCCCAGTTGCAAACACTCCGTTGCGTTTAATTTGGTGCCCAGCGCGATCAGCTCGTAAGCGCGTTTACGCCCCACTGTTTGCGCAAGGTGCCAAGTAGCGCCGCCATCAGGAATTAAACCAATGGCACTAAAAGCCTGATAAATATAGGCATCCTCGGCCATCACCGTTAAATCACATGCCATAGCGAACGCGCTACCAATGCCTGCGGCTGCGCCGTTAACGGCGCTAATCCAGGGTTTTGGTGCTTGCGTTATTGCCATCAAAGCGGGTTTGTATTCTTGTATCAAGCCCTGCTCTACATCTACGTCATCGGGCATAGCTTCACTTAAATCTGCGCCTGCACTGAAAGCTCGGCCGTCCCCCATAAGCACCACAGCACGTATGCTGTCGTCGGCATTGACCTTGCTCGCGGCTTTACGAAAAGCCTGACGCTGGCTCTCGTCAAAGGCATTGAGCTTATCAGGACGATTAAAGCAAATAACGGCAACGCTGCCGTGGATAGAAGTGGTGACTGATAATGCTTGGGACACAATGTTTGCTCTCTACTCGAAATGGCTCGTTTAGCTTCTGGGCTGCGCCTTAATAGCGCTACCGCGAAAGAGCGAGCGTATAAAAATGACGCGAAAGAAATAAACCATGCCATCAAGTAAGTAGAAAGGTAAATTGAATCTAACTATGGGGGACCATATTCAGATGTTATAGAAGTGTTAATATGCTAATTATTGCCGTTTTTTCGGTTATTTACGCCGCAATTACTTTAAATTGCGGCGCAAAAAATACATATTGTTACAAAGACGCCGCCGCGCGCGACGCCTGGTCATATAAGCCTGACATTGAACGAAGCGTTGAGGCCAGCTTAGCCAATTCTTGTTGGTCGATATCGAGCATTTGTAGCCCATCGAGTAAACATTGCTCCCGCACGCGGCCATACTCCTCACAAGCCAACTTCCCCTTGTTGGACGTAGCATAAAAAATCTCCTTACCACGCTTTGTACCTGTGACTAACTCTAGTTTTAGCAGTTTTTTAAGCGCGTAATTCACTGTGTGGGTATCAATAATATTCAGCATAAAGGCTATGTCGTTCAGGCGCTTTTCACGCCCTCTATGATTGATATTGTGCAGTATTAAAATATCTAGCACCGCCAATTCACCAATACCTGCTGCATTAGCGCAGCGCACCATCCACTGTGAAAAGGCGTTGTACACCACAGTCATGCCATATTCGACTTCAGATAATGGCCAATTTCCATCACTGGCCAAATGTTCAGACGAGACGATTTTTCTTCGGTTATCCATGCCCTGGGTATCTGAGTGCTCCATATCAGTTCGTTTGCTACTAGTCGCTTCAGCTGTCGCCTTAGTCGTTTTGTCCTTTTCGCTCACGATTACTCTCCTCGCTCAGCGGTATCTGTCTTTTTGTCTGCCGTCTTTTGGTCTGCCGTTTTTTTATCAGTCACTTTATCAATAACGCTACCGAACCCGCCGCCAGTAGGCGTTTGAATAACCACCACATCATTTACTTGTACTTGGGTTTCACCGTTACCGGTTAAATCGAGCCATGTCAGGCCGTTACGCTCAATCCAGTTATGCCCAAGCTCCCCTGAGCCGCCGCCATTAACACCAGCCAGTGGCACTTCCCGATGGCCAGATAATATAGCGCACTGCATATCCGCTAAAAAGCGAATGCGTCTTTCGATTCCGTCACCTGCATCCCATTGGCCTTTGCCACCCGAACCTCTGCGTACGATAAACTTGTCCAACAAGACGGGGTAACGAGACTCTAGAATTTCTGGATCCGTCAAGCGTGAGTTCGTCATGTGGGTATGCACTGCAGCTGCCCCATCAAAACCTGGCCCAGCAGGGGCGCCAGAGCAAATGGTTTCATAATATTGATACTGTGCATTACCAAACGTCAGGTTATTCATGGTGCCTTGGCTCATGCCGAGCGTGCCTAACGCACCAAACAATGCGTTAGTTGCCGCTTGGCTGACTTCAACGTTACCGGCAACCACCGCCGCGGGGTAAACGGGGTTAAGCATTGAACCCTCTGGCACAATAATGCTGAGCGGGCGCATGCAGCCTGCGTTTAACGGGATATCACTGTCGACCAGGCAGCGAAATACGTAAAGCACAACGGCTTGAGTAATCGCCCCAGGCGCATTGAAGTTATTCGGTTGCTGAGCACTCGTACCAGTAAAATCGATGCTTGCACTGCGATTTGCGTGATCTACTGCTACTTTTATACAGATGTGTAAGCCGCCATCCATTTCGTAGCGGTACTCGCCGCCTTGTAGGGTGTTTATGGTACGCCTTACACTTTCTTCAGCATTATCCATAATATGTTGGGTGTAGGTGCTCACTACCGGCAAGGTGTATTCATCGACTAACTTAAGTAGCTCTTGATAACCTCGGCGATTAGCGCCTATTTGGGCCTGTAAGTCGGCCACATTCTGATCAAAATTACGTACTGGGTACGTCGCGCCTTGCATTAGCGCTTGCAGCTCGTCATGCAGAAAGCGCCCCTTTGAGACCAACTTCATGCACGGGATCACCACACCTTCTTCAATAATAGTTTTGGCCTTTGGTGACATGGAGCCAGGCGCGATACCGCCTATGTCAGCGTGATGTGCACGGCTGGCGACAAAGAAGATCACCTTGTCATTTTGTTTATCAAAAATAGGAGTAATCACCGTCACATCTGGTAAGTGGGAGCCGCCATTAAACGGATCGTTATGAATAAATACATCCCCCACATCAATACTCAGGCCGCTCTGAATAAGTACTTTCACCGTGGCATCCATGGAGCCTAAGTGCACCGGAATATGCGGCGCATTGGCAATTAGCTGGCCATGCACATCAAACACGGCGCAGGAAAAGTCCAATCGCTCTTTGATGTTGACCGAAGATGAGGTATTGCGCAGCACTATGCCCATTTGCTCTGCTATCGACATAAACTGGTTGTTGAAGATTTCTACCAGCACTGGGTCGCTTTTGTGATGACTAACCGTTTGTTTATTATGAGCTTCACTTTTTTGCTGAGCCGCAGCGTTCTTTTTTAACACCAAATGTTTGTGTTTGGTCATGTTCGCTGCCCAATGGGGCTCAACAATTACAGTTCCATTGTCCTCAATAATAATCGCCGGGCCTTGCACTTGATGACCGGGTAGCAACTGCTCCAACCGGTAGATAGGTGTGTTGTGCCACGCCCCTCCTGAAAATATTTGCGTAGTGTGCTTCACACCAGGCAAGGCTGATTCAGCAAGTGGATAAATGGGCTCATCAATGTTTTGCCCGCCACCGGCCGACTCCATAGAAATGGATTCAACAATAATGTCTTTGTCGGGTGAAATAAAACCGTATTGGGCCGTGTGCTGCGCTTCGAAATCTGCTTGCATCTTATCAATAGCACCTTGGCTCACGGGCAGTGTTGTATCCGTACCTTGGTAGCGCAAAAATACTGTTGCACTGTGGGTTTGCTCAGCAGCAGTGATACCTTGTTCTGTCAGCTCAGTACTGGTGTGCACTTTTAATCGAGCGAAGGCATCATTAAGCGCTTCAAGCCCGCTAGCATCCATCACTTGCTGAAAGGTTTCCGTGCGTTGACTGCGAATATCCGCCAGCCCCATACCATATGCCGACAAAATACTCGCAAAAGGGTGAATAAAAATAGTTTGCATACCTAAACGGTCAGCCACTAAACACGCATGCTGGCCGCCTGCGCCGCCAAAACAGGTTAAGGCGTATTGCTGCACGTCGTACCCGCGCTCAATTGAAATCTTTTTGATCGCCTGCGCCATATGTTCAATAGCTATGGTCAAAAAGCCTTCAGCGACCTGTTCGGGGCTGCTTTGTGTGCTTTGTTGCTCTGCAATCTTTGCAAAGGCCGCTTTAACCGCTGCATCATCAATAGCTTGATTGTGCTGGGGGCCAAATAACTTAGGGAAGAATCGCGGGTCAACTTTACCCAAACACACATTGGCATCCGTCACGGTTAAGGGCCCGCCATTTCGATAAGACATGGGGCCAGGAAATGCGCCCGCTGATTCTGGCCCTACGCGAAAACGTTGCTCGTCAACATGCAGTATCGAACCACCACCAGCGGCTACCGTATGCACGCTCATCATGGGCACACTCATACGCACACCGGCTACTTGGGTTTCAAAGGCGCGTTCAAAATCCCCCGCATAATGCGAGACATCCGTAGAGGTGCCGCCCATATCAAAGCCGATTATTTTATTAAAACCTGCTAATTCACTGGTGCGCACAGCACCAATAATGCCACCAGCTGGGCCAGATAAAATCGCATCACGGCCCTGAAATTTACTGGCTGCGGTTAAGCCGCCGGATGAGCGCATAAACTGTAGGCGCTTGCTATCTCTGCTCGCCGATTTTGCGTCAACAATAGCTGTACTTTCATCTGTACCAGTACTTGTTTCTGAACCTATGTCTGCGCCTGTATCAGCGCCAATTGCTACTCCAACACGCTCCACATAACGACGTAATATAGGCGATAAATAGGCATCAACCACAGTCGTATCGCCTCTTGGCACAATACGTACCATTGGGCTTACATCGTGACTGGTGCTGATTTGGCTAAAACCAATCTCTTTGGCAATCTGCGCAATTCGCAACTCATGCTCGGGAAATTTATAGGCATGCATTAATACTATAGCGACTGAGCGAAACCCTGCCACGTAGCGCTGCTGAAGGTCTTGGCGCACAGCCACCTCGTTTAGTACTACTAGTTCGTTACCCTGATCATCAAAACGCTCTGACACTTCGATAACGTCTTGATACAACACTTCAGGTTTTTCAATATTTAGCGCGAAGGTTTTTGGTCGCACTTGGTAGCCTATTTCAAGCACATCACGCAATCCTTGCGTAATAACAAGTACTGTGGGTTCGCCCTTACGCTCGAGCAACGCATTGGTAGCCACGGTGGTGCCCATTTTCACGCTGCCAATTAAATGGCTGGGGATAGGCGCTGTGGCTTCAACGTTTAAAAAATCACGAATGCCTTGCAAAGCAGCGTCTTCGTAGGCCGTTGGGTTTTCAGACAGCAGCTTTCTTGTGAGAAACTCGCCTCCGGGCGTTTTCACAACGATGTCAGTGAACGTACCGCCCCTGTCAATCCAAAAATCCCAGCGCTTGGCATCTGAGCGGTTTGTATCAGACGAGGATTGGAGGTTAGGCGTTGTTTGCTCACTGGCGGTGCGCGTCATGTTTTATCCTTTGCGTAACGAAGTAAAAATGTACTTTACGCCAATCTAACCACACAATGATAATTTATCAACATTTTATAAATATAATGTTGATATGCTTTTTTTATGTTGCTAAGTTGACGCAACAACAAAGCTAACTGGTATGCTCGTTTACCGTGAATAAGGCTTAATATAATTAGATTCGCTCAAGCGAGCACATAGGGAACACCTGATATGCCATCATTAAATTATTTCAAGAATATCGGGCCCGGCGCCTTAGTCGCCGCTGCCTTTATTGGCCCAGGCACGGTAACTGTGTGCACATTAGCTGGCGCAAACTTTGGCTACACCCTTCTTTGGGCCTTATTGTTTGCCACGGTAGCGACCATCATATTCCAAGAGATGTCAGGCCGTTTAGGCACCATAGCGCAAAAAGGATTGGGGGAAGCTTTACGAGATAGCTTGCAACATTCAATTTGGAAATGGCCTCTGTTTGCCTTGATTGCCATGGCGCTTTACGGTGGTAATGCGGCCTACGAAGCAGGCAATTTATCAGGGGCGGCACTGGGTGTCAGTGCGATACTGAATGAGCCAAACGACACTATATTTACATGGACCATAGTTCTCATCGCGCTTGTCGCTGGGTTAGTACTTTGGCGAGGCAGTTATAAACAAGTAGAGCGCTTACTCATGGTGCTGGTACTTTTTATGGGCGTGGCATTTATCAGCACGTTTATTGTTAGCCGTCCTGATTTAGGTGCTTTCATGCAGGGCATGTTTACCCCCACATTACCAGATGAAAGCTTGATCACTGTGGTGGCATTAATTGGCACCACAGTTGTGCCTTACAACTTATTTCTACACGCCTCTGCGGCAAAGGCTCGCTGGCAGGGCGAAGCTGATTTGCCTGCCGCCCGTGCTGATTCAGTGATATCTATCGGTTTAGGTGGCTTAGTGGCCATGTTTATTGTCTCTACTGCTGCTGCGAGTTTATTTTCTCGCGGTTTAGGGGCCGATAGCGCTGCGGATATGGCGATTCAATTAGAGCCATTGTTTGGCAGCTTTTCTAAGTATCTGTTGGGTGCCGGATTATTAGCTGCGGGCCTCAGCAGCTCTTTAACCGCGCCCCTTGCCACGGCTTATGCCATCACCGAAATCATTAACCCAAACGCCAAAATCAAAGAGAAAATCTTTCGTGGCATCAGCTTAAGTGTACTGTTAGTGGGAGTGATGTTCGCTTTAAGTGGCGCTAAGCCAATTAATATCATTATTGGGGCTCAGTTTGCTAACGGGCTATTGCTGCCGATCATAGCCGCTTTCTTACTTTACACCATGAACAACAAAGCCTTGCTAGGTAGACACACCAACGGCTGGATTGCCAATGGCTTAGGCGCAATCGTGTTTTTAGTCTCGGTAGGGCTCGGTGTGCGCTTAGTGTTTAAATCATTATCAGTCATGTAGCGGTTATTCAAACCTACTTAAGCAGATACAAAAAAAGGCGCTAAGCGCCTTTTTTCAAATCTGAATTGTCACTGTACCTGTGCGTTATTCATCTTTCGGCGCGTATTTGTCTTTCATCAAATAAGCGAACGCGGTATTAAACGCGGTTTCTTGAAACACTTTTAGGCCTGTCTCAGCATAGGGAATATGCACTGGGTTACGGCGTAATGATTCTTTTATATCTGTTGGTGACATGATCACCACGTCTAAATCTTCAATAAGCTCAATTGCGGCTTCCAACTTAAATCCCACTGCACCGCCGGCAAATTTGCCTTTCATGGGGCGTTGACGAATAACCACTTTATCCACTTGGTAGTCAGCCATTAACTTAGCGAAGGTTTGCTGAAAATAGCGCAAATCACTGCTGCTATTGATGTTGGTTAATGTGAGACGGCGGCTGCGAAAATCAGGTAGTTGAAACACCTCGTCTGCCAAAGACAACAAACACACATTTACATCATTACTATTTAATTCAACACCACAAACTTTCATATATCACCCAACTTGTTAAGACCGGCGCAGTATAACGCATTGCTCACTCAGGATCTTGACATAATTAGCCTGAAATCTCAGCCAAGAATAACAGCTTCGTTTTCACCACCAGCGCAAAATAATGGCATAATGCGATATGCTCCCTAGCTGTATTCTACTGCTTCGATTTCACGTAAACGTTTCTCGGTGGGGTTAAAAACAAAGTTATATAACAGGCCTAAAAACAACACCACACTAAACCCAGTTGCTACCATAAATCCGTATTTTGCATCTCCGCCAAAGGCATCACTGACTAAGCCCATAATAAATGGCCCTGCTGCTGCCCCTGCGGCGGTGAAGAATAAAATCACCCCAGCCACAGTGCCGTGCTCACTTTTAGCAAAGCAGCAAATTCCTTTTGAGTTAAAGGTCGGGTAAATGACTGACATAAATACGCCAGTAAGTGGAAACGCATACAAAGCAACGTTCTTTCCTCCTGCTAAACCTGCGATAAAACACAAGGTAATAGCAAGACTAAACAACATTAACACTAAGGCCCAATTGTAGCGTTGCATCATCCAAATCCCGACAAACCGGCCAAGGGCTCGCAGTGAGAAGAATACAGAAACCGCGTACATCGCCAGCATTTTTTGCGGCCCATCAGTGTAACAAGCGAAAGACTCTGACACGCTCATGGCATCACAGACTAGGTAACTAGGCATCCATACGTAGATGGCGCTTTCTGCAGCAACATATAAAAAAGCCCCGATTGAGAACCCCATAGCATAAGGGTTTTTCAGCAATCTTAAGCTACTGATAAAACTCACCGGTTTGTGGCCGTGTGTTGGCGGCGCCTGAACCGGATAGTCTGCTTTCCAAGCCATCAATATGAGTAAGGTACATAACCCGCCCGCGAGCACATAGAGTAACTTCCAGTCAACGCCTTCACGTACCATCCAAGCAACAATCAACGGCCCGATAATCGCACCTACGCCAAAGAATGCTTCGGCTCCGTTCATGGTGCCTGTATGCTCTTTAGTAGAACGCGATATGTCACCAATCAGCGCTAGGGCGGCTGTTTTAAACACCCCCACCGCTAAACCGGAAAGCGTGATCAAACCTAGAATGAATTCGAAGCTAGAACCGACCAAGAATAAATAACAAGACAGGGCAAATAGTGCCAACCCAAGGATAATAGTTTTCTTGCGGCCAAATTTATCAGCTAAAAACCCTAAAAATAGCCCTGAGAAAGCGATACCAATCATGAAAAGCGAATGCATTAGACTGGCTTGTGTATTACTCACATCAAACTCACGTTTGACCTCTTTTATGATTTCACCCACCGAGTCAGATGTCATCGCAAACATCATAAACATCAAATACGTCAGCCAGCGTATTAAGTGCACATTTTTTTCGTGCATCGCAGTGGCGGCTCCAATATCAGTTTGCATCTAGTGCGCCTCGTTTTAGCAATAATGTCTTGGTCAATAGTCATTCGCTAGCCAGCGATTCACTGGCTAGCGAGCCTCAGGTTTAGAACTGATATTTCAACGTCATAGACGTCGTTCTGCCATTGATTGAACGTGCGCGAATGATGCTTTGATCACTAGCCACAGCGCCTTCCTCAGCCTCGGTAATACCCACAGTATCAAACAGATTATTAACGTTTATTGCCACACTTAAGGCGTCAGTGATGTAGTAATCAGCAAATGCATTGACTTGGGTATAGCCGTCAAACTTCAACTCATTGCTATCTTGTGCGTAAGCATCTGTGGTACCAATAAAGTTCACACCCACGGCGGCCATGTCCATTTGGTATTGTGCGGTTAGCTGATAGATAAAATCAGCTTGGCGACGAGGCGTATTGCCAACTACATCAGGGGTGACATTGTCTTCAACAATTTCAGCGTCCGTCCAAGTGAAGCCACCTTTTATCGTTAAGTTATCACGCGTGTAGGCAACTTCCGTTTCAATACCATATGCCTCATATACTCTATCGAAGAATTTTTGGCTGGTCGCTTCAAAGTTTTGCTCTTCTGTTTCGGCGTAGAAACCTGTCACAAAGACACCTAAACCTGATTGACGATATTTAACCCCGGCTTCTACTTGATTTACCATGTCCACGGCGTCAGCGGTAGCCACACTGCCATCTTGATTAATTTTACCGAAAGCCAAACGATCGGCATTCGCTCGACCGCCGCGACTGATTCGGGCAAACGTTGCTAAATCATCGTTAACTCGATAGTTACCACCAATAGAGTATGAGGTGTAATCCCAGTCATAATCCACCACACTGGCGTTAGCTAAATCAATCCCTACTACATTCATTTCAGGCTGAGAGATTTGCCCGTCACGGTTGACATCAAGTGTACTGGTGACTGCGCCTGCGTATGAGCCAAAGGCGTCTCCACTGTCTCTACGTACACTGGCTTCCCATGTAAAATCACCATATTCACCCGCTAAGGCTAGGTAAGGAGCACTGATATCGTATTGAATATCATAATTACGTTGGCAGCAATTTCCCCAAAAAGGAGTGCCGTATGCGTACAAGCCGTTCTCAGAGTATTGGGTTCCATCTGCACCAACCACGTTTAGCAGCGCCGCATTATCCCCTTTTACTTCCATCAAGTACGAATTCCACAACCAGCTCATATCGATGTTTTGGCGAGACTTATAATACCCAGCAGTAACAGAGATATCGCCGAAGCTACGTGATAATTGCAGGTCATTCACGTAAGAACCAAAGTCGTTCATTTCTACATCGAAAGTGTGCGTGCGCATAACAAGACCGTTGCCGGTCGCGTCAGTAAATGCTTGCCCAGCACTTGGACCATTTGCATACTCAAGTGATGCACCCGCACCACCAATGCTTTGAGCAATAGAGGTAGGGTCTGCCACCTCAGCTGGAAACGGGCTATTAAAACTGCCGGAAACATCAGAAAAACGGAATTTATTGACTAAGGTCCAATCTTCGCTGACATCAAAATTAGCCTCAAAACCAATACTGGTTACCGACGGATTCATACCATTTGCAATACTGCCTCGGGTGATCTGATTGTCACCGTTCAAACGCACGGTATCTTGCAAGTAAACACTGTGTGGCGTGTCACTTTGGGCGTCAAAACCTGGAATTGAGTCACCATTGGCGTACATAGGCATAGGTAAATAACCGATACTCTTGTCATCTAGGTGCTTAAAGTAAACACGGATAAACCCAGTTTCGAATTCTTTTGTGAGGTTTGCCTTGATTTGCCCACCTGAATTGGCGTTATATCCCGCCTCTCTTGGGCCCTCACCTTCACGGAAAAAGCCCCCAATGTGAAAACGCATGGTGTCACTGATATCACCACCGTATTCAAAATCAGTACGAGTCGTGTCGTAATCCAAACCGATAGTGGTTGAGATGCTGCCACCTTCGCTATCACCTGTTTTACTTATAAAGTTGATAATGCCGCCGGGCGAATTACTAGCCAAGGTTGAAGATGAACCACCACGAATAGCATCAATCGTGGCAATGGTTGAATCGGCACGCAAGAAAATATCTGCATTACCAAAGGCAACATCACCAAATTGCATAACCGGTAAACCATCTTCTTGTAACACTAAAAACTTAGCGCCACCTGATGCTACGGGTAAGCCACGCACCGCGATATTTGCGTTACCTTCACCGCCGGTAGACTCAGAACGGATACCCGGTATAGAGCGAAACACTTCAGCTGTTGAGCGAGGCGCAGCAACGGCGAAATCCTCTGGGCTTATAGAGCTAACCGAAACACTTGAATCCATTTTGGTGCCACCGCGCACAGAGCCGGTAACAACAATTTGTTCAAATCCTAGGGCATCTTGTGCTTCATTCGTGGCTTGCGGGCTTTCACCCTGTTCTTGTTGTGCAATAAGGGGTGTACTAAATGTTAAAGCGATTGCCATAGATATGGCGCTACGGTTAAGGGGTGTGCTCATGTGTGTTTCTCCGTTTAATACCTGCTTAAGTACCTGTTTAGCGTCAACCTAGGGTTGGCTAGTGTCCCATGTTTAGTGTAGGACAAGGCCGAGCACTGCACATGAGTTTGAAAAAATAATTTGTAACGTCAAAAACGATCCGTAGAAGCATTTAAAAAATCAACTTAATCGTTTAAGATGACTATAACAAAGCTAACAAAGAAATTAACATTTGTAAAACATTTGTTGATTATTTATCAAATTAATGGGCTAATATGATCATTAATTGAGTTTTACATTAAATCTTAAACGTATAAGTTTATAGGTGAGAAATGGATATAGAACGTGAATACAAGCGCTCATTAGAGCGCATTTTAACAGGCTTAGATTTAAGCGGAATGTCCAAACGTGAACAGGCAGTGTTCATTGACCGTTTAAATGAACAATTTCCTCGGCTTTTCGCTTTATTGGTAGATATCTATGGTCAGCGGTATGATTTTTTTTACTACCTACAGCAGCTGGTTCAAACATTGGCAAACGGCTTCACTAAACGCTCAAACGTTCTTAAGCAAAAAGACAATGCTAGGTTGGCTGCCCCTCATTGGTATCAAGATGAAAACATGTTGGGCATGGCGTGCTACGTGGATTTATTCGCCGGTGATTTAAAGGGCTTACAGCAGCGCATTCCTTACTTAGTCGAAACCGGCATAACCTATTTACACCTGATGCCGCTTTATGATTCGCCTAAAGGAGACAGTGACGGTGGCTATGCGGTCTCTGATTATCGCAAAGTAAATGACACGCTCGGTACCAATAAAGATCTGGAAGAATTATCAAAAGCACTCGCTGAAGCAGGCATTAGCTTGGTACTTGATTTTGTGTTCAACCATACATCAGATGAACACCCTTGGGCGCTGGCTGCCAAAGCCGGTGATCAAAAGTATCAAGAGTTTTACTACATGTTTGATGACAAACACGTGCCTGACGAATACGAAAAGCATCTCAGAGAAATCTTTCCTCAAGTGCGTCGTGGTAACTTCAGCTGGGATAGCGATAGCAATAAATGGGTTTGGACCACCTTTAATAATTTCCAGTGGGATCTAAATTACACCAATCCAGCTGTGTTCAATGCCATCACAGATGAGATGCTCTATTTAGCGAATCTGGGATGCGAAGCGCTGCGCTTAGACGCTCTGGCATTTATATGGAAAGAAATGGGCACAAATTGCGAAAACCAAGCTAAAGCTCACAGTTTGATTCAAGCATTTAACAGTTGCTTGCAGATTGCTGCGCCTGCTGTGGTGTTTAAATCTGAAGCCATTGTGCACCCTGATGAAGTGTTAAAATACATTGACAAACAAGAGTGTCAACTGTCTTACAATCCACTGTTGATGGCACTAATTTGGAATACTCTGGCCACCAGAGATACTCATTTATTGACTGAGTCCATGCAGGAAAGCTTTGAGATATCGCCTGATTGCGCTTGGGTAAATTATGTACGCTGCCACGATGATATCGGTTGGACCTTCGATGATGCAGTAGCAGGACAACAAGGGGTGAATGGTTATGATCATCGTCGTTTTCTTAACCAATTCTATACAGGTCGCTTCGAGGGCTCGTTTGCCACTGGCGTTGCATTCGGTGAAAACCCAAGTAACGGAGATTGCCGTGTCTGCGGCTCTTTGGCTTCGTTAGCAGGCTTAGAGCAAGGTATTGAGCAAAATAATGCAACATTGATCGAGCACGCCGTGGCGCGAATTTTAATGGTTCACAGCATCATTTTAAGTATCGGTGGTATTCCGTTGATTTATTCTGGTGATGAATTGGCCCTGCTTAATGATTACAGCTACGAACAAGACGACAGTAAAAAACACGATGAACGTTGGGTGCAAAGGATCCCAGTAACAGATGCCGACATACAAGCCAGTAAGAAAAAAGGTACACCACAAAATCGTGTGGCAACTGGTTTACAAACCCTTATCGGTCTGCGCAAGCAATACAGCGTTTTTGGTCAAGCAAGCACCCGGATTATCAACCCCCACCAAAACGCATTATTTGCTTATCAGCGCACGGCAAAAGATGGCACGGCTTTGTTGGCCATTTGTAATTTTAGTGAACATAAACAAAAGGTATCAAGTGTTACGCTAGGTTTGGGCAATGGCGATGTGTGGCAAGATTTGCTGTCCCCTGTACGGGTTTCTCCCGCTCCTCAAGAACTTGAGCTCGCACCCTATCAGGTGATGTGGTTACTCAATTCGCAACCCGTGTAGGGGGTTGCGAGTTTAGGGCGCGAATTTAAGTTAGCGGGTTTAAGGCTGCCGGTTGAGCTGTAAGTTGTGAGCTGTGAGTGTTGAGACACATTCTAGCTAACTAGCCACAACTGGCTCTAATCACCAGTCGAGTATCGAGTATCACACTGTCTTTAGACTCATTTTTCAGCAGTAGCCGGGTAGCCACTCGGCCTTTCTCTGAGCTTTGCTGACACACAGTCGTTAACCCTGGTGAGCTGCGCTGCGCCTCTGGGATATCGTCAAACCCTGTCACTTTTACCTGCTGTGGAATAGCAATATTCAGCTTGTTCGCCACTCTCAGTACACTGAGCGCAATCACATCACTCATGCATAAAATCACCTCAGGCAAAGGGTTGAGGGTCAAAGCCTCTTTGGCCGCTATTTCTGCCATTTCTGGGGTATTAAGCGGTATATGCCAAACGTGACTGGGTGAGATAGCCAATTGCTGCTCTTCAAACGCACGCAAATATCCTTTTAATCGACTACGAGATATTTCTTTTGACTCAACACTCATATCTTGTGCTGTGAGTCGGCAGATACGTTGCGAGTCGACCAAACGCAAGCCTAACACAGCCGCATGCTTCGGCTTGTTAGCTAATGCGTGATTCGCAACGCTAAAAGCCCCCTCTTCATTGTTAATATTAACAGATTCGATATCGTGGGTTTCAAAGTCCACGGCAATAATTGGCTTACCTGTGCGACTGACTCGCTCAAAAATATTGCCGCTAGGGGCGCCGTAGAAAATAAAACCATCAGGCAGTGACTCAGCACTGCTTTGCTCTAGTTCGTCTGATGCACTTGAAAGCAATAACAGTTGTTTTTTATTTTCACCCAATACCTCAGCCACGCCTTGCAGAAATTGACTGGCAACAGGATCCGAAAGGCTGTAGCTAATGGAATCCGCGAGTACCACTGCAACAACATCTGACGCCCCTTTACGTAACGAGCGGGCGGCAAAATTCGGTCCGTGATACCCCAGCTCAGCTGATTCTCTTAAAATCCGCTCACGTAACTTGGCTGATAATTGATCAGGGCGATTAAACGCATTAGAAACCGTCGCCGTAGACACCCCGAGCTGTTGAGATACTTGTTTTAAATTGAGTTTTTTATTGATAACTGTGACTTTCGATGGTCCTTAATTGCGCCATAAGTTAGCACAAGTGGCAATGAAATCGCTAGCGTAAACCCGTGCCCGGCCAAGGTAAACGCCAGTGATAGTTAACTATCACTAGTTGCATGTTGAGAAGCGTCTCAGGTTATCTGATGATTAAGGGTAAACCACCACAGTGAGAACCAAGATGCTTAAATTATATGGATTCGACGTCAGTAACTACTTCAATATGATCAAATTAGCCCTAGCCCATAAAGGGTTAGATTACGAAGTGGTTACCGTATACCCCAATCAAGAACCCGAATTTCTAGCTAAAAGCCCGATGGGCAAAGTCCCCGCTCTTGAAACAGAAGACGGGATCATTGTTGAAACCAATATCATTTTGGAATATCTCGACGCTAAGTATCCTGATAAACCACTCTACCCAGCAGACCCCTTTGCTCAAGCCAGAGTGAAAGAGTTGGTCAAGTTTATGGAGCTGTATTTAGAGTTACCTGCTCGTCGCTGTCACCCTGAAGCTTTCTTTGGTGGCAAAGTCAGCGATGAAACACGTAAAGAAGTGAAACGCGCCCTTTTCAGAGGCATGACAGGTTTAAACAGATTAGCTTCTTTCTCGCCTTATGTGGCAGGAGATCAATTTAGCGCTGCGGATATCATGTTCTTATACAGCGTGGACTTAGCCTCTGGTGTCGCTTACAAACTGTTCGACATTGATTTGTTTGATGGCTCACAGGGCGCCAAAAACCTGATGGCGAAACTGAACGAATTACCTGAAGTGCAGAAAATTGCGGCGGACCGCAAAGCCGCAAATAAAGCGTTTGTGGAATATGTAACAAGTTTTCAAAAATAAAGCGTGATAAACGGTAGGAAGATTACCCAATCTTCCTTTACCATATAAGGCTCATATAGGAGTACTACGATGAGCCTTACATCAAATGCCGAATTCAGCTGTCCATACTGCATGGAAATCAATGATATAGAAATTGATCAAGACAACGATGTTAATCAACAGCAAATCGTAGATTGTCAGGTATGTTGTAGCCCTATAGAAATCCTCATTACCCAAGACAGTGATAACGACTTCATTATTCACGCCCGAACCGACAGCGAATAGCCTGTTTTTTGATACGGAGTTCTACTTTGATTGATATTTTCCATGCGTCAGACTCTTTACGACGTAAATTACACACCATCGACAATGAGCGCGACCTCATGCAGCTTGTCATTAAAAACCTGAGCCAGTATAGATTTGCTACTCGTGTTGAGCATAGCGAGTTAGACATCGCGTTTGCTGCATCCGGGGGGCCTAGCCATTTCGCCAATGGTGACGCCGCGGATGTTGCCTGCACACCTGCTGTTAGCCGTCCCACACAATTCAATGACATTTTACTTGAGCGTCAAACAGGGTATATCAACCTTTCAACTCCAGCGGGTTTTATTCCTTTAGTTGACGCAGTAGAGCGTAATGGCTTCTTGCATAAAAAACTACTTAGCTAGGAAGTTTACTACGCCCTCACGTAAAAGCGGTTTAGCGAACCGCTTTGTGATTAGGCATGTAAAACGCCGGTTGGCCTTTTTCATGTGGACAACTGTTTTATCTGTCAGCCCTATTCACTTTGCCCACAGCGAGCAAATAAGCTTTAGCAAAAACACCCTCCAGAGCGATATCCAATTAAGCTATAAATGGCGCGATAAGGACCAAGAGAAACATCGGTTTTCGTTCACTTTACCTTTAGACGACGTCAACACAGCGCATCACAAACGCTTTGTACCTGAGCAAGTTACCCGCTATCAGCAAATTGCCATGCTAAAAGAGCGCAACAAAATCGACGCCAAAGAAGCACGTATTGAGATAAAACGCATAGGGAAAACGCTGCAGATCAGTGTGAAAAGCCGCTCTGAAGAATCGGCAAAAAAGTATCAAAAACAATTGCTGCAAGTAAAGGATGATGCATTCGAGCAATATTTAAAGGATCACTACTATGCACGGTTTAGTGATTACCTTAGTCAAGAAGGCATCAAACCCGACCATTTGCGTTACATCAAGGAAAACCAGAAAGTACTAAAGCCATTTGCCGAAGCTATGTATGCTGAAGCCTCTGAACGCGGAGACATGCGGGCGTTTTTGAATTTACTGTTAGGTTGGTTACAGAGTATTCCCTATGATGATTTAGAAAGCCGCGTTTCTTCCAATGGCGCCGGGTTCTCACCCCCGTTAACGTTATTAAGCAATAACCGTGGCGACTGCGACAGTAAATCTGTGCTGATGGCGAGTGTTATTCGTGCGCTGTTCCCGGACATCGAGTTAGTTATGCTGTATTTACCCAACCATGCGTTATTAGGCATAGGCGTACCCGCTAAAAAGGATGAAAGAAGCATGCAAATAAACGGTGAAGCATATTTATTAATGGAGCCAACGGGCCCAGCGCTATTTCCGTTAAATGAAACTGCACCGAGTAGCCAGCGCTTTCTCGATACCGGTATGTATAGTTATGAAGTCATTCCTTAGGCTTATGCTGGCGCTAATACGACAAATCCTGTTGTTTAATTGAATAATCTAACATTTGATAATTGCCATGTGCTTAGCTGCACCTTTGGGTTATATCTAACCTGCATCACTATATTAATAATATGAGTAAGCCTTTATGACCCCATACGATATCGCTCTTTTGATCCATATTTTACTTTTTTGCTACTGGCTGGGCGGAGACGTCGGGGTTTTTTACTCGAGTCAATTTGTAGTAGACAGCAAACTCAGCAGAGAAACCCGCTTAACCGCCGCTAAAATCATGCTTGGTTGCGATTTAGTCCCTAAAATATGTATGAGTTTGATGCTCACGGTGGGGGGCATACTTGCCCATTACTTAGGCATTGAGCACTCACTTTGGCAGTTAATAGGAATTATTTTGCTTGGACCCATTTGGCTCACTATGGTGCTGGTGCTGCACTACAAGCACAACGCCAGCTACATCCCGTTGTTGACCAAAGTGGATTACTTGTTCCGCTGGGCGGTCATTGCTGGGCTAATCGCCTCAAGCATATATGCCTATAACACTGGACGGTTAGCTGACAACCCTTGGATAATCATTAAGTTACTGGGGTTCGCGTTCTTAATTTTTTGCGGGCTAATGATCCGTATCAATCTTAAAGAGTTCTCAATCACCTACGCCAAAATGTTGCAAGACTCACACGATGACGCAGACAACCTAAAAATGGTCCGCAGCCTTAAAAAAGTAAAACCTTGGGTAGTGTTAATATGGTTTGTGCTGATATTTGAAGCTTATGTAGGGATCGCTAAACCGCTAATGAGCTAGTTGCGAATAAAAAAACCGCCGATTGACTGGCGGTTTTGCTTGTTCAGTAACTGAGATTTTCTAAAGCTGCTCTTCTGCGAACTCTGCTAAGCGACTACGTACCACACCATCTAAGTTAATCGTGGCGCTACCTGAGAAGTTTTTAAACTTCTCAACGATGTAGGTCAAACCAGAGGTGACCGCACTTAAATAGTTGCTGTCTATTTGCGCTAAGTTACCGCTACAAATTAACTTAGTACCTTCTCCACAACGGGTAATTATGGTTTTAAGTTGTGAGGCCGTTAAGTTTTGCGATTCATCTAAAATAACAATGGCGTTTTGGATGCTTCGACCACGCATAAAGTTAACCGATTTAAACTGTATATTGGCTTTTTCCATGATGTAACTCATGGAGCCTTTGACGTTTTCATCGTTCTTGTGCAGCACTTCTAAAGAATCCGTAATCGCCGCTAACCAGGGGGCCATTTTTTCTTCTTCAGTGCCCGGTAAAAAGCCTATGGATTCAGCTATCTCCGGTGTGCTGCGAGTAACAATGATCTTGTCATACATGTTCTTCTCAACCACCATTTCAAGAGCAGCGGCCAGTGCCAGCAAGGTTTTACCACTTCCTGCTGGGCCGGTTAAAATCACTAAATCTATATGTGGGTCCAGCAAAGAGTGAAACGCCATGGCTTGACCGATATTCTTAGGGGTAATTCCCCAAGCTCGTCGGCCCATTAAGCGCTCGTAGCCCAAATCGAGTACGTCAATTTCCGTTTCTGACACAGATTCAACCAAACCTGCGAAGTGTTCAGTGTCATCGAGTAAATACTCGTTCACATAGGCCTCTGGCAACACCTCTCGGGCGAGAGTGTGAATGGTATCACGACCTTCTGAGCGGCTATCGACTGCGGTAACTTCGTTCCAAAAATCCCCATTAAAACGATGAAAACCTTTAGATAAGTATTTGATGTCACTAACTAGCTGATCTGTTCGGTAGTCTTCAACGTGGGCTAGACCAGCACCTTTGGCTTTGAGCCGCATGTTGATGTCTTTGGTTACTAGGGTAACGAGCCTTGGGCTGCATTGCCCTTGTAAATGCAGCGCAGTGTTAATAATACGATTGTCGTTTTCATCACTGGTAAACACGTGCTGATCCGCAGGCAATGCATGATCGACAAAAATCGACAAACTGCCTGTTGGCGCGTTATCACCTACGCCAATTCCTTGCATGCTTACGCCTGCCATTAACTCCTCTGGCGTGGCGTCGTGAAGTAAGTCTTCCATTGCGCGAATGGAAACTCGAGCATCACGGGCGACATCTTTTTTACTGTCTTTGATATAGTCAAGCTCTTCGAGGACAGTCATTGGGACGACTACGTCATGCTCTTTGAAAGATAGAAATGCGAGGGGTTCGTGTAGGAGGATATTGGTATCGAGTACGTAAATTCTTGTGTCTAACGCTTTTTTTTCTGGCATTCGTCACTCCATTTGAATAAAAGGCACTGCAAAACAAATCACCTATAAACAGCCAATCAGTTACATCACTCAGCTGCTATTGGCCATCTGTTAGTCAAACAATAAACCACTTTTGTTCCTTATTCATCTACTTTTATTACATGGCCTCTATGCCACCATTTAGCTTAAAACCCGCGCGCAGGAACTTAGATTACTAGGAATGGGCTTGGGTTAACGACTTTTATGCACAATATGTTTATATCAAGGTGGATTGACCTCCATCCCTAAGCACTATTGGTATACAATGCGCGCCGAAATTATTCCGCCCGCATCAAAAAGTCAGTTATGCATACACTGTTGGGAGACACTCTATGGCGCAAAAACACTCATTCGCACTTGGTCAACGTTGGTTAAGCGATACCCAAACAGAACTCGGCTTAGGGACTGTGGTATCCGTTGATAATCGCGCCGTCAGTTTGTTATTCCCTGCCACGGGTGACAGCCGAGTGTATGCCAAGCAAAGTGCACCACTGACCCGCATTACATTTGGTGAGGGCGACAATATTACCAGCCACGAAGGTTGGGATATGAAGATCACCAGCGTTAGTGAACATAATGAGATGTTGACCTATACCGGAATTCGTCATGACACCGAAGAAGAGGTGTTGTTGAAAGAAACCTTTATCGATCATCATTTTCAGCTAAACCAGCCAGAACAACGCTTGTTTGCAGGGCAATTTGACCACCCCAAATGGTTTGATTTACGCGAGCAATGTTTGAATCACCAATACAGCCATAGTACCTCATCATTATTGGGCTTTGTGGGAGCTAGGGTTGATTTAATCCCTCACCAATTGCACATAGCAGCAGAAGTGGGCCGTCGTTTTGCACCTAGAGTATTACTTGCAGATGAGGTAGGACTTGGGAAAACCATTGAAGCTGCGCTGATTATCCACCAGCAATTACTGACGGCCCGTGCTGAACGAGTATTAATTGTCGTGCCTTCAAGCTTAGTGCATCAATGGTTGGTTGAAATGCTGCGCCGGGTGAACCTCGCGTTTTCCATCTTCGATGAAGAGCGCTGCAGCGCCATGGCCGGCGAAAGTGGTAACCCGTTTGAATCTGAGCAGCTGGTTATTTGTAGTTTGGACTTTCTAACCCACAACAGCAGCTACTACGAGCTAGCCATGCAAGCCCCATGGGATTTAATGGTGGTTGATGAAGCCCACCACCTGATTTGGAGTGAAGGCCAGCCGTCTCAAGAATACCAAGTAGTGCAAGGTCTCGCTCAAGTAACCAAAGGTGTGCTGCTATTAACCGCGACCCCTGACCAACTTGGCCACGAGAGCCACTTTGCACGGCTGCGCTTGCTAGACCCTGCGCGTTTCCATGATTACCAAAGTTTTGTCAAAGAAGAGCAGCAGTACAGTACTTTGGCCCAAGCTATTTCCCCCTTGATGTCGGGTGATGCCTTAAGCTCGGATAACATTACAGCTATTGAAGCATTCGCTAAAGACGAAGATCTGGGTGACATCAATGGCATGTCTGCTAGGCAAAAAACGCAGTTGCTGCACAATTTACTCGACAGACACGGCACAGGCCGTTTGCTTTTCAGAAACAGCCGCGCTGGCGTCAGTGGTTTCCCTGATCGTAAATTGTATAGCTACAGCCTAGAGCAACCAGAAGAGTATGTTGCCGCCCAAGATGAAGACCCAACCAACTTGTCGTTGCATTTAACCCCTGAGCGCAATCCAGATATGGTCAACAGCTGGTTCAATATTGACCCAAGAGTGGACTGGTTTATTGAAAAACTGCAAGAGCTCAAAGGTGAGAAAGTTCTCACTATTTGTGCCAACGCTGGCACTGCATTGCAGTTAGCTGAAGTACTGCGAGTAAAAGCCGGTACTCGGGCAACAGTGTTCCATGAAGGTATGGGCATAGTAGAGCGCGACAAAGCCGCAAACTATTTTGCACAAACCGAAGAAGGCGCCCAGGTGCTAATTTGTAGTGAAATCGGTAGTGAGGGGCGCAACTTCCAATTTGCTCACCACCTGGTGTTATTTGATTTACCTCAAGTACCAGATTTACTGGAGCAGCGTATTGGTCGTCTTGATCGTATCGGGCAAACTCACGATGTGTGCATTCATGTGCCTTATTTTGATATGAGCGCACAACAAGTGCTGCTTGACTGGTATCACCAAGGCCTGAATGCGTTCGAGCACACCTGCCCTACAGGCATGACAGTATATGAGGAAATTCAAGAACTACTGCATAGCTGCTTGATGTTCCCCACGGACTTCGCAGCGAGCGAAAGCTTAATTAACCAAACCGCAAGTTTGCACAGACAACTCAAAGAGCGGTTAGAACAAGGGCGTGACAAACTACTTGAGCTTAACTCGTCAGGCAAAGGCCGAGTGGAAAAACTGCAAAAAGAAATACTCGCCGCAGAAGACTCTCCCACCCTTGAGCTGTTCATGACACGCTTATTTGACACCCTTGGCCTCGCCCAAGAAGACAAAGACGAAAGCTGTTATATCCTTCGGCCCACTGAAACCATGGTAGCGACGTTACCGGGCCTTGATGAAGAAGGCATGACCATTACCTACGAGCGCACCACCGCGACCCGTTTGGAACACGTGAACTTCTTTAGTTGGGACCACCCCATGGTGCAACACGCCATGGAGACCGTCACTACAGAGATTACGGGTAAGAGCTCGGTAGCATTGGGGGAGGATAAATCCTTACCGGCTGGTGCATACTGGCTAGAGTGCTTGTTTGTGTTATCTGGTAAAGCTGAAAAATCATTGCAACTCGATCGCTTCTTGCCACCAACACCGATTAAAATCTGTGTTGATACCACCAATAGTGTGGTTGAAAAACAATTTACTAAGCTGGACAAAGTACGCGGTAAAATGGGTAATCAATTGATTAAAGCCTTAACACCTCAATTAACCAAAGCCTTAGCTATAGCGCAAAATCAAGGTGAAGCCGACGCGGAAAAAGTGCGCAAGCAGTGTCAAAAGCAAATGAAGTCCTTGCTTGGCGGTGAGCTAAAACGCATGCAAAGCTTACAAAAAGTGAACCCGTCAATTCGCGATGAAGAAATTGCCCACTTGCAGCAACAAATCGACGACTTGAAACTGGTTATTAGCGAAGCGCGGGTGAATCTTGAAGCCATCAGACTGATAGTAAACAACCCCTAGGAAGAACTGAGTTTATGGCCATTGTCAATTATGCGCCGCCCACGCGGCCATATTTACAGATTGTGTTTAAGGATGAATATGTGTTGGTACTCAATAAACCAAGTGGCTTATTGACTGTACCGGGCAAGGCCCTTGAACATAAAGACAGCTTAGAATTGCGGGTGCAGCGGGTATATCCCACAGCCCGTATTGTTCATCGTTTAGATATGGCCACATCCGGTTTACTTGTTATGGCGCTTGATAAAGACACTCATCGTCGACTATCAAAGCAGTTTGAGTTGCGTCAAACACGTAAAACCTATATCGCCAGAGTATTTGGTCAGGTCAATGGCGAACGTGGCAGTGTCGATTTGCCGCTAATATGTGATTGGCCGAACCGGCCTAAACAAATGGTTTGTCAGCAAAGAGGCAAACCCTCATTAACTCATTGGCGCGTTTTAGAGCGAAATGATGATATGACGCGAATGGAGTTAACGCCAGTAACAGGGCGCTCCCACCAACTAAGAGTGCACATGTTGAGCTTAGGGCACCCTATTTTAGGTGATCGCTTGTATGCTCATTCTGACGCGTTGAGGATGGCTAATAGACTGCAATTACATGCGCAAACCTTGGGTTTTACCCATCCTGTAACGAACGCATCAGTGGATTTTCACGCCCCAGTTCCTTTTTAATGTAGCCTTTACTAAAGTTCCTTTATTTCGCGCCCGATAACAGGTTATGGCGAGGGAAATATAGTTTCTATGAACATCTCATTTTTTAACAAATTCAAAGTATTTTTGCATTGCATCTACATGCCTGCCCTTCACGCTTTCATAAACAGCATTGCGTTATGTTGCATGCTGTTCTTACCAACTATGACAAGCGCTAGCCCCCTGACAGACGTGCAACGTCAATTGTTCCCTGACAAGGCTAAAATCCTACAAGCGAATAACAAGCCTACGATAATCATTGAGTCACAAAACACCACATCTAACTTAAATGGCGTGGCCATATTGGTTGGCGAAACGGGACGCCCTCCCTCGAGTCAGCAGAACTTGGCCATCCTCACTCAATACCTAAATGACTTAGGTTGGGTGACGATACAAATAACACCTCCGACAATTGGTTTTGAGCCCGATTTAAGTGACGAAGAAACAGCCGCATCAGATACTCAATCTCAAGAGTCGGCGACTGACGTTTCGCAAGATGACGCATTAGATGATGAAACCGAATCCACACAAGAGAATACCCAAGCGCCGAATAAAGTAGCTAACAGTTCACCAGCATCCCCTCAGTACCAGTTACACCGTATAAGCAATGGACACTTCTTGCAGCATGAGCAAGAGCTACGTGAATTAATGCAAGCGACTTTGGCTAGGGCTCAGAGTTACTCTGGATTTAGATTGATAATCGCCCAAGGCACTAGCGCCGCTTGGTTGATAAAGATTTATGCTGAAAAACAAATTCCTAACCCTGACGCTCTAGTGGCAATTAGTCCGTTTTGGCCCCAGCGCAACTTGAATGCGCTCATTGCGAATTACACTGCAGTGACAGAAATGCCGTTACTCGATATCTATAGTCCTCACGACAATAACTGGAGTCTATTGAGCGCAACCCAGCGCGGAATTGACGCTACCAGAAATCTAAAACTTGATTACCGACAGCGACAACTTACTAACACATTTAACACCTCATCAGATAGCGCATTTGTGAGTAAAGAAATACACGGTTGGCTGCATTATTTAGGTTGGTGAGTGACGAAAGACACTGTAGTACTCAGATAAAACATTCTGAATTTCAGCAAGATAGCTAAAATGTGCTGCATTTTTTGGGTAAAGACCAAACAAAATCACTACAAAACACTATACTTTTGTCTAGTTCGACTTATTGATACGAGGGTATTAGGCAGTGATAAGTGTACAAAAATTCTTAAATGTTAAGTCTCAGCAGCTCGCATACTTTGTTCGAGCATTCTGGAACAATCGCATAGTTTACAAAGAATTAGACTTGTATTTTTGGGATACCATGGAGGAATGGTCTCAAGTCAGCCATTTAGCAGACCATCCATGTTCGCAACAAGAGCGCGTGTTTTGGTATGTACTTCACCAGTTGCATTTTTGGCCAGAGAAAACATTACGAGAAGACTCCAATTTACGCAATGATTTAGACTTATGCGTTAACTTCTTAGAAAGCGAAGATGAATATCCATTTCCTTATGAATATTTAGGCTCGCGACCTTAACAGAGTGCCGTTAAGGTTGTGTGTCCTCGCTTTTAGCTACATGCCAAGGTGCTATTTTTAGCAGCATTAACATCCCCGGAATAGCGCACACAAAACAAATAATAAAAAACTGAGTGTACCCCACCGCTTCAATAACATAACCAGTGGTGGCACTCACAAATGTACGTGGTACCGCGGCAATACTTGAAAATAAAGCGAACTGTGTAGCAGTAAAATGGCGATTAGTAGATTTAGCCATAAACGCGATGAGCGCTACCGAGCCCAGCCCGACACCAAAATATTCAAAGCCGCTAGCAATCGCCAATACGAGATGGTTATACCCCACCATGGATAACATGACGTAACCCAAAATAGATATCAATTGAAACACGCCGAACACCCATAAGCTTCTATTAATACCCAGCTTGATCATGGCGATACCGCCTAAAATTGTTCCAGCGGTTGCTCCAATCGTTTTAGCTATTTTTGCAATGGAGCCTATTTCCACTGTCGAAAACCCCATGTCCAGAAAGAAAGGCGTTTCTAAGGCGGTGGCCATACTGTCGCCTAATTTATAGAACATGATGAACAGCAAAATAAGCACAGCTTGCTGCCAACCTTGACGCTGAAAAAACTCAACAAAAGGCTCGACCACAGCTGAGCGCAATGTTTGCGGCTCTTCACCTGCTTTAGAAGTCTCCTTGATCATTAATGTGGTAACCAAACCCACTAGCATAAAAGCCGCAATGCTTAAGTGCGCTACCGACCAAGGGTAGAAGCCGGCAAGGATCATTGCCAGTGAGCCTGGGACAAAAGAAGAGATTCGATATGCCTGAGCGTAAAAGCCATTGCCGGCTCCTAGCTCATCGTCCGGCAGTAATTCACGCCGATAGGCATCAATAACAATATCTTGGCTGGCGCTGAAAAACGCGATGGCCGCCACTATGATAATAATCTGGCTAATCTCTGTCGCTGGGTCGTAGAGAGATAATAACCCCATCAACACAATAAGCCCCACTTGGGTAATGAACATCCAGCCTCGTCGTCTGCCGAGCATAGGTACTACGAAGCGGTCCATCACTGGGGACCAAATAAATTTCCATGTGTAAGGAAACAGAACGAGATTGATTAAGCCGATAGTGGACAAATCGATGTCAGCGGAACGAAGCCAAGCTGGCACAAACTGAATCAATAAATAAAGGGGAAGACCGGATGAAAAACCAGTGCAAATACAAATAAGCATACGCTTATTTAGCAACGCCTGACGTAACGTTTTATTATTCATAACAACTAGATATTCTTTTAATTATACTGTGACTTAAGCGTTTACTTTAAGCAATAACCACCCGATTACGACCGCTAATTTTCGCTTGATATAGGGCTTTATCAGCACTTTCTAACCATTGCATATGTTGTTCAAATACAGGGGAAAATTGCGCTATTCCTAAACTGACTGTAAAGGAAATAGTCTGCTGTTCATACTCAATTTTGAGTTTTTCCACAGTCTCTCTAATTCGTTGGGCGAGTATCATTACATTTGGTGAGGCCGTATCGGGTAATAAAATTGTGAATTCTTCACCGCCGTAACGACCACAAATATCCGTTTCTCTCGTCACGTCTTTGAGCAACTTTGCTAGTCGGCGTATAACTTCATCGCCCGCAGGGTGACCATAGTTATCATTGATTTTTTTAAAATGATCGATGTCTAATATGATGACTGACGACTGACTCGGCTTACGCATATTGCGTTTAAACTCTCGACTAAATTGCTCTTCCCAATAGCGACGATTGTAAATGCCAGTTAGCCCATCAATTCGGCTTAATCGCTGCAACTCATTGTTAAGTTCTTCAATCGCCTGCTTGCTCACAGCCTGATCTGTTACGTCATACACCACTATGCAAACTTGCTCTACTTGACCCGATAAGGAAGCCAAAGGAAATATGGTGATGTTTTGGTACATGAACTTAGAGGGCGAAGTGATGGGTCGATTAGCGCCAAACCGAAAAAGAAAAGGTCGCTGCTCCCAAATAACAAAAACCGGACTTTTCATAGAGAAAACAGGTTCAACCTTGGCCCTAAGCCAAGTTTCGTCGATTTCTGGAAAATGAGCAAATAGAGATGTACCTCGGATCGTACTCGGTGCAATATTGCTGTGGTTCTCCATAAACAAGTTCCACACCTGTACCAGATATTCGCGGTCAACGACCACAATGCCTACTTCAATGGAACCAAGTAAATCGTGCTTCCAATGCATTTCGGCTAACTCTTTCATATCCTGCACTGTTGCAACTCCTATTGGGTAACCGTAACAAGTTTTGCGTAAACTAATTCCATTGCATTACCGGGAAACAGCAATAACAAATCAAACTGAATATCATGGGACTTAATAGCATAGGCGATTTCAATTGCTAGAATTTTATCCCAACGTTCATGATTACTCTCAAGCACTTGATCAATATCACAATGGCGACCTAATATAATCGGGTGATTGTGACTAAACGTAACATGTAGTTGTTCTGATAATGCATTGATACAGGCGCCCACAAGAATATTTGAAATATCCATCAGCACTTCTAACTCGGATTCTTCTTCAGTCCGATTCTGTTTATAGTTCAACAACTTGCCCATATTGACGATGTTAACATCATTAAAAATAACCAATGCCTCACCGTTAATCCCCGCGCCAATGAAACCATGAGAAACCGCAGATAATCTATCACTCGCTTTCACATCAGTCATTGCCATGTGCAGTTCGTTGTTAGTGATTAAATTGACGTTAGGAATGGGTAACTGGATAAACTCACCTAGTAACTTTGCGACTTGCTCGCCGGCTCTTCCCATCGCCACGTTTGCCATCTCACGGTAGGCGTCAAGCTCCGCCCCTTGACTATGCGGCTCGACGATAGCCACTTTTTCGGTACGCCCTTTAGAGGTCATATCTCCAGAATACACACCATACTGGCGTAATATTTCACCCAGCTTTTGATTATCGATAGGTTTAGCAATAAAAGCTATGGCCCCTAAACCGAGCATTTTTTTATGGGCTTCAGGCTGAACATCTCCCGAGACTACTATCACTAATGTTGGTAGGTCCTGCTCTTTTACGATTTGCATGGTTTGGTAACCATCCATGACTGGCATATTCAAATCGAGAAACATGACATCAGCTTTTCCTTGCTTGATGGCACTGAGTGCTTCTTTACCATTTTCGGCAAAGTGAATGTCCACATCCCAGCCATCTGGTATCGCACGAGCCATTTGACGGCGAGCAAAACCGGAGTCATCACAAATAAGGACTGACATTGTCATAAAGGTATTTATTCCATTGTTAAAGCGGAAATCGAAAAAAGCGCATGAATCATTAACTATTGCGCCTTGTAGCACGACACTAAGATATTAATTTTAGAGTGAATAAACACAATCCACAAGGCTACATCAGTCCAATAGAGACACCAGAAAACAGATAGAGAGTTATTATTTTTCGTTAAAAAATCCCTCACATTTCTGATAATATCCCCTTAGCATTTCTAATAGAGTAGCTGTTAAGTAAAATGAAGCAATATCTCGATCTGTGTCAACGTATTGTTGACGATGGTACATGGGTGAATAACGAAAGAACCGGTAAAAAATGCCTTACCGTCATCAACGCGGATCTCACCTATAACGTGGGTAACGGTGAATTTCCTTTAGTAACTACCCGCAAGAGTTTTTATAAATCAGCTATTGCGGAAATGATTGGCTATATTCGTGGCTACGACAATGCCGCCGACTTCCGCAAAATAGGAACGTCAACTTGGGATGCAAATGCGAACCAAAACCAAGCTTGGTTAGACAACCCTCACCGCAAAGGTGAAGACGATTGTGGATTAATTTACGGCAAAATTGGGCGTAATTTCCCGAAACCTGATGGCGGAAGTATCGACCTACTTGCTAAAATTATTCATGACTTAAAAAATGGCATTGATGACAGAGGCGAAATATTCACTTTTTATCATCCCGGAGCATTTCACATGGGCTGCCTTCGCCCTTGCATGTACAGTCATCACTTTTCATTGCTTGATGATACCTTGTATTTAAACAGCACACAGCGCAGTTGTGATGTGCCTCTAGGGCTAAATTTCAATATGGTTCAGGTTTACTTCCTATTGGCTATTGTGGCGCAGATCACAGGTAAAAAAGCCGGTATGGCGTACCACAAAATAGTCAATGCCCATATCTACGAGGACCAATTAGAGTTGATGCGCGACGTGCAGTTAACGCGTGAACCTCTAGGTACGCCTAAATTGATCATCAACCCAGACATTAAATCATTAAAGGATTTAGAAACTTGGGTCACCATGGATGACTTTAGTATTGAGGATTATGCTCACCATCCAGCAATAAAATACCCGTTTTCAGTGTAAACATATTAACCTGCTCATGCGGCGCCAACTCTTTCTGCTAGCGCCCTGTGCTTCAATTCATCCTTAATTGAGATGAGTTGATTACCGTGAACTCGGCATTGCCCGTGCAGAACTTTAAGGCGATAAAATGAGTTTGTGGATCCCGTTTACCGTGATGGCTGCGTTCATGCAGTCATGGCGAAATGCATTTCAAAAGCGCCTCAGTACTGACGTAGACACGTTAGGTGTCACCCTTGCTCGCTTTATCCTTGCCGTCCCCATGGCTGCCCTCTACGCATTTGTGCTTTTCTCTTATGAAGGTAGCGCCGTCCCACAGATGAATGCCAAGTTCTATCTCGCCATAGTGCTAGCTGCAATATCGCAAATTTTTGCTACCGCGTTAATGGTCAAACTTTTTCGCTTACGAAATTATGCTATGGGTGTGGGGTTAGCCAAGAGCGAGGCCGTCATTGCTGCCGTTTTAGGTGCGTTGCTTTTTGCTGCCCCCTTGTCAGCAATGGCTTGGTGTGGGGTAATAATAGGCAGTATTGCCGTATGGTTAATGAGCGTGCCCAAAGGCATGAGAAATATCTCTTGGCCTACACTGCTTATCGGCTTAGCCAGTGGTCTGTGTTTTGCTTTCACTACCTTATGGGTGCGAGAAGCAAGCCTAATGACCCAGCTACCATTTTTACAAAGTGCAGCATACGTTTTATTTTGGGTCTTGCTGGTACAAACTCTTATATTGTTGCTTTGGCTACTCGTTCGCAGCCCTCAAACCCTGCGCGCCTTATGCCTAAAGCCCAAACTGGTTTTTATCATCAGTTTTTGTAGCTTTGTCGGCTCAATTGGCTGGTTTACCGCAATGAGCTTAGAAACAGTAGCCTTGGTTAAAACCCTAGGCCAAATAGAGATATTCTTTACCTTACTGATATCTGCAAAATGGTTTAAGGAGCGATTACAGCGCTCTGACAAGTGGGGCCTTGGATTAATTCTGGTTGGTGCAGTGCTGGTCATACTCGCCTAACAAAAAAGCCGGCTGGGAATAAATTCCAAACCGGCTTTTGCCAACATTAGTGAATACTAAGACAGCACATTAAAATGCATAGTTATACTGGGCGGACACGATAAACGCATGCCCTTCACTATTGAATTCCCATTCACCACCCGCGTCATCTTCTTCAGTGAAGGTACGGTCTTGCCCGCGAATGATACTCACCCCCAAATCGATAGATGAGCTGTCATCAAGTAAATAGTTAGCGCCCGCACTTATCCATAGACGATTGGTGTCAGGAATAGAGATCGACAACAACTGAGAGTCAGTTGGGGTTTCGTCGTAAGCAATACCAGCGCGCAACTTCACTTTTTCGTTCAACTGATAATCAGCACCAATAGCGTAACGGAAGCTATTTGAAAAGTTCTCTTCCTTTTCAAAAACGGGTTCATCTTGACTCGGCACATACGCCTCTAAACGCTCAAAGCTGCTCCAGTTTGTCCACAATACACTGTAGTGCACGCCCCATTTATCACCTAATTGATGACTAGCTGAAAACTCAGCAATTGCAGGAAGTTCTAAATCAACGGTACCAGGCTGAACAGCACCAGATTGACCATTATCGAACACGCCAGGGATCAAAGGCAGTTCGTTGCTATAAGTCCCATCGAAGGTAATATCGACTTTGCTGCGATAATGAAAACCAAAACGCGAGTTTTCATCAAAATCGTAGGCTACGCCCAGATTATAACCAAAACCATAGTCATCGCCTTCTAAATCAAGTCCCGTCGTGCTTGACGGAATCGCTAAACCTTGGGTAGCAAGCGCGTTACTTAAATCGCCTAAATGACGAGTAATAGTGGCATCTGCGTACACAACGTTAAGCCCACCCGCAACAGTCAACTGTTCGTTTATCTTATATGACACGCTTGTATTAAAGTTAACGGTAATGATTTCGGTCTTGCCCGCCAACTGGCCTGCGGCGTAATCTTCGGCGAAGTCAGTTGCCAACCCAAAGTTTGAGAACAAGCCAAAGCCTAATGCAAACTTGTCATCAAGTGGCATGACATAATACGTCGCTGGTACAAATGCTTCGGGGGCAATGCTGTCATCGTTCAATGCAGCTGCGTTAGAGTATGCTGGCGCGCTTTCGCCCGTTAGACTCACGTCTGGCACGATATAAGTGCCCACTACAGATAACTGACTTTCACTGAACTGAGACATTAAAGCTGGGTTACGTGCCACAACAGAAGCGTTTTCAGCAATGGCTGCGTCGCCAGCAAAAGCGCGACCGAGGCCTGATGCACTGTGCTCAGATAATTGAAAAGCCGCCGCTAAAGTATTTAAAGATAAGGTGCTTAAACCCGCCGCTAAAAGAATTTTATTTACGTTCATAGGATCTCTTTACGAATCAACTTTGTTCACCGTAGTTCTCGGTGAAAGAGCCAAAAAATTAGGATGCGGATGATATAGCGTTTGTTAAGAAAATGTCAGTATTAGTCGATAAAATACTTGTTCTTTGCGGTAAAATCGTACAAAAGCTATTTTCAGTCTTTTAAAAAGCTTATTTATTAACGCAGAATAAGCATTTTAAAAACAGATTATTAACATCGCTCAGTGGTGGCACGGCATGCGCGGGTTTATCCTCATTGCGGCCAAGCCAGCTGAGTTAGATGTTTTGGGTAAGCAAAAAGACGCCAACACCTAGCGTAAACAAGTAAGATCCCCACAGTGAATGCTCTATCACGACCACCAAAGTAGAGCGGGACTGCATATAGCGATAACCGAATAATGCTCCGCCAATACAAGACAGGCCTACTGCAATCCAATTCCCGTACACGACGTGAGCCAATGAAAAGCTCGCGGTACTGAGCGCCCATCGGGTGTTTTTTGACGGAATGATACGTTTGTATCGATGAAAAAAGAAGGTTCTAAAAATGAGCTCTTGAGGGATCACTGACACAATAGGGTAAATCGCCAACGTAATAAGCCAAAATTGCATGTCTTCTCTGGGCAACTTGAACAAAATGTGCGGCGCAAAATAATAAACCACTAACGCCAGAGCAATCGCAGCGGGTATAAACACCTTCAGCGTCGCCCCAAGATGTCGCCAAAATTCATCGGTGTGCCATAATCGAAAACGCTTAAAATCAACATCCTTCCACAGCAAAAGTAAGCAATAACCGCCCATCAAAATGAGTAACGGCATTAACCAAGTATCGTAGTCAGAGACAAGAAACAGAATTAACAGTGGGGTACATAAAAACAAGACGGTCAGCTCAGACCAACGTAACAATTGCATATATAAACTCCTAGATGGTTTATTATACAATTAGTGGCGGATATTTGTTCATAAAAATGTCATATAAGTAGTTAGCAATTGGTATGATTTATAAATTTCGTACTTGCAGCCGATGTAAAATTCCTTGCGCGCATTTCACTTTTCTTTCTAATATTTTTTGTGCTATTTTTTTGTATTGCCCCTTGTAAACAGCACCTTAACGACGCATATCATTAGGATATTCAGAATTTTTTAAATTACCGTTCCTTTTATTTTTGAACCTAGGGAGTTAGGCATGACAACGATCGATATTGGTATCAATGAAACAAATAGAATAAAAATTGCTGATGGATTAAAGGCTTTATTAGCCGATTCTTACACTCTGTATTTACAGACTCATAATTTCCATTGGAACGTGACTGGCCCTCAATTTCGCGAACTACATTTGATGTTCGAAGAGCAATATACAGAACTAGCAACCGCGGTAGATGATATTGCCGAGCGTATTCGCACTCTAGATGTGGCAGCCCCTGGCACGTATAAAGAATTTGCTAAGCTAAGTTCAATTAAAGAAGTAGATGGTGTACCTGAAGCATCAGAGATGATTGATTTACTCACTAAAGGTCATGAGCAAGTCGTGAGAACGTCTCGTGAAGTATTGAAACTGGCTCAAGATGCTGAAGATGAATCAACAGCGGCGCTGGTTTCTGACCGCATGCGAATTCATGAGAAAACATCATGGATGTTACGCGCAACTCGTAAGTAACACATTAAAACCGAGCTGCAATATTAGTTTAGCGCTCAAGAACTAAAACCAAAGGGCTAGGTGACTAGCCCTTTTTTGTTGCCAGCTCAATTTGCTAATTGACTAACGTTGTGCCACCGTCTACAGGCAGTATTTGCCCAGTTATAAAGCCACCTGCCTTGCTCGCTAGCATTAACGCGACACCGGCAATATCAGATGCTTCCCCCCAGCGGCGCATAGGAATAGATTGAAGCTCTTCCTCGAACGCCTCTTTATCTTCACTTAGAAATTCGGTCATTTTTGAATAGAAACGACCAGGAGCGATGGCGTTTACTCGAATATGTTTGTCAACCAACTCTTTGGCTAAAACCCGGGTTAGCTGATGAATGGCAGATTTAGAAACAGCATAGCTGTAATTATCGAGCCCATTGCCTACGATCCCGGCGATAGAGCCTATATTTATCACGGCGGATGTATTGTCCTTGGTCGCATTCTTCTCGAGTAATGGTGTTAACGCTTGGGTTAAAAAGAATGGGCTTTTCACGTTTAAGTCCATGACTTTATCCCAGCCCTTTTCGGGAAATTGGCCAAATGGTGCGCCCCAAGCCGTACCCGCATTGTTCACTAACACATCAATGTGCTGTTCGCGTTCATTTAGCTGCTTGACCAAATCCATCACGCCTTCGCTGGTTGCAACATCACCCACTAATGCCACACAGTCGCCAAATTGACTAAGCTCTTTGGCGGCATCTAAACACGCTTGTGCTTTACGCGCAGTAATATACACCCTTTTAGCACCTGCTTCTAAAAAGCCCTGCGCCATAAAAGCACCTAAACCCCTTGAACCACCAGTGACTACGCATACCTTTCCTTGCATAGAAAATAAACCATCTAACATCATTCTCTCCTGAACAGAAATCGACCATCGATGATTTAGATTAACAAGAAGCAGCTGGGCAGATTATTTTTTGAGGTGATGATTAAGTATAGGTTTAACGCGGTAGGAGCAGTGGCCAAAAGAACTGGCTCACAAAGTGTGAGCCAGTGAGTAAAAACAATTAAGCTTTAGCGGCTTTTGATGTCTTTTCCCCCCCTGTATCTGCCATTTTATTGCGCCGCACAGCCCACACCATCAGTGCAATTCCACCTATGATCATAGGTGCTGATAATATTTGCCCTTGTGAAATCCCTAATGAGAATGCCCCTTCGTACAAACCTATGTGTTGGTCCGGCTCTCGGAAGAACTCCACAAAAAATCTAAAGCTGCCATACCCTAATAAGAATAAACCACTTACCGCACCAATAGGGCGAGGCTTGCGGGAGTAAAGCCATAGCATTAAGAACAAAACAACGCCTTCAAGAGCGAATTCGTACAACTGTGAAGGGTGGCGAGGTAAGGGCCCAGCGCCTGGGAAAATAACGCCCCAAGATACATCCGTAGTGCGCCCCCATAGCTCGGCATTTATGAAGTTACCGATACGCCCAGCCCCTAAACCAATGGGGACTAAGGGCGCAATAAAATCACCCACTTGTAAAAAAGTACATTTTGCTTTGCGCGAGAACCACCAAAGCGCAGTAATAACACCCAACAAGCCGCCATGAAAAGACATGCCGCCGGTCCAAATTTTAAATAAATATAAGGGATCAGAGAGGAATAACTCGAATTGATAAAAGAGTACGTAGCCAATTCGCCCTCCTAAAATAACACCTAAAAAGCCCCAGAATAATAAATCGCTTAATTGCTCTTTTGTCCAATTAGTGCGTGATAAACGCACGCCAGCCAACCAAAACGCAGCGGCAAATCCCACCAAATACATTAAGCCGTACCAGCGCAAGCTTAAGGGCCCAATACTAAAAATGATTGGGTCTATTTGTGGAAATGTAAAATAACTACTTACCATGTTGAATTTTTATCCTAATAACATTCGTAGACTAACAATGACTAAAAAGCCGGCAAAAATTTTCTTTAAAAGTTTCGTGTCTAAGGAGCGACTTAACTTCGCGCCTATGTTGGCAGTAAACACTGACGTCAAGACTATCCCAAGGGTGGCGGGCAAATAGATGAAGCCCACTGACCACTGAGGTAAATGTTCGTTGTTCCAGCCTGCAACGATAAAACTGGCGGAACCAAACAACGCGATGACTAAGCCACTAAATGCAGCGCAACCAATTGCTGCTCGCACATCAACCCGACACCACAACAACGCAGGCACCATGATAGCACCCCCACCAATTCCCATAACCGAGGAAATGCAACCAGTTATGACACCAATCAATAGCAACAGTTGTTTTGTCACATCTCGTTTGGCATTTTTATTGCCCAAAAACACCATTTGCGCTGCAATAACCAGTACCAATATGGCAAATAAAGTTTTTAGTGATTGTGCTGAAATGACGGTTGCGAACTGAGGGCCGATTATCGCTCCCACTGAAATACCTAAGCCTGTCCAAAGTAGATAAAACTGGCGTAAGTTGCCTAACTTATAATGCGCTCTTGACGAAGAAATCGCAGTCAACACGATAGTAGACAAGGATGTAGCAATCGCCATTGGCATGGCAATTTTTAACGGTAGGTGTATGTAATCGGTTAGTAGGTAAAGTAAAGAAGGCACGATAATGAGCCCTCCGCCTATGCCCAACAGCCCAGCGAATAAGCCAACAAATGCACCTAATAAGGTACACACTAAGAATATAAGTAATGCAGGATCCACTTTTATTACTCCCGCTATATACCCGCGCGGATCAAGCCGCCAAGACCAATTGATTCAAGATAAAGATTCACCCGCTCGCGCACATCTTTTGGGTCGCTCATGGCTAACACTTCATTAAGTAATGCTTTGGCATCATTCAAATTAGCGCTACGGGCAACCCATTTTATTTTAAGCAAGCTATGACTGTTCATACTTAGTTTTCGGTATCCCATCGCCATTAACAGGATTGTTCCGCCAGGCTCCCCTGCCAATTCACCACATAAAGTAATGGGTACGTTTAAGTCGTTGGCTTGCTGCGCAATATTATACAGCGCCGCTAACACAGCCGGGTGATAGCTATCATACAACTCAGAAACCCGAGCGTTGTTTCTATCAACTGCCAGCAAATACTGGGTTAAATCATTGCTACCCACTGAGAAGAAGTCGACAATTTTTGCCAACTGAGGCAGCTGATAAATAACCGCCGGCACCTCAAGCATTACACCGATTTTAGGATGATACAGCGTACCATCTTGAACTTTCGCCTCTTCTTGCACCTCGAAAAAAGCCTGACTTATCAACCTCTTGGCTTCTAGCACTTCACTTACCGATGTGATCATAGGCAACATAATTTGCAAGTTTTGCAACCCGATACTGGCACGTAACATGGCGCGAATTTGCACCAGAAACACCTCAGGATGGTCGAGTGTTAAGCGAATACCACGCCAGCCCAGAAACGGGTTTTCCTCAGTCATAGGGAAATACGGCAAAGGCTTGTCACCGCCTACATCTAACGTGCGCATGGTGAAAGGTTTGTCTGGCTCAGCACTTAACATCGCTCTGTATAGTTCGACTTGCTCTTTTTCGGTAGGGAAACGCTGACGCATCATAAAGGGAATTTCAGTACGAAATAGCCCGACACCATCGGCGTAACTAGAATAGGTATTTTCGATATCGGCCGACAACCCTGCATTTACCAATAGGCTCAGCAGGCAATTATCTTTTGTTATGGCTGGCAGGTCGTCTTGTGAAAGAATTTTATCACTTAACAGCTTCTCTTCATGTATAAGCTGCTGGAATTCTCGTTCAATGGTTTGGTTCGGCGAAACGATAATCCCGCCGGTGTAACCATCTAATAAAATATCTTTGTTATCGAGTAACGATAGTGGAACACCTGTCACCCCCATTACGGCGGGAACGCCTAATGCTCTGGCCATGATTGCCGCATGAGAGTTACTAGAGCCACGAATCGAAATCAGACCACACAACTTGCCTTTAGGGAACTCAGCAAGCATGGTGGCAGTGAGCTCTTCTGCTACCAAAATACATTTATCTGGCAGTTCTTCACGGGTTAAACGACTGGTATCAAGGTTGAGTAGATTCGCTAAAATGCGATTGGAAAGATCTTCTACATCTACAGCGCGTTCACGCATATAGGCATCGCTCATGCCTTGAAACTGGGTGATATAGTTTTCAACCACCATTTTTAAAGACGTTGCCGCATCCCATCCAAGCGTTATTTTCTGCTCTACTTCACGGCCTAAGCTGTTCGCATCCAGTAGGTGGTGGTACAGGGTGAAAATAGCTTGCACGTCATCGGGCACCTCCCCTTGAATTCGCTGAGATAACACCTCAACTTGCTGCCGGGTTTGCATAACCGCAGAGCGATAATTTTGTATTTGCGTTTCCCGATCACCACTGCGTTTTGGTACGTGGTTGCGTAAATTAACCAGTAAATTTTGTACCACGCCAACCCCGGCTGCTAACCCCGAAGAGCCTGGCACGCCTTTGACGCTTTTGATCTCATTTTGTTCTGGGTGATCATCACTCAAGCTAAATCGGCCACGGGCCTCAGCATTGACAATTTCAACGGCCAATTGCATTGCGAGTGTCACTAGAAACGCTTCTTCATCTTGGCTAAAAAGACGCTTTCGTTGCTGTTGTAATGTCAGCACGCCCAACACTTTTCGCTGATGAATAATAGGTGCGCCTAAAAAGGCGTGATATTGCTCTTCTTGTACTTCTGGATAGTGTTTAAATCTGGGGTGGGTTTGCGCATTACTGATGTTGATTGGTTCTTCGCGCTGGCCAATTAAGCCGATCAGCCCTTCAGAAAACCCTATCGACACATTTCCGATAGCAGATTTCGCTAGGCCTTCTGTGGCTCGCAGCGTAAAGTGCTGCTTTTCGTAGTTAGCTAAATATATGCTGACAGAGTCGACCTTAATGGCCTCTTTAAGACTCTTTGCCACACCGCTAAGCGCATCATCTAGGACGGGAGTTTGATTGACCTCTTTAACGATGCGTTTTAGCTTGGTTAACATATTAACCCTTTAGTTTTTGCGTCTACGTTTACTTCTTTGGCCTTGGGCCGGTTTACTGCTCAGTGCCATTGCCGTAGGCGCAAACTCTTTCATTGCTCTGCGGTACACTTCACGTTTGAAAGACACTACATTACGTACCGGATACCAAAAACTGACCCAGCGCCAGTCATCAAACTCTGGATGACCAGATTGCAGCAAATCAACGTCTTGCTCTTTGCAGGTCAGTTGCAACAAAAACCATTTTTGCTTTTGCCCAATGCAAACAGGTGCGCTGCCCTGACGGATCAAGCGCTTTGGCAATTTGTATCGCAACCAATTTTTGGTTACCGCTAATATTTTTACATGTTCTGGTTTTAGGCCAACTTCCTCATAAAGTTCGCGGTACATGGTTTGTTCAGCAGTTTCACCTTCATCGATTCCGCCTTGCGGAAACTGCCAAGAATGTTGACCATAGCGGCGGGCCCAAAAGACCTGACCTAAGCTATTGCAAATCACTATGCCAACGTTGGCGCGGAATCCTTCGGCATCAATCACTTAGACTCCCGAGAATTCAATTCTTTTATTGATTGGCATTCTTCCATAAACTACTGACTATGCATAGAATAATCACAACAATTTACTGGCTCTTAGCCCTAAGCTACATAACAAGTACGCTAACAACGACCTATTCGTGGAGCTTCCTACATAAAGCTGCCCCCATATTGCTGCTGGGCGTCATCGTGTGGAAACGAGCAAGTTTATCAACAAGGTGGTGGTTAATAGCGGGCGTATTGTCCAGCGCCGCGGGCGATATGTTGCTCGCCTTGCCTCTCAAGCACAGTTTCATACTTGGCCTTAGTGCATTTGCCTTAGCACACATTTTATACTCGAAATTCTTATTTGGTTGGCGAAACCTTAACCGTCTAAATCTACTCACCGTTAGTTTATTTTCGGCGTATTTAGTGGTCATGCTATTTTTGCTGCTGCCTGCGGTTGGCTCGCTTCGGCTGCCGGTAATAGGCTATTTTGTTGTCATAAGCGTAATGTTTATAAGTGCTCTTGCAGCGAATACGCAAGGATATGCATTACGCTTAGGCGCATTATTGTTTTTGGTGTCTGATAGTTTATTGGCCATTAATGCCTTTATCACGCCGTTACCTTTGCAAAGCGTACTTGTCATGAGTACCTATTATGCAGCGCAATTTTTTATCGTCACGGGCTGCATTCAATTAGTAAAAGAGCCAAAGGGGGACTAATTTGTCTATCATTCCGTCACCAATGAAAGCCTCACCAAGCACTATTGACGAATTACTTGATCGCGCTGAAGCTCTGGCAGGACTGACCCTAGGCGAGTTAGCACAGAGCGAGAATATTCGAGTACCTAACGATTTTAAGCGTGAAAAAGGCTGGAGTGGTCAACTACTTGAGCTGGCTCTTGGCGCTGAAGCGGGCTCAAAAGCCCAGCAAGATTTTGCCAATATAGGCGTTGAACTCAAAACCATCCCCATTGACGTAAACGGGTATCCTCTTGAAACCACTTATGTGTGTTACGCGCATTTGGTTGATGTGGCAGGTATTCACTGGGCCACCAGCAGCGTGCGCAATAAACTGAATAAGGTCTTGTGGGTCCCCATAGATGGCAGGCGCGACATCCCCCCAAGCGAGCGCACTATCGGAACGCCGTTTTTATGGTCATTGCAAGGTCAGCAAGAAGCGTATTTACGCCAAGATTGGGAGGAAATAATGGATATGATTGCCATGGGGGATATTGAAAAGGTAACCGCACGCTATGGTGAATATATGCAGTTACGCCCTAAAGCGGCGAACGGCAGTGTATTAACCGATGCTATAGGTAAAAATGGCCAAATTATTCAAACCCGCCCTAGAGGATTCTATTTAAGAAAAGAATTCACCCATAAAATTTTAGATGACTACTTCTCATAAGAACCTTCTAAGAAAAACCGTTGAGGTACGAAAAAGGCGTCGAAAGACGCCTTTAGTAGCAAGTAATCAATACTATTGAGGGGTTCTGAGCACCATCAAACGTATTTCAGTCATGTCGTCCATGGCATAGGTAATACCTTCCCGGCCTAGCCCTGACTCTTTCACGCCGCCATAGGGCATGTTATCCACGCGCCAGCTTGGCACATCACCTATCACCACGCCGCCAACATCTAACTCATCCCACGCTTTGTGTGCCTTGTAGATGTCACGGGTGAAGATACCGGCTTGTAAACCAAACTGGCTGTTGTTCACTTCTTTTAATGCTTCATCAAAATCGCTGAACGAACTGATGATGGATACAGGACCAAATGCTTCCTCTGAATTAACCGTTGCATCGTGCGCCACGCCTTCAAGCAAAGTGGCTTGCAACATAGCACCATCGCGTTTACCGCCGGCCAAAACGGTCGCGCCACCTTTGACCGCTTCTTGGATCCAATCATCTAAACGCTCAGCTTCAGATTCAGAAATCATCGGCCCGATGAAGGTATCTTCGTCAAGAGGGTCGCCGTGAACCAAATTAGCCACTTTTTCCGTATAGCGCTGTTTAAACTCGCTATACAATTTTTCATGCACCAATATTCGTTGCACGCTGATACAGCTTTGGCCTGATTGATAATAGGCACCAAAAATAATGCGCTCGATGGCATCGTCGAGGTCGGTGTCTTCATCGACCACACAAGCAGCATTACCCCCTAGTTCCAAAATAACGGGCTTTTTACCGGCTTTAGCTTTTAACTCCCACCCCACTTGAGGTGAACCGGTAAAGCTGAGCAGTTTAAAGCGCTCATCAGTAGTAAACAAATCAGCGCCGTCGCGGCTACAAGGTAAGATAGAAAACGCGCCTTCTGGCAAATCCGTTTCCGCTAAAATTTCACCTATGATAATGGCCCCAAGAGGCGTACGGCTCGCTGGTTTCATTACGAAAGCACACCCTACTGCTAGCGCAGGGGCTATTTTATGTGCCGCTAAATTCAATGGAAAGTTAAATGGCGAGATAAACGAGCATGGACCAATCGGCACATGTTTATATTGTCCTTGATAACCTTTCGCTCGAGGGGTGATTTCTAGATTAAGCACTTCACCTTTCATGCGCACTGATTCTTCGGCGGCAATTCTAAAGGTATCGATTAACCGAGTCACTTCGCCGCGGGCATCTTTAATTGGCTTACCCGCTTCAATACACAAGGCGTGAGCCAGTTCATCAAAGCGCTCTTCAAAACGCTTCACGCAGTGATTCAAAATAGCCTGACGCTCATAAGGTGCCATCTTGTTTAGCAGCGGTTGAGCTTTCTCGGCGGCATCAATTGCCTTATCAATCACCTCGGCATCAGCCAATGCAGCATACGTGGCTATCTCTCCCGTGTACTTATTGGTGATTTTCAGATCGCGATTGGCAAACACCGCTTTGCTCGCAAGATAATAGGGATATTCTTTCGCTAACATTCTTTATTCCTTACAGTTGTTGACTACGTTCACGAAGAGTTTCGTTCAACGTTTGGTCATTAAGGCTATAATCAACGGGCACATCAATGACATGCACGCCAGGCTCAGCTAAACATGATTTCACAAGCGGTAATATTTGATCCGCAGCTTCTACTCTCCAGCCTTTCGCACCGTAGCTTTCTGCATATTTCACAAAATCAGGGTTGCCATAATCCAAACCGTAATTAGCAAACTGCATGTTGGCTTGCTTCCACTTGATCATGCCATAAGCATCATCTCTTAGAATGATGACGACTATGTGCAAGTTCAACCTTACAGCCGTTTCTAACTCTTGGCTGTTCATCATAAACCCTCCGTCACCGCACACTGTCAGCACAGGTTTATCAGGATGAACCATTTTCGCGGCCATCGCTGAGGGCAGTCCTGCCCCCATTGTGGCCAATGCGTTATCAAGCAGTAATGTGTTGGTCAGTGCTGCGGGATAGTTGCGCGCAAACCAGATTTTATACACGCCGTTATCAAGAGTAACGATACCATCACGTGGCATGGCTTCGCGGATGTCTTTAACAAATCGTTCTGGTAAAACAGGGAAACGATCGTCGTTTTCACTCTCGGCTTTGTGATCGAGATACGCCTGATGCACTTTTTTAAAGAAGCTAAATTCCCAATTACTTTGCTGCTGAATTTGCTCTTTTATTTGCCAAATACTGTTCGCAATATCACCCACTACTTCTAACTGCGGGAAATACACAGGATCAACCGCCGCAGGCTCGAAGTTAATATGAATCACTTCACGGCCACCGTGCTTCATAAAGAACGGCGGTTTTTCGACGACATCGTGACCAACGTTAATGATTAAATCTGAGCTATCGATCACTCGGTGTACAAAATCACCAGAGGAAAGCGCAGTATTACCCATAAACAATTCATGTGATTCATCTAATACGCCTTTACCCATTTGCGTAGTGACATAAGGAATACCAGTTTTTTCAACGAATTCTTTGAGCATTTTGGAAGTGAGTTTGCGGTTTGCTGCCGCACCAATGAGTAATAATGGAGAGCGTGCGCCCTCTATCATTTCAATAGCTTTATTAATCGCTTTGTATTCGGCGATGGGGCGGCGAGAAATACTAGGTTTAAGTAACTGAGCTTGGGTAGTTTCTGCTGCAATATCTTCTGGTAATTCGATGTGAGTTGCACCAGGGCGTTCTTCGTGAGCAAGACGAAATGCTTCACGCACCACAGATGGAATGCGATCGCCACTAACCACCTGTGTGGTGTACTTAGTAATCGAACGCATCATGTCCACAACATCAATGACCTGAAAACGCCCCTGCTTGCTGGTCTTCACCGGTTTTTGGCCAGTGATCATCAACATCGGCATTGCTCCTAATTGCGCATATGCACCGGGAGTCACCAAGTTAGTTGCTCCGGGGCCGAGTGTCGACAGGCAAACACCCACTTTTCCGGTTAAACGACCATAGGTGGCCGCCATAAAACCTGCGCCTTGCTCATGGCGGGTTAAGATTAATTTAATGTCTGAGTCTCGTAACGATTCAAGCAAATCTAAGTTTTCTTCACCTGGGATACCAAAAATATACTCAACACCTTCTGCCTCTAGGGCTTTAACAAATAAATCTGACGCTTTCATTTCATCTCCGCTTTGCTATTGAACGCACTCAGTACGTAGGTAATTATCTTAATCATTCACATCTTGCTTGTGCACGAGGCCTATGAAGCATTTAGCATGACAGTCTTCAAAAAAGATTAAAGTTCTAAAAACCGATTACTTAAATCGATTAATTATTAGCGCGCCATGCCATTAATTCTGTTTTCTCACTGGCCTCAACTGATAAGACGTTACGCTCGAGTAAGATTTTTAGGGCATCACGCATGCTTTTGTCGTCTTCACTGCGCAGCACGCTCCAGGGATTGCTATCCCCTAGTTGCGCGTCATACTCATTTAATGCACCTAAGCCTCCCCATATGACCTGGCATGTAGCAAGTTTGTTGCGCTTGTAAGGCAATCCTATGTCTTTCGTGCTCATTGTGTCGTGAATAAGTTGCGGCATTGTCACTTCTTTGCCTGCATGCTCCTTACGAGCAGGTGAGCCTTCACGTGTTGCATTCTCATTCATTGCAGTTAAACACAGAGCTCCTAGCGACAGTTGCACGTGCACACCTTGTGGATCCGCTAATAAAGAATTTAATGTAGTTAGCACGTTAGCAGTTTTATTGAATTCGGCCAGTTTAGGATTAACCTGCGCATAATAAGGGGCCTTATGCTGCGTTAGAAAATCGCTGTGGTGCAAATGTATAGCAGCAAGCATCAAATCTGCGTCTTGGTAATGCATAGATAAAGCATCAAGCTTGCCCTGCAACGTTAGAACAACTGATGTTGTCAATGTGGCAGCAGAGCCACTGACAGCAATTATGGCCTGTGACTCAAACACGTGCTGGTATATACCTAAAATCTCCTGCGCCAGAATGATACCTGCGCGCATGTTACGCCAGTCATTCACACTTTGGCTTTGATAAAACGCAGCTTCTCCTTGCTGCCACACATCAAGTGCTTGCTCGAGCATTGATAACCCATATTGGACAGGTGTGTATTCTAATGAAGCACTAAAATTAGGCGCTGGCGCATAAGTTGGCTCTGCAAGGTTGTCCGCTAGGCGATAGCCTCTAGCTGCTTTAGAGTGCAGACCTACACGTAATGGTGTTATATCAACAAGCTGCTGGGCCAGTTCAAAAAGCTCACTGGGTTCGCCCCGTTTAAGCTCGAGTTCGATCTCACAAATAGCAACACTTCTGCCATTCGCTGAAATAGTCCCCTGGTCGAACACTAATTCCACGTGTGTGCCGCTACTAAGCGTAATGAGATACGTGTGGCGCAGAAAATCCGTTGAAAACATCAAGTAAAGGTCATTTTCCAAGACATTCACATCAATAGACTGTGGCCAAATATCCTCGTCAAACAAGGCTAATTGCAGAACGGGACTGGGCAGCGAGACATTATACTCAGGGCGTTGATGCATACCCGCGATGACACGCCCTTTGGTTTTCACCGTTTGCTCAAACTCACCGTTGTGCCCCCGAATGCGTAGGCCGATATCGAGCTTACGCAAGGTGCGCTGAGGTGTTTCAAAGTAGTCATTGCGCAGTTGCTTCTTAGCTAAAACCGTGTAATTTAGTTGGCTTCGCGTCAACCAAGATAAAATATCTTGCTGTGCGCTTGGTGTTGCAAGCAACTTTAATTCAATTTCTAGGTCCATAGTGACTGTCATTTAATTTTAAAAAAGTACCTTACCTTTCCCTTTTATGCAGTACAACGGCGAAGAAGAGGTATAAGACTAATCAGGTTCACCTATTGCCTTTCCTATAACTAGGCCATAAGATCGAGCCAGACATTCAGAGACTATATATTTATTATGCTAAAGCGATTTTTGTTCAGTGTTACCTGCGCCTTATTTTTGTTGCCTACCATACAGGCAAGTGCTCAACAATCTCAGGGCGAAACCCAGTATATTTCAGACGATTTATTCACTTTTTTACATTCAGGTCCAGGTAGAAACTACCGTATTCTAGGCTCAGTTGTGGCGGGCTCTGAAGTAACCGTGTTACAAACAGACAGTGACAGTAATTATGTAGAGATCGTCGATGATAAAGATCGTACAGGTTGGGTCGACGGTGAATTTGTTAGTCCTCAAAAAAGTTTACGTGAACTAGTCCCCGGCTTGCAGCAACAACTTGCCGATGCGACACAGAGCAATAACGCTCAACAAGATGAAAATGACAGTTTACGTCAGCAATTTTCTGAGTTGCAGTCGCAAAATGACAGACTGACGAAACAACTTAAAACGTTGGAACAGCAAAACGCCGATTTTAGTCAGAAATTGGATGCGGCCGACCAAACTGAAAAAATGCAGTGGTTTACCCGTGGCGGTATTGTGGCGCTTATCAGCTTAACTCTAGGGGTCATAGTCGCCTACTTACCCAAGAAACGACGCAAAAGTGATACTTGGATGTAATTTGTAGTCAGCTAATGGAAGCCGCCAATGGGCGGCTTTTTTGCGTTATACCGAACATGGTATCAACTTAAGGAATTCGTCATGCCCTCCTTGGACATATTGCTCTCTTTTGCCCTTGCCGCGTTATTACTTAGCCTTTCTCCTGGGCCATCTAATTTATACATAATGGCGCGCAGCATTAGCCAAGGGCATGTTGCAGGTATTGCGGCTGCAGGCGGAATGGCAGTAGGCTCACTGGTCTATGTGTTAGCAACGGCTTTCGGCTTAGCGGCAATCTTTATCTATTTTCCACTGGCATTTATGCTATTGAAACTAGCTGGAGCTGCCTATTTGCTTTATCTAGGGTGGGTTTATTTGTTCAGCACTAAGCACAGTGATGAAAGCAAACCTAGAGTAACCATCATGACTATTCCACGCATTTTTATGCAAAGCATCATCGTCGAATTGACCAATCCTAAAACCGCATTGTTTTTCATCGCATTTTTACCACAATTTATTCAACACGATGCTGGCTCAGTCATCTTGCAGTTTGCCATATTAGGCGGCATGTATGCACTTATCGCTTTTATGTGTGACATTTGCGTAGCAATGCTAGCTGGTAAGTTGGGTTCGTGGCTTAACCAGCATCCCGCGTTCGAAGTATGGCAGAACCGGCTAAGCGGTGGACTTCTTTTATCATTAGGAAGTTATATTGCGATAGATGAACTGCTAATACGGGACTAACTTCATGACTACACTGAATTTTTAATATAAGGACTTACTAATGCAACTTTTAGCGAAATTACTAAAAGCCTTAAACTCGGACGACAGTCCTTGGCAATTGGCTTTTGGTGTCATGTTAGGGATGATAATGGGGCTCACTCCATTCTTAGGCTTACACAGCATCATTATTTTATTCATTGTACTTTTTCTAAGAGTCAACCTTAGTACTTTTTTACTCGCTTATGCGCTGTTTTCGGGGCTTACACTAATGCTCAACCCGATGATGGCAAGTATCGGCGAATCCCTACTGACCTCAGCTAATTTAACCTCCATGTGGACCAGCTTATATAACTCCACATTTGGTCAACTTACCCAGTTTTACCACACGCTTACCTTGGGAAGCTTATTGTTCAGTCTAATTTTAGCGCCGTTTATTTTGGTCATCAGTAAGATTTTAGTAGTGCAATATCGCGTGCGTTTCATGCAATGGGTGAACAAACTAAAGCTGGTGCAGTTCCTCAAAAGCAGTCGTATATACCAAATTTATCAGACGCTAGGAGAATAGCATGCAGAAACTTATTCGTTGGCCTGGGCTTATCGCATTCTTTGTTGTCACCGGCCTTATTGCTGCCATTCTCATTGTATTTCTCGATTTTTGGATAAAGCTTGCAGCCATCAAGAGCTTGGAATCAACCACCGGGGCCGAGGTTAATATTGCCCAAGTGAGTCATACCTTCTCTCCCTTTGGCGTGAGCCTCACAGGCGTTCAATTAACAGATCCGGCTACGCCCAGCCAGAATCAAGTCCAGGCTGATGAAATCACCGCACAAATCGAGCTGACACCTTTACTTCTGCGCAAGGTTATCATCGATGATTTGACGGTCAGTGGGGTACAATTTGCGCAACTTAGAGAATCTGAAGGGGCGGTATATCGCACCGCCAAGGCGGCCATTAAGGAAGAGCTGCAACAAGCATTCGATCCCAAAAATTTACCCAGTGTCGATGAAATACTGGCGAAGTCGCCTTTAAAAACCACGAAAGCAGTGGAAGAAACCCAAGCCGCTTATAAAAAGCACAGCGAAATATTGAAACAAAAGTATGCCGAACTTCCAAGCAAAGACGCGTTAGAAAACTACAAAAAGCGCGTTGAAGCCATTACCAATATGGATTATAAAAACCCCCTTGAATTGGCGAAAGCCAAAGAAGAGTTTGATGCTTTGCGAGCAGAAATTAAAGCAGACAAAGCTAAGATCACCGAGTTTAAAGATGCTGCAAGTGATGCGAAAAATGATATGGCCCCTCGTCTTGCTGAACTCAAAGCTGCCCCAGGTGACGATTACGCGCAGTTGCAAGGTTTAATCGCCGGCGATGAAGGCGCAATTAAAGACGTTACCACTATGGTGTTTGGCGAAAAGGCTGGCGAATTCAGCCAATACGTATTGAGCGCCTATGATTTAGCAGCCCCTATGTTAGCAAAAAGCAAAGAAGAACAAGCCGAAGAAGAAGCCTACAATGGTCGCTGGGTGGCATTCGATGATACCGCGGCATTACCTGATTTTTTAGTTCGAAATGCGGATGTATCTGTTACTTGGCGCAATGAAAGTGTGCTCAGCGTATGGCACGATATCACCAATGAGCATGAAAAAATTGGTCGCCCTACTACCTTCAAAGTAGACTCAAGCGCAAGTTCATTATGGCAATCACTGAAGTTAAATGGTGATTTCTGGCTAAATGATGCTGGAGTAAAGGCCAATCAAGATTGGAATTTACGAGGCTTAGCGTTATCAGATGTTTCACTGTTAAACCAAGAAAAGCTCTCTTCCACTTTGCTAAAAGGTTTGCTATCTAGCTCAGGTAGAGCCAGCATCGATAAAAACGTTATTTCAGGTACTGGCAATGCGGCATTAAGTCAGTTGGACTTATCTGCCACTGGCAGTAACAACTTAACAAACGTTATCGCTGAAACCTTGTCCGGTTTAAGTAACTTAACGATTAACACTGATATCGGCGGCATTCTTGGCGATATGGATATCAGCTTTAGTTCTGATTTAGACAAACAATTGGCCAAGGTCATGCTCAATAACTTAACGGGCGACCAAAGCAGTAAATTGGGTGAGCTTAAACAGAAACTCAACGCCAAAATTGAAGGCCCCTTAGGCGCAACCGATTCAGAAATGAGCCAATGGCTGGATTGGGAAAAACTCGCAGATGGTGACTTAAGCAGTATGCAAAGCATGCTTGATAGTAAGTTGAACAGCGTGGTTGATAAGAAAAAAGAAGAGCTGACTGACAAGCTAAAAGATAAGTTAAAAGGAAAGCTATTTAACTAGTTAGCTGAATTAGTCAACTAAGAGCCCCTAAGGCTTAGCTGAGTGGCTAAGCTTAGGGGCTTTCTCGCCCGCATACGTCAAAGAACGGAGTGCTATACCATTCCACGTTAATAAGTGATCACTCAGCGAGAGTTTAACAGGGCTTACACTAGCCGCGATGAGAAAACCTCGGCATAATACGCGCTGATCCGTTATTCCATAACAACTAAACCATAGAAGGAGCTAAGCATAATGAAAGTAGTCCCCATACTCCTTTTCGTTCTGTTGGCTGCGCTGCAATATCGCTTATGGTTTGGTAAAAACAGTATTCCAGAGTACGTCGCCATGGAAAAGTCAGTGGCAGAGCAAGCCGAGCAAAATACTGAGCTATTGCAGCGTAATAATTTGCTAAAAGCTGACATCAAAGACCTAAAAGTAGGTCTTGAGGCGGTTGAAGAGCGAGCAAGAAACGAACTTGGCCTCATTAAACAAGGCGAAACCTTCTATCGAATACTCCCAAGCGAAGAATAGAAAACTATGTCAACTGCTCCCCTGTACACCGTTGTTGTGCCCGCTGCAGGAATAGGTCAACGCATGCAAGCCGACAGGCCTAAACAATATTTGACCATAGCCGGTAAAACCATTTTAGAGCACACCCTAGAGAACCTGTACGCTCACCCTCAAATTGAACAAATCATTGTCGCGATAAATCCATTAGACCAATACTTTGACAGCTTACCCATTGCTAGCAAAACCTGGGTAAAACGTGTTGATGGTGGCGGTGAACGCGCAGACTCAGTTTTAGCTGGGCTAAACAGCATTCAAAATGCAGACTGGGTGCTCGTACATGATGCCGCTCGCCCTTGCCTCGCCCAAGACGATTTAAGCAAACTATTGGCCACGGCGGAGCATTCAGAACATGGCGCAATTCTCGCCTGTCGGGTACGTGACACAATGAAACGCGGAAATACCTCACACGATATATTGCACACAGAGAGCCGTGACAATCTATGGCACGCTTTGACACCGCAATTTTTTCCGTTAGATGCGCTGCGCAGCGCCTTGGGCCAAGCAATGGCCCAAGGCATAGCAATAACCGATGAAGCCTCTGCAATAGAATGGGCGCAAGGTAAGGTACATTTAGTTGAAGGGCGAAGTAGTAACATTAAAGTTACCCAACCAGAGGACTTACATTTGGCCGAATTTTATCTACAACACAAGGCAACCTTATGAACTTACGTATAGGTCACGGTTACGACGTGCATAAATTTGGTGATAGCGGCCCCATCACGATTTGCGGTGTAACGATTGATTACGAGCAAGGCTTACTGGCTCATTCTGACGGAGACGTCGCCTTACACGCGTTGTGTGATGCACTATTAGGCGCGTTGGCCTTAGGCGATATTGGTGGTCATTTCCCCGATACTGATGCGCAGTTTAAAGGTGCTGATAGCCGTGCCTTACTACGCCATGTGATGACACTCGTTAATGAGCATGGTTTCGAAATAGGCAACCTCGATTTAACCATAGTCGCTCAAGCGCCCAAAATGGCACCGCATATTCAAGCCATGCGTGAAAACATCCGCCAAGACGTAAACACACAATTAAACCAAGTGAATGTAAAAGCCACTACCACTGAAAAGCTTGGCTTTGCCGGACGAAAAGAAGGGATCGCGTGCTATGCGGTGGTGCTATTAAACAAAAGCGAAGCGGCATAATTGAATGCAAATTAACCATTGGCGGTACCTAAGTAGCAAGCCTGAATCAACTGGCATATTCAAACGGCAACCTGATGATTTTGTGGTTCAAGAAATTCTTGGCTATGAGCCTGCCGGGGAAGGCGAACATATTTATCTGTGGGTACGAAAAGAAGGCTTAAATACCGCTTATTTGGCGGAGCAGATCGCTAAGTTTGCCCAGCTACCATTACGCGCGGTGACCTACGCTGGACGCAAAGACAAACACTCAGTTAGCGAACAATGGTTCGGTGTGCACAAGCCCGGTAAAGCAGAATATGATTGGTCGGCGCTTAATGTACCTGGTGCGACCGTGCTTAAAGCCATTCGCCACAATAAAAAGCTGCGAACAGGGGTATTAAAAGGTAATAAGTTTACTATTTTAATACGCGACATCACCCCAAGCGACGACTTAGAACAACGCATTGCGAAAGTGAGCCTGTCAGGGGCGCCTAATTATTATGGCCCCCAGAGATTTGGAGACAGCCGCTATGACCCCAAGGGTAGTAATTTGGTGCTTGCTGAAAAAATGATTAACGGTGAAGTGATTCGCAACCGTAATAAGCGCTCAATGGCTATCTCGGCGTTGCGCTCTTGGTTATTTAACGAAGTACTGAGCGAACGTATCAATGCAGGAGATTTTGCCCAACCTTTAGAAGGCGATGTAATGTCTTTAGCAGGTAACGCAAGCTATTTTGTTAGCGAGGATATCGACGAAACCATCAAGCAGCGCTTAGCCACACGAGACATAACCATATCTGCACCTTTGTGGGGTAAAGGCGAGCTTGCGTCTGCCGGCTCAGCATTCGCGTTTGAGCAAAGCGTTATCATGAAACACCCCAAAATAACGCAAACGTTAGCCAATTTAGGCTTGGAGCAAGAAAGACGCCCTATTGTTTTATACCCAAGTAACCTGACATGGGCGTGGGAGCAAAACAATCTGCGCATTTCGTTTGAACTACCCGCCGGCACATTTGCCACGTCAATTTTGCGGGAAATTTTAAATGTTGAATCTGATGATACAGGGTCCAGCGAATGAGAATTTTACTCAGTAACGATGACGGCGTATTTGCTCAAGGCTTAGCTGAGTTATATCAGGAGCTAAAAGAAGACCATGAAATTACGGTCATCGCCCCTGATCGTAACTGCAGCGGCGCGAGCAATGCGTTATCGCTTCAGCAACCTTTGCGTTTGGAGCAAATGCAAAGTGGTTTCTATGCGGTCAATGGCACTCCCTCAGATTGTGTGCATGTTGGTGTGAATAGCTTTTTACAGCAGGACCCGGAATTAGTCATCTCTGGTATCAATCATGGTGCTAATTTGGGTGACGATGTTATTTATTCTGGTACGGTAGCCGCCGCCACCGAAGGAAGGTACATGGGGTTGCCCGCCATTGCGGTATCGCTATGTGCCCACACCAGTGATAACTTTGTTAGCGCAGCTAAATTTGTGCGCCGTATAGTTACCCACTTGCAAGCACACCCCTTGCCAGCGGACCAAATTTTAAACGTTAATATTCCTGATTTACCCTATGGCGAGATAAAAGGCATAAAAGTAACCCGCCAAGGAAGACGCCATAGAGCAAAAACAATGATAAAGGACACCGACCCAAGGGGGAAAACCATCTATTGGTATGGCCCAGTGGGCGAAGAACAAGATGCAGGGCCAGGAACAGATTTTCACGCCGTAAGTGAAGGCTTTTGCTCTGTCACTCCTTTATCAGTAGATATGACCGCTCATCAATCTCTTGAAGATGTGCGACAATGGATTACAAAAATATAATGATTAGAAACAGCATGATGAAAGTAGATCGTCATTATCGCAGTTCAGCATTTGGTATTAATCACACACACATTGGATAGACAGTTACATGAGAGTTTCTTCACGCAAAGGGGAAAGCCTAGCCCATCTGTTAAAACAAGAAGGCATAGTCAATGCTTCAGTCCTAAATGCTGTGGCTTGCACGCCCAGAGAATTATTTTTGCCTGATGCATTACGCCATAAGGCATATCAAAATACCGCGTTGCCGATTGGTCAGGGTCAAACCATCTCCCAACCCTATATTGTAGCGAAAATGACAGAGTTACTGTTGGCCTCAAGCAATGCACCAAAGGCGGTACTGGAAATTGGCACAGGCTCGGGTTATCAGACTGCTATTTTGGCTCAGCTATTCAATAAAGTATTCAGCGTTGAGCGTATAAAAAGTTTGCAGTTCCAAGCTAAACGCAGAATGAACCAATTGGATTTACATAATGTCTCTATGAAGCATGGTGACGGTTGGCAGGGTTGGTCTAGTAAAGGCCCGTTTGATGCCATTATCGTAACCGCAGCGGCGAGTCAAGTACCTGCCAAATTGGTTGAACAACTGAATGACGGTGGCCGGCTTATCATCCCTGTAGGGGAACAAAGTCAGCAACTACATTGCATTACTCGTGAGGGTGAAAGATTTAACGAACAAATAATTGAAGCGGTACGCTTTGTGCCTCTCGTAGCGGGTGACATCATTTGATCGTCTTCGTACTCGACAAGTGGCTTAACTCGTAGCGCTATGTAATAAATAACTCACTGCCTAAAAACTGAATTAATGATTGAACAACCTCATGGATAGACAAAAAATAATGCAAAATAAACGATCATGGCGAGACCATCTGTCCTTAGCCGCAAAAGGAATGGTAATGGGTGCAGCAGACGCAGTACCTGGCGTATCTGGTGGCACAATTGCATTTATCACAGGTATTTACGAGGAACTCATCTACTCGTTGAAACAATGCGGACCAGAGGCGTTAAATGTACTTTTCCGTCAAGGCTTCGCTGCGATGTGGAAGCATATTAATGGCGCATTTTTACTGACGTTACTCATGGGTATTATGCTAAGCATCTTCACCATATCACGATTGGTCTTATACTGGCTTGATGCCTACCCAGTGATGTTATGGTCGTTCTTCTTTGGCTTAATATTGGCAGCAATTTGGTCTCTAATACGGCATATTGAATCTTGGGATTTAAAAACTGTTGCTTTCTTCGTATTCGGTACGCTTGCCGCGTATCTGATTACAATGATCCCCCCTAGTGCAATTGAACCGACTAAGTTATTTATCTTTCTATCGGGAATGCTCGCCATTTGCGCCATGATTCTACCCGGTATTTCAGGCAGCTTTATTTTACTTCTACTCGGTATGTACACGCACATTCTAACTGCGGTAAAAGACCTCGATATAGTGACATTGGCCCTGTTTGCTATCGGTTGCGTATTTGGTTTATTGAGCTTTTCCCGCGTGTTGAACTGGATGTTTAACTCTCATAAAACACTCACATTAGCGCTATTGGGCGGTTTTATGTTGGGGTCGTTGAACAAAGTATGGCCTTGGAAACTCACTTTAGAATCAACGGTGAATAGTCACGGTAAAACGATTCCTTTAGTGCAAGAAAATATATTACCCGGCACATTTGAGGTACTAACAAGTCAACCTTCTTATCTATGGTATGCCATCGCATTGAGTCTGTTCGGTGCTGGCGCAGTATTACTTTTAGAAAAAGTAGGCTCTACCCCTCGGGAATAAGCTTGTTAACCTCACTTACCCACGCTGGCTATAACGACAGATGAAAAAAGCGCCTGGTCTGCTTATTCTCTCATTTAGCATTTTGATTACGGCTTGCTCAAGTCGCAAAGCGCCTGCGCCTATTGTCGAGATTTACCAAGGCAAAACCTTTCGGGATGTCAAAAAGTCGTCCTATAGTGCTCATACTTACACAGTAGAAAAGGGCGATACGCTCTACACCATTTCCTGGAAAAGTGGACAAGACTACCGAGATATTGCAAAATTGAACGGTATTCGACCTCCGTATAATATCTTCCCAGGTCAACGTTTAACGCTCAAAAATTCACCAAGGTCAATAGTTAAAAGGTCTAACAATGGCACTGGTCTGAGTTCAAATTCAAAATCAAATCAAGTAGTTGACCCCCCAAAAAAGCAGGCGTATGGTAAATCTAACGCTACTGTTACAAAAGAGGTAACTACCTCTTCCGGCAGTGAGTTTCCAAGTAAAATCGCAGCATGGCTGTGGCCAACTAAAAACACCGTTACACGTGGTTTTTCTAACACTGAGCACGGTAATAAAGGCTTAGATTTTAACGGAAGCTTAGGTTCACCTATTTTGGCGACCGCTGCTGGCAAAGTTGTTTACACGGGGGATGCCCTGCGTGGATATGGAAAGCTAGTTATAGTGAAACACTCAGATTCATTTTTGAGCGCTTATGCCCATAACGATAGTATTCTAGTGAAAGAACAACAGTGGGTTAGAGCAGGTCAAAAAATTGCGACTATGGGGAAAAGTGGTTCCGACACAGTTAAACTTCATTTTGAAGTGCGCTACAAGGGCCAATCTATAGACCCGCTACGCTATCTGCCTAAGCGATAATAACAATAAATAATTATAAAAATATTAGGAGATGTTTAGGAATTTAGTATTAGCTAAGGAGTCACCATGAGTCATCAAAATAGCGCTACCATAGAGTTAGATCTAGTCGACGACATTGAAGAAGCCGTAGAAAAAGAATTAGTCAAAGCAGAGAAAGATTCTGAAGATAAATTTAAAGATATCGTCTCTAGCAAAGAAGCCCCTAGTAAAAATCTCGATGCCACCCAATTATATTTAGGCGAAATAGGCTTTTCTCCCCTGCTATCAGCAGAAGAAGAAGTGTATTTTTCACGCCGAGCCTTAAAAGGCGACGAAGCCTCAAGACAACGTATGATTGTTAGTAATTTACGATTAGTGGTAAAAATCGCAAGACGTTATAACAACCGAGGTTTGGCCTTACTCGACTTAGTAGAAGAAGGTAATCTCGGCCTCATCCGAGCGGTTGAAAAGTTTGATCCGGAACGAGGTTTTCGTTTTTCTACCTATGCGACTTGGTGGATACGCCAGACGATTGAACGGGCTATTATGAATCAAACCCGCACAATTCGATTACCCATCCATGTAGTTAAAGAACTTAACGTATATCTGCGCACCTCTCGTGAGTTGGCGCAGAAGTTAGATCATGAACCCACAGCAGAGGAAATAGCTGAGGCGGTTCAAAAACCCGTCGCAGATGTGACTAAAATGCTGCGCTTAAATGAGCGTATTACCTCGGTTGATACCCCCATTGGCAGTGAAAGCGACAACGTATTGCTGGATATAATAGCTGACGATAATGGTCATGATCCTGAAGAAGATTTGCAAGATAAAAACGTCAAGTTGAGTATTGTTGGCTGGTTAGAAGATTTAAATCCTAAACAAAGAGAAGTATTAGCCAGACGATTTGGGTTATTAGGGTACGAACCTTCAACACTAGAAGATGTTGGTGTAGAAATAGGTTTAACACGTGAGCGAGTTCGCCAAATTCAGGTAGAAGCCCTGCGAAGACTCAAGGATATGCTTGGTCACAAAGGGTTAAGCTTGGAGTCACTGTTTAATCAACTCGCTTAAAAAACCTGTCTCCTAATAAAAAATGCCGCTCTATTAAGAAGCGGCATTTTTGTACGCAGTATTCCCGAATTAACAGGAAAGCGCGAAATTAGCAGTCGGTATCGTCTGCATTCATTTTGGATTTAGCATCTTCACAAGTGTCTTCCATTGCATTAGCTGCATCAGTTTTCATTTCACTTGCTTTGTCTTTACTTTTTTCCATCCACTCAGACGCTTTCTCTTTGCTGTCTTCGTAAGCATCGGTGGTAGCGTCTTTCGCATCTTCGTAAGCCTCAGACGCATCGTCTTTGGCATCTTCATAGGCATCAGATGCTTCTTCTTTAGCATCTTCATAAGCGTCTTTGGACTTCTCGCCAGCTGCTTCCATTTTTTCTTTACTGGTTTGCACAGCTGAATCTAACTTATCACCGGTCGTCTCTTCTTTCTTCTCACTACAAGCTGCAAGAGATAGTGAAGCAACAAAGATCACCATAGCTGTTTTGGCAAATGTATTTTTCATTCTAGTTCCTTATATTTACGCTGCTCGAAAATTCAAGCGATTTAATATGACTCTTACTAAGGTACTTACCATGTATATGATCAACCCTAAGTAACAAACTACCTTTACAAGACCGTGCACTACTCCTCCTAACATAGCTACATTTCGCAATGTTACTAGTGCGGTCAAAGCACATACTATGATGACGAAGAAATACATGGTTGTCTCCTGTAATTTTTAGCAAACAATGTGTCAACTGAAAAGTGAGAACTCAAAGCTGTTCATTTCCTGTTGTCTGATTGCTGCATAGTTTATCCATAAACACTTATATGCGATTTTAATGCCAAGATATAACATGCTGAAAAATAGAGAATAATAGGCATATTGTGATGCTAATAGCGTGTAAATGTGGGATATTGGCAACACTGAGTTACACATACGACTCCATTACAACTTGTTCTTACGAGTGCGCTTTGACAGGATATACGGTTCGTGTTCAACGTCTTACATAACAAAGAGTAAATTTTTTATGCACCCCTCTCCTTATTCACCTTCATCACCCAGCGGCGAAGAATACCGTCTGGTTTTCCCCAAAGTGTGTAAAACTAAAGATGTCATTTCATGGTTGCGTGAGGGTAAGCATCAATTTAAGCGCAACCCTGGCGCTTGGGTTACCTGTATTTTGATTTGGTTTGTTTTTTCTCTGGTAATGTCGATCATCCCGATTGTAGGGCAAATAGCGGGCGGACTACTGATTTACGTGTTCATTGCAGGGCTTATGCTCGGCTGTTATGAAGCCAGTCAAGGCAAAGAATTTACCAGTCAATATATGTTTGCGGGCTTTAAACACAATCTCTCTAAATTGGTTGGGCTAGGTTTTGTGAGCATGGTGCTTTCAGGTCTCATTATGTGGATAACGCTAGGAGACACCTACCTTACGATGCTCAGCGGAAATGTAGATACGCTACCTGCTGATTTTGACGTTAATAGTTTGGCTATCTCTGTTTTAATCGCGACTTTATTGCTCATTCCATTGATGATGGGATTGTGGTTTGCTCCGGTATTGATTATTCGTCATGATTTATCTGTGTTTGCAGCACTAAGACTTAGCTTCGTCGCCTGCTTCTTAAACACCCTACCCTTTTTCTGGTACGGGCTAATTTTAATTCCGATGTTTCTTTTTGGTATGTTTACCCTAGGTTTGGGTTTACTTATTGTCCTACCAGTAATTTTAGTGAGTATATACGCGTCTTATGTGCAGATTTTCCTAGAGCCAATCAGTGGTGCTTCATTGGACGACTAATCAAGATATTGAATAGTATTTTTGAATTATGAAACGGCTCCCAAAAAAAAGAGCCGTTTTTACTTTTGAAACCTTTTGTACCGTCATACCAGCCCCAGTAAAATAGTTAATCACTCAGGGAAAATTTATTGGAATAGGTATCAGATCCGCTCGTTCAAAACGCTGGCGATCGGTGACGCCATAAGCTGTCTTTCGGACACCCACGCTTGCAAGGTTTTACCGTCACTTTCTGGTGAATTCAGTAGGCTTTTAGGCATTTTTTTGATCATCAGCTCGCCCGTTTCTAACGCATTATTTAAAAACGCAATACGAATTAGGCTCTCTCCCTCGCAACTAATACCCGTATAGTAATCTTGTAGCTTTAAGCGATAGTCACTTTCCACTTTTTTCATTTTCTTGCGCAATTCACTTTTGTCGTCGGCTTTAACGATAGTACAAATATTTTGTAAGTCTTCAGCCACATCGGCTTGCGCTACTGAAGAAAAAGCGCCATAAAATACGGCGATAACGGCAACGGTTTTAATAGTTTTCAACATGGTTATTCCTTGGGTTAAGATGAGTCGAATTCAGATGGCGCGGATTAAACAGCAATAAATTTGGTTAGGAAATAACCAGCGAAATACGTAGGTATTAAAGCCCATACCATTTACGATTACGTACAGATTGATAACACTACTGACTAAAAAATAATTAATAGGGACTTGCGGGAAAGCCTGCTAGTATCTGCGCCCTTTTTTAACGTTCCAAGGAACAAACATGTCTAAGTTTTTCTTCAAAGGCCGAATAGATCCCCGGGAAAAGTACCAGAGATTCGGCTACAACACTCAGCGAAAAACCAAGGTAGGCAGCGAAAATGCACCGCTACAGATATCGGTGCAGACGTATGAAAGGGAAGCTGAGCTAAAATCTGTTCTAGCTGAGCACAATCTTTATGCTGAAATCACCGTAGATACTAATCAGCCTGAAAATACGATTCAACTCGATACCCTACTCAAATTGCCAGGTACACAGACATTCGTTAAAACCCCGAATCGAAACGATCCCTGCACCTGTGGAAGCGGTAAAAAATATAAAAAATGTTGTGGCTAAGCAATCATAGGCAAGGGTCATCCAATTAGAGTGCGGCTAACCAATCCTGCAACTCGGTAGCGACAGGCTTATTATGCTGGGCCAAAAACGCCAAAAAGTGATGTGCGTCGCGATTTACAATTCGCTCTACGGGAAAACCAACTTCCTCAGCACACGCGCTACTTGAAGCATCATTCCCAATATCGTATGCCACATGTGCATCACTTGAAAATACCACCTTCCAATCGAGCTGGTCTGTCATCTCAAGTACCTGTTTGCAAATAGGGGAGCTGCCAGAACGCGAGCCTTTAAATGAGCTGTTATTCACTTCTAACACCACATTGTTGTCTTTTGCGGCTCGGATCACCTCACCTATATCAATGGGGAAATTAGGATTCCCCGGATGGCCAATAATCTGTATGTCACCCGTTTCTATAGTGGCTATCATGGCTTGAGTATTTTGCGCTTTCCCTGCTGGCGCAAACACGGGCTCATGAAAACTCGCGATGGCAAAATCGAGAAAGGGGAGAAGACCATTTGGAATATCGTGTCCACCATCGACCGGCATAATATTCGCTTCGATTGCGCGTAATATCGCAACGCCATCTACAAAGCGCGGTAGAACATGGCGGTTACCGAAATGCCATGGATGAGGAGAGTCAGGCATCGACGGGCCATGTTCAGTGAGTGAGAACATTTGCATCCCCTTTAGTTTGGCTTGCACAGCGTACTCATGCACAGTGCTATATGCATGTGTGCTGGCGACCGTATGCGAGTGCGTATCAACCAATAATGTCATTCTTTCCTCCTGGGTTTTAATTTATAATAGCGGCTACCCATGACATTTTTCTTAAAGTATCTAAAGAAAATAGCAGCATTCGCTAAAACTCAAAATGGCAGCATAGTTATGCCTATCGAATCCCCCAATGGTGATATCTGAAAGTAGTATTGAGGCAAAAACATAATCCTCAAGTGACAGACCATATTATCATAGCGACTTGATTAGCTTATGCTTGAAGCGTGTCTAGATATTTCCATACGCTTATGGTTTGTAACACAGTTAGCTTGAGGCTGGCGAAGCAATCCGTTTAGCGTCGCGCACGAAGGTGATGTGGTAACACAAAGAGACAGCTGCGAGCACCGGTATGTTCTTAAACAATTTTTATTACCCATTTTTATTACACTACTCACATAATCACGGAGGTTCTCATGGACAAATTTATGCAAGCGGCGATTGACGAAGCAAAATTGGGCTTGGCAGAAGGCGGTATCCCCATTGGTTCAGTACTTGTGCACAATGGTGAAATTATCGGACGAGGTCACAATAAGCGCGTGCAAAGTGGCAGCCCAATATTGCACGGTGAGATGGATGCGCTTGAGAATGCGGGGCGTCAACCAGCACGGGTTTATAAAGAATCGACGCTTTACACCACATTATCACCTTGCAGCATGTGCAGCGGTACTATTCTACTTTACGGTATCCCAAAAGTAGTGATTGGTGAAAATCAGACATTTATGGGCGAAGAGTCTCTTTTGACCTCCCGCGGGGTGAACACGCAAGTGCTGCATAATCAGGAGTGCATTACCCTGATGAATGATTTCATTCGTGATAAACCAGAACTATGGAACGAAGATATAGGTGAATGATAACCAAAAAACCCGCATTGAGAATACAAAATACAACCAAAAGTTAAAAATATTTTACATAGAGTAAAATTTAACATATATTTTGTCACCTTTAACGTTATAAGGTGAGCAAACATGTCATTTAAAGAGAAAAGCATTTGGGTATCGCTGATATCTACGGTATGTATTTTTGGTTACTATTTTATCAATGTTTTGAGTCTAGGTTCGATGCCTTTAGAGCAGGCAAATATTGCTGCGGTTCAGCTATTGTTCCAAGCAGTAATCACCACAGTCGTAGTAGAAATTATTCTGCATACTGTCATTGCGATATGTAATCCAAGTGATGCACAACAGCCTTCTGATGAGCGAGACAAATTGTATAAAATGAGAGCGAACAGCGTTGGCTATAGCGTACTTATTTTGGGTGTTATCTTGACCTTAGGTCATATATTATTGAGCTTGTTTTTTCCTGAATTTAAAGGCCAAAATGCAGTCGCTACTTTTCCGCTTTTAAGCGCAAATATTTTATTTTTCAGTTTTATTATTTCCGAAGTGGCACGTTATTCGAGCCAAGTATTTTTCTATAGAAAAGGTGCCTAAAGTGGCAAATGTTCCAATCAAAAATAAGATCCGAGAATTACGTTTTTTTGCTGATGAAATGACCCAAAAAGAATTGGCGGAACTGGTAGGAGTGACCCGACAAACGATCATGGCAATAGAAAAAAGTAAGTATTCACCAACTTTAGAAGTTGCCTTCAAAATTGCCGAAGTATTTGGCCAGTCGTTAGAAGAAGTTTTTCAATACGAAGGGTAAAAAAAAGCAAAGGTTAGTGACCACTAATCTTTGCTTAACTCGCACGTAACTAAGCGTTGTTTTTATCTAACTGGCAGCACGAGAGTAACCTTATTCTGTGCTACCAGTTTAGTTGGCAATGGAATTTAGATTTAAATTAGTTAACGCTCACTTACTTTGGACCCTTCCATTTTACTTCGTATAAGTCGCGACGGCGATCTAAGTAGTTTCGCACGGACCCTTCATTTTTAAGTTGTTTCAACTTATCAAAATCCAAGTCTACGATCAGCGTCATTTCAGTATTCGGTGTCGTTTCTGACACGATTGCATCATGAGGAAATGCGAAATCAGACGGGGAAAACACAGCGGTTTGACCGTATTGAATATCCACATTATCTACCTTGGGAAGGTTACCTACACTGCCAGCAATAGCCACATAACATTCATTTTCTATCGCCCTAGCTTGAGAGCAACGACGTACGCGCAGGTAGCCATTTTTGGTGTCAGTCCAAAACGGAACGAACAAGATTTGAATGTCTTGCTCGGCTAATAAACGGCCCAGTTCAGGGAACTCAACATCGTAACAAATCAGTATGCCAACTTTACCAAAATCAGTATCGAATGCTTGTAATTGATTCCCCCCTTGCATGATCCAATCTTTTTTCTCATGAGGTGTAGGATGTAATTTATATTGGCTTTCAACACGGCCATCTCGGTGACAAAAATAGCTCACATTATACAGTTCATTTTCTTCGATAACCGGCACTGACCCGGCGATAACATTAATGTTATATGAGACGGCTAAACGGGAAATTTCGGTGAGGATCTCATCTGTGTAAGTGGCTAAATTCCAAATCGCATCTATAGACGTATCAGCCTGCTTAATCCCCATTAGTGGTGCGTTAAAAAACTCAGGGAAAAGTGCGACGTCACATTTGTAATCAGACAAGGCATCCACGAAATACTCAACTTGCTGGAGCAGCTCAGGCACATCATTGAAATAACGCATTTGCCATTGAATACACCCGATACGCGCTGAGTTGCGTTGGCTACCCAACAACTCAGGCTCTTCAGGGTCATAGTAAATATTGTGCCATTGGAGCAGCGTAGCGTAACCACGAGACGCTTTATCTTCAGGGAAATACGCTTTAAGCAATTGTTTTACTTCAAAGCCATTGGATAATTGAAAGGTTAGAATTGGATCATGAATATCTTTTGATTTGACTAGCTCAACATATTCATAAGGTGACATCTGCGCAGCATACTTGGTGTAGTTAGGAATACGCCCACCGGCCACAATCGATTTTAAGTTTAGATTCCGACACACTTCTTTGCGTGCTTCATACAGGCGTCGCCCTAATCGCAACCCTCGATACTCAGGCGACACAAAAAGGTCTACACCATAAAGCACATCACCTTTTGGATCGTGAGTAGACATATAGGCATCACCTGTAATGTCTTCATAAGTATGTTTATCACCAAATTTATCGTAATCGATTATCACTGAAATGGCGGCAGCGACAACCTTGCCTTTATCTTCTATACAGATTTGCCCTTCAGGAAAAACATTCAACTGAGATTGAAAATTTTTCAAAGGCCAGGCCCCACCAACTTGAGAATAGACGATGTCCATAAGCTCTTTTACGTCGGCATAATCATCTATGGTTAAATGGCGTAATTCCAAAATATGTTCTGGATCATCCATCGAGGGGGTTGAGCAATTATTATCGTGCATAAGCGTACCGAGAGGCTCCGTTATAATAGGGATTGGTCACGAGATACAACCTGTACCAGCATGGGGGTTTCGTCAAGCAATGTTTATCATCTAGCGGCAATTCAAGACATCTGTATAACCCATTTATCAACTATTCTTGACCTCGTAGATCGAGTAATTGAATAAACTGACGTTGCACTGCATGACGATACAAACATTGAAAACAGCAATTAGTGAGCCATTACGCGGCATTGCACTCTTTTGGCTAAGCTAACTTATTGGTTAATAACTTGCATTAGCTTGGCACTCGGCACGTTAACTTGGCCAAAGTTATGTCAATATGCGAGCTAAAATAGCGTAGAAAATAATGGTTTTATCCTACTTCACAGCGTAATTTATGTGGTTCGATCACCTGCTTAGTTAATGACGAGTAAAGTGGTTAATCATTCAGCGATTGAAGTTTTTAATAAAGTGTCTTCAGTGTCATAGCGTTGAAGAAATTTGTTCACTATAATGCGCGACTTTACAGTCCCGCAATTAGGTATTAATGGTAATGGCAGAGCAATCAGATTGGACAATCGACGATGCTGAGCGCGTATATGGCGTGAAGCGTTGGGGTGCTGGTTACTTCGAAATCGGAGCAAACGGCAATCTTAAGATCACTCCAGATCTTTCAAATAAAAACATGCGCATCGACTTCCAATCCGTCATCGAAGAAATTAAAGAAGAAGGTATTCAATTTCCCGTTGTTGTGCGCTTTCACGATATTTTGCGCTCTCAAGTTGCGTGTCTAAATCAAACCTTCATCAAAACCATTGAAGAAGCCCAGTATCAGGGTAAGTACATGGGTGTTTATCCGGTTAAAGTAAACCAGATGCGCGAAGTGGTTGAAGAAATAGTAGACGCTGGTGCTCCGTTTAACTATGGCCTAGAAGCAGGCTCTAAAGCCGAGCTTATTACCGTTATGGCGTATAACACCAATATTGACTCGTTAACGATCTTAAACGGATACAAAGACGCCGAGTTTATGCGCTTAGCGCTTTTGGGCCGTAAGCTTGGCCGCAAAATGATTGTGGTCATTGAAAAATACTCTGAGCTAAGCCTACTTGTAAACGCAGCTAAACAATTAGACGTGATGCCTATTATTGGCCTTCGCTCAAAAATGACCGTAAAAGGCCGTGGCAAATGGGAAAGCTCAGGTGGCGACCGTGCTAAATTCGGCCTTACCACCAGCGAAATGATTTGTGCGGCGCGCTACCTAGAAAGCGAAGGCATGGGCGAATGTTTGAAATTACTGCATTTCCATATTGGTAGCCAATTAACTGACATCCGCGCGGTCAAAGAAGCCATCAGTGAAGGCGGTCGTATCTACGCAGAAATGCACCGCATGGGCTTTAAATTAGAATACGTTGATGTGGGCGGCGGCTTAGGTATCGATTACGACGGCAGCAAATCAACTAATGACTCATCACGTAACTACACCATGGAAGAATACGTAGCCGATGTTGTTTACGGTATGCGTGAAGTATGTGACTTGGAAGGCGTCCCTCACCCTACGCTTGTTAGCGAAAGTGGCCGTGCTATTACGGCTCACCATAGCTGCGTTGTGGCGCAAGTTGTTGGTGAAATTCGTGCTAATAGCGCCGAGCTTCCCACGGATAAACTGCCCAACGATCACGTTTTGTTGAATAACATTCGAGAATTGGCTGAAGGGGTAGACTCGCAAGATAATTTACAAGAAATTTTCAATGATGCATCTCAATGGAAAGAACACGCAATTAACGCATTCAAACTGCGCGTTATTTCATTAGAAGAATTAGGCAAAATTGAAACTTTGTATTGGCAGATTATGGTCAAATTGCAGCATCGTCTGAAAGATGCTGAGTTTGTCCCAGAAGAATTACAAGAGCTTGACTACAACTTGTCGTCACAATACTTGTGTAATTTTTCTGTATTCCAATCTGCAGCAGATACGTGGGCGATAGACCAAGTGTTACCGGTTGTCCCCATTGCTCGTATGAACGAGAAGCCCACCGTGAATTGTTCACTCGTCGACATTACTTGTGACAGTGACGGTAAGCTTGACCAATTCGTGGTTGAGCACGGCATATCAGACGTGCTGCCAATGCCGCCGCTTAAAAAAGGGGAAGAGTATTACTTAGGGTTGTTCCTTACCGGCGCATATCAAGATGTGATGGGCGACATGCATAATTTGTTCGGCCGCCTGAACGAAGTGCATATTTTCGGTGATGATGATGACCCAGAAGACTTCTACATTGAAGAAATGGTGAAAGGCTCATCAGTACAAGACGTGCTATCTATAATGCAGTACAACCCAGATGCAATGGCCCAATCGGTTAAACGTATGATCGACCAACATATTTCAAGCGGTGCTATGAAACCTCGTGAAGCGGTTAAATGGACTGACTTTTACGAGGATTGCCTAAAAGGTTATACCTATTTAAAAACCAATTAAGCTTTCGCTAAATCAATAAAAAGCCCAGTCTTGTCTTTCAAGTCTGGGCTTTTTTAGTTCATCTAATACTTCATTTAAGCGCCTTGATGAAGTCATTCTAAAGTTTCTTTGAGTGATTAATTATTTACTGCAGTTGGTATAAGACACGATTATGGTGCCACGCTGATTAATTTTTGCTGAGCATCATAATGCTCAAAATAACTGGCCCAAAAATCAGCCGTAAAATCGTTGATCAAATTTGACTCTGCATTCATAAGCATGAAATAGCCCACTTTTTGATCCGGCGCGAACGCAACCGCTGCGCGATAACCTTTGACCCACCCGCCGTGGTAATTCAATTTATGCCCATCAAAGTCGTATACGCGCCAACCTAAACCATAATGGGCGTCTTTGAGGTAACGTTGCCATAAGCGGCGGTGCATTTCGCGTTTGGTTTTCACCCGAGGTTGTGTCACTTGGTCAATAATTTGCGGCCCAATCACATTCGGCTGCTCGCCAAGCAGCGCCCCAACCCACTTAACCATATCCGCACCGCTAGCGTTCACGCCTGCTGCGGGTGAAAAGCGATAGTAGTCTTCGTTAACCTTCACACTGCGCCATTTGTTTTTCGCGATCGCTACATGCGGTTTGGCCCATGAATTCGACGCTAGTAAACCTTCACGCCCCACACTCGCGCCTTTCATATTTAGCGGGCGCAAGACTTCAGTTTCTAATTGTTGCCCGTACGACGTGTTATTTTCTTGAAAGTACTCTTCGATAACGCCGAACAAGGTATTTTGGTAGGTATAGCATTCTCCCGGCGTACATAAAGGCTTTAAATCAGTCAGCATGCTAAGCACTCGCTTTACCGGATAATTAGCTTCAATGAGATTGTCATAAGCATTGGGCGAGAACCCGCTCGATTGACCAACAATATGACTGAGCTGTAAGTTTTTGCTGTTATCAAAACTATATTCGTTGGTCATTTTTTTCACAGGGGTTTGCCAGCTTAATTTATTCTCATCGACCATTTTGGCCATTAAAATAGAGGTAAATGTTTTCGACACTGACGCTAAACGAAACACCGTTTGCGGAGAGATAGCCGTACCATTATTGGCTGTTTTGCCAGACACTACCATCTTGGCTGGCTTGCCCTCTTCGATAAAAGCGAACAAATAACCTGGCACGCGCTGCTTAGCCGTTTTAGCTTTCACTCGACTGGCGAAATCGTCAAGCCATTCCTCACCCATGGCTTGCGAGCAAACTAAGTTTGAAAAAACTAGGCTTATCAATAAGAAAGACTTAAACACGTGAAAACAGCCACTCCAAAATATCGGTTATCAAGATTACATTCCTTTTCCTGCGCGCAGAAAACGGCCGCGTATTATCTGCTTTATTCCCTATCAAATTCAACAAGCAATTACGAAAGCCGAAACCGCAAGAGCTGCATACAGCTTTAGCCAAACTTTGGCCGAGCCAAGCAAAGAACAACATTTTTGCTTTGAGTTCCGTTTTCGACGCATAATAGCCACTCACCGGATTACCATTAGTCCATGGCTTAACACATTCGGTTCCCTCATGCTGACGATACAAGATTATCAACAAGCGAGACTTACCCGAGATCCTCGTTTCGATGGGCGTTTTTTTATAGCGGTCAAATCAACGGGGATCTTTTGCCGGCCAATTTGCCCAGCAAAGCTACCACATGAAGAAAACGTCGAATACTTCACCTTAGCACAGCAAGCCATGCTTGCGGGATATCGCCCCTGTTTACGCTGTCGCCCGGACAGTGCGCCGCATTCCCATGCATGGAACGGAGTTGATACTACGGTTAACCGAGCACTACGGATACTCGGCGAAAACCTACACCTAAGCATGACGACAATTGCAGAAAAACTCGGAATAAGCGATCGCTATTTACGCCAACTTTTTATTCAGCACATTGGTCTTAGCCCGAAACAATATCAAGTGTATGAACAAATTCTGTTTGCCAAACAATTATTGCAGCACACCCAATTACCTATCGAACATATTGCAGATGCTGCTGGCTTTAATGACGCTAGGCGTCTGCAATACAATATGCAGCGCGTCATGCGCCGTACTCCAAAGGAATTACGTATAAAACCGAGTAGCCTGATACAACCAATCGTCATCCCTTTAGCTTATCGCCCACCGTACAATTGGCCCCATATGCGTGATTTTCTGGCGCGCCGAGCAATATCAGGTAGCGAATGGGTGGGCGAAAATAGTTATGCACGTAATTTTACCTTCGGAACCAGTAAAGGCTATTTTCAAGCCCTGCATCAACCAGATAAACACTGCTTTCTCGTTACCTTAGCTATCGATGATTTGCAGCAACTCAAGTGCTGTTTAAGTAACATTCGGCGCATATTAGACGTTGATGCGGATAGCGCGACCATTGACAACAGAATCGAATTAAGTGGCTTGCCTGCTCAAACCATTTCCCCGGGTATACGTATTCCTGGTATATGGAATACCTTTGAAGCTGGGTGCAGAGCTATTCTTGGTCAACAAATATCAGTGACCGCGGCTATTAATCTTGTCACTAAGCTCGTGGCAACGCTCGGAGAGCCTGTACTTGATGAGCAGGGGCCATTGCCTGAACTAAACCGCTATTTTCCCACGCCTGATGCCGTCGCAAACGGTGATCTCAGTTTTTTAGGGATGCCCAACAGTCGTCGTGAGACCCTACACCGTTTTGCTGCATTTTATGCCCAGCACCCTGATGCTCCACCCGATGATTGGTTATCAATTAAAGGCATTGGTCCATGGACAATTGCTTATGCTAATTTGCGTGGGCTATCCCAAGCGGATATTTGGCTTAACTCAGATCTAGTCATCAAAAAACAGCTACTTCTACACAACATAGATGCTGACAAAGTCAGCCCTTGGCGTAGTTATTTAACATTTACTTTATGGAGTCTCGCGTAATGGAAAACCGTACATCGTTGACCCCGCTGTGTACCTATTTGCCCACCCCCTGTGGCCTATTACAAATATGTGCGAGTAATGACGCTATCATCGCTATTACCTTTGTAGAGCATCAAGACACAGCAGCCACCAGCAATGCTTTATTGAAGCAAGCGAAACAGCAACTCAAAGAATATTTTGACCACGAACGTGAAGTGTTTGATTTGCCCTTAGCCCCCATCGGCACTGATTTTCAGAAAAATGTTTGGCAACAGTTACGTGCCATACCTTATGGTGTTACGTGTAGCTATGGCGATATAGCAAAGCAATTAAACAACCCTAACGCCGTGCGAGCGGTGGGCAGCGCTAATGGCAAGAATCCTATCTCGATTATCGTGCCTTGCCATAGAGTGATAGGGGCCAACGGCACACTGACGGGATACGCCGGTGGTTTAACACGAAAAGCCACTCTACTAAGACTAGAGAATCCACAATTTTCCGTTCCACCAGCAAAAATTAGCTGAATAAAACAGGGAGGTTAAATGCAATTACGCGATTTTATTGAGCTCGTCTTGCTTGCGAGCATTTGGGGGGCTGCATTTATTTTTACTCGCACCGCCACGCCTGAATTTGGCCCAATAAGCTTAATCACGATGCGAGCAGGTATTGCTAGCCTGATTTTGCTGCCGTTTGTGTGCAATCGCAACGCTATCAGTCAAATAACCCAGCATTGGCGCGGCATTTTAATTGTCGGGTTAACCAATACTGCCATCCCATTTTGTTTATTCAGCTACAGTTTATTACACATAGGAGCAGGATATGCCTCAGTGATGAACGCTACCGCCCCTATGTTTGGGGCCTTAATTGGCTGGCTGTGGCTAAAGCAGCGAATATCAAGTGTTGCAGTATTTGGACTGTTAATTGGTTTTATTGGAGTGGCAGTTCTTAGTGCAGCGCAGGCCGCCGCATTCGATAGCATTTCTATTTTGCCCACCTTAGCTACTTTAGGTGCCACCGCCCTATACGGCTATGCAGGCTGCTTTACCAAGCAACACTTAAGCGCTGTGGGTCCAATGGCGCTCGCTGCAGGTAGTTTGTTTGCAGCAACACTGTGTTTGTTACCGCTCAATATTTGGTTTATGCCTAGCACGCTTCCATCATCAAGCAGCTGGATTGATGCCATTGCCCTTGGCGCCCTTTGCACTGCATTAGCTTATTTAATGTATTTCAGATTAATCGCCAAAGTCGGCCCAAGCAACGCCCTGACTGTGGCTTATCTCATTCCTGCCTTCGGTATTATGTGGGGGATTGTTCTGTTGAATGAGACCTTAACACCTTCGATGTGGGTAGGCGTGGTGTTAGTTATTTGCGGTGTGTTGCTCGTCACAGGAGTGGCGACCCGCGTAATAGCAAAACATAGGCTAAAAGCCAAACCTGCCGCATGATGCTTTATCGGCTATGCAAACTAACACATATCTGCATAGCCATATATAAAGCACCAAGCGCTTAACCTTACAATTCAGGTTGAAGAATTAATGCTCTTCAATCAATTGCAGGCGTACCACGTTTCGCCCTTCTCGCTTCGCCGCAAAAAGCGCATCGTCGGCAGCGGCAATTACTTCGTTTATCGCCCGAGGAATAGCCGTGAACGACACCCCAAAACTGGCTGTCATTTGAATAGACATGCTACCCGTCGTTATTGTCATATTAGCGAGGCGATTGCGCACGGTTTCTGCTACATCTACCGCTTCATGAGGGCCTGTATTGGGCAGTAACAACAGGAATTCTTCGCCGCCCCATCGCCCAATAAAATCCTGCTCCCGAAGCTCTAACTGCAGCATTGATGCAATTTGGCGTAACACAATATCCCCTGCCTTACGCCCATGGGTTTTGTTAACAGATTTAAAATTATCGAGATTGATAAGCACCAAGCTGACAGAAGATTTCTCGTACATCAAGCCATCGAATTTAAGGGACATGCTAGCGCGATTGGGCAGCTCAGTTAACACGTCTATTTGACGTGTCTTTTGCATGTCTTTCTTAAAGTAATACAACAGGTTATATATGATCAAAAATAGGCCAAAAATAAGCACTAATAAGGTCACTATGCTGAAGATAAAGCCGCGGCTTATCTCTGTTTGACGCGATTCAAGCGGCGTCATCAAATACAGTGTCCAATCGAAAGGTTGAATATTTAATTCAGCAATCAAGAAATCGTAGCCGTTTATTTTAACCAATAAATTATTGAGCGAACCCGCTTGCTCTTCTTCCGACAAATCTTTGAACCAAGGCAATTCAGTTAAATTGGTAAACTTTGAATTAGCCGCGACTAATTTGGGATCAGACGACAAGGTGATGTTTCTGTCTTGGTCCGCAAAGATAAAATCATAACCATAAGTTTCTTTGTAACGCGCGAAAATATCCAAAAAGCTTCTTAGGCTTTTACCTACACCGAAAAATCCAAGAAAATTCTGCTCCTCATCAAAGACTTTTAAATCGATATAAAAGTGAGTGTCTTCCCACTTACCAATATCGGCTATTTCATTCTGAGCTGACTCTTTATATTTAAAATACCAACTCACATCCCCTTCAACCAATTCCGTGGTTGTGCCATCGGAATAGTATTGGCGACGACTCTTTTCACTGGCGATAAAGAAATTCATTCCAAATTCACGGTGTAACCGTTTGAGGCTAGCAAACACCGCCTCTTCATCAACGGTCTGTGCGCCCATGAGATCTTGCAATTCTTTTGCTTTAACAAGGGTTTCAGAAATATGCAGTGGCTTCATTAATTGCTGCACAATGAGCTCTACCGCTGGGGAATGAGACTGCTGCTGCGCGCGGCTTTGCTCGGCGACGATTTTAGACACACTAAAGTGCACCAAGGTAACGATGGATACAACCACAACGACAAAGAGCAGCAAAATACTGCGATGTAAGGTTCGAAAGATATTCACAAACTACCCTGTATAAAATAAACCAAAAAACTGCTTATTAGTCTGCCCTGTTACTCATTAACTGTAGCATCACTAATTATTTGTTCACGTTAAACTAAACACATGTGTTTAACCAACTAAATTAAAAATTGGCAACACATTTATGCAGTAAAACACATCTATTACCATACAACCTATCGGTCAAAGCAAAAAGGTAGGTAAAGTTACCCCAATGAGAACACTATACGCAAGCATCAAAAGTAAACACATTGTACTTTGGTTGCAAAATATTAGTTTGGTTCGTTAAACAATAAAAAAGGATACGTCTTGGAGTTTAACAGAGATCAAGCGCTGGTAGTTTTTGCTTGCATCAGTAAAATACCTTGGAATTTAAATGACTCAGGATACTAAATGGCATTTTCAGTGGTAATACTCGCAGCAGGCAAGGGAACTCGAATGAAGTCTTCCATGCCCAAGGTTTTACATCCTATTGGCGCAAAACCTATGGTGCAGCGCATCATTGACACCGTAAATCAATTGGGTGCCAATTCTATCAATTTAGTATACGGCCATCAGGCAGAGCAATTACAACAAGCATTGGGTCACAATGCGCTGAACTGGTGCTTACAAGCTGAACAATTAGGAACAGGTCATGCCGTGCAGCAAGCCGTGCCACATATTTCTGATAATGAAGATGTGCTCATTCTGGTAGGTGACGCTCCGCTGATTAAAGTGAATACCCTGCATTCACTGCTACAAACAAAAGCCGAAGCAGACGTAGCATTACTAACTGTAAACGTTGCCGATCCAACAGGCATGGGGCGTATTATTCGCCAAGGCGACAATGTTACCGCGATTGTTGAGCATAAAGATGCCAGTGACACACAGCGTCAAATCAGTGAAATAAACACAGGTATGATGGTACTTAATGGCAAAGATTTAAAACGCTGGCTTGCCAATTTAAATAGCAACAATGCCCAGGGTGAATTCTACCTTACCGATGTCATTGAAATGGCAGCCAATGAAGGCAAAGTCATTAAAGCTGCTCAACCAAGTAGCGAAATTGAAGTTGAAGGTATAAATAACCGCAAACAACTGGCCGCTATCGAGCGCGCATTTCAATTTGAACAAGCTCAAGAGCTGATGATGCAAGGTGTTAGCTTGCTTGACCCCCACCGTTTTGACTTGCGGGGTGACATCATAGTAGGCCAAGACATCAGCATAGACGTGAATGTGGTTATCGAAGGCACAGTCAAAATTGGCTCCAATGTCACCATAGGCCCCAACTGCATACTTAAAGATTGTGAAATTGCAGATGGCGCGACCATCGAAGCCAATAGCATGTTAGACCAAGCCATAGTCGGTGAAAATTGCTCTGTCGGTCCATACGCACGCTTACGCCCAGGTGCGGTGATGCATGAAAATGCACGCGTTGGCAATTTTGTCGAAATGAAAAAAACCACACTAGGCAAAGGTTCAAAAGCTAATCATTTAACTTATTTAGGTGATACTACCGTTGGAATAGGCGCCAACATCGGCGCAGGTACCATCACCTGCAACTACGATGGTGTAAACAAGTCAAAAACCATTATTGGTGATGGCGCATTTATTGGTTCTAACAGTGCTTTAGTGGCCCCGGTGCAGATTGGTAACATGGCTACCGTTGGTGCGGGCTCGGTGGTAACGAAAACTGTCGCCGATGAAGAATTAGCGATTGCTAGAGCAAAACAGCGAAACGTTAGTGGTTGGCAACGCCCTACTAAGCCTGAATAAAAGCCGCCGCCAGAAAATGTGAAACCTCCAGCTCCTTTGGAGGTTTTTTTATTTCTAACACCTTAGTATAAGAAGCAAAAGAAAGGCTTTATCTTTCATTTCGAAACATATATATTTCGAAATATGCAAAAACGAAACACACAACAACGACGCCGAGCGATTGTAGACCGCCTTCACACGCACCGCGAAGTGATGGTGGATGAACTGGCGAAGCTTTTCTCTACCTCAGAGGTCACTATCCGTAAAGATCTCACTGAGCTTGAAAACAATGGTCTGTTATTGCGCAAATTTGGCGGAGCAGTGCCGCTGCCGCAAGACTCGTCTGAATTATCCAGTGAAAAACTATCTGCGCGTAAAATAGCGATTGCTAAAGCCGCCGCCACCCTGATTAAAGATCATAACCGCATCATCATTGATAGTGGCAGCACCACAGCTGCCCTAATTCCTGAGCTGGCAAGTAAGCTAGGTTTGGTAGTCATGACAAACTCACTGCATGTAGCCAATTCACTGCTGGAAACCGAAAACGAGCCAAAAGTGTTGATGACAGGTGGCACGTGGGATCCTCAATCACATGCATTTCAAGGCAAAATGGCTGAACAAGTGCTACGCGCATACAATTTCGACCAAGCCTTTATCGGCGCAGCAGGTCTCGATTTACAAAAGGGATCAACCACGTTCAACGAGTTGACCCAATTAACCCAAGTCATGGCTGAAGTCTCTAGCGAGGTCGTGGTCATGGCTGAATCAGAAAAACTACAACGAAAAATACCTAATGTTGAATTGCCTTGGCAGGCGATATCGGTACTGGTAACCGATGATTTAATTGCACAAAGCGATAAACAACATATTGAACAACAAGGCGTGAAGGTTATTTGCGCAACAACTAAGTCATTTGGAGCATAACGTATGTGTGGGATTGTTGGCGCAATAGCCGAACGTAACGTAGTAGAAATTTTACTAGAAGGGCTAAAACGCCTTGAATATCGCGGATACGATTCCGCTGGTGTTGCCTTACTCGATGGCGAAGGCAACTTAACCCGCACTCGTCGTATTGGTAAAGTAAAAGAGCTGGCCGACGCCTTACATAACAATCCAGCCAAAGGCAGTGTAGGTATTGCCCACACGCGCTGGGCTACTCATGGCGGTGTGACTGAAGCCAATGCCCACCCACACTTTTCAAGTGAGCGTATTGCAGTCGTGCATAATGGCATCATCGAAAACTACCAACACCTGCGTGCTGAATTATCAGCCAAAGGCTATGGTTTCACGTCTGACACTGACACTGAATCCATTGCGCATCAGGTACATTATGAACTAGATCAAGGTGTAGATTTACTGCAAGCGGTGCAAATGGCTGTGAGTAAATTTGATGGGGCGTACGGCACTGTCATTGTTGATAAGCACGACCCAGAGCGCATGATTGTTGCCCGCTCAGGCAGCCCACTTGTGATTGGTTTTGGTATCGGTGAGAACTTTATTGCCTCAGACCAAATGGCGTTACTGCCTGTTACCCGTCGCTTCATGTACCTTGAAGAAGGTGATGTAGCCCAAGTGACCCGCACCAGCGTCACCGTTTACGACCAAAGCGGTCAAGTCGTCGAGCGTGATATTGTTGAGTCAGATGTAGAGCACGATGCTGGCGACAAAGCAGGCTATCGCCATTACATGCTCAAAGAAATTCATGAGCAACCCACTGTAGTACGTAACTGCCTACAAGGGCGCTTAGGCGAGTACGACATCAGCCCGAATATTTTTGGTCAAGACGCGGACGAGGTGCTTGCCAACATCAAGCACGTACAAATTGTTGCCTGCGGTACCAGCTACCACTCAGGCATGACCGCCAAATATTGGTTAGAAGAATACGCCAATGTGTCATGTAACGTTGAAATCGCTTCTGAGTTTCGCTACCGCAAGTCATTCGTTCACCCAAACAGCCTGCTAGTCACCATTTCTCAGTCAGGTGAAACCGCCGATACCCTAGCCGCTTTGCGCCTAGCAAAAAGCTTAGGCTACACCTCGAGCTTAACTATATGTAACGTGCCAGGATCCTCGCTTGTGCGCGAATCAGACCTCGCCTTTATGACCCTTGCAGGGGCGGAAATCGGCGTGGCATCAACCAAAGCGTTTACCACCCAGTTAACCGGTTTCTTAATGTTGACGTTAGCATTGGGCAAACATAACGGCATGGCAGAGGCCGACCATAAAGCCATTGTTGATGGTTTGCATAGCTTGCCAAGTAAACTTGAAGAAACCCTCAGCCTAACTCAAGGCATCAAAGATTTAGCTGAAGAGTTCGCCGACAAACACCACAGCTTATTTCTAGGTCGTGGCGATCAATACCCTATCGCAATGGAAGGTGCGCTTAAGCTCAAAGAAATTTCATATATACACGCAGAAGCCTACGCATCTGGTGAGTTAAAGCACGGCCCACTTGCTTTAATCGATGATGAAATGCCAGTGATTGTAGTCGCCCCGAATAATGAGCTATTAGAAAAGCTAAAATCAAACGTAGAAGAAGTGCGTGCCCGCGGCGGCATCATGTATGTATTCGCCGATAAAGAAGCCCACTTCAAAAGCGATAAAACCATGCGCGTGATCAACGTTCCACACTGTGAAGCGGCCATCGCGCCAATTATCTACACCCTGCCATTGCAGCTACTGTCCTACTACGTCGC
>OJDH01000083.1_pt1 | contig 83157 bp, 83 predicted proteins | sample 1592761 | NCBI WGS metagenome assembly OJDH01 (sample SAMN05416855, study PRJEB24817) | seawater metagenome | isolation source: Sea water | place: Canada:Atlantic | collected 2013-11 | reverse complement strand
TGCCGCATCTACACCTGATCATCTATCTCTTCGATTTGGCTTTACTTGGTAGGGGTTAACTTGTTTCTGCCCCAAAGTGAGTTATAGGCGATAAGCTGTACTGACAAGTAACTGGCCAGTTGACCTATTTTTACTAATCGATAAATTACCGTTACTGATTACTTTAGATAAGACATTAATATCAATGTTCACTTTTCAATTTTTCGTGCACGTTTATTCAGTATCACTCTAGTGGAATGCTTATAAATCAATAGCTTTATCAAGGTATAGCTTAGATAATAGGATTATTAAATGTGCATGCGCGTTTTGCCAAATATACGCGCATGCACACTATACAAATGCTATGAATAAAAAGGGTTTATGTATGGATGATTCAGCGTCAACAATGGAAAGTGTGAAAACCTGTTTGTCTCTATTTTCTGAGGCTGTGGGACTTGTTAAAAAAACTCAAGATTTATTACCTGATTCAGTTGAAAAAGAAGCCATTGAGAAAAGCCTTGCAGAAGCAGGTAAGGCTTCAAAACTTGCAGAAGCTCAAATTGCACAAGCTCTAGGGTATAGACTTTGCCAATGCACATTTCCGCCGCAGGTTATGCTTTCTGTGGGTTACAAAGAAAATATCGAAGAATTCAAGTGTACTCTCTGTAACAAAAGTTCTATTGCACCATCAATAGATGTGCATATACCCGCAACTATCAATGCATGGTAGTACAGAAATTCATAACAAAAAAAGGCATGGAAGCGATAAAACTGCGCCCATGCTTTAAGCATTAAAGCACTTAGGAAAGTTTATGCGCAATCTCATCGTAATCATTTTCATGACTCTATTAGCTGGTTGTACCTCAACAGGACAACCAACTTTCTCTGTATCCGTTGACTCTCTAGCTTCACCTGTTGCTATGACTAAAAAAACATATTTATTAATCCCTGGAAACCAAGGTATTAATAAAAACGATTTGCAGTTTCAAGAGTATGAAAACTATCTTAAACGTGTACTTAACGGCAAAGGTTATATCGCTGCCAACTCACAAGATGATGCTGATTTAGTTATAGTGTTATCTTATGGAATAGGAGACCCTCAAGCTCAACAGTATTCATACTCTATACCCACATGGGGGAAAACAGGTGTTTCTTCCGCTAATACATATGGCACAGCTACAACATATGGCAATACAACCTCAGTAAATGCAACAACAACTTATACTCCCACATACGGAGTTACAGGCTCTACGACTCTTACTGGTACTCGAACTACATTTTTTAGATATGCATTAATTACTGGCTACGATTACACAGAATTTAAAAAGTCTAATAAAGAAGTTCAAATATGGAAAACCACGATTAGTAGCACTGGTTCAAGTGGGGATCTTAGACGTGTATTCCCTATATTAATGGCAGCTTCAGAACCATACCTAGGTACAAATACGGGGCAAAAAATTCCAGTGTCACTTTATGAGTCAGATAATGCAGTTAAAGTGATTAAAGGTTTGGCAATCGAGTAATTAGTGCCTTGATCGGGTAGCCGGAGGTGTCTAGCCTCCAGCCCCACACCACTCCGCATACGGCTCTGCACAGGGCGGTTCATTTAGAGTACCTAATCTAGACTTTTTGGTTAGCTTCTTATTTCGAGAGTAAGCTGCGATCCACCCATCTCTTAGTGAACAGAAACCCGCTTTCTTAAGATAGTCATTAGTAATGATAATGTGAACCGTATAGTTTAGAGCCTAAGCACTAAACGATTTCTGTCCAAAAATGAGCCAGAACCAAAAACCTAAATCGAAGAGATAAACAATCAGGTGTGAATGCGGCTGAGGGCGTTGGTGGCAAGGATGCCACCGTCGAGCTTACAGGGATTGTACTTGTGTCGCCTCGCTGAAGTATCTGCACATAGGCCTGCTGTAAGCAATAAATACCATTGAAGTTATGGTATTCAATAAACAAATCAAATACCAAACCTGCCAAATGAACCCAACTAAAAAGATACTTGAAACTTGTTATCCGACAAGTAGAACCAATTTGTTATCCGACAAGTCATCCAACACTGAAACTAAAGGCTTTAACCTAAGGTTAACGCCACCATTTTCAATGGGTGATTACCATCAAATGAAGGGAAGTCTTCATGGCAATCTAACCACTGGTGGCTGACTACGCTGCGTCCCTGTTTTTCGACACATTTGACCAAGCTATCAAACCAAGCCTGACGCTCAACTTTAGCGACATTGTTACAGCAGACGATGGTGCCGCCTTTCTTGGTGGTTAACATGGCGGGTTTAAATAGACCTTGATAATCATTGATCAGATCCACCGTACCGAAGGCACTTTTGGCGAAACGTGGTGGGTCGAGGAAAACCAGATCAAACTGTGTGGCTGTCATTTTAGGGTAAGCGGGCAGCTTTTGATTACGACGACCCGCGACTTTAAGTCCGGCGAGTTGGCGTAGTGCAGGGAAGGCATCGCTTTGGATAAACTGACAAACCTCAGACACACCGTTAAGTTCAGCATTTTTGCGGCCAGCTTCTAAGGCGAACGATGAGAAATCGATATTGACCACACGTTTTGCCCCGCCAACAGCAGCGGCGGTACCGATACCACAGGTGTATGAGAACAGGTTGAGAACGGTTTTGTTGTGACTGTTGGCTTTGACGTATTCACGGCCGACACGCATATCTAAAAACAGCAGCGGATCTTGCCCTTCGTGACGAAGCTTAGAGGTGAATTTAATGCCATTTTCATGCATCACTAGCGATTGACTGGCGATGTCTTCGCTACAAACGTCAAGTTGGTTCATCACTCGAGAGTTTTTATCAGAGCGATCGTTGTAGATAACCGGCAGTGCTTCGACTTGGGTTAATGCATCTCGAATCTCTGTTAGCTCTAGTTCATTGAGTGTTTGATGAAAAGTCTGTATTAACCACGCTTCACCGTACCTATCTATGTTTAGGCCATTTACACCTTCAACTGTGCCATGAAATACACGGTAACAATCTGTATTGTTTGTCTTAGCTTGGGCAAGTAACGGGTGACGCTTTTCGAGAGCTGAAGCTAAAAATGTAGAGATAGACATGGTAAATAACTCGTTTAAATGGCTAATATTGATTGCAGGCCGTTGCCGCTGCGCAATGATAGCAAAATTACTCGCTAAAATCGGCGTTAAAATTGAGACTTACTGACAGATGAATAGACCAATACTTATTTTAGTTCACGGTATTTTTAATACGGGCAGTGTCATGGCTTGGATGAAAAAACAGTTCGAGTCTCAGGGCTTTGATTGTTTTGCACCTACCTTAGCCCCTTTTGATGGACGAGATGGTGTCGAGCTTGCTGCTGAAAACTTGAAACAGCAGATCCACAATCGTTTCGGCGATGAACGAGAGCTGGCGATTGTTGGCTTTAGTATGGGAGGCATCGTTGCCCGCTACTATCTGCAACAGTTAGAGGGGAATTTGCGCACCACGCATTTATTCACTATCTCAAGCCCGCATCGTGGCAGTTATATGGCTTATCTTCCCTATCCATCTAAGGCCTTTAAACAGCTAAGGCCAAACAGTGAATTGTTGGTCTTGTTAGATGAGACAGCAGATACAATGAGTGAGCTGTCACTTTTTTCTTACTGCGCAAAGCTCGATTATACTGTTTCGCCAAGTCGTTCCCATTGGCCTGTAGCAGTGAACAAGCAATTTAATGTTTATCTACATATGTCGATGATATTTAGCCAACAAGTTGTAGATGAAATTTTAAAAACACTCGCCGAGTCATAGTTACCTTTTCAGCGCTTTACGAGAGGAGTGCCTCAGTGCTGGAAGTGCTTCAAGCGAACATAGCAATAGACCTGTCCAGATCAATGCGAAGCTAACCACTTTGACGTGATCGAAATGCTCGTTAAACAGCAGCACGGCTAAAAGGAAGTGCAAGCTAGGTTCGATATATTGCATTAGGCCTATCATAGACAAGCTGGTGGCTCTGATTGCTAGCGCAAAAAAGACCAAAGGCAATAAAGTCAGTGGTGCAGTGCCGATGTAGAGCAGCAGTACTGAGACTTCCCCAGACAACGCCGATGATATAGCGACACTTTGATCTGAACTCCATAGCCAGATCAGATAAACCGTAGCAAAGGGCAGCAGCCAGATAGCTTCGAGAGTGACCGAAGTCAGTGAATCGAAGCGAATAAACTTCTTACATAGGCCGTAGAGCGCAAAGAAACCGCCCATACTGAGTGCAAGCCATGGCAGTTCACCGTAGCTGTAGACCATATAACTGATACCACAGCTTCCCAATACCACCGCCGCTTTTTGCGCCGCGGTTAATTTATCCCCAAGAAAAAGTACACCGAGTCCGATAGCGAACAGAGGATTAATGAAAAAACCTAGGCTTGCGGCTAACACTTGTCCATGGGTGATAGCCCAAGTAAAGCTATACCAAGAGACACACATGATAAGCGATGCAAGTCCGCATAGTGCTACGGATTTCTTGTCGGCTTTTAGCTGAGACATTGTAGGCATACGTCGCCCCAATAGAAGAAAAACCAGTGCCATAAAGGGGACTGAGAAAAGGATCCTAAAGGCCAGCAGTTCATTAATATTCGCATCGGGCAGGAATTGATAATACAGCGGCATTAAGCCCCATAACAAAAACGAGAAGGCTGCGAGTGCATTGCCCTTAAATGAAGAGCTGTTATGGCTTACTGACGAGGAGTGCATATGAAAGAACTTGAATTGATTTCGCTATTTAAGGGCGCGCATTCTCTCACTGAAAAGAGGATTAAAACGTGATGGTGATCACTCTACGCAGCCTCGAAGTGAATTATTTTTAACCGTTTAGTGTGCGAAAAGAAGAGGTGCTCCTTGAGTTGATTGAGGTCACTCAAGGAGCCATTTAGCGATGACATTGGTCTAGCTGGTGGTTTTGCCGTGTTGAGCAATCCAGCGATCGACATCGGCTTCGACAACACTCATAGGCCGGGCGCCAGGCAGTAATATCAAGTCATGGAATTGGCGGATATCAAACTGCTCACCCATAGCTTGTTTAGCCTTAGATCTGAGTTCGACCAATTTTAGCATTCCTAATTTGTAACCCAGTGCTTGTCCCGGCCAAGCGATGTAACGGTCGATGGCTGAGGTGACATTCGCTTGAGTCGCCCCCGTTGCTTGGGCAAAGTATTCAATAGCTTGCTGACGTGTCCATTTTTTATGGTGCAGTCCAGTATCGACAACCAATCGTGCTGCACGATACGCTTCAGCTTTAAGGCGACCTAAGTTACCCCAAGGATCGTTCTCATACATGCCCATTTCAAAAGCGACTTGTTCTGAGTAGAGCGCCCAACCTTCAATATAGGCATTAAAGGACGCATTTTGACGCATCAAACCAATATCTGTTTGCAGCATATTGAGCGCTATCTGGAAGTGATGCCCAGGTACTGCCTCATGGTAGGTTAATGTTTTCAGACTATATTTAGAGATTGCCGTCATGTCCATAAGGTTGATAAAGAAGACTCCAGCTCGACTTCCATCCAGTGCGGGTGGCACATAAGCACCGCCTGCTGCGCCAGCTTCAGATTCTACTGGTACACGTTTAACAACCACTTCTTGTGGCGGCAAAGTTGAAAACAGTTGTGGGGCTTTTGCCATGACAAGTTCGATATCTCGACTTAGGTCACTGAGCAGTTGTGCGCGGCCTTCATCGGAGTTCTCATAGAGGAAGCGGGGCTCATTATTCAATTTAATCATGCGCTCGCCAACAGTCCCTTCGCTGTAACCGTTTGCCTTTAAAATACTGTCCATTTCGGCGGTAATACGTGTGACTTCGGCGACGCCTATTTGATGGATCTCGTCGGCAGTAAGCGTTGAGTCAGCCAAATAAGTGATCCCATGCTGATAGAAATCGTTACCATTAGGTTGCGCCCATATGCCGACATTTTCAGGTGCTTTCTCCTGAAGCTCTCTCATTAGGCTATCGACTTCGCGGTAGGCTGGGTATATTTTCTGGGAAACAATATGACTTGCAGATTCAATGAAATCTAACTGTTGTTGCTTCTCTAATGATTCAATGGCATTTAGTTTCTCATTAAAACTGGTGACTAAAGTATGCTGGCTGGCTGGGCTGGCGACAAAGTTAGAGAGAAACTTTAACATGTTGGTGAATAATGGCTTAGGGAGTATCACGCCCTTTTCTGCATCATCTATAACCTTGGCTTTTACCTGATTAACCATGACCGCTAATGCCTCTAAGCGGGCAAGGTAATCCTGTGCTTCCTCAATATTGGTGACGCTCTGTTGGTCGCTTAAAATCACTGGTATGTCGATGAGCGGACCATTGATCTGGTTAACTATATAGGGAAGGTGACCCGCCCAAACATCGATGTACCCCGCGCCGAATGCTTTATCACCGGCGTAGTAGTTGGCGATAACCTGATTAACGGTGAGGTGGCGATTGTCATCATCTGAAAATGTATCGGTTGCGATATTGGCGAGTTGAGAGGCGATTAAGCTCATCTCCTTTTGCATTGCCTGCATGCCGTTTGTGGAGTAATCGGGTAGTCGACGTTGAAAATCTCCAGCGGTTTCTTTAGAGAGGTTTAAGGAGGTCGCTTGCGCAGGTTGCTTGCTCATGAACTCGTTGGCGAACGCGTCTACTTTGGCATCTAGTACTATTTTGGGACTAGATTGAGTCGCTTGTACTGGTTTTTGTGGGCTAACTGAGTCTTGAGCTGTGGATGTGGTGTCATTGTCGTTCCCACAAGCCACAAGTGCCAAAAGGACACTCAAACTGATTAAACTTTTCTTAAACATTGTTATTCTTCCATGTCAGTAGTTTGTTCTTTTTTTGTAAACTATACCCTGTTTCATTCGCTGAATGGGCTTATCCTTGGTTTAAGATTATGTTTTTAGCATTAGAGAGCATATTTAATCATAAGCAATCCTTTATTAGTGCAAGGTTGAAAGCATATTCGGTGGCACTAGGTTGAAAGTATATGAGGTTAACTTGGAAGAAGTGGCTTGGTGTATTCGATCTAGTTTGTAACAGAGCGTAAACCTGAACTTCCTTTTTGCGTCAGAGTCGATAGATTAGGGACTCTTACCTATTTTTATCACGTAGGTATTCACCAGAAGGGAGTTTGGCGTCAATGGTAAAAAGTACAGGAAAGCTAACTGATTTAGCATTTATATTGGTTAGCGGAGTCGGGCTAGCAGGTTATTCATTCAATGCTATGGCGGCGGATGATAATCAAGATTTAGTGTTTACTGAACAGGTAATTCAAGCACCTTTTAAGCTGACTCATTCCTTACTTCCTGTTGATGTTTTGCCAGATGCAGGCAAGGAGTTATTGGCATTTGGCGTCGATGACAACCAACAGAAATGGCTGGGGGTATACACGTTAAATCCTACCTCTATGCAATACAGCTTAGCGAATAAATTCATGTTACCTGTGTCATTTCATACTTTTGATATTAGCGAAAATGAGGGGGGTAGGGATCAAGTCTATTTTCAGTCCAGCGAACATTTACTGCAGTTAGTGCCTACTGATAAATCCGCACCTTTTAAGAAAATCGCTGACATTACCCCGATGACACTTAAATCGCGGGCAGATTATATTAGTCGAGGGAACTTTGTCAGAGATCTTAATGGCGATAACCAGGCTGATGTTGTGATCACTAATTTTACGGATATTACCTTACTACTTGCACAAGAAGAGGGGGGATTTGTTGCTCAATCTTTACCTATTCAGCCTTTCGTAAATGTTTATGAAAAGAGCGTTAATTACAGTGCATCTAAGCTATACCTGGCCGACATGAACCTTGATGGGCGAAAAGATATCGTAAAAATAGGGGAAGGAGCCTTAGAAAGTTACTACCAAACGAATGAAGGCAGCTTCTCGACAATAGCCAATTATCACCCGATGAGACAAGCGATAAGTGGGGTGGATTGGTGGCTTAAAAAAGATGCTTTTGGGGATAGTTTAGATCAAAGTTCATTGGTATATCGTAAGGTTGAGGAGATCAAAGATATTGATAATGATGGGATCACCGATCTTGTGCTTAGGTATACAAAAAGCTCTGGCGTGCTGGATAGAGTTAACGATTACGAGATATTTCTTGGTGAGAACAAAGAGGGAAAATTGGTCTTTCCGATTGAACCTAACAGTGTGATCCATGCTGAGGGGACGTTAACTGGATTTGAGTTTATCGATATTGATAACGATGAAAAACTAGAGGTGATGGTGTCAGGTTTTGATATCGGCCTTTCTCAAATTATTGGTGCGTTAATCTCTGGCAGCATAGATCAAGATGTCTATCTATTTAGAATGGATGAGAATAGACGTTTTAAAGAGAAGCCGAATATGTCTAAAGATGTGGAGCTTAGTTTTAGTCTAACATCGGGTGAGAGTGGTCAACCTGTGATTAAGCTGGCTGATTTTAATGGTGATAAGCGACAAGATCTGCTCTTGTCTGATGGGGATGATAACTTAGAAGTGTTCTTAGGTGAATCGAGTAAAACCTTAATCAGCAAGCGAGGAGAGAAGTTAAAGGTGAGTCTTCCTAAAGAGGGCGATATGTTGTCAATTGGTGATCTTAACGAGGACGGGAAAGATGATATCTTGATTAAATATGGTCGCCAAGATGACGATACATTGTTAAATCAGTTTAGAGTGATCATGTCAGAGTAAGCTTGTGGGCAGTGTTATTGAGTTATAGCCATAGTTAACGATGGCTTTTGTTCATGATACTGCCGCTTTATCATGTGCAGTTATGCGCTATTTCCTCATCGCTCAGATGATCTTTCAACACTTAATGGTCAGTCTCATGACAACTCGGGAAATTGAGTTTGGCAATACAACCCGATTTACTCCCCGGTAATAAAGACAGTTTCCATGCATAACGATCGCAGATCGCATCGACAATAAGTAATCCCAAGCCATGACCATCTTTACTTTGCTCAGTGTCATTGAGTCCGCGTCCCTCATCGATGACTTGTATGCAGTTAGCCTGAACTTCTATTGTGATCCCTCCTGAATCACTGGCATTGATTGAATTTTGCAGTAAATTGCTCAGCAACATCCGCACCACGGCGATGCTGGGGTGGATCTTTGGTTCTGCGACAACAATGAGTTCAATCGTGATTGATTTTGAGTCTGCTAATGGTTGAAGATATTCAATCGTTTGCTCTATCTCTGCCCGCTGCAATATCCGACCAGTGTGGCTGTCGTTTTCCCGTTCATGTTTCACTAAGCTTAACAGCGCTTCGATGGTGTAATTCATGTCTGTCGTAGCTTTGGTTATCCTCTTTCTTTGTCTGGCATTAAAGGTCGCGTTACCTTCCAATTCAAGCAGTTTCGTCGCCCCCTGAATAATTGTTAGCGGGGTTCTTAACTCATGGCTGGCATATTTTGCAAATGCTTGCTCTTGGCGGATGAGTAATTCGTTTTGGGAGCGATAATAGTTAAGGCTAGAGGCCAGCTCAGTAAACTCAGTGGCTGCATCATCTGGCACCGAAAAATGGGTTTTAGGATCGGTAGATTTGAGCTGCTGACTCAATTGGGTTACTGGCGTTATCAACCTTCGGGCAAGCTTAGTGATTGCGTAACCAAAGAGCACAAAAAGCACTAACATAACGATGATCGAGACAAGATTGATATTGCGCCACTCAGTGGAGGAGAGCTCTACATGTTCGGCATCCATGATGAGCAGTAGCGGATAGCGTTTACCGTCATGGGTGTACTCTGTGTGGTAAAAGAAGAGCTCTTCAAAGCCTGCATCATGGACCTCATCGAGAAATCCAAGTGGGTATTGAGTTAGTGCGTGGTATTTTTGAGGTAGGTCTTCGATTCGGTTGTAAGCTTTAGTGCTGTTAGTGATGATAACTGGAGAGCTTGCTTGATGCTTAAATTGAACAATGGCTGTTTCGGCACTTTGCTGCAACGTTCTGCGATTTAGCTCATCTTCAAGCCAATACAATATGGCTTGGCTTAAGACAAAGAGAGTCGCCCCAATGATAATTGCAATGAAAGCAAAGTAGATACTGAGCTTACTTGTCATGGTGTTGACTGAGCTTTTTTTCTTCGCTGCTGTCGGCATCAGTTGCTCGTTAATTCAAGTTTAAACCCTATTTTAGGCACTGTGGTTAGTATCGGGCTATCAAAGGGTTTATCTAACTGGTTGCGCAGTTGATACATATGGCTACGCAGAATGTCATTACTTGGTGGTGTATCGCTCCATAAAGCCTCGATAAGCTCCTCTCGCTTCACAATATTGGGAGCTTTATGCATGAGGTGGTGCAATATTTGGTAGCAGGTTGGCGTGAGGGCTAGTTTTTTACCGCTACGGTAAACCTCATGCTTTGCGATATCGAGCTCTAGTGAGCCAAACTTAAGTACGCCTCGAGCGACTTTGCCATTATGTCTGTTAATTAAGGCGGTTACCCTAGCATTTAGTTCGTCCAAGTCGAAGGGTTTGGCCAGATAGTCATCGGCGCCGCTGGCAAAGCCTTTTAGCAGATCTTGCTTATCATTCAGCGCTGTTAACATCAGCACTGGGGTGTTGCAGCCCATATGCCTAAGTTGCTTAGCTACCGTTAATCCGTCCATCTTGGGCAGCATCAGGTCTAAAATGATCAGGTCAAAATTGCCTTCGAGTGCTAGTTTATAGCCGAGCTCACCATTGGTAGCAAAATCGACAACGGCTCCTTTAGATTCAAAAAAATCTGCCAGAATACCTGCGACATCGGGGTTATCTTCGACAATAAGTAGTTGTGTTAATGCCATCTGTTTCTCTGCTTAACGATAGATACCAATTATTGCATAGTTTTGTAGAAGAAATGTCGACGATAAGAAATTCACATCGCCAGCTGTATGTTCACCTCTGATTCAATTTTTGAAGGTGTTCAACATGGCGCAGATAAAGTCAGTTAATTCCAGTGATGGTCAGATATGCCTTTCCATTATTATCCCTATTTACAATGAGGCCGAGGTACTTCCCCCTCTTATTGCTCGTTTAAACCGAGTGTTATCGAGTATTCCTGAGTCCGCTGAGATTGTGTTTATCGATGATGGAAGTTGTGATAACACTTGGGAGTTGCTGCAACAGTTCCCCGTTAATTCCTGTGAGCATCAGTGCATCCGCTTAAGTAGAAACTTTGGTAAAGAGGCGGCGATGACTGCTGGGTTAGAGCAGGCCAGAGGGTTAGCTGTGATCTTGCTTGATGCGGATCTTCAAGATCCTCCTGAGTTGATCCCACAGATGCTTGAAGCATGGCGTTCTGGCTTTGATGTGGTCAATATGAAGCGGAAAAAGCGTTTGGGTGAGTCTTGGTTTAAGCGTTTTTCAGCCGCCGCTTTCTATCGGATCATTAATGGGATGGCGGAGTCTCCTGTACCTGAAAATGTTGGGGACTTTCGATTACTCAGTCGTCAGGTTGTGGACTGCATTAACTCCTTGCCGGAAAGAAATCGATTTATGAAAGGGATATTGAGTTGGCCTGGTTTCTCTCAAACGGAGATATTGTTCGATCGTGATCCCCGTTATTTGGGAGAGACGAAATGGAACTACAGTAAACTCGTCGGATTGGCGATGGATGGCATCACCTCTTTTAGTATTAAGCCTCTGCGTTTGGCCACTTGGGCTGGCATATTCACCGCGCTATCGGCATTCACCTATGGTGGCTGGGTACTTTTAAAGACGATGTTATGGGGAGAGACCGTGGTGGGCTATCCCTCATTGATGATTGTTCAGGTGGCGCTTGCTGGTGTTCAGCTACTGGCTTTGGGCTTGATTGGTGAGTACTTAGGCAGGGTGTTTATGGAAGTAAAGCAGCGACCTATCTATCTTATCAGCGAGGTGGAGCACAGACGTAGCCGAAGCCAAAATGAGGTTGGAGATAAGGTCCGTTATCTGGAGCCTATGGGATGATCAGTCAGCGTTCATTATCGTTAACTCAATGCTCTTTTGTTGTCTTGTTGATAATTTTATTAGTCCGTTTGATATCACTCTCCCTCTATCCTCTGATGGATACGACTGAGGCGAGGTATGGTGAGATGGCCAGATTGATGGTGGAAACAGGCAACTGGCTGACTCCTCAGTTTGATTACGGAGTGCCCTTTTGGGGTAAGCCACCACTGCATACTTGGATGAGTGCGGTGGGAATTAAGCTCTTTGGTGTTTCAGAGTTTTCGGTGCGCCTCCCTCACTGGTTGGCCGCTATGGCGGTATTGGTTTTGGTCGGTTATCTTGCCAAGAGGGTTCAGGTATCAGCATTGCAAGTGGCTATTTTGCTGACCACAACCATCGTGTTTTATGTCAGTGCTGGCTCAGTGATGACGGATATGGCACTGACTTTAGGCATGACCTTGGCTATGGTTGGTTTTTATCTGTGCTGGCATGGAAAATACCTGTGGGGGTATCTGGGCTTTGTGGGGTTAGCCATAGGTTTGCTGGCAAAAGGGCCTGTTGTGCTGGTTTTGATGGCGCTAGCTGTGGGTCCTTGGTTGATTTGGCAATATGGTTTGATTAAACCATGGAGATTACTCTATACCAAGGTGCCACTATTGAGCGGCTTTTCTCTCCTATTGTTGCTCAGCTTGCCTTGGTTTTTACTGGCAGAGCAAGCGACTCCAGGCTTTTTGCACTACTTCATTGTCGGAGAGCATTGGTTAAGGTTTGTTGATAGTGGTTGGCAGGGCGACCTTTATGGCTCTGCTCATGATGAGGTAAGGGGGACTATCTGGTTGTTCTTTGCTGCATCGGCGTTACCATGGTCCCTGTTTCTTCCTAGAGCGCTATGGCGCCTTTGGCGAAGGGATAGGGGCTTTGATGAAGCGACTAAGTTCTTTATCTGCTGGATGTTATCACCACTTATCCTGTTTACCTTTGCTGGCAATATTTTACCCGCCTATGTATTACCTGGGATCCCCGGTATGGGGCTGCTACTCGTTTATGCTTGGCGCGGTGAGACAATACCTAAACTGCAAGCCATAGCGCTTGGCGTCAGTGGCTTGCTAATTTTAGCCGTAATGATACTGAACTTAGGCCCAGCAAAAGAGAAGAGTGATAAGTGGTTACTGGCGCAAAGAGAGCAGGGCACTTCAACCTATTACTGGCTTAATAGCCGTTTCTCATCTCGTTTTTACAGTCAGGGAGAAGCTGAACTGTTACAAGGGGAACAGGAGCTGGCTCAAGTTATTAAAGCCCCTCTCTATGTAGTGGTTAGTCGTGACAATTTGCATGATTTGACGCTGTTTTCTGAGTGCATAACAGCTGCAGAAACCACTGAAAAGACTCTACTACTATGTGGAAAGTAGGTGCGCTTGTTGTCAGAGTTAAAGGGGCGTTAACTTTGACTCAACTGAAGTTTTTACTGGTGGGAGGGGCAAGCTTTATTGTCGATATATTACTGTTTCTCTATCTTTCCCAAGTACTTTACTGGCCTATTTTCCACGCAAGATTGATGGCATTTTGTGTCGCTCTATTGCTCACTTGGATGGGAAACCGGTTATTTACCTTTTCCCATCGCAAGAGGCGTCCTATTGGCACACAAGTTTTGATGGCGGCTCTGCTTGCGTGCTGTGCAGCTTCCGTTAATCTCAGCGTGTTTTATCTATTGAGTGAATTGAGAGAGCCCAGTGGGCTCACCGCCCCTGTTTATTTGGCGTTAGGTGTATTGTCAGGGCTGGTTGTGAACTGGCTGGGATCTAACCTTCTGGTGTTTCGTCATTAACTGACTTATGTATGAGTTATTACTGGAAATAGTGCCTTGATATGAGACAATGCTCGCTTGATTTTTTAGTCATAGAGCGGCGTCTCTGTGTCTATGAATGTTTTTGAAAATCTAACATAAACAGGCTTGGAGTAAAGATGCAGAGTTTGAAGAAGTTTTTTGCAGTAAAAGCAGTACTAGCTTGTTCATTGGTAGCGTTAACTGGCTGCCAAACAACCAATCCTTATAGTAATGAATCACAAAATGCCAAAGCGACCAACGGAGCGATCATTGGCGCTATCGCTGGTGCGGCGATTGGTGTTGTTTCATCAAGTAAAAGCGATCGAGGTAAAGGTGCATTGATTGGTGCCGCATCTGGTGCTGCGCTAGGTGGTGGTATCGGTTACTACATGGATACTCAAGAAGCTGAGTTAAGAAAACAGCTTCAATCGACGGGTGTGAGTGTTACCCGCAGTGGCGACAATATCGTATTGAATATGCCTAATGAGGTGACATTCGGTGTCGATCAGACCGATTTGAGTCCAGCGGCAAAGAATGTGCTGAACAGCGTGGCGCTTGTCGCTAAAGAATATGATAAGACACGATTAAATGTACTTGGTTACACAGATAGCTCAGGTTCTGAGTCTTACAATTTGAGGCTGTCTAAGGTTCGTGCTGTTGAAGTGGCCGATTATCTAGTGTCTCAAAAAGTGAAGTATGCCAGAGTAAAATCTAACGGTATGGGTGAAGCCCAACCTATTGCATCTAATGCGAATAAAGAAGGACGAGCACAGAATCGTCGTGTGGAAATTATTTTGAGTCCACTCTCTTAAAATAGATCATGTATTGTGATTATTAGAAGCTGCCTTATGGCAGCTTTTTTGTGTCTTGAAAATGCGACATTTTGTCTTCACCTGAATAAAAGCACGCGATCTGATTCTCACTTTACCAAAGTTCATCTCAGATGCACTTGTTGCCCTATGCGGGTTATGGCTTGATGTGGCCATAATTAAAGAGAGTAGGGTAAATGGAATGAATAGATGGATTGTTAGTTTGGTGCTGTTGTCACCTTTGATGTTAACCGCGGCGGAAATTGAGCAGCCAGGTACGATTGAACTCAGGGCGGCGGGAAGCTTGAAAAAGGCGATGAACGAGATTGTTGAATCTTATGCTCAACAAGGGGGAGAACAGATTCATGCTCAGTACGCACCTTCAGGGTTATTGCGTAAACGTATTGAAGCCGGAGAGAGGGTAGACCTTTATGCTTCTGCAAACATGAAACACCCCAACGCCCTCAAACAGGCGAATAAAGGCGGACCCGTGGTGATGTTTGCTCGTAATAAGCTGTGCGCGATGGCGCAGCCAGAGATTGAGGTGTCTAGTTCAGATCTGCTTAATACCATACTCAACAATAAGATTCGGTTAGGCACGTCGACGCCTAAAGCTGATCCGGCGGGGGATTATGCGTGGAAGTTGTTTGCTAAGGCTGAGACCTTGGTACCGGGTGCTCAAGCACGTTTAGAGAGTAAAGCATTACAACTGACCGGAGGCGCTGATTCAGCTCAAGCACCTAAAGGAAGAAACCCTTACGCTTGGGTGATGGAAAATAACCGAGCTGATATCTTTTTAACTTATTGCACTAATGCCGTATTGGCACAAAAAGAGCTGCCATCGTTGCAGATTCTGGCCATTCCAGACTCACTGTCAGTGGGGGCTAATTATGGGTTAATGGTGCTAGATAATGCTCAGGATGAGTCAGCTGAGTTAGCCATGTATATTTTGTCACACGAGGGGCAAACAATTTTGGCTAAGTATGGCTTCGATGCCCCGCTACTCTAAAATTGAAAAAAGGGAGCCGCTGGCTCCCTTTTAGCTTAGTAATCGTAATTTAATTAAGCAGGAATATGGTCGCTAAACCTAGGAAGGCAAACAGACCAATAATATCAGTGACCGTCGTGAGTACCATGCCACCTGCGAGAGCCGGATCGATTTTCATCTTTTTAAGCAGTAAAGGAATACAGGCGCCAGCAAGCCCTGCAACAGTCATGTTGATTAACATGGCGCCGCCAATGAGTGCGCCTAACGCAATATCATCTTTCCAGAGCCAGATAGCGATAAAGACAAGCACTGACCAGAGGATGCCGTTGAGGAAACCAATCGCCAACTCTTTACCGATAAGCCAGCGAGAGTTACTTTTACCTATCTGACCTAAGGCGAGACCACGTATCACCAAGGCTAAGGTTTGATTGCCTGCTACACCGCCCATACTTGGGACGATTGTCATCAAAATAGCAATGGTCGCGAACTGCTCGATTGTCCCTTCGAACATATTACTGACAGAAGCAGCTAATAATGCGGCAAATAGGTTGATGGTCAGCCAAAGTGAGCGCTGAAGCGTACTTTTTAAGACTGGACCGAAGGTATCTGCGTCATCATCCATACCTGCCATTCCCATCATGGAATGTTCGGCATTTTCCCTAATAACGTCAACCACATCATCGATGGTAATACGGCCAAGAAGTTGGTTGTCATCGCCGATAACCGGTGCGGATATCCAGTCATGTCGTTCAAACAGTTGAGCCACTTCGTTATCAGACATGCCGACAGGAATACCTTCTAGCTTGGCATCCATAATAGCTCGAATAGATGAATTAGGATCGCAAGTCAGCAGATCCGCAAGCTCTACACCACCGAGTAACCGATCATGTTTATCAACCACATATAAAGTGTCAGTGGCTTCAGGCAGTTTACCTCTGATCCTTAAATACCGTAGGATCACATCGATGTTAACATCGGGTCGTAGCGTGACAGTATCGGTATTCATGATACTGCCTGCGGTATCATCAGGATACGAGAGTGCTTGTTCAACTCTGACTCTGTCTTGACTGCTCATGGAGTTCAAAACTTGTTTAAACACACTGTCTGGCAGGCTACGTAAGATATACGCGAGGTCATCTGTGTCCATGCGGGCGGCTGCTTTTGCAACGCGCTCAGGACTCATCTGTTTTATCAGGTTATCTTTGAGTTCTTCACCTAGTTCATCGAGGATCTCACCGGTTTGATCTTGATCGATTAACTGCCATAAAACCTGACGTGTTCTGGGAGGGGACGATTCGAGAATAAAAGCAATGTCCGAGGCTGCCATATCATGGAGCATATTTCTGACATGGACAAACATGCCGCTACCTAGGGCTTGAGTGAGCTGATTTAATCGTTGATCGGTAAGCGCATTATCTAATACTTCAATTGGCATAGCCGGGCCCCTCTGAACTGTCTATATTTAGGGCTAAATACAGATTTACGGTGTTTTGCTGAGATCTTTAGTGGTGAGGTTTAGCTAGCTTCATCAAATTTGGCGTCAACTAGGGCACAAATAGCATCAAGTGCTGCTTTTGCGTCTTGACCTTCTCCGAGTAAGGTAATGGTTTTACCTATGCCGGTTTCTAACATTAATAAGCCTAATACACTCGCTGCAGAGGCTTTTTTATCACCTTGTATGATGGTGACTTGAGCATCGAACTCCGAGGCGAGTATTGCAAGTTTCGTTGCAGCACGGGCGTGGAGGCCAAGCTTATTACAGATGGTAACTTGGCGTTCGAGTTTAGTCATTGATTAATTCACGGTGGCGAGCTTGAACTGTATGTTTGCTTTGACTAAAGAGTTTAGCTAACTGCTCAGTGACGTAGACTGAACGATGCTGGCCGCCAGTACACCCAATAGCAATGGTGAGATAACTGCGATTGTTTCGCTCTAAATGCGGCAACCAGGTTTCTAATAGGTTCTCAATTTGCCAGATAAACTTATTAACCGTGGGCTGTTGGCTCAGGAAAAGTTGCACAGGTTCATCAAGGCCTGTCATCGGTCTGAGTTCCGGTTCCCAATGAGGATTGGGTAAGAATCTGACATCAAACATAAAGTCAGCTTCTGCGGGCATGCCATATTTGAACCCAAAAGATTCGAAGTTAATGACTAACTCTTTATCGACGCTGCCTAATAAGATCTCTCTGACTTGATTACTGAGATCGTAAATATTCAGGTTTGAGGTATCAATATAATGGTCGACAAGTTTAGAGACGGGCTCTAGTAGCACTCTTTCAAGATCTATCGCCTCTTTGAGTGAGGTTTTACTTCTTGATAGCGGGTGAAGACGACGGGTTTCACTGTAACGTTTGAGTAGAACTTCATCGCTTGAATTTAGGAAAAAACTCAATAGTTCAGTCCCTTCAGGCAGATGCGAAAGTTGTTTCTCTAACTCGGTCTCATGCATATTACGAACATCGACACTGATAGCGACAAGCTCTGTGCTACCTTTGAGCTGCTCAAGTAATGTGTCCATCAGTGGTAGAGGTAAGTTGTCGACACAATAGTATCCTAGATCTTCTAATACCCGTAGGGCAACAGATTTCCCCGACCCGGATCGACCGGATACCATAACAAGTTTCATTGCGTTATCACCTGGTAAAGTTCTGACTCATCTTGTGTTTTTCGTAACTGCTTCAAAATTAGTTTGTCATTAAGCTTCTCTGCCATGGCAGATAAGGTGCTTAAGTGCTGCTCACATTGATCAGCTGGAACTAATAGTGCAAATAGTATATCTACCGGCTGTTTATCAATTGAGTCGAAAGGAATTGGCTCCTCGCACTTTATGAGTACTGCAACGGGTTGACTAATATTGGCTAACCTTCCATGTGGAATAGCTATGCCGTTACCTATACCTGTGCTGCCCATTTTCTCTCTGGCTAAAAGACTTTCAAAAATCTCTTGAGAGGAAAGGCTTGGGTACTGGACAGCGGCTAGATCGCTGATAAGTTCCAGTACCTTTTTCTTACTGCCCGGAGTGGCGCAAGTTGTACATTCCGGCTGCAGGATGGTGCTTAATTCCATTATTAGTGTTTTAGTTGCTTCTCTTTATGTTTAATTACCTGACGGTCGAGCTTGTCAATCAGGGAGTCGATTGCGGCATACATGTCAGTGCGTTCCGACATAGCAAAAACGTCACCACCTGCTAGGTGTAATTTCGCTTCTGCTATCTGCTGCATTTTCTGAACATTTAAAATAACGTGCACATTATTGATCTGATCGAAATGTCGTTCAAGCTTTGAAAACTTTTCTTCAACATATTGGCGAAGAGATGTTGTGATTTCGATATGATGACCTGTTACGTTAATTTGCATAGAAATACTCCTCCGGGTTCGATTGTGTTAATAAACACGTTCGTCGATTAGAGGTTTACATTGCATATTTAGGCATCAGACTCATGCCACAATGATTAACCTCAACACATAAATACCTACGTTTTCAACAATATTCTACAAGCTCTTTCTTTGGTTTGATGGTGGTATTAGCAAGGCTTCACGGTACTTGGCTATGGTTCGCCTTGCGACTTTAATGCCCTGTTCGGCTAAAAGTAGCGCCATCTTACTGTCACTTAACGGTTTCTGTTGGTTTTCTGCGGCGACAAGTTTTTTAATAAAAGCGCGAATAGCGGTTGATGAACATTCGCCACCGTCGTCGGTACCCACATGACTTGAGAAGAAATACTTCAGCTCAAATATGCCTCTTGGCGTGTGCATGTACTTTTGGGTGGTGACGCGTGAAATGGTCGATTCATGCATTTCGACCTCTTCAGCGATATCATTTAGCACCATAGGCTTCATCGCTTCCTCGCCGTATTCGAAGAAACCTTGCTGGAACTTAACAATGCAGTTCGACACCTTAAGTAGCGTATCACTTCGACTCTCTAAACTTTTGATAAACCATTTAGCTTCTTGCAAATGCCCACGAATAAACTGGCTGTCAGCTTGACTCTTAGTACTGCGAGCCATGGATGCATAATGTTGGTTTACATTAATTTTTGGCAAATAGTCTGGGTTGAGTTCAACTATCCAACGACCTTTTTTCTTGGTCACTGTGACATCGGGGATCACGTATTCATCACGGTTTGGAGTAATGAGCAATCCTGGACGAGGGTTTAAAGTTTGGATCAACTCTATGGCTTGCTTTAACTCATCTTCTTTTAGTTTGGTTTTTCGCATTAAGAGGCGGAAGTCACGGCCGGCGATAAGATCCAAATGTTCTTTAATTAAGAGTCTGGCATTGTCAATATGAGGAGTGGTGTCGGCGTACTGTGCAAGCTGAATAAAGAGGCATTCACTGAGATCTCGGGAGGCGACGCCAATAGGATCAAAATGCTGGATGCGTTTGAGTACTGCTTCTACCTCATCAAGTTCAATCTCGGGATCGCCCATGGCTTCCAAGATATCGTCGGTATTTTGTGTGAGGTAACCACGCTCATCGATCGCGTCAATAATGGCGGTGGCGATAGCGAGATCATTATCTGAAAATGGGGTTAAGTTTTTTTGCCACTCAAGGTGTTCGTATAAACCTTCGCTGGTTTCACCTTGGTAGGGGAGATCGTCGTCTCGCATGGCCCCTGAACTGGAATTTGGGCTTGCCGTATAGAGTTCGTCCCAGGTGGTATCCATAGGCAGATCTTCAGGCATTGAATCTTGTGCTAAGGCTTCGGACGTTTCCAGTGTCGAGTTATCTTTATCGGCAGAGGCTTCAGGTGAAGCACTAAAATCAGTTTCATCATTACTTTTGGGATTAGTCGTCTCAGCTGTGACATCGACCTGCTCTTCATCCAATTCAAGTAGTGGATTGGAATCTAATGCTTGTTGGATCTCTTGTTGCAGTTCCAGTGACGATAGCTGCAACAGGCGTATGGCCTGCTGGAGCTGGGGAGTCATGGTTAAGTGCTGACCCATTTTGAGCTGGAGTGACGCTTTCATGTACTGCTATTCCCTTCATTGTACTTATAAAATGAGAAAGCCTGCAGGAGTTATTTTTGGAAGTCTTTGCTTCCTAAATTCACTTCATTAGAATGACCAATAACGATATATCATATCTATTTTCTAGGGGGGGAATCTATTCCCTAAATTAACTATAGCTTGAATTGTTCACCTAAGTACACAGCTCGTACTTGCTGATTGTCTAAGATTTCCGCGGGTGTTCCTTCGGCAATTAGGTTTCCATGGCTTACGATATAAGCATGCTCACAAACGTCTAATGTTTCCCGCACGTTATGGTCAGTAATGAGCACACCTAGGCCTCGACTTTTTAACTGTAAGATAATTTTCTTAATGTCGATTACGGAGATAGGATCGACACCAGCAAAAGGCTCATCGAGTAGGATAAACTTAGGATTTGCGGCTAGGGCTCTAGCGATCTCTACGCGTCGACGTTCACCACCAGATAGCGACATACCTTGGCTATCTCGAATGTGAGTAATATGAAACTCTTCCAGTAGGTGCTCTAATTGCTCTTCCCGTTCATTGTTATCCAGCTCATCTCGGGTTTGCAGTACCGCCATGATATTGTCTCTGACCGACAATTTTCTGAAGATACTCGCTTCTTGTGGCAAGTATCCAATGCCTTTACGGGCACGCAAATGCATAGGATCGAGTGTCAGATCATCATCGTCGATAAAGATACGACCTTTATCGCTTTGCACTAAACCTACGACCATATAAAAAGTTGTGGTTTTTCCTGCACCATTAGGACCTAGCAAGCCAACAATCTGGCCTGTTTTGACGGTTAAGCTGACGTCTTGTACTACAGCGCGACTTTTATAGCTTTTGGCTAAATTTACCGCCTTTAATGTCAAAGAACTCATTTGATCTCCTGAGCTTTTAATGCAGGATTTTCTTGTGTCTTTGGCTGTTCATCTTGTACTTCAGACGGAGATTTTGAAGGCTCTGTCTTTGTGTCAGACTTGCTATCTTCCTGGTAATTCTCAGGTTGAATAATGGTGATAACACGATCATTACCTGAACTCTCAGCGATGAGTTGCTGTTTGGCGATGTTATAGCGTATTTGATCGCCAGTGACCTGACTGCCGTCTTGTTCGAGTGTTGCATTGCCTTTCAAGATAAGAGTGCGCTTAGATAGCTCATAGAGGATCTCTTTTGCACTTGCACTCGCTAGACGACCATCTTCCATTATCTGTGAATAAGTCGCAGGGTTACCTGTTGCCACTAAAATTCGGCCACCGGCTCCCTCTTTGGTATAAGCTCTGAGCTTATCGGCGTTTATTTTTACAGAACCTTGAGTCACTTCAACTGGGCCATTAAAGATGATCTGGTTGTTTTTAATATCGGCTTCTTGACTCGCAGCGGAAATTTTTACTTCTTGTTTTAAATCATCCACTTTTGCTAAGCTGTTAAAGCTGAACAGGCAGAGGAAAACTGTGATGATACCGGTATTATGCTTCATATATCCCTTCAGTTTGACTGAACATTTGTCAATGCTAATCATCTAGAACACGTCTATTTATTGCCTAGATAATGCTAATTAGTGTGTCGAATACGTGCCTTGTACTTGGCTGGTCAATTTAACGCTTTCAGCGTTGAGATCGGCATACAAGCCAACTCCTTGAATAAGAAAATCGCTACCAGTAATGTAGATATCCTTATCTGACGTCATGATCATCGTATTGAGATCTAATTCGAGATAACTGGTTTCTATTGATTGAATCGGTTCTTGCGAGTCTATGGCCTTGATAATAACATTGTTCTCGAGGATCACTTTACCTGAACCTTTATTCATGGTGCCCTTCGTTGATTGCAGTTGCCATTGTGCCTGACCTTGTTCAGGGTACACTAGATAGATAGGATCGGTGAAGTAAGTCATATTATCTTCTTCATAGTGTTCCATGTGTTTAGCACTCACACGGCTGTTCACCAAGCCAAGCTCATTATACTCAACACTTTTGAGGTTATCTGCAATGTAATCAGGGCGGGAACTAACATCAACGGTTAATTCTGTTTCTCCACGCTTAGATTGCACCTGCCAGTAGAGCGCTAGGGCTGTGCCAAAAAAGATGACGATGGCGAGGGTGACTCTATTCATATACTCATTCCATGAGCTGTCTCAAATTTATTTTGGCTAAGCAACAGCAAATCGGTTAATTCACGCAGGGCGCCATGGCCGCCTTTAATATGGGTGACAAAATCGGCACCCTGTTTTACATAGGGGTGGCCGTCAGCGACGCACACTGATAATCCCACTTGCTTCATCACGGGCAAGTCGACCATATCATCACCGATATAGGCGACCTCTTCAGGGCTTACCTGATATAGAGACAGCAGTTCTTGATAAGGAATCAGTTTGTTATCGACACCTTGATAAATATGAGTGATCCCCAGTGCAGTCATGCGGTCTTCGACTATTTTTGACTTTCTACCCGTTATAATAGCCACTGGAATATTACTGGTGAGCAGAGATCTAACCCCATAACCGTCACGGGTGTGAAAGGTTTTTAGCTCATCGCCAGTATTACTCATATAGACTAAACCGTCGGAAAATACCCCATCAACGTCACAAATGAGCAGTTTGATTTTGCTGGCCTTCTGCCAAACATCATCCTCTATAGGGCCGTAAAAACCTTGGTGTGACATATTAAAGAATCTCCATTGTCGCCATATCTAGCATATTCATTGCATCGATAAAGTCGCTTTGCCATTTTATTAAGCTGGCTTGTATTCGTAAAGAAAGAGCTAATGCTCTATTAAACTAGCTGCACTAAATCACGCCGGCCTTGACCATATCGAGCATGTTTAACGCCCCGATAGGATGCTGCTCAGCATCGATCACGATCAAGCCATTGATGTCTTTATCTTCCATCACTTTCAATGCTGCCGCCGCTAAGATATCAGCAGGCACTGTGATGCAGCCTTTAGACATCACATCACTGATGGAGGTTGTGCGCAGGTTAACTTCGCTATCGATAACACGCCTTAAATCACCATCGGTAAAGATGCCCACTAGCTTGTTATCACCATCGACAACCGCCGTCATACCTAGACTCTTTTTAGAGATCTCATAGAGGGCTTCTGTAATACAGATATCATGCTCAACTGAGGGCAACTCTTTGCCTTTATGCATGACATCACTCACCTTGAGCAGTAACTTTCGTCCTAAGCTTCCACCTGGATGGGAGAGGGCAAAATCATCTTTGGTGAAGCCTCTTGCTTGCAAAAGTGCAACTGCCAAAGCATCGCCCATGACTAAGGTCGCTGTTGTGCTAGATGTAGGGGCTAAGCCTAGAGGGCAGGCTTCTTCTGGTACCTCTATACACAGATGCACCACAGATAACTTGGCCATGTTGGAGTCTGGATTTCCAGTACAGGCGATAAATGGTAGTCCCATACGTTTAATGACCGGCATTAATGTGAGTATTTCATGGGCCTCACCTGAATTTGAGATGGCCAAGATAATATCATTTTCACTTAGCACGCCCAGATCACCGTGGCTTGCTTCACCTGGGTGAACAAAGAAAGCGGGTGTTCCAGTGCTGGCCAATGTTGCCGAAATTTTATTGCCGATATGTCCTGATTTTCCCATGCCCATAACAATGACTTTGCCAGTGCAATTAAGGATGAGCTTACAGGCTTGGGAGAACTCATCAGAGTCGACATATTGGTATAGGTTATCGAGTGCATTACGCTCGATGTCGATAACATTTCTACCCCATTGGCGAAGTTGAGTTACATCTACCATCTTGATCTCTCTATTTTGTTCAAGGCTATCTATGTTTAGGTTAAGCTTAATAAAATATGTCAGCTTATTTTACCAAAAATCGATTTAGTTAAACCTGAAACAGGACTAACTGATATGCGATAAAGGTGCAGAGTAATACCACACCATGCCAGCGCTTTAAGGATCTCGCTCGACCGCTTAACAATATAAATACTGCCAGCGCGCTGCTAGTTGCCAGCACCATGTAAAAGTCACGGGTACTGGCTGCTGCATCAACGACACCTGGGGCGATAATCCCCGGAATGGCCAATACAGCTAAAATATTAAATAGGTTTGAGCCTACAATATTGCCAATTGCCAGATCATCCTCTTTTTTGAGCATACCCGCAACACATGCGGCAAGTTCAGGAAGACTGGTACCGATGGCAATAATGGTTAACCCTATCACTAAGTCTGACAAATGGTAGGCTTTTGCGATACCAACGGCGCCCTGCACCATCCAATCTGCAGACAGAGGCAGAAGCACGATGCCGACAACTAACCACATTACGGCTTTGGATGTGGGCACACCTTTTGGCACCTCACTGTCGTCTTCATCATCTTGCACATGTTGTTTTTTATTGGTGACAGCATGCCAGATAAAGTAGCCCATCAGCATAAAGAAGAGTCCCAATAACATAAATCCTTCTATACGGGTCAGCATGCCATCATGCAGGAAGTAGCCTGCAATTGCGGTGGCAATAATCATCAGAGGGATTTCACGCTTTAAGGTTTGCGAGCTGACGGCAATGGCGCCCAGCAGTGCCGTGAGACCTAAAATTAGCGTGATATTTGCGACGTTAGATCCTAAAACATTTCCAATGGCTGTATCTGTCATTCCTTCCATTGAAGCGGTCGCTGCGACGAACATTTCAGGCGCTGAACTGCCCATGGCGACAATGGTTAATCCGATTAACATAGGAGGAAGACCAAGATTTCTTGCAAAAGCAGCAGCACCGTAGACGAATTTGTCAGCGCTCCAAACTAGCGCGATTAATCCAGCGATAAGCATGAAAATATTAAATAGCATCAATTAACTTCAGTAAAAGAGTCAGATGCGCATTTTCGCTGGAATTGAGCAAAATTGAAAGTATTGCGACAAGATAGTGTTGATTCAGTTGTGCCTGATAGGTCAATTACGTACAATTTGTCTCTTTTTCTTTCGTTAGGCTGTTGAATTGGACAGTTAACTCACTTTAAGTGGAATGGAGACATGATGGAGCACAAGGTGATAACTGAGCCAAAACCATTGGTTGAAATCCACAATTTGAGTTTTAGCCGTGGTGAACATGTAATTTTTGATGACGTTAGCCTGTCTATTCCTAGAGGGAAGGTCACGGCTATTATGGGTCCCAGTGGCATCGGAAAAACCACTTTGCTTAAGTTAATGGGCGGGCAACTGACACCCGATACCGGCAAAGTGTTATTTGATGATGTCGATGTGCATAAGTGTCGCCGAGAAGAGTTGTTCGAATTGCGTAAGCGCATGAGCATGCTGTTCCAAAGTGGGGCACTTTTTACTGACATGAACGTGTTCGATAATGTCGCATTTGCCTTGCGGGAACATTCAGGTCTACCGGAAATGATTATTAAGCGTATTGTCTTAATGAAGCTTGAGGCGGTGGGCTTGCGCGGTGCAGCAAAGATGATGCCTAATGAACTCTCTGGTGGCATGCAGCGCAGAGTTGCATTAGCAAGGGCTATTGCACTTGAACCTGAAATGGTGATGTACGATGAACCTTTTGCAGGGCAAGATCCTATCTCAATGGGGGTTTTAGTTAAGCTAATTCGTGAGCTGTCTGATGCATTACAACTGACCTCAGTCGTGATATCACACGATGTGCAGGAGGTGCTCAGCATTGCCGATTATGTGTATGTGATGGCTGATAAACGGGTGATAGCCCAGGGAACACCTGCTGAGCTGAAAGCGTCTGAGATTGAGCAGTTAAAGCAGTTTATTGGTGGCGAGCCTGATGGGCCTGTGCCTTTTCATTTTCCAGCACAAGATTATCAAAAGGATTTGCTTGGATAAGATGATGATATTGAATCTATGTTCAGCCACACTCATGCAATGGGCTGTGTGGGGTAAAAAATGAGTTTGCTAGATAAAGTCGCAAACTTGGGGCAGTCGGGCATTGAACTGATCATGGGCCTTGGCCGTGCAGGTTTAATGTTATGGGGAGCTATTGCTCGTAAACCAAGAGCAAAAGATTTCTCTTTGTTCGTTAAGCAATTATACGTTGTTGGCGTGCAATCTATGGTGCTGATATTTGTCTCAGGACTTTTTATCGGCATGGTTCTGGCATTACAAGGGTATAATATTCTTGTTGGCTTCGGTACTGAAGAGAGCTTAGGACCTATGGTTGCGCTCAGTTTGCTTCGCGAACTAGGACCGGTGGTGACGGCACTTTTATTTGCGGGACGTGCGGGCTCTGCACTCACCGCCGAAATTGGTTTGATGAAAAGTACTGAGCAGCTGTCTAGTTTAGAGATGATGGCCATTGATCCGCTAAGACAGATCATTGCACCGCGTTTTTGGGCTGGTGTGGTGAGTTTACCCTTGCTAGCACTTATCTTCACTGCGGTGGGGATATATGGCGGGCATATTGTCGGGGTTGAATGGAAGGGCATAGATAGTGGCAGTTTCTGGTCTATTTTGCAGGCATCAGTTGAGTGGCGACAAGATATCGCCAACTGTTTAATTAAGAGTATCGTATTTGCTGTCGTAGTCACTTGGATTGCCCTGTATCGTGGCTATCAAGTGATACCAAACCCTGAGGGGATAAGCAAAGCAACGACGCAAACGGTTGTACAGTCTAGTTTGGCTGTGTTGGCGTTGGACTTCTTGCTTACAGCACTGATGTTTGGTCGTTAATGGATGAACATGAGTATCAGCACGATGGTATTCAAACATAGAGTGGAAATAAAAGTATGTTGACGCGTAAAATCGAATTATTGGTGGGCTTGTTTATTTTATCAGGCTTAGCTGCATTTTTAGTCTTGGTGTTTAATGTTGCGAATGTCGAAGTTAAATCGAATAGCAGTAATTACACTCTATACGCAAAATTCAGTAATATTGGCGGGCTGAAGGTGCGTTCACCGGTAAAAGTGGGTGGCGTCGTTGTGGGGCGAGTGAGTGAGATAACCCTTGATCCTGCTGAGCTAGTCCCTGTGGTTAAACTTGCTATGGATAAGAAGTTTAATCAGTTTCCTGAAACCAGTAGTCTTTCAATTTTGACATCAGGTTTATTAGGAGAACAGTTTTTAGGCCTTACTCCTGGCTTTATCGACGACGATATCGCCATGCTAGTCGATGGTGACCGCATCGATGATACTCACTCTGCACTTGTGTTAGAGGAGTTGATTGGCCAATTTTTATATAGTGCATCATCAAAGGATTAATGAATGAGAATGTTTAATTGTATATACAAGCTCGCCGTTTCACTCGCATTCGTGGCTGTCAGTGTGTCAGCACATAGCGAAGAGTCTGAAGTGAACAGCATGGATCCCTATGCTATGGTGGAAACCGTTGCCAATAATACCTTTGACAGATTTCATCATGATATTGCCATTATTGAGACCAATCCTGACCACCTTAAGGTGATAGTATCGGATGAGTTGATGCCTTATATCGATACGAAATATGCCTCTTACAAGGTGATGGGAACGTATTTAAAGCAGACAAGTAAAGATCAACGTAAACGGTTTGTTGAAGCGTTTAAAGGTTACCTAATCTCGACTTATGCGCAGGCATTTACTGAGTACACTGATCAAAAGGTGAGTTTTGCTCGAGCAGCGGATTTCAGTAAAGAGAAAATGGTTAATGTGGACGTACAGATTGTCGATGTGGGTCGACCACCGATTAAACTTCAATTCAGAGTTCGTCGTCTTAAAGACGGTAGCTGGAAGGCGTTTGATCTTGTGGCAGAGGGCGTAAGCTTACTGGCATCGAAAAGTGCAGAGATTTCGAACTTGATCCGTCAAAAAGGAATTGAAACGGTGATCACTGAACTTGAGGAACGCACTAAAACGTCAATCCAGCGTGCGTCGGATAAGCAGGCTTAAATGGTCGATTTTATTCAGCAAGGCGCAGTGTGTCAGATTAGCGGACGCTTGTCCCAAGCAGAAGTGCCAGCACTGTGGCAACAGAGACACTCACTATTAAATAAAGGCGTAGAGACCATCGATCTCTCCACACTCTCATACAGTGACAGTGCCGGGATCGCCTTTATTTTGGAGTTGATGAGTTTAGCAAGAGCCGAGAAGCGCAGCTTAAGCTTCGTTTCTCCTTCAAAGCAACTCTCAAAACTAATTGATTTATATGATTTAGAACTCTTCTTCAGCGAAGAAGCCAAACAAGGTAGATAGATACATGAATTCTAACGAAACAGAACAAGTTAACGACGAAGCTGCAAAACTTAAAGAGATCGAGCAGTTGTTATTGAATGCACTTTCATTAGATGAAGTTCATGTGACTCAAGCCGGTACCCATTATAAAATCGTCGCCGTCGGTGAATGTTTTGACGGCATGGGACGAGTAAAGCAGCAGCAGAGCATTTACGGACCATTAATGGATCGTATCACTAGCGGTGAACTGCATGCGCTAACGATCAATGCTTTCACGCCGACACAATGGAAGCGTGAAAAAGTATTTAACATGTAATCTGAGAGTTAAAGTGGATAAATTAAAAATTGAGGCAAGCAAAGCGCTTGCCGGTAATGTTGTAATATCGGGCGCTAAGAATGCCGCACTGCCTATTTTAATGGCGGGTGTTTTAGCTGAAACCGATTTTATTGTAAGCAATGTACCCAATCTTAGAGATGTGAATACCAGTTGCGAATTATTGCGTTGTCTTGGTGCAGAAGTGACCCGCACTGATAACAGTGAAGTGCGTATTTCAACGGCCTCGCTAAATAACTTTTGCGCGCCTTATGACTTAGTTAAAACCATGCGTGCATCGATCCTAATTTTGGGTCCTTTGCTAGCTCGCTTTGGTACCGCTGATGTGTCGCTGCCTGGTGGTTGTGCCATCGGTGCGCGTCCTGTGAATCTTCACCTTCAAGGTTTAGAGCAGATGGGCGCAAAGATTGAAGTCGAAGAGGGCTACATCAAGGCTCGCGTTGATGGTCGTCTTAAAGGTGCACATATCTTTATGGATATGATTAGCGTTGGCGCGACTGAAAACTTACTGATGGCTGCCACACTTGCCGAAGGTGAGACGGTCATTGAAAATGCCGCTCGTGAGCCTGAAGTGGTCGATTTAGCAAATTGCTTGATTGCCATGGGCGCTAAAATTGAAGGTGCTGGCACTGACTCAATTCGTATTCAGGGTGTGGAATCTTTGCAAGGTTGTCATTACCGTGTGATGCCAGACAGAATCGAGACTGGCAGCTTCTTAATTGCAGCAGCAGTAACGCGGGGCAAGATACGTTGTGTTGATGCTGATCCTTCGACCCTTGAAGCGGTACTGGCTAAGCTTGAAGATGCTGGCGCAACGATCACCACGGGCAGCGATTGGATTGAGCTGGATATGCAAGGTAAGCGTCCTCAGGCTGTCAATATAAAGACAGTACCTTATCCAGGTTTTCCGACTGATATGCAGGCACAGTTCTGTTTGTTGAATGTGTTAGCTGAGGGAACCTCAACGATCACTGAAACCATATTCGAAAACCGCTTTATGCATGTGCCTGAGCTTATCCGTATGGGCGCAAATATGGAGCTGGAAGGGAATACTTGTATCATCCAAGGCATAGAGAGACTTAACGGTGCTCAAGTGATGGCAACGGATCTGAGAGCTTCTGCGAGTTTGGTTATTGCAGGCTTAGTGGCCGATGGCACAACCATTGTTGATCGTATTTATCATCTTGATCGTGGCTATGAACATATCGAAGATAAGTTCAAAGGCTTAGGTGGACAAGTTGTTCGGGTAAGCTAACAACTATTTATTTAAGATTTAACGTGAAAGCCACTAGTTGACCTAGTGGCTTTTTGTTTTAGCGGTAAACACTATTCGGCATCTTCAGCCACATTTTCACCTATCGTCACTGGCACATCATAGACCTTACCTTTACGGATAATGGTCATTGTGACTTGTTGATTTGGCGTTGATTCGGCAATTCTGTCCATCAGCATCTCAACACCAGGTACAAGTTCACCTTCAAATTTGGTGATGACATCTCGGGGTTGTAATTGAGCTTTTGCGGCTGGGCCGTTAGGGTCAACTGCCGTGATAACCACACCAGCCAGATCCGGCAGGTTGAGAATTTGCGCTATCACAGGTCCAACAGGTTCCCCTGTTATACCCAGCGCACCACGTATGACGCGTCCATCTTTAATCAGTTTACCCATAATGCTATGGGCTAGTTTGATTGGAATAGCGAAGTTAATGCCATGACCGCCACCTTCACCACCGACCTGAAAAGCGGCGGTATTGATCCCGATAAGTTGACCGCTGGTGTCAATAAGCGCCCCACCTGAATTGCCGGCATTAATGGCAGCATCAGTTTGTAGAAAATCTAAGTAACCAGAACTTAAGCCATTACGCCCCGTTGCGCTGATAATGCCTTGAGTAATGGTTTGCCCTAAGTTGTAGGGATTACCAATGGCTAAGACGACATCGCCGACCTGGGCTGGTGCACCTAAGTTTACCGGTACGATAGGGAGTGTATTCCCCTCAACCTTCACTTCCACTTTCAGTACAGCAAGATCGGTAACCGGATCGGAACCTACCACTTCTGAGGTGAATTTGCGGCCATCCTGCAACGCGACAACAATCTCATCGGCTTGCTTGATAACATGATAATTGGTGAGGATGTAACCCTCTTTGCTCATGATGACGCCAGAGCCCAGACCTTGAAGCGATCCAGAATTTAGCGGTTGATTGCGATTAACACTCAGGCTGTAGATGTTTACAACCGCTGGGGCTGCTCGTCTGACGGCTTTAGAAAAAGAGAGTTCAAAACCGTTATCACCACGTTTTTGGAAAAAGAGGTCTGAAGAGTTATTGGTGAGCAGTGGAGTGACGAAAAGAAAAACTGCAGCCATGATAAGGCCAAAAGTGACTGCCTTAGCGACGTATAATAATGTGTCTTTTATAGCCATATTTGAGAGAGTTAAGCAAAATTTGCATTAGATTAACACGATTGTACTTAATAAGCATGAGAGGATTGACGGCTAACATCGAGTGCTAACCGTCAATCTTTAGTTTTATCTTAGGACTAAGAAAAGACTGCTGTTACCGCGTTGTACTTTCAGTGCCACCGTACCTTGCTGCTCTTTAAGCTTAGCTTTAAGCGCGCTGAGATCATCGATAGAATTGCGGTTTACGCCGACAATGATGTCGCCTTTTTGTAATCCACTCGCCGCCGCAGGTGAGTTTTGTGCAAGATCAGTGATTTCGACACCATCATCGCCATTTTCAAGTGTCGCCCCTGCAAGCATTGGGTGTACAGCTCCGGCTGAGGTTTCAGTGGTTTGGCTAGCTTCGCCAAGTGTTGCAGATACTGTTTTTGAATCACCATCGCGGATCAAGCCAAATTTAACTTTAGCGCCCGCGCCCATTGTGGCTACTTTTGCACGCAACTCTTGGAAGCTCTTAATTTTACGATCATTGACACTGACGATGATATCACCAGCCTTGATGCCAGCTTTATCGGCTGCACTATCTTCCATGACCTGATCGACAAAACCACCATGTTGCGTATCGAGTCCAAACGCCTGTGCAAGCTCGTTAGTTAAATCTCTACCAGACACGCCGAGTACGCCGCGGCGCACTTCACCATGCTCAATAATTTGGTCGACTAAGTTATTGACCATATTAGCGGGGATCGCAAAACCAATCCCCACGTTACCGCCACCAGGGGCGACAATCGCAGTGTTGATACCGATAAGGTCGCCATTAAGATTAACTAAGGCGCCGCCAGAGTTACCGCTGTTAATCGCTGCATCGGTTTGAATAAAGTTCTCAAGCATCTCGATACCTAAGCCGCTACGGCCCATGGCACTGACAATACCTGATGTAACGGTTTGTCCAAGACCAAAGGGGTTACCGATAGCAACAGCAAAATCACCGACTCTAAGCTCGTCTGAATCAGCACGTTTTACCGCAACTAAGTTTTTGGCCTTAATCTGTAGCAGTGCAATGTCAGATTCAGCGTCGGCACCAATCAGGGTTGCTTCAACTTCTCGACCGTCATGAAGACCAATCAAGATCTCATCAGCACCTTCAATCACATGGTTGTTGGTGACGATATAGCCTTTTTTAGCATCGATGATCACACCTGAGCCAAGTCCACGAAAAGGACGCTCCTGAACTTGTTCTTGTGGCGCATTAGGGCCAAAGAAATAACGAAAGGCATCAGGGATTTTCTGTTTAGATACGTGGGTGCCTTCAACTGCAACAGCAACAACCGCTGGAGTTGTTCGCTCTAGCATAGGGGCGAGGCTTGGAATGGCATCGCCATTAACAGAAATAGGGATCGCTGCTTGAGAGATGGCTGGAGTCAAAGTAAGAGAGGCCGTTAACAGGGCGGCTGAGAGTAAGCTTAATTTCGTTTTCATCAATTCATGGCTCCAATGTCAGATATGGATATGTGATCACCTAGGAATATTAAAGAATATTAATGCTTTTTCAAGCAGTGATCACAGATCAATTATTACAAAGTCCGACCTAATCAATGTAATGAAAGTTCACCTTTATTAACAAAGATTAATGATTTTGATTCACTATAATGATGCTGTCAGTCTCTTGTTCGTCTAGCAGGTGCTCTTTATCGTCTCGTGCGTTGGCGTCTTGCTTTGTCTCTTCGGCCTTATTGGCACCAAAAGTGGCCAAAGGTTTAAGACTGTTTTTGGGTGCTAATGTGTTAGCGGCTTCATTCCACTGCTTGTTGACCTTATTGAGCTGCTCAGTAAGCTCAGCAAGTTGCTGATAATGATCTTCAAAATGGTCGGTGACTTCTTGTTTATGCTGACTCAGCTCTAAACGCGTTTGTTCCAGTACTTCATCTTTGCCATTTGACTCAGTATTCTTGGCAAAAATAGATCTGATCACATAACCTAAAACGATACCTAATATAAAAGTGGCAACAACTAACGGCCATTCCATAGATGAATCCTCTGTATTTTTCATCGAAACTGATGATTGAAACAATATTAACATTGGTGATTCTTGGCATGATACCATTTAGACGAATTTTTAAGATAGAAGAGATCATTAGACGTGCCCCATCTAACGCCTTGGCAACATTACCAGCAAGACCTCACCCGTGATGATTTTTCCCCTGATCCGGCGCAAGAGCAAGCAGTAAAAAGTCTGCAACGGGTTTTTGATGAGATCCAGCATCTAAATAGTAAACCTGCAGGTCTGAGTAAGTTTTTCTCTTTTCTCGGTGCCAAGGCGCAAACCGTTCAAGGCTTGTATCTCTGGGGAGGGGTTGGACGCGGTAAAACCTATCTGATGGATACCTTCTATGATTCACTCCCTGGAGATAAAAAACTCAGGGCTCACTTTCATCGTTTTATGCATCAAGTGCATCTCGACCTCGATAATTTAAAGGGGCAAAGAGACCCGCTGCTTGTTATTGCTAAACAGATGTCAGAAAAATATCAGGTCATCTGCTTTGATGAATTTTTTGTGTCAGACATTACCGATGCCATGTTACTGGGCACCTTATTTCAAGCATTATTTAAAGAGGGAGTCGCGTTAGTCGCGACCTCTAATATCATTCCGAATGAGTTATATCGCAATGGTTTGCAGCGCGCTCGATTTTTGCCAGCGATTGAATTAATTAATAAAAACTGCCAAGTGTTAAATGTTGATTCAGGTATCGATTACCGATTACGTACCTTAGAACAAGCGGAGATTTATCATTTCCCCCTCGATGCTCAGGCTGATAAAAACTTGCTTAGCTATTTTGAAAAATTAGCACCAGAGTCAGAAGTTTCAACGGCCGATATCGATATTGATGGACGTAATATTGCCATTAGACAACAAGCTCAGGGCGTGTTGCTGATTAATTTTAGAGATTTGTGTGATGGCCCCAGAAGTCAGCGCGATTATATGGAACTGGCGTGTCTCTACCATACGGTGTTACTCAGCGGTGTAGAGCAGATGGGAGATAAGCTGACTGGGGATGATATTTCACGCCGGTTTTTGGCGATGGTGGATGAGTTTTATGAACGTAATGTTAAGCTGATCCTCTCTGCTGAAGTCTCCCTTGAAGATATCTATATCCAAGGTTTATTGACCTTTGAGTTCAGACGCTGCCGTTCACGGTTAACGGAGATGCAGTCCCATGATTACCTCGCTTTGGAGCACCTTCCGTAACATTAAAAACGGGGCTGTTGACCACTGTTATGAATGAGATAGCTGTAAAGATCGATTTAAATTACCTACATTGTAAAAATTAGGTGATTTTTAGCTCAGCTTTGTCTATAATCCGCCACCTGCCCTCGTTACTCCGTCTATATGATGGAAGTTGTAAAGCCTAATTCTTTGCTCGAAGGGGCGGGGAATGGCACTATTTGTGTTTTATCAAATAATTGATAGAGCATTTGAGACAGAATTTTAACATTGGGTTTTTGTAAAATGAAGACTACTTTTACTGCTACACCAGAGACAGTCACTCGCGAGTGGTTCGTCGTCGACGCTGAAGGTAAAACTTTGGGTCGTATCGCTACTGAAATTGCATCACGTCTACGTGGTAAGCACAAGCCAGAGTATACGCCTCATGTTGACACCGGTGACTACATCATCGTTATTAACGCTGAGAAAGTTACTGTTACTGGTAATAAAGCGAAAGGCAAAGTGTACTACTCGCATTCGGGTTTCATTGGTGGTATTAAGCAAATCACTTTTGAAAAGTTGCAAGCTCATAAGCCTGAAATGATCATCGAGAAAGCGGTTAAGGGTATGTTACCTAAAGGTCCTTTAGGACGTGCCATGTTCCGTAAACTTAAAGTTTACGCTGGTACAGAACATAACCACGCTGCACAACAACCTCAAGTTCTTGATATCTAAACGGGATTAAGCTAATGGCTGCAACTCAGTACTACGGCACAGGCCGTCGCAAAACATCTACAGCTCGCGTATTTGCGAAAGTAGGAACTGGTAACATTATTGTTAACAAGCTTCCTCTTGATCAATATTTCGGTCGTGAAACTTCTCGTATGGTTGTTCGTCAGCCACTTGAGCTAGTTGAAATGACTGACAAGTTAGACATCGTTGTTACTGTAAAGGGCGGTGGTAACACTGGCCAAGCAGGCGCAATACGTCACGGTATTACCCGTGCGTTGATGGAACTTGATGAGTCACTACGTCCATCTCTACGTGCTGCTGGTTTCGTTACCCGTGATGCTCGTAAAGTTGAGCGTAAGAAAGTTGGTCTACGTAAAGCACGTCGTAAGCCACAGTTCTCTAAGCGTTAATTTTCGCTTTCAGAATACAAAAAACCCAGCTTATGCTGGGTTTTTTATTGCCTGAAATTTATATCATTCTGAATGGTTTTGGCTAAAATATGCAAAAGCCGATACAGATTGTTTACTATTAGGAACTCACTATTATGTCTTTCCAGTTAATCATGCTTGCACTAGGGATCGTGCTTATTATTGAAGGGATTGGGCCGCTTTTGTTTCCTAATCGTTGGAGAGCATATTTGAAAGATATTTCGAATCAAAATCAGCAGCTTCTGCAACGTTTAGGTGGTGGTTTAGTAACCGCTGGTGTGGTTTTGTTGATTATTTTTTCATAAATGACTTGCCTACCGCCCCTATAGATCTGCTAAAATCCCGTTTTAACCACTACCGTGCAGCAAATAATGGGCAAAAACGTCGTAGTTCTCGGCACCCAATGGGGTGACGAAGGAAAGGGTAAGATAGTCGATCTACTTACCGAACAGGCAAAATATGTTGTTCGATACCAAGGTGGCCACAATGCGGGTCACACTCTTGTCATCGACGGCGAAAAAACCGTTCTCCATCTTATTCCATCAGGGATCTTACGCGATAATGTAAAATGCATTATTGGTAACGGTGTGGTGCTTGCACCAGACGCGCTGATGACAGAGATCAATATGCTTAAAGAGCGTGGAGTTCCTGTTGAGGAACGTCTACTTATCTCTGAAGCATGTCCACTCATCCTTCCATTCCATTGTGCTCTAGATGTTGCCCGTGAAAAAGCTCGCGGTAACAAAGCTATTGGTACAACGGGTCGTGGTATCGGTCCTGCTTATGAAGATAAGGTTTCACGCCGCGGTCTTCGTGTTGGCGATCTGTTTAACGCAGAGCTATTTGCAGAGAAGCTAAAAGAGGTGATGTCTTATCACAACTTTATGCTAACCGAATACTACAAGTGTGATGCAGTCGATTACGAAGAGACATTGAAAGATGCGCTCGCTATCGCTGATTACCTGAAGAGCATGTGTGTTGACGTTACTGAACTTCTTGATCAGGCACGTAAAGCTGGTGAGCCAATTCTATTTGAAGGCGCACAAGGCACATTGCTTGATATCGACCACGGTACTTATCCGTTTGTAACGTCTTCAAATACTACTGCAGGTGGTGTTGCGACAGGTTCTGGATTTGGCCCACGTCACCTAGACTACGTCTTAGGCATCATGAAGGCTTACACCACACGTGTTGGTGCAGGTCCTTTCCCAACAGAGTTGAAAGACGAAATTGGTGATTACCTTGGTGTTAAAGGTCACGAGTTCGGTGCGACTACTGGTCGTAAACGTCGTCCTGGTTGGTTAGACGCTGTAGCAATGAAGCGTGCGGTACAGATTAACAGTATCAGTGGTTTCTGCCTGACTAAGCTAGATGTTCTAGACGGTCTTGAAGAAGTTAAGATCTGTGTCGGTTACCAATATCCAGATGGCACTGTCGCTACTGTGACTCCACTTGCAGCCGAAGGCTACGAGATGGTGACACCTGTACTTGAAACAATGCCAGGCTGGAGTGAAGTGACTGTCGGTGCGACGTCTTTAGAGCAACTGCCACAAGCAGCTTTGAACTATATCAAGCGTCTTGAAGAGTTACTCGATACGCCAATTGATATTATCTCAACGGGTCCCGATAGAAACGAGACCATGATTCTGGTGAATCCGTTTAGTTAATTGTTTAGAGGCCGCGCAAGCGGTCTTTTTATGTCAGGAACATTTATGAAGATTTACCAGGGATGGATATAAATCTTCTTTATGTCAGGAACATTTATGAAGATTTACCAGGGATGGATATAAATCTTCGTTATTGCTTTGTTTACGTGTTAATAGAGAGAAATTTAGTTGCCCTTAAGAAATGGGCTATACTGCCGATGACCTATTAAGGATAGGGAATGGTAAGTATGGATGATATAAAGTACTTAATATTTTAGAGTGTTTTATCTCATCGCTACTTACACAGATAATATTTTGTGGGGAAGCCATGTTAAGAAAAGAGTTAATAGGTTTTATAGCAAATTTGCCACGGTCTGCATTTATTATGCTGCTGATACTCGTGACTCCTTTGCCAAGCCATGCTGAAACTGAGGCTGTAGATATCTATAGCCAAGAGCAGTTAATTGAGCTTATTCGCAGTAAACAGTATCTTGCCCGTGTAGAAAGCGATGACTGCCAGTTAGTTCAGGATATTGAAGCCAGAGCCGAAGTGTTGAAACAGCCACTTTATCAATATCTCTGGGGCGAAATGTTGAACTATGGCACATGCGTGAAAGCCAATCCTCAGAGGGGAATGGCCTTAATGAGAGACGCTGTGGCTCAAGGCAGTGCCGAAGCCATGGTGAGAATTGCCGAATACTATTACCATGGTACGTTTGTATTCCAAGATAAAAATCGCGCCGTCCAGTATGTGTTACCTGCTGCGGCCAGTGGTGATCTACCCGCTCGCGTGTTATTAGTGAGACTGTTTGGTGAAGGGTATGGTAGCTACAGAGATTTTGAAACGGGATACCACTGGCTATATAACGGCATATTTAGCGATGAGGCTACCAAGAAAGAAGCCTACGAATTATTGAAGGTGCTTGAACAGAAAATACCGCCTAGCATCGTTGCCAGGATCAAGCTGGAGCACCTGAAATCCCGATAATTAATACAATTTTATTTGTATGACCTAGATAGAGTTCTAGGTATGAATTTGAGATATTGAATGATCAAAGATCCGCATTTAAAGCGTGAACAACAAAATTATGAAAACCCTATTCCTAGCCGCGAGTATATTTTAGATTACTTGCGCTCTGAAACATCACCCCTTAACCGTGAACGAATAGCCGCAGCACTCAAGCTTGAAGGTGAAGAACAGCTTGAAGCATTAAGACGTCGACTTCGCGCTATGGAGCGTGACGGTGAGCTAGTGTTTACCCGTGGTCAATCTTATGGATTGCCAGAGAGAATGGACCTGCTAACCGGCACCATCATAGGGCATAAGGATGGCTTCGGCTTCCTGAAGCTTGAAGAGGGCGGTGATGACCTCTTTATTAATAACCGTGACATGTTGATGTACTTCCATGGCGATAAAGTGCTGGCGCAAAAAGCTGGTGTTGATCGCAAAGGGCGTCGCGAAGCCAGAATAGTACGTTTAGTTGAGCAAAGAGCTGCGGCGCTTGTAGGGCGCTTCCATCTTGATTCTGGTATGGCATTTGTTATTGCCGACGACAGACGTATTACTCAAGAAATTTTGATCCCAGATGAAGACCGAAATGGTGCTCGTCAGGGAGATATTGTTGTGCTTGAACTGACTCGCCGCCCAGGCCGTTATGTCAAAGCCGCAGGTAAAGTGACTGAAGTACTCGGTCAGCAGATGGCGCCAGGCATGGAAATTGAAATTGCACTGCGCAATTACGATCTGCCTCATACCTGGTCTAGCCTTATTGAGAAAAAGCTACGTGCTATTCCCGATGAAGTGACCGAAGAGGATAAAAAAGGTCGTGTCGATCTGCGTGATCTGCCTTTAGTGACCATTGACGGTGAAGATGCTCGCGATTTCGATGATGCGGTTTATGCTGAAAAGAAAAAAAGTGGCGGCTGGCGCTTATGGGTTGCTATCGCTGATGTGAGCCATTACGTGCGCACAGAGTCTGCACTCGATAAAGAAGCTCGTGCTCGTGGTAACTCAGTATATTTCCCATCGCAAGTGATCCCAATGCTTCCCGAGAAAATTTCTAACGGATTATGCTCATTGATGCCAGAGGTTGATCGCCTATGTATGGTGGCTGAGATGACCATCTCTGCTGCGGGTAAACTGTCGGGTTATAAGTTTTATCCTGCTGTGATGCACTCTCATGCTCGTCTAACTTACACTCAAGTTGCTGATATGCTTGAAGGTGGAGAGGTGAGTGATAAGCTTAAGCCGATATTGCCACATCTTCAGGCTCTGCAATCTTTATATCTGACCCTTGATGAAACTCGAGCTGAACGTGGTGCGATTGCATTTGAAACCACCGAAACTAAATTTGTGTTTAATGCGGATCGTAAGATCGACAGCATTGTGCCGAGCACTCGTAATCAAGCCCATAAGATCATTGAAGAATGCATGATCTTAGCGAACGTTGCCTCGGCAAAGTTCGTTAAAAAGCATAAGGGCGAAGTCCTTTATCGAGTGCATGAGTCACCATCAGAGCAGAAACTCACGAACTTCAAAGATTTCCTTAAAGAGCGTGGTTTGACGATGGATGGCGGCCTTGATCCAACGCCTAAAGATTATCAGGCTATAATGGAGAAGATTGCTGACAGACCGGATGCTGAACTGATCCAGATTATGCTGCTCAGATCCATGAAGCAGGCAACATATACGCCAGATAATGAAGGTCATTTTGGTTTAGCGCTAGAGGCATACTCTCATTTTACTTCGCCAATTCGTCGTTACCCTGATCTTATTTTGCACCGTGTCATCCGCTATCTATTAGCGAAAGAAGCCGGTGAAGGAAAAGAGAAGTGGACACCGGATGGCGGCTATAACTATCAACTCGAAGAGTTAGATTTGTTAGGTGTTGAGTGTTCAACCACTGAACGTCGTGCAGACGAAGCAACCCGTGATGTGAGTGATTGGCTGAAATGCGAATTTATGCAAGATCACGTCGGTGACACGTTTGAAGCTGTCATCGCTTCAGTGACTCACTTCGGTATGTTTGTTCGTTTAGATAAGCTATTTATCGACGGCTTAGTGCATATCTCAAGTCTAGGCAGTGACTACTTCCAGTATGACAATATGCGTCAGCGTCTTGTGGGTGAAGCCTCAGGTCAAATCTATCAGCTTGGTGATGCGGTTACCGTTAAGGTCGCAGGTGTTAACTTAGATGATCGTCAGATAGAGCTGATGATGGCGGGTGAAGAGGGTAAATCCAAACGTCCAAGCCGTGGCAAGAAGCCAATGACTGCTAGAGAGCGTGTGAATGCCGAAGGCGCCAAGTTAGGCAAAGCGGAAAAAGGTGATAAGCCTAAACGACGCGGTTCTCGCTCAAAAGCGGGAGCAGGTAAAGCCTCTGGTGAAAAGAGCAAAGATTCAGGCAAAGCGAGCCCAAGTGGTGGAGCAAAGAAGTCTGGCACGAAAACAAAATCGGCAGCTAAGAAGTCGAAGGCTAAAAAGCCTTCAGCAAAAAAGAGCACGGCCAAAAGCAAAGCTAAGTAATAGAGATAGTCATTAATGAAAAAACAAGATATCACCTTTGGAATACACGCTGTTGAAGCTGTATTAAAGCACAGTCCAGAGCGCGTGATCGAAATGTGGGTACAAGCTGGTCGTGATGATCAAAGATTAACTGCGTTGGTTCAGACCGCTGCAGAGTTTGGTGTTGCAGTGCAAACATCAGCACGTAAAGTACTTGATGAAAAATCAGATAACGGACAACACCAAGGTGTGCTCGCAAGAGTAAAGCCCGTTAAACAACTCAACGAGAAAGATCTTCTTACTTTGGTTGAGAAAACAGACATGCCTTTCTTCCTGATTTTGGATGGCGTGACAGACCCTCACAACCTAGGTGCGTGTCTACGAAATGCGGATGCTGCAGGTGCACATGGTGTGATAGTTCCAAGAGATAACTCTGTAGGCTTAACGCCAACAGTGAGCAAAGTGGCGTGTGGTGCAGCTGAAGTTGTGCCTTTATTCCAAGTGACTAACTTAGCGCGCACCATGAAGAGCCTGCAAGATAAAGGGATCTGGATTGTGGGCGCGGCTGGTGAAGCTGATAGCGACTTGTACAAGACTGATCTTAAAGGGCCGCTAGCGATAGCTATGGGCGCTGAAGATAAAGGCTTACGCCGTTTAACTCGTGAAGGTTGCGATTCAATTGCATCGATCCCAATGTCAGGGTCGGTGTCTAGCTTGAACGTCTCTGTTGCGAGTGGAATTTGCTTGTTTGAGGCTGTACGCCAGCGATTAAGTTAAGTTTCTGAAAACTTAATTATCGTCATTTTGGGAGTCTGTATCCCACAGTGATATTGAATGCCGATGCGGATTACTCCTCATCGGCATTTTTGTGTCTGGTACATTAATGTCAGTGCCCCATGCAAGGAAATCCATTGGCTCTGTTTTTTGGTATTTGATGACGGATTATCTGCCTGTGATGATATTTGTACTAATCGCTTGCAGCGTGCTTATGTGCAGTTACTTCTGCGAGACGCCCCAAGCACATCCATGTGGGCTTTGCGGCGGCATCCATGCTGCCGAAACTCGCAGGCGCATCTGCACTAGCTTATTTATCTCTTCGATTGAGTTTTATTCGTCAATTTCTATTCTGGTAATCTGCGTTAGATTTAACTTGTAACGCTGATCTGTCTACCCAAATATGTATGTGACAAAGAGCCTAAGTGAAGGTTACAGTTTGCTGATCATGTTTAACGTGATAGCGACTGAGTTATCGGCGGTGACTTGTTTGGCTTCTTCATACACTAGATGGGCGGAGCCATCAGCTTTGTCGGAGATAGTGCGGATAACTACAAGTGGGATATCAAACATATCGGCTACTTGTGCGACGGCTGCACCTTCCATCTCGACGGCGATAGCATTAAATTCTTCGAGTAGCATGCTCACAACGGCTTTATCAGCAATAAACTGATCACCTGTGGCGATAATACCTGAGTGAATACGATCTTTGCCGACCGCTTTTTTAGCTGCTTCTAAAGCAATATTTTGCAACTTTTTATCGGCATAGAAGTAGCGATCATCATGTCCGTCTAGTTGGCCTTTTGGTGCGCCAAATGCGGTTAAGTCAACATCGTGTTGAACGAGGGCGGTAGAGATAACCACATCAGCGACATTCAATTCTGGCCCTGCAGCGCCAGCGATACCAGTGAAGATAATGCTGCTTGAGTTGAAATGATTGATCAATACATAGGTGGTGATTGCAGCATTAACTTTACCGACACCTGAGCGGGTAACAACAACAGGTTTACCCTGAATTTGACCAGTATAGTATGTGTTTTTAGCAATGGTGTGAGTTTGGCGTTGTTTGATCTCTGGCAGTAGTTTTTCTATTTCAGCATCCATAGCACCCATAATTGCGATGGGCTGCAGTTGATCCTCTGCGTTAACGTTAGGCGAAATAATAGCAAACATAAAAGCGAAAACAGTAATGATGTGACGCATTGTGGCGATCTTCAAATGTGTTAGGGAGGCGCATCATAACGTGTAAAATGAGAAATGAAAGATCAAAGAAAAGGTTTGTGCATTACTAAGCAGAGTTACAAGTAATAGAGACCTATAACCGTAATGGTATTCGGAGTATTTCTAAGCTCCGTATTTAACACGGTGAACCCAATCTAAAAGACAGTTGAAATTTGTTATCTGACAAATGGATTTTTTAGGCTATTTTCATCAGAGATAAATCCGAAAACAATTGAAGCTACCAGCCATAAAATAAACATCCAAAGCTCGGGTTATTGCGAGATTATTCCTGTGTAAAATAGGCCTATATACGGCTAAAGTTATAGCCATGAAAATAACCAAGCTCCGAAGTGCCTGATTCTTGAGTCGCGACATGAAAATAGATTTGAGCTTCCCTTGTCTACTCTAAAGCTTCCTGTTTTGGCTAGAAACTGAATCACACTTTGTTTTAGTTTGCTAATCAGTAGGGTATACCACGTCTACCCTGTTTTTTACATTTTAAATCTGTAAAATGGCGATTGTTGTAACATATGTGTGCAAATGTATGTGTAATTCGACAAAACCAAATATTCAAAACACCATAAGTTGAAATTATGTTTTTTTATATTACAGGGTTAAGTGTACTCATTATTATCTTGTGCGCAGCGCTTTATGTCATCTATCGCAATATGCATAGGGGGCGAGTAAAGAGGGCGCAAGAATATAATGTGTTATTTGATGAAGATACGGTTGTTGATGAGTTAATCACTCAACTTATCGAAAAAAATCAATATCAAGAAAATGAAGATAAAACGGCACAAAGCAAAGAAGACATACTGGCAACCTTTATCGACCTACATAGGTCTGGCAGTTTCTGTGCTCAGTTGAGCGAGAAAGAGATCATCTACTTTGTCAAAAAGAAATTAAATATGGAGAGCAATACACATGGAGAGTCAGGTGCAAGAGACTAAACCAAATCTAGTCCGTCGTATTGGACGTCGCAACATTATTTTAATATCAGCATTTATTACGGTTTTAGTCGTTATTGCTATTTTAGTTTCACAAATGATTGCTTGGAATGAAGCAGATGAGCGATTGGTTCATCAATCTGCTTTTACCGGAAATCTAACCGTAATAAATCAAGCTGGACCTTATTTCAAAGCCTTTGGTACTGTGTCTGCTTATAACAAAGTGATCTCAATTAATTTTACCGGTGATGAGGGCGCAACTGCGAGTGCATTGGTATCGTTAATCCCCATTCGTTTTCTTGATACGACCACTGGTGACGCGAGAGGTGTCGCACGTTTTAGATTACCGGGTAATGTACCTGCTAATGAGTCTGGTCAGTTGAAGGGATTGCTTAAAATTCATGAAGAATTTGGTTCTCAAGACACGTTAATTTCAAATTTATTGCTGCGTGCGACAACTGAAAATGTGAAGGCGTCAGCTAGAATGATGTCAGTTGAGCAACACTATTCAGGTGGCAATGGTCAGTTAAGTCAAGATTTCTCAGATCAACTGGTCAATGGCATTTTTGTCACTGAGCAAACATTTGGTTCGAATCGTAATGAGGGAACTGACGAACTCAATAATTTGAGCAAACAGCAGCGTGTTACGATAAAAATTAAGCAAGACGGCAAAGGGAATAAACTGCGTAATGCTCCTATTTTAGGGTCATACGGGATCACGGTTGTCGATGCCAGTATTATCGACATTGATTATGAAAGTAAAGTGAACTCTAGGCTTGAAGCGCAGAAACAAGCCGCTGCAGATGAAGCGCTAGCACGACAAAACTTGAAAAAAGCGGAGCAACAAGCCCGTACTGAAGTGGCTCTTGGTGAGCAAGCTATTGCCAAGCAAAGGGCTGAATCAGAGAAGTTGAAAATTAAGGAACAAATCGATGCTGAGAGGGTAAAAGCGAATGCGATTATTTCTGCTCAGCAACGTGTAGCCGTTAAAGCTGAATTAGCGTTAGAACAAGCAGAGATATTAAAACAGCAACGTCTAGAAGCTCTTGGTATGGATGTGTTAGCGGAAGCGCGTCAACGCGCTAAGTCTGCTGCGCTTGATCCTAAATATGTCTTTGATCAAACTCTAAAAGCAGAGATTCAAATTCAGACGGCTTTGTTTAACAGTTTAGGTAATAGTCGTTTGGTGCCTGAAATCGTCATCGGAGCTGGAGGTGATGCACAAAGCAATGGTTCTGAGTTTATGCGTTTACTAGCAGCTGACGCTGCATTGAACCTTAAAGAACGCCTAGAAAAGAAATAGAGCTTGGAGTAACAAGTAAATAGAATCTATTTTTGATTCTATTTACTTTGTTGACTCAAGCAGATTAAAAACGGTATCTATATCCAAGTTGATAATCCATTTGGCCGAGTTGTTTCCAGTCTCGATAGGAGATATTCAGTTCAATTGCTGAATGTGCGCCAAGTAAAAATTGATTTTTAAATTGAATTGGTGTTGACCGCCATATTCGAAATCGGCATATAGGTAACTGGGCTGAGTTTTAAACCATCTTGTTTCTGCCGATACCCCATAACCATCATTCTTTCTCTCTCTCCTCTCCTTTAGATATTCTCCTGTCAGCGTCATAACTGGTATCAGAAAGGAGCTTGCTGGCACTCACAACGAACCTGCTATTGGAAGGTATAGAGCAAGTTGAACGTGGTGATAGTATCAGTTTGCTTGGTGCCTTCAGGGACGATGTCAGTGTATTTAACGTTGACGCCAATCTTAAAGGCCCAGTCTTGGAATAGCGTATTTTTGTAGTTCATGTCCAGTGTGAGGGTACTATTGTCTTCGCCAGCTTCAGCGGTGAGATCGGCATTTAAAGTGGTGTATTCTTGCAGTTTCTGCTCAAACTTAATCGCGGTTCGTATGATGATGTCTGCATTGGCTTCAGGATCGGGCTCTGATTCTGTTTCAATCGGCATGTTATATCGGTAACCAGGGCCAACTTCTAAGCTTAGGCTGGTGTTGAGATTTGAAATGGCGTCGAAACCATAACCAGAAGACAAGGTCGATATCTGGGTGTAACTACCAAATCTGTCAGACGTGAAATCGCCACGACCAAATACGTATCCTCCCCAGTCGCTGTTTAGCTTGTAGTTAGACTGAAGTTGAATGTCGTACTTCTCTGAGGTTGTTTTCTCATCATCTGCCGCGAAATAAGCTTTGAATGTTGCTTCTTGTTTGGTTTTGCTTGTGTCGTAAACCAGTTTAGTTCGACCGTTAAAACTACTCGATTCAGTATTACCTGTGTTGAGCTGAAATCCTGCTTCGATCTCGGCAGTAAAGTCGCTTGGCGGCTCTTGATAGTCTGGTGGTACTAAGGCCCAGGTGGTAATAGGGAAGGTCAAAAAAAGTAGTACTGCGATCGCTTTAAACATTCTTATTATTCTTACTATTATTCTTTAATGTGGGAGAGCAATTTTTGGCGTTCCAACATCATACCTATATTGCCTCTTTTCGGCAAAGTGATTATCTAAAGAATTAGCTTGAGTAACGCTGATTTCTTATGTATGATTCCGCGGCTTAAATCAGTCACTTTAATTAGTTCCTTGCCTCAATTTGGTTTGACTGAGCCAATAACGAGGCTAGATAACCGTAAGGAGCAAAAATATGCGTCATTATGAAATCGTATTTTTGGTTCACCCTGATCAGAGTGAACAAGTACCTGGTATGATTGAACGTTACACGGGTGTAATTACCCAAGCTGGCGGTCAAATTCATCGTTTAGAAGATTGGGGCCGTCGTCAACTGGCTTACCCAATAATCGAACTGCATAAAGCTCACTATGTTCTTATGAACGTAGAAGCAACTGCTGAGTCGGTTGAAGAACTTGAGACAGCTTTCCGTTTCAACGACGCTGTACTGCGTAACATGGTTATGCGTACTAAAGCTGCTATCACTGAAGCATCTCCAATGGCTAAAGCTAAAGACGAGCGTGATTCACGTCGTTCAAGCGAAGGTGAGCGTCGTACGCCTGCTGAAGCAACTGAAGAAGTTACTGAAGAAGCTGCTGAAAACACAGCTGAGTAAGTTTTTCTGTGGCCACGAATCATTTGGTGTTATCGGGAACCATTACGCGTTCCAGAAGCTTTCACAGCCCATCAGGTATCGCACATAGTGTGATCATGTTGGAACATAAATCGCAGTGTCTCGAAGCAGAAATGCTAAGAAACGTATACTGTCAGATGCAAGTGATATTTAGTGGCGAACGCTTTGAAAGCGTTGCAGATAAACTGAAGGCCGGTGTGGATATCGAGGTGCAAGGCTTTATCGCTCTTCAACAGAGTCGAAATGGCCAAAATCGTTTGGTATTACACGCTGAAAATGTCGAATTGAAAACTTAGGAGACTGTCACATGGCACGTTATTTCCGTCGTCGCAAGTTCTGCCGTTTTACTGCAGAAGGTGTAACTGAGATCGATTACAAAGATATCGTTACTCTAAAGAATTATGTTACCGAAAGTGGTAAAATTGTTCCAAGTCGTATCACTGGTACGAACGCTAAATATCAACGTCAACTAGCTCGCGCTATTAAGCGTGCTCGTTATCTTTCTCTACTGCCGTACACTGATTTACATCAGTAATACTGCAATAATTTAGAGGAATTAATAATGAACGTTATTTTACTTGATAAAATCGCAAACCTAGGAAACCTAGGTGACCAAGTTGCAGTTAAAGCAGGTTACGCACGTAACTTCCTTCTGCCACAAGGTAAAGCTGTTGTTGCTAATGCTGCTAACACTGAAGTCTTTGAAGCACGTCGTGCTGAATTAGAAGCTAAGTTAGCTGCTGGCCTTACTGCTGCTAACGAGCGCGCTGAGAAACTCAACGCACTTGAAGGTGTTGTTATCGCTTCTAAAGCTGGTGACGAAGGTAAGCTATTCGGTTCAATTGGTAACCGTGATATCGCTGACGCAGTTACAGCTGCTGGTGTTGAACTTGCTAAGAGCGAAGTTCGTCTTCCACTAGGTGCTTTACGCACTACTGGTGAATTCGAAATTGAAGTTCAAGTTCACACTGAAGTTAAAGCTTTTGTTAAGATTTCTGTTGTTGCAGAAGACTAATATTTGCTTAAAGCTAAGCGTTTAATACTTAGGTATTGATGTAAAGCTTTACATAGAGAACACCGCACTAATCTGATTAGGCGGTGTTTTTTTATGTCTGAAATATAGTGAAGAGTTCGATACTCGTTGGCTTTCACTTTGCCTTATCTCACTGTTATTGTGAATAACAAAAAACCACCCGTAGGTGGCTTTATTTATGATTGGTGAACGTGTGCAAATTGATAGTATTAGTTACGCACTAAGTCTAATTCTTCAATCAGGTTATCTGCGTGGTCGACTTCATCCATCATCCAAAGGATGTAACGGATATCCACGTGGACTGCACGGGTGATGGTTGGGTTAAAGAACCAATCCTTGGTGATAGCTTCATAGGTTGAATCGAAGTTAAGGCCGACCAACTCTCCGTTCCCATTGAATACCGGTGAACCTGAGTTACCGCCAGTGGTATCGACACTGGAGAGGAAGTTCACGGGGACAGAGTTGAACTCTTCAGGTTTATCTAAACATGAGAAGAGTTTACAGATCCAACTGCTTGGGTCTTCAATCACCGACGCAACTTTATGACTACCGTAGCGTTGTTCTTTAATGGCATCTAACACCTTTTGAGGTGCATTAAAGGGTTCTGTACCTGTGTGTTTAGCGGTTATGCCTTCTAAGCGAGTGAACGGTTGCTTGTAGAGGGCATCGCGAGATTGATAACCATCGACCATGCCATAAGTGATACGTAAGGTGCCGTTTGCATCAGGGTATACTGGCCAGCCATTGGCTTTGTTATAAGCAATAATGGCTTTCATATAACCTGGTCTGGCTTGAGATAGTTCGCCTAAAAGGGTCTTCTTCTCTTTTTCTTGTGCCATATTGGTATCGTACAGAGCAACAGCGAGTCTGATAAAAGGATCAGAGCTGGTTTCAAATGCGGTGGTGCTCGCATTCATCCATGCAAGACGCTTATCTTGATCGGTTAATGTGGTCAGTGTATAAAGACCGTCGAGTTTATCAGACAAACTGGCTAGATTATCATCGCCACTTAACATAGCATCTAGTGCCGCAACGCGATGCTCTTGCGCCATATAAGCTTGTAAGTCCTGTTGCCAGAGGGTTTTATCAACAGTGATGTCGAAGCTTGAATCAATCCGCTTTAGCCGCGCCTTAAACATTTTGGTATCGCGTTCTTGGTATCCTTCTTCACGCTCACTGTCGGGTTTCGTTTTCTCTTTAGCCAAGCGATAGAGTTTATTGGCTGCACTCAATAAGTCACTCGATTGGGCATTTTCGAAGTAGTGGCGTGTTTGCATATTAATGCGTTTTTTATCTAGCAGGGTTTCAAGCTGATCAAATTGAGTTTGATATGTCTGATAAGTGTTATCAGCGGCAAGCCATGTGAGAAAGTCATCTTCACGGGTTTGTTTAATGCCAGTGATATCAGTGGCTTTAAATCCATCAAGTAGACCATTGTATTTTTTCATACGGTTGGCCATTGAGGCGAGTGTACCCGCATATTTGATCTCGATCTCTCCGTCAGCATCTCCCATGGCTTCTATAGTGTCGATGCGCAGTTGATAGCGGCTTGCTAACGTAGGGTAGATCCAATCGCTCGCAAATTGCAGTTCGCTGGTTAAGCGATAACGACTTGTAGACCCTGGGTAACCAGCAACAAAAACACCATCACCAGCTTTAACACCATCGGCGTTGATCTTGAGGTAGCTTTTAGGCGTAAAAGGCACATTGTCTTTTGAGTAAGCAGCTGGTTGGCCATCCTTGCCTACGTAGGCACGTAGAAAGGTGAAATCTCCTGAGTGACGTGGATATTCATAGTTATCCACATCGCCGCCAAATGCGCCAACATTCATCGGTGGGGCGTACACAAGACGTACATCACGGATGATTAATTGTTTGATGAGGTAATATTCAAGGCCACTGTGGAAACTGCGCACTGAACAGCGATAATTTTCATCGCTTTCGCACTCTTTAATCAAAGATTTACGGTTAGACTGTATCTCTTCGTAGCGAATCAATGGATCTTGGCTGAGGCTTGCAGTGATCGCCTTTGAGACATCTGTGACCGCTTCAGTGATGTAAAGACGCTCGTTAGGCCCTGCACTTGGTTCTTGATTTTTACTGTTAGCTAAAAAGCCATCTGCGATGTAATTATGCTCTTTTTTACTGTTATATTGGATCGCACGATAGGCACAGTGATGGTTTGTGACAACTAAGCCTTGGGGGGATACGAAACTGGCGGTACAATACCCGAGCCCGACAACAGCGTTCATTGGATACTGTGTTAGATCGGCAAGTTGCTTCGCCGGAATTTTTATGCCGCGTTCACTGAGTTTATCTGCAATAGATGGCATCTGATAAGGTTGCCATTGGCCCTCATCGGCAAATGCGGCACTCGATGCCAATACGATACCTGAAGACAGCAAAACTGCTGAGATCAATGCATTACGCATGTTCTTTCCTTATTTTTATTGTTGTTTGGATTGGAACGTAAACGTTCCTTTTGCTTGACCCGGTTTTATACCATATTTTGTTTAACTGTTGGGAATTTGGAGATTAAATGTCACAACAAGGTGCCTTCAAGGCCAAAAAGAAGCCTAGAGATATCCAGATGGATGCACTCAAAATGCCACCGCACTCATTAGAGGCGGAGCAGTCTGTATTGGGCGGCTTGATGCTCGACTCTGACGCGTGGGATAGAGTGAGTGAAGCTGTTGTGGCAGAAGATTTTTACTCTCGTTCACATCGTATGATCTTTACCGCAATGGGGACTTTGACTGGGATAGGTAACCCTATCGATCTGATCACGGTTTCTGAGCAGTTAGAAGTTGAAGATCAATTAGAAGATGCTGGCGGTTTTGCCTACTTAGGCGAGATCGCAAAAAATACACCAAGTGCCGGTAACATACTTTCTTATGCTGGCATTGTTCGTGAGCGTGCGGTTGTACGTGACATGATCAAGGTCGCCAATGAGATTGCCGATGCAGGTTTTAACCCTGAAGGCCGAAACTCCAGTGAGCTGTTAGATCTTGCCGAGACTAAGGTCTTCAAGATTGCTGAATCTCGTGCCAATGCGAATGAAGGTCCTGAAGGGATCAAGACGATTCTCGAAAAGACCGTCGATAAAATTGAGCAGCTTTATAATAACCCAACCAACGGTGTGACTGGGGTATCGAGCGGTTTTAATGACTTAGATAAGATGACAGCGGGTTTCCAATCGGGTGACTTAATTATCGTTGCTGCGCGTCCATCTATGGGTAAGACTACCTTTGCGATGAACTTGTGTGAGCAGGCAGCGCTTAATGAAGATAAACCTGTACTCATCTTCAGTCTCGAGATGCCTTCAGAACAGATCATGATGCGTATGTTGGCATCACTGGGACGTGTCGATCAAACTAAGATCCGTACTGGTCAGCTCGATGATGATGACTGGGCTCGCGTATCCTCAACCATGGGGATCATGCTTGAGCAAGGCAAGATGTACATCGATGATGGTTCAGGTTTGACCCCGACGGATGTTCGAAGTCGAGCACGTCGTATCGCTCGTGAACATGGCGGCTTATCGATGATCATGATCGATTACTTGCAATTAATGCAGGTGCCAGCGCTTAAAGATAACCGTACCTTGGAAATTTCTGAGATATCGCGCTCTTTGAAGGCGCTCGCGAAAGAGTTAGAGATCCCTGTGATCGCTCTTTCACAGCTTAACCGTTCATTGGAGCAACGTGCTGATAAACGTCCGATTAACTCAGATCTTCGTGAATCTGGTGCGATCGAGCAGGATGCCGACCTCATTATGTTTATCTATCGTGATGAAGTTTATAACGATGACTCTGAGCATAAAGGCGTGGCTGAAATCATTATTGGTAAGCAACGTAACGGCCCGATTGGGCGTGTTGCATTAACTTTCCAAGGCCAGTTCTCTCGTTTTGATAACTATGCAGGTCCTCAGTTCGAAGAGGATTAAACATAGATTCATGACATGTTAACAATATTTGCTATCCAATAAATTAAGGTTATGGCTTGAAACCCTTTCCCCGTGCAGAGATCAGTGCTCAAGCGCTCAAAAATAATTTGGCGCGTTTACGCCAAATCGCGCCTAACAGTAGCGTTATGGCTGTCGTAAAAGCGAATGGTTACGGCCATGGTCTAATGAATGTTGCCAACTGCCTTACCGAAGCCGATGGCTTTGGTCTCGCTCGCCTAGAAGAAGCACTCGCACTTAGAGCGGGTGGGGTAAAAGCAAAGCTTGTTTTGCTAGAAGGTTTCTTTAGGCAAGTGGATCTAATGACCTTAGTTGAGCACGATATCGATACAGTTATCCATAATGAAGTACAGCTGGAGATGCTGGAAAATGCCTCTTTGGATAACCCTGTTACAGTATGGCTAAAACTCGACTCTGGTATGCATAGATTGGGCTTTACGCCTGAACAATTTGCTAATGTGTACGCCAGACTCGAGGCTTGCCCTCAAGTCGCCAAACCTATCCATATCATGTCTCACTTTGCCTGTGCTGATGAACCGGATAACCCGATGACCGCTGATCAGTTAGCGGTTTTTGAAGCATTGACAAAAAATTCACCGGGTTACCGTACACTGGCGAACTCGGCAGGTACCTTATATTGGCCTGACAGCCAAGCCGATTGGATCCGTCCTGGAATAGCTCTCTATGGTGTTTCACCCGTTATGGGGGATTTGGGGCTGAATCATGGTCTAGAACCTGCTATGGCGTTGGTTTCTCAACTCATAGCGGTTAGGGATCATAAGGCGGGTGAACCTGTGGGCTATGGTTGTTATTGGCATGCTAAAGAGAACACTCGACTTGGTGTTGTTGCCATTGGTTACGGTGATGGTTATCCCCGTAATGCACCAGAAGGCACACCAGTATGGATTAATGGGCGTCGCGTTCCAGTCGTTGGCCGTGTTTCTATGGATATGTTGACTGTGGATCTGGGTAAAGATGCCAAAGACAGTATCGGTGATGATGCCATTTTATGGGGAAAAGCCTTGCCCGTAGAAGAGGTAGCTGAACAAATAGGTACAATCGCTTATGAATTAGTCACCAAGTTGACCCCTAGAGTGGCAGTTTGCTTGGAATAACGAACTAAATTTATCTTCTTAGTCGTATCAATTTTATGAGCATGAGCTCATTATTGAGTGGAAGTGTTGCTTAAATAAATGACCCATTATCTAATCATATTGGCACTTTGCTGTGCCTCTAGTCTGTCTTACGCCTGCGCGGCGGAATCTAATCCTATTGATGATGAAATACTCGACTCTGGCGTAGCCAAGTCTGAGGATGTGTCTTCAAAAAAAGATCAGGAAAGTGTTTATGAAGCTGATTTTGCAGCTGTTCCTTTCATTTTTTCGACTGAAAACTTAAGTGCAACTTTGGGTGTTGCTGGCGTACTTAAGCATGCAGGTCAAGCCCAAGCTTCGCTATTCGGCATCGGGCTTTATAGTAAGAATGATAGTTGGTTGACTTACCTTGGGATAAACAATTATCAGCTCCCTAAGCTAGATCAATGGCTATTTTCAGGGGAATACTACCGTGCGAATTATAAGCAAGGCGTCTATTTTGTTCCCTCTGGCACTGAAGGGACGCAAGGTGTTAATGGCAAAGTCGGTGTACCGACAGACAGGGTTGTAACCGTTGGCGATGAGACCTACGCGAAACTGCATTTAAAGTATGTTCTACCATGGGGGAGAGGTTCACAAGGCGCGGCCAGAAGTCTCATTCCTGCGAGAAAGAATATTAGTTGGGATCCTAGAGAGTCTGGAGTTTCAAGTATTACGTTAACACCGTTTATTCAGACTCGTGAGCTTGTGGGCTATGATGACTTACCCACTAAAGCCCAAGGGGTAAAGCTAAAGCTGGATTGGGATAACCGCGATAATGGTAAAAATAGCCATACTGGTGGGCGTACTAGTTTAACGTTCAGCCGTGACTTTGGTGCCAATGGTTCAGAGAATGGTAAGAGTGATAGAGAAAGTTGGACAACTTGGGAGTTTGAGCAAAGTGCTTTCTTTTCCCTTGGAGAAAATAGCTGGTTCGATGAGCAGACGTTGGCGCTTAACCTTTATGTGGCCGATACCCCTACTTGGAATGATGGCGATATAGCATCTGGAGATTATCACCGACCTCCTTCTTTTGCTGGGGTCAGTTTAGGTGGCTTTGACAGTTTACGTGGTTATTCAAGCAAGCAATTTGTGGGTCGAAGTGCTGTGCTCTATTCAAGTGAATATAGAATGCAACCTAAGTGGCAACCACTTCAAACTCTGCCAATTTTCAATCTCTACAACGTCCCTTGGTGGCAATGGGTCGTGTTTGCAGAGGCGGGTCAGGTAAGTGATGAGCTTGACTTTAATGAACTGCACCAAGATATGAAGTGGACCTTAGGTGCTGGTATGCGTTTTGAGGTTGAGGGTGTCGTGGTAAGAACAGAGTTTGCTTATAGCGGTGATGAACGCCAGTTTTGGGTCATGGTTAATCAACCATTCTAACTTTGCATTAGCGTGCTCATCGTCCTAGCTTATCAATGTTCTATCCTGAGCAGATTTGAGATTCTGCTTAGGTTTAATTTTGGTACTATGCACTAGGATCTGTACTTTTGTCTGCACCTTTAGTTTCTTCAGTTTTTACAGCAGTCGCTGATTCTTGGCTGACGTCCTCGAAGCATATTTCGATAAATGCACTGCCATGTGGACTAGAAAAAGGCATGATAATTTTTTTGCCATTGGCTTTATGTGAAATTGTGTGGCCTATTCCCGATACGACGACTGGAGTGGCCATGTCAAAATCATAGCCCTTATCACCGAGTTGATTTTTAGCTCCACCAGTGACCATATTGGTAATTTCACCAACAAGATCGGTTATCTCCTCGTTCATCATACCTGGGTTTTCCCCCAACATATTTTGCATAATTTCAAGAATGAGTTTTAACTCGAAAGTGATAGAGAGTGAGCCCTTTGTTTGTGGTCCAACCATGCCAATAAGACCAGACACATCGCCTTTGGCAAGATTGTCTTTCTTTATCCCCGGTTTACCTGGAGTTAGCTGCATATTTGCCATTGTTGAGATGACGTTAATTAACGCCTCAAGAAAAGGGTTAATAAAATTTACGTTCATAACTAATTTCCCCGCACTGAAATGGATATTGGACTCGTTTAGGCCTTTGTAAAAGCTACTCTAATAAAGATTAGGCTATTTTGCCCTAGAGTACAGCTTTATAATTGAATTCTGTCAGTGTAAAATGCGCCGCTAAGCTCGTTTGCCCTGTTTATTTATTGGTTACTCATATGTCGTCGCAAATCATGGAATCAACTATCAAACCTCTCAACCGTACTTTCTCTATCGCTCCTATGCTGGATTGGACCGATAGGCATTATCGTTATCTAGCCCGTTTGATGTCGGCAGAGCTACTTCTTTATACCGAGATGGTCACTACTGGGGCGATTATTCATGGTAAAGGAGATTATCTGGCTTATAACGAAGAGGAGCACCCTTTAGCGCTACAACTCGGCGGCTCAAATGTCCATGATCTTGCCATTTGTGCCAAGCTTGCGGCTGAACGTGGCTATGATGAGATAAATTTGAATGTAGGTTGTCCTTCAGACAGAGTACAAAGTGGGCGTTTTGGTGCCTGTTTAATGGCTGAACCGGCACTTGTGGCTGAATGCGTAAGCGCAATGAGAGCCGTTGCTGATATTCCTGTCACCGTTAAAACGCGTATTGGAATAGATGATCAAGATAGCTATGAGTTTTTAACTGAGTTTGTTGAAACGGTTCGAGATTCGGGCTGTGATGCCTTTATTATCCATGCGAGAAAAGCCTGGCTTCAGGGGTTGAGTCCAAAAGAGAATCGTGAGATTCCACCACTGGATTACGATAGAGTTTATCGCCTTAAGGCGGATTATCCTGAGTTGAATATCTCAATCAATGGTGGCATTAAGTCGTTAGAGGAGTGTAAAACACACCTAACGAAACTGGATGGTGTGATGGTGGGCCGTGAGGCGTATCAGAATCCTTATATGTTGGCAGAAATTGATCAACAGCTTTGTGGTATTGAAAAACCTGTTTTAAGTCGAGATGCTGTTTTAGAGAAGTTTATTCCTTATATAGAGAAACATCTGCAAGCGGGTGGTCGCTTAAATCACATTACTCGTCATATGACGGGATTATTTCAGGGAGAGGTGGGTTCTCGGATCTGGCGACGCTACATTAGCGAAAATGCTCATAAGCCTGGTTCTGGAATAGAAGTCATTGAACAAGCAAGAAAAAATATGACTTCTTGAATTGTATCAATAGGAGAAACCGCCATTTATGGCGGTTTTTTTATGTGCGTTTTTCTATGTTAGTAAAATTAACCAGCCCGTGGTGAAATTTACTAAAAGCTAAACAAGCTTAATTGCATTTTTGTTTTACAAGGTCGAGGTTAAATTATTTTTTAGCTATAAAACAATGGCTTGAATGTGTTCGTAAAAGTTGGCACGCTACTCGCAATACCTTCTATGTGAAAGAGTGAAACACTCTACAAATTACTTAAATCATAGAGAGGAAGGAATCATGTTTAATTCAACTATCGGTAAAATAGCAAAAACATCTCTAGTCGCTGCAGTGCTAATGGGCGCGAGTGCAACAGCCAATGCGGATACACTTATCCCAGCAGATTTAACCAGCAACATTGAGCAAAATATTGCAGCACAGATGCAAGACATGATGCAGTTAGCTCAACGAGAGCTAAGTATGTCACTGCAGACGCAATTATCATCAAGCATGTTTGATAGTAATGAAGCTGATGAAGCGAATCAACTCGCTCAAGAACCGAAAGAAGCAGTGATCACAAGTGCGATGGTTGAAGAGTAATGATGTTATTTACGTCGCAAATCGCGGCCCTGTTATTTATCCCGGTATTGAGTTTTGTACTTTGCTCGTTAATTGTTTGCGGATTTAATTGGCACAAAATATAAACCTGACAATGAAATTTGTTAGGGACGGGTTCTTAAGGTGAGTGGAGATATTTATGAGTAGTTTAGATTCTTTAAGTGGTTATATAGAGCGGATGAAGCGACCTGATAGTTTGGTATGTGGCGTTGCAGCTATGATGGCTGACAAGTTTGATTGGTCTTGTTTGTGGACTCGAGTTATTTGGGCTTTAGCGGTCGTAATGAATCCAGGATTAGGGTTATTGATCTACTTTGTATTGGCTTTAGTGTTACCTAAATGGCAGAAAAGTGGCTACTAGTACTTGTCACCAATTCAATAAATCGGGTGTGGCCTCGGTATGTATACGAGTGTATCGATTGTGAAATTGAAACGTAAATTAACAATGAAAAGAGTTTTGGATCTACTTATTGGATTCAGTATCGTCATTTTGGCTGTAAGTATTTTGATTGCGGCGGTACAAACTTGGGGAACGGCCCAGCTTTTCACAGGAGCTGTTTTAAGCTCTGAACCAGTATTTTGGATGAGTGAGAGAGTGTGGAGTATTGCTTTCACTGGAGTGGTGTTAATGGTGACAGTACTTTGGTTAGTCTTGGCATTCAGCTTTATCGCGTTAATCTCTGCATTATGTATTACCGCTGCATTAATTATGATTTTTGCTGGTTTTTCACTTTTCTGGCCAGTGTTACTGCTTCTGCTTGCTACATGGGGTGTGAGCCAAGCTAGCGAAATAGACTAGCTTAACCATTCATAACTCGGTCACTATTTTTTCAGGAAAGCCTGAAATCGCATCTTAGCTTCATCACTTTTTAATCTTATTTCAAACTCTTTAAGTTCCATCTCCATCTGTGCTCGAACCAATTCTTTATTGGGGCGAAGTAAGGCACGGGTTGCTTGTAATGCTTGAGGAGGCTGACCAGCAAGTTTAATGGCTTTAGATAACGAGTATTCAAATATCATGTCATCGGATATCAGCTCATTGATAATATTGAGTGACTTGGCGGTTTCAGCGTTGAAACTCTCCCCGAGGAGTAAAAGTTCAGATGCTTTTTGTAAGCCAACAAGCTGGGGTAGCAGCAAACTTGCACCAGCTTCAGGCACAAGCGCTAAATTAATAAAAGGTAATTGAAATTTTGCAGATGGTGCAGCATAAACGAGATCGCAATGAAGTAATAAGGTTGTGCCGATACCGACTGCAGCCCCCGTCACTGCGGCTACAATGGGTTTAGTTAGGTCTAAGAGGCTAAATAAAAAACGAAAAGCAGGATGTTCTGCATCCAGGTTACTATTTGTTAAAAAGTCAGTAACATCATTGCCTGAGGTGAAACAATCTGCTTGGCCTTTGATTAAAAAGGCATGAATTGCGTTGTCCGACTCACCTTGGATAAGGTATTCTGTGAGGCTAGTATACATCTCAAGGCTGAGTGCGTTACGCTTTTCAGGGCGGTTAATGGTAATGATTCTAACGCCTTGCTCATCCTGAACCTGAATTGTACTCATGTCGTTGTATCCTCTTAGACGAATGGGGTTAAATGGAGTTTATTACATTGAAACAAATATTCAAACAAGTGTTTAACTTAGTCGCCTTGATGTCAATCTCTTTCTCCTCTTTAGCTAATGTTATGCTAGTGGATGGGCATGTTAGAGCTATGCCCCCTAGCGTTCCCAATAGCGCAGCTTATTTTACCTTGATGAATCATGGGCCTAGTATTAATTTGATTGGTGTTGAAGTGGCCTTTGCTAACGAAGCACAATTGCATACCGTGTTGGAAGAAGATGGCATGGTTAAGATGCGTCAGGTACCAAGCTTTGAGGTTCCTGAGCACGGTACGTTAACTTTGAGTCAGTCAGGTGAGCATGTGATGTTATTAGGGCTAAATCAGCCACTGGTCACAGGTGACAGTGTAGAACTCATTTTACAGTTTGATGATGGCAGCAAGTTACCGATTAGCTTAAAGGTAAGTAAGCAAGGTATGGCTAAAATGGATGGCCATGAGCATCATCATTAATGATATTTGGAATATAAAGGAGCGCAATAGATGCAAATGACATGGAAAAAAGGTGCTGGCATTGCCGTACTGATACTTTTAATCGGTTATTTTGTCAGTGTTTGGGCGAGCATCGAGCCAGATGTCATTGAGCCCCAAGAGTTAATTGTCGCAAACGGCGATGAGGTGGTTGGTTATGCTACTACGACTTCATTAATATTAACCATGGAGACTTTATTAGGTAAGAACGGCGGCTGGTTATCCAATGATATTTTACCTCCTGCCATTTTTATGGACAACATGCCTGCATTTGAGTTCGGGGCGTTGGAGCAAGCGAGAGATCTTGCCTTAATTATGCGTAAAGAGTTTAGTCGCTCTCAATCGCAATCCACCGCAGACAAAGATCTCCTTGCCGCCCATTCTAAACTTAATATTGAGCATACGAGTTGGTTGGTTCCCAGTGCCGAAGGCGAATACAAAGAGGCCATTAAGTTACTGAAAGTTTATCGTGCTAAAATTGGTGACGTAAATAATCGAGACGCGCAATTTTATGCGCGTGCAGATAATTTAAATGAGTGGCTGAAAGAGGTTCAGAAACGTTTAGGCAGCATGTCTCAGCGTTTGTCTGCGAGCGTTGGACAAGAGCGTTTGAATACCGATCTTGCGGGCGATAGTGAAGCGTCACAGTCTACCCCAAACCTTGGTAGTAGACAGATAAAAACAAGTTGGTGGCAGATTGACGATGTCTTCTATGAGACGCGTGGAGCGAGTTGGGCGCTGCTCAACTTTATGAAAGCGATTGAAGTCGATTTTGCCGATGTATTGCAAAAGAAGAATGCAGAAGTCAGTTTACAACAGATTATTCGTGAACTGGAAGAAACACAGCAAGCCGTTTGGAGTCCTATTGTGTTAAATGGTTCTGGTTTTGGGCTTGTAGCAAATCACTCGTTGGTGATGGCTAACTATATTTCCCGCGCTAACGCAGCGGTAATTGATTTAAATAACTTATTGACGAAAGGTTAATTACAAAATGAAAAAGACAATTCTAGCATGTGCGCTATTGGGTTCTGTAGCTGTCACCTCTGCACAGGCTGCAACACTTGTTGGTTTTAAAGTGGGTGGCGATTATTGGCAAGCTGATACTAGCGGTACTTTTGCTGAGAATGGCCAAGCACAGCAAGATTTTAATTACAGCTCTTCATCGCAAGGCAGTTTTTGGGTTGCGATTGAGCATCCAATTCCGTTAATTCCTAACGTTAAGATCCGTGAAAACCGTTTAGATGCCGATGGCAGTGCTACGGTTGATGGTTTTGACTTTGGTGGAACAACCTTTAGTGGTGATGTAAACACCAGCACAAATTTAAGTAATACAGACTTTGTTCTCTATTATGAGCTGTTAGATAATGATTTGGTTGCATTGGATTTAGGTGCTGCCTATAAGAAGATGAGCGGTTCATTGCGTGTTAACCACACCGCAACCCAAGGCCGTGTATCATCTGAGAAAGATCTCGATGGCGGCATTGTGATGGCTTACGCTGATGCACAAGTGGGCATTCCTGGTTTAGGCCTATACGGCTTTGCTGAAGTGATGTTAGGTGTCGATGAGACCAGTGTGTACGATTACTCTGTCGGCCTAGGTTGGGAGTTTGACGGTGTTGCGCTTGATACTAAGCTGCGTGTTGGTTACCGTGACTTTAACTTCGATGTGAATGACTTTGATGGCGTGAGTGTAAACTCTCAATTCAATGGCTATTTTGCAGGTGTAGAATTAGTTTTCTAATCCCTCCTTGCTAAAGATATAAAAAAACCGCCAGCTCTTCGAATGAGTTGGCGGTTTTTTATTGTCTAACGTTTGCTGTAATAGCCAAACTGACATCGGACGGTTATGGCGTTACAGTCGGTGCTATTAGCCCGCTGTTGATGGTGATAACGTCATCTTCGTTTAGAGTACCTGCCGCTTGTTTCAGTGCCAGAATCGACTTGATGTAGCTATAACGTGCATCTGACAACTGACGCTTTGAATCATAAAGGTCTCGGGTACGGTTTAGTACATCAACAATCGTACGTGTACCCACTTCAAAACCTGCTTGAGTTGCATTGAGTGCGCTTTCAGATGAAACCACTGATTGCTCATATGCTTTGATAGAGCTGATTGATGCGCCCACGTTATTAAAGTTGTTACGTATATCTTTAACGACTTTACGATGGCTTTGCTCTAACTTTTCGCTGGCTTCTACGAATTGGTATTGAGCTTGGTTGACTTGAGAGTCAACTTTAAAGCCTTGGAAAATTGGGATGCTGAGTTGTAGTGCAACATTGGCATCATCAAAATCATTCTGACTATTGCTGTTACTTTTTTGCTCTATGTTGGTTTTGTAACCCGCATTTAAGCTTAAAGAAGGCATATGACCCGCTTTATAAAGAGAGATGGTCTCTTTGGCTATGTCTTTTCCAATACGGTTTGTCATTAAATCGACACTATTGGTTTCGGCCATTTTTAACCAATCACTTGGAAGTGCTGGCGATGGCGTTACAGCAGTAAAACGCAGCGTGTCTAAAATATCGATAGATTTATGTTCAACACCGGTGATCTCACGTAGTGCTTCGTAGCTATTGTTTAGCTGGTTTTCAGCTAAAATCTCAGATGCGCGAGACAGATCGTACTGTGCTTGAGCTTCATGTACATCTGTAATAGCCGTTAGACCTACCGCAAATCTTTGTTTGGTTTGCTCTAGCTGACGTTCGATAGCGCGTTTTTCAGACCCTTTAAATTCGTAGTCATCTTTCGCTGAAAGCACGTCAAAATATGCATTGGTGACACGGATAATCAAAGTTTGTAGAGCTGAAGCGTAAACTGAGTCAGCCTGAGAAGCGGCAAGCTCTGCTAAACTTAAACCAACCCAAGCGCTATGGTCATAAATGACTTGATTTAGGGTTACACCGCCATTGAGTCCGCTTGCATCAGTTTGTGCTTGATTCTCTTCATCGTGCCAGCTTTTACCATAACCTATGCTTGCGCTGATAGTTGGCAGTAAAGGTGCGCGATTTTCTTCTATTTTCTCATAGAGTGCATTACGTTGAGCTTGGGCTTGTTGCGCAATAGGATCGCTGGTTAAAGCTTGTTGATATATCTGCAATAAGTCATCGGCCTGAACCGCTGAGGTTGCTGCTGCAAGCGTAAGGGCTGCACATATCGTTCGGATCTTGAATTTCATTAGTTGTCCTTTTTAGACAAAATCCTCCACTGGAGGAGCAAATTAACTGCGTAGAGCTAAATGATACCTCACACATAAATGAGAGGCGGTTTGCGCTTCCCGACGCTTCCCGATACATCTAAACTTAATGGTGATAATCTTTTAAAGATAGATATTAAGAAATTACCTGTTTTTAAGTCAACTTGGAAGTGTAACAGTTTTTGATTTTAATTATGTTTTTTCTCTCTAAATTGGCGCTAGTCTTGTGTTGTAGGTATTTTTTATTATTTTTCATTCAGGTTTGTGTATGACTGGATAAATAGAGGTATGGGAATGAAACAGAGATTTAATCGTCAAGATATCGAGTTGTTGGAAGTTAAGAACGTATTTAATGGTTTCTTTACCATGGATGAATATCGATTTAAGCATAAATTATTCAAAGGTGGTTGGAGCGGGGAAGTTAAACGAGAAGTGTTTGAGCGAGGCAACGCTGTTGTGGTTCTTCCTTATGATCCTAAAACAGACCAAGTGGTGTTGATTGAACAGATACGTATTCCCGTTATTCACTCAGGGCAAACACCTTGGCTGTTCGAATTAGTCGCAGGGATGATTGAGCCCGGAGAAGAGTCAAAGGATGTTGCCCACAGAGAGCTGTTAGAGGAGTCAGGGCTTAAAGCGAAACAGGTGCACTTAGTTTCTAGTTATTTTGCCAGCCCTGGTGGTACAAGTGAAAAGTTTGACTTCTTTTGGGCTGATGTCGATGCGAGCTTGGCTAAAGGTGTTCATGGACTCGATGATGAAAATGAAGATATACAGGTGCATGTCATGAGTCGGGTAGAGGCTTTCACTTTAGTTAAAGATGGTATAATTAATAATGCATCGACAGTAATAGGGCTTCAATGGCTTGAGTTGAACTATCTTTGCCTACAAAATAACCCTGAAACCTCAGTGAGGTGAGGAGATTGTATTGAGTAAGATGGTAAACCCTCAAAAGGGCCAGTTGAACCATAAGAGGTATCAACCCGACATCAATAAGTTTTTAGCTCTTTGTGGGCGAAACTACTTTTATATATTGAAGTGGTTACCAGATCAGGCTAGTCAAGGCGATAACTGGTTGGTTGAAGATAAGATGGGCAGTTTGAGTGTTCGCTTAATTGAGAATACTAATTATACCCAGCTGATTGAGATCTCAAGGAGCGTAGGTAAATCTGACTATATTCATGTACCTTGTGTAACAGTTCGTGTTTATCATGATGCTAAATTAGCAGAAGTGTTAACTAGTCGACAGATTTCTCAGCTAAGTCCAGTATATGATTATCCAAATATACGTATGTACCATCGTGACGAGAAGTATCAAGTGAATGCTTTTCTGGAAGAATTATTAAAGATTGGTGGTCATATGAGTACCAATTGTCTGTCAAAATCTTAGGGTTAGAATGTGTTAGAAGAGGCCATCTCTTATTCCATTGATGTTGAAGCCAGCGTGAAGATCGTACAAGTTACGGATCCCCACCTGTTTGCCGATCATGATGCTCAGCTATTAGGAGTGAATACAGCCCTTAGTTTGCAAGCGGTTCTGGACACCATAGGTGCAGATCATTGCTCTGCTGACTTCATGCTAGCATCTGGAGATATCAGTCAAGATTACTCTGCAGCGTCATACCATAACTTTGTCAAAGCCATTTCTCCGTTAGGCCTTCCTTGTCATTATTTGCCGGGTAATCATGATGATCCTAGGATCATGCGATTGAATATGCAAGGCCCTAAAATTTCAGGTAAAAGACGTATTCTCGCCGGCAGCTGGCAAATTATTATGCTGGACTCAACTGTTCACGGTAAGCCTGGTGGCTTTATGTCAGAGTCTGAGCTTGAGCTTATAAAAGCGGCTGCCGAGGATGAGCCTGAGCGTCACATCTTACTTGTGATGCACCATAACCCTATTTTGGTTAATTGTGCTTGGTTGGATCAGCATTGGATGAGTAACGGTAATGAGTTTCTTGAACAAGTTGCTCTGCTTCCACAAGTGAAAGGTTTACTATGGGGGCATGTGCATCAGCAGATAGACAAAGAGTATTCAGGACACTTTGCTCCAATACAACTCATGGCAACACCGTCTACCTGTATCCAGTTTAAACCTAAATCTTCCTATTTTGCCTTGGATGCACTTCAGCCAGGTTACCGTCTACTTGAACTTAACGCTGATGGCAGTATCGAAACCAATATTTATCGGGTACCAGGTGAGCATTTTTCACCGGATAACAGTGCTAACGGTTATTAGAGGTGTAGAGTAACGCTGTTTTACAGCAAATTTATGGTTTAGAGCGACTTAATTTACCTATGTACTTGGTAGATACTCAAGCAAGTGTTAGCATTCCTCTTGATCTTTTGTGAGTTTTTGAAATTCAATTAAATTGATATCATATGATTATATGGCGTTTGCATAATCTTATGTATGAGGAATTATGCTGCTCTATATACATGGGTTTAATAGTTCTCCTTTATCAGAAAAGGGGTTAGTGACAGCTCAGTTTATGGCTGAATTTTATCCTGATATCATTTTCCATCAGCCTCAATTACCTTCTGACCCTACAGATGGCATGACCTTGTTATCTTCGATTGTTGAGTTAGCATTAGCAAAAGGCGAGGCTCTGACCTTTATTGGTTCATCTCTTGGCGGCTATTACGTCAGTTACTTGGTCGAGAAATACGGTGGGCGAGGCGTACTGATTAACCCTGCTGTCAAACCATTTGAGCTGTTCGATGAGTTTATAGGGCCCCAATATAACCCTTATACTGATGAGCATTATCAAGTTGTCGCTAAGCATAAAGATGATGTAAAAGAATTTAATACCCAAGTGATCCTAAATCCTGATCGCTTTTTAGTGTTACTGCAGTCGGGTGATGAAGTACTTGATTATCGACAAGCCGTTCAGAAATATCATTGTTGCCAAATCTTACTCGAAGCAGGCGGTGATCATAGCTTTATCGGCTATGAAGAGAAGTTACAAAGGATCTGTCAATTTCTGTTTCTTGACAAATAACCATTCAGGGCCGCAACATGGCCTTAATAACTATAAAATATGTGTGCCATGACAAATCAATATACCTCAAATGCAATTGAAGTTCTAAATGGACTGGATCCTGTAAAACGCCGCCCTGGTATGTATACCGATACCACGCGCCCCAACCACTTGGGTCAGGAAGTCATCGATAACAGCGTCGATGAAGCATTGGCGGGGCACGCAACTAAAATTGAAGTTATTTTACATAAAGATAACTCTCTTGAGGTTATCGATGATGGCCGTGGTATGCCTGTCGATATACACCCAGAAGAGGGTATTCCAGGTGTGGAGCTTATCTTAACGAAACTCCATGCTGGTGGTAAATTCTCTAATGACAGCTATCAATTCTCCGGTGGTCTACATGGAGTCGGTATCTCTGTTGTAAACGCCTTGTCTAGTCGAGTTGAAATAAGCGTGCGTCGAAATGGCATCGTTTACGAGATGGCATTCGAGCATGGTGATAAGGTTGAAGATCTAACCGAAACAGGAACTTGTGGCCGACGTAATACAGGTACACGGGTACACTTTTGGCCAACACCAAGTTATTTTGATTCAGCAAACTTCTCGATTCCTAAATTGACTTATCTGTTAAGAGCCAAGGCCATTTTATGTCCTGGATTAAAGATTAAGTTTGTTAATAAGCAAACTGATGAAACCACTGAATGGTACTATGAAAGTGGATTAACAGATTATTTGATTGCCTCAACTAAAGATTCGTTAATGTTACCGGAAGAGCCTTTTGTTGGTGCTATGAAAGGTAATAATGAAGCGGTTGATTGGGCGATCACTTGGTTGCCGGAAGGTGGTGATTACCTTAATGAAAGCTATGTTAACTTGATTCCAACGCCATTAGGCGGCACTCATGTTAATGGTTTCAGACAGGGCTTGCTGGACTCTATGCGGGAGTTTTGTGAATTCCGTAACTTGATCCCAAGAGGGATTAAGTTAACCCCTGAAGATATTTGGGATCGCTGTAGTTTTATCCTGTCGGTGAAGATGCAAGACCCACAATTTGCAGGTCAAACAAAAGAGAAATTGTCGAGTCGTCAATGTTCTGCATTTGTATCTGGAGTCCTCAGAGATTCTTTCAGTCTTTGGCTGAATACTCACACGACGCTTGCTGAAGCGCTGGCTGATATGTGCATTAACAACGCACAAAAGCGTCTAAAGTCAGCTAAAAAAGTGGCGCGTAAAAAAGTCACTTCAGGACCCGCATTACCTGGGAAACTGACAGATTGCAGTGGTCAAGACCCGATGCGAGGCGAGCTCTTTTTAGTCGAAGGAGACTCTGCTGGCGGAAGTGCAAAACAAGCTCGAGATCGCGAGTTTCAAGCAATCATGCCGCTTCGAGGCAAGATTTTAAATACATGGGAAGTGGATGCCAGCCAAGTATTGGCATCTCAAGAGGTTCACGATATCTCTGTCGCCATCGGGTGTGATCCTGATTGTGAAGATATCTCTGAGCTAAGATACGGTAAAATATGTATATTAGCCGATGCGGATTCTGACGGACTGCACATTGCGACTCTATTGTGCGCGCTGTTTATGAAGCACTATAAGGTGTTGGTGGAACACGGACATATTTATGTCGCTATGCCACCACTGTTCCGTATTGACGTGGGTAAAGAGGTCTTTTATGCACTTGATGAAGCGGAAAAGGAAGGTATCTTAGATCGCATCATCGCGGATAAAAAGAAAGGCAAGGTTCAGGTGACTCGCTTTAAAGGACTAGGTGAGATGAATCCACTTCAGCTGAGAGAGACTACAATGGACCCTAATACGCGTAGGCTTGTGCAGTTAACCATCGATGACATAGATGATACGATGGCTCTTATGGATATGTTACTTGCTAAAAAACGTTCTGGAGATCGTAAGATTTGGTTAGAAACTAAGGGTGACCTAGCCGACTTTTAGACCGTTTATTGTGCCAATCAATATTGAATTAGGCTTATATAATAATAATGTTGTTGAATCAGACAAAGAATCATAGGTGGACTTACTTGTTTTGGGCTTGTATCTCTGGGCTTTTTAGCCTGTCGATACAGGCTGCCTCACAGCCTAAAATGATCACAGTTTCTAAAGGCTTTGGCCTAACGCTCTATGCCTCAGATCTCGGTGATGCCAAACAGATGGCATTAGGAGATAAAGGTACGTTGTTTGTTGGTTCCTATAAAAAAGGCACCATACTCGCATTAGTCGATAGCAATCAAGATGGTCGTGTTGATAAGCGTTATGTGGTTGCGAAGGGGCTTGATAATCCTGAAGCAATCGCTTTTTATAATGGTGATCTTTATGCTGCTGTAGAGGAGCGTATTGTTCGCTTTGTCGATATCGAAAATCGGTTAAGGCGTCCTGGTAGGGGCAAAGAGGTTTACGATCGCTTGCCTGGCAAGACCAAGAAGAGTCATCGAGCACTCAATTTTGGTCCCGACGGGCGCTTATATGTCTCCATTGGTGCCCCATGTAATGTGTGTGAAGCTGAAGACCCTTTCGGCAGCATTATTGCTATCGATATCAAGACCGGCAGTAGCGAGCAGATTGCGTTAGGGATCCGGAATGTGACAGGTTTTGATTGGTCTCCTGAAGATAGCAGCTTGTGGTTTGCCGATCTCGGTAGAGATTGGATGGGAGACAGGTTACCACCGGATGAGATTAATCGTGTTGAAGAGATAGGCGCTCACTATGGCTTCCCCTATCTCCATGCTTCATCTGTACTTGAACCCGCCTACGAGAAACCAAAGAATTTAAAGATTACGTTGCCTAATTTTGAACTTCCTGCCCATGTAGCTCCTATGGGACTGCATTTTTACCGTGGTAAACAGTTTCCTGAAAAATATCATAATCAGATGTTTGTTGCTGAAAACGGTTCTTGGAATCGTTCCAGTAAAATTGGTTATCAAGTGGTGATGCTTGAGATTGAAAATAACAAGGTAGTGAATAGAAGTACCCTTATTAGCTTTTTAGATGGAGAGTTTCCTGTTGCCAGACCTTACTCTCTATTGACGGCTCCAGATGGAGCTATGTACATCTCTGATGATCTGAAAGGCAATATTTATCGTTTATTTTACAAAGAACCTATTAATGAAAAGATTGAACCTGAGCCAAAACAGGATAATGAATAATGAGTGATGCGATAGATTTGAGCCTCGACGGCGTTGAGCAAATGCCGATGCGCCGCTTCACGGAAGATGCTTACTTAAACTACTCCATGTACGTCATCATGGACCGTGCGTTGCCACACATCGGTGACGGGCTTAAGCCTGTGCAACGTCGTATTATCTACGCCATGAGTGAACTGGGATTATCTGCTCAGTCTAAGCATAAGAAATCAGCGCGTACTGTTGGTGATGTATTGGGTAAATACCATCCCCATGGTGATAGTGCTTGTTATGAAGCGATGGTGTTGATGGCTCAACCATTCTCCTACCGTTACCCTTTGGTTGATGGTCAAGGTAACTGGGGAGCACCCGATGATCCTAAATCTTTTGCTGCGATGCGTTATACCGAAGCCCGTCTCTCTAAGTTTTCTGAGGTTTTGCTTAGTGAATTAGGTCAGGGAACAGTAGATTGGGGCGTGAATTTCGACGGTACGATGAAGGAGCCTTTGGTGCTTCCGTCTCGTTTACCGCATATTTTACTTAACGGTATTACTGGTATTGCCGTTGGTATGGCGACAGATGTGCCGCCACACAATACCCGTGAATTAGTGTCAGCTTGTGTTGAGCTGCTTGATAATCCTAAAGCTGATTTAGCCAAAATAATGGAGTTTGTCCCTGGGCCTGATTATCCGACTGAAGCTGAGATCATTACTCCGGCTGCAGATATCGTAAAGATTTATGAAACAGGCCGCGGCTCGATAAAGATGCGTGCCGTTTATGCGATTGAAAACGGCGAGATTGTGATCACGGCTTTACCTCATCAGGCGAGTAGTGGCAAAATATTAGAGCAGATAGCGAGCCAAATGCAGGCTAAAAAACTGCCTATGGTGGTCGACCTTAGAGATGAGTCTGATCATGAAAACCCTGTTCGAATGATCGTGGTGCCTCGTTCGAATAGAGTGGATTGTGATCAGGTGATGGCTCACCTGTTTGCTACAACCGATTTAGAGAAATTTTTCCGTGTTAACCTGAATATTCTAGGGCTAAATGGCCGACCACAGGTAAAAGGCCTGCTGCAGATATTGACTGAATGGTTGGAATATCGTTTCAACACTGTGACACGTCGCGTTCAGCATCGACTTGATAAAATCTTGTCTAGATTACATATTCTTGATGCGCTAATGATCGCTTTCTTGAATATCGATGAAGTTATTGAAATTATTCGTTATGAGGAAGACCCCAAAGCGGAGTTGATGTCTCGTTATGAATTATCTGAGTTGCAGGCTGACGCGATTCTTGATCTTAAGCTACGTCATTTGGCAAAGCTTGAAGAGTTTAAGATTAAGGGCGAGCAATCAGAGCTGGAAATTGAACGAGATAAACTTCAGTTGTTGTTAAGTTCTGACAGACGAATGAAGACGCTGATCAAAAAAGAGCTGATAAAAGACGGTGAAACCTACGGTGATGACAGGCGCTCTCCTTTAATTGAGCGTGGAGAGTCTAAGGCATTAACTGAACATGAGTTAGCGCCAGTGGAAGCTGTTACGGTAGTCTTGTCAGAAAAAGGTTGGGTACGTTGTGCTAAAGGGCATGATATCGACGCAACAGCTCTATCTTATAAATCTGGTGATAACTTCCTCTGCTCGGCAATGGGAAGAAGCAATCAAACCAGTGTATTTATCGGTTCGACCGGTCGAGCATTTGCCACAGAAACCCATACTCTGCCTTCTGCCCGAAGTCAGGGCGAACCGATCACGACTCGATTTAACCTTTCTCCTGGTGAGATTATGGAGCATGTACTGCTGGGTGATGAAGGTAAATTCTATCTGCTAGCTTCCGATGCTGGATATGGGTTCGTTGGTTCCTATAAGGATATGATATCTAGAAATAAGGCGGGTAAGGCATTACTGACACTGCCAGCTAATTCGAAAGTTATCACACCTAAATTAGTCGACAGATCTAAACCTGAATCAATTTTGGCCATAACCAACGAAGGCAGAATGCTGCTATTTTCGATGGAGGCTTTACCTCAGTTGTCTAAAGGTAAAGGGAATAAGATTATCGGTATACCTGGAGAGCGTGCTAAGGCTCGTGAGGAGCTACTGATGCATCTGTATGTTGTACCAGAAGATACTAGCGTGACACTTTGGGCCGGTAAACGAAAGCTGACTCTTAAGCCAAGTGATCTTGAGCATTACAGAGGTGAGCGAGGTAGACGTGGGGCTAAACTTCCAAGAGGACTTCAACGTGTTGATAGTGTTGAACTTGGTGAGGGTTCTCCTGTGTTACCAGAGTAATATCAATTTATATAGTCCAAAAAAAGCTGCCAATGGCAGCTTTTTTTGTATAGATTGTAGGCAATGTCATGCTACTTCATAGTAGTTTGGCTCAACATCTAATTGTCTTTGGATTATTTGAGTAGCCATTTTGACACATTTACCACATTGATCACCGACACCTAAGCGTTTTTTCACATCACTTAATGAGCCATCACCTTGGCTGACAGCTTCTTTGATCTGAGTATCGGTCACAGCATGGCAAAGACAAACGTACATTGATTGGCACCTGAAATATTTATTAATGCAAGTATAAATGAAAATGATTCTCAATGCCAATAGCTGGTGATTTTTTATTTACTACGAAAACTAGTGACTCATTTTTAATAACAGTGAACTATATTTATTAATAGTAAAAAGTTTAATTCAAACCTACTTGCAGCATTATGAATCGTTTTTTCGTATCAATTTAGCGTGGAATGTCGTTTTTTCCACCAGTAGTAGTTACTATGGTGGGCAAGTAAAGAAAAGATAACACTATTTTAGTGGAGCTATGCATGAGACAAAATTTACCCGTCACTCAAAAAAATTACGATTATCCAGCCAATTGGATACTACTGTCGACAACTGATACCAGCAGTATCATTAAATATGCAAACCCTTCATTTTGTGATGTTGCAGGCTACCCCTTAGATCAAATGGTTGGTGAGCCTCATAACATGGTGCGCCATCCAGACATGCCCCCAGCGGCATTTGAAGACATGTGGAGTACGATTAAGGGGGGGCATCCTTGGAAAGGGATGGTCAAAAACCGCTGTGGTAACGGAGACCATTATTGGGTTGATGCATTTGTTACCCCTATATCGGAAGGCGGGAAGGTGGTTGAGTATCAGTCGGTACGAACCAAACCTTCATCCGAGCAGATCACTCGAGCTGAATCAGCGTACAAAGAACTAAACGACAAGGGCAGTGTTGCTAAATTAAAGCGAGTAATGAGCTTACCAAGTAAGCTGATGACGCTTGCCGTTATTGCGCTATTGCCAATGCTTTACGTTGCAATTGAATCTGGCATGCTTGGTATTGGCTTGTTTGCACTGACGGCTGTCATCTTAGTGGCTGGCTTGAATGTTTTATTGGCGCGATATAAGACCATTATTGATCAATGTAAGGCCATCTATACTAATCCGTTAATGTCTTACCTTTATACTGGTCACACAGATGACGTTGCTCAGATAGAGTTAGCGTTAAGAATGCAGTCATCTGAAATGAAAGCGATGTTGGGCCGTGCTCTTGATTCATGTGAACAATCTGCTTCTAAAGCAACTGAGTCAGTGAGTAAAGGTGAAGAGGTCAAGAGTAATAGTGATTCATTAACCCTTGAAGTAGAACAGGTTGCTACTGCAATGCAGCAAATGACTGCGACTTTAGGTGATATGGCTTCAAATTGTTCCGATGCAGCGAATTCATCTCAATCGGCTTCTGATGAGGCTAATGCGGGAGATGCTATTGTGACTCAGACGATAGCTTCTATAGAGTTGATGTCAACTCAGCTAACTGAAACCTCATTGGTTATCACAGACCTCGAGGAGCAGAGTAAAGGCATTGGTACTGTTCTTGATGTGATTCAAAGTATTGCAGAGCAAACGAATTTACTCGCACTAAATGCGGCTATTGAGGCTGCAAGAGCTGGTGAGCAGGGACGAGGTTTTGCGGTTGTCGCAGATGAGGTTAGGGCGTTGGCTAAGCGAACTCATGACTCTACAACTGAAATTCAGACTATGATTAACCTGTTGCAGCAAGGGACAGCAAAGGCTGTACAGAGTATGCATCAAGGCGCAGACTCGGCGACACAGTGTGTCGATCAAGCCGCACAAGCTGGTAATGCATTGAGAACGATTAAAGATGCAATTGTCTCTATTTCAGATATGACCCATCACATCGCGAGCGCCGTCGAGGAGCAGTCCAGCGTCTCAAATGAAGTTAATCGTAGTATGGTGAATATATCTCAGTTAAATGGCTCATCTAATGATTTAGGTAACGAGATGGTAGAATTGAATCATGTTGTGGTGACAAATATCAACTCTCAGAAAGCATTAGTAGAGCAGTTCCTTAAGCGTAGTCAGGAACAAGCACTCTAACGCGAACTCAAACGAGAGAATATGATGATAAAAATAGGGAAAGCTAAGGCTTTCCTATTTTTTTACAAGTACAAAAACAGAATACTCTTCGGCTGAATGCCTATTGAATGTAGTCAAGCTTGAAGTTCGTGCTCTATAACTAAACTATTTGGAAGTGCAGGATTCAGTGGGGATTTAATGTGCTTTAGGTAAGGTTTACAATGTGCTCCTCGGTTCTAGCATCCTCAGTAACAGCCCCTACGTTACTCTACCTCCTATATCCATATAGTTGTGTATGACTCACATTCACATCATCCATGGTGATTATATTGATTGTAGTTATTGGTTACTCACTTGGTAACATCAATAACGCAGAATGGAGCGTATTCATCCCCTTCTTAAAAGGATTTTCGTTAGTTCATTTCGTTGTTTTCGCTTAAAAGACAGTAACCCTTTCTATTCTGAAGTGCCTAGAATTAAACTCGCGCAGCTGTTTTAACGTTAATAGCCTCGAGCGAAGTTTACCTCATGCGACAATTGTTCACCCTGAAGTAACTTGTGGTAATTGTTAGAAAATATCTCTACGACTTGTTCTGGAAAGCTTGGTGCTGCGATATGTGGTGTAATGATCACGTTATCCAGTGTCCAGATAGGGTGTTCTTTTGGCAAGGGCTCTTGGTTGAAGACATCTAATATGGCATGTTGATCGTTATTTTTAGTTAACTGCATGTAGAGTGCATCAAGATCCAGTACATCCCCTCGGCCTAGATTAAAAAAGATAGCGCCAGGTTTCATAAGGGAGAGAAGCTCGGCATTGAGCGAGCCTCTAGTCTGTGAAGTGCTAGGCAATATACTGGCGACGGCATCGGCTTGAGTAAGGTGATGAGAGATATTGGCTAAAGTATCGACCTTATCGAATCCTTGTGTTGGTTTAGCGCCTCGATTTATCCCTGTGACGTTCATACCAAAATGCTTGGCTGTTTTAGCAAGATGTTTCGCTATATTGCCAGTACCCAAAAGGAGCAAGTTTTGGCCTTGCAAGGTTTTAAAGTTACCAGGAAGCCAAATTTTTTCTGCTTGTTGGTTTTTATATTTTTGATGTTCACGCTGATGTGCCAGTAGATACCCGAAAAGATATTCACTCATGAGAGGACCGAAAACCCCTCTGACATTGGTCAACTGATAATCCTTCCGTTGTCGAGGTTTGACTAAAGCGTCTACGCCAGCAATGGTCGACTGCATCCAAGTTAAGTTCTTAGCATGAGGGAGCAAAGGTGCAGCTAGCGCAGGTTCTGCTAGCCAAATGTTGGCTTCTAAAATATTGCTAGTTTCATCACCAAGTAAAACGATCTCGGGCAGGTGGCAAGAGGAAAGCAACTCCCGGTAGCGTTCATTATTACTAGTGAGTAATAGCAACTTGTGTCTCATACTTTCTCCAATTATTTTATACTCAGTTTATTAATAGACCTGATTGTGTAGCATATTATTTCAATATTTCATCAAGTTACTAATTTGCTACATCCTTGATTGAGCTCGTTGTCTATATCAATTGTAGCTTGTTTATTTGCCATTATTTAGGCTGATGCCAATAGAATTTAAGGCTAGATTATTTTTCTGTTCTTTTACTCTAGGTAAGTTTAGTTTTGTAAACGTACCTATCTTTCTTGTGACAATACAAATCGTGACCGACTGCCCACTACTAGCTAGAGCATGGCAAAACTGCCTGCTCCATGGCTGTTATGGTCTGTGATCTTAATAGTTTGTGTATATAGGTATTGGGTACAGAAAAATCGCCAAGTTAGACTTTACTTAAATAAAGTTTAGGCGTGATTACCTTCTTTCCTCTAGAATTTTGAACGCTCTATCAGGGTAATTAGTAAATATACCATCAACCCCCATATTTGATATCATTTTAATATCATCCTTGTAATCGACGGTATATACAAACACTTTTAATCCTTTAGCGTGCGCTTCATTGATAAGCTCTTGATTGATAAAGCTTAGGCTTAAGTTGATTGAATGTGCGCCCAAGCGTAATGCTGCGTAAGTGTTGTCAAGTTGTACACCTTCAATTAAGGGGGCGATGTAAGCGTTAGGAAAAGCCTCGCGAAATTCCAGCAGAAATCTATGGTGGAACGATGAAATAAGGAGTTGTTCAGCTTTAAAGTTTAATTCATTTAACAGTGTGGGATAAAGGGCAATGAATGGGGCTAAACAGGTCATTCCTTTTAATTCAATATTCACCATACAATCGTGCTTACTTAAGTAAGTCATTACGGTCATAAGAGTTGGTATTGGTTCATTGTGCACTGAAACAGTATTAAGGTAGTCTCTAGATACTTGATCAATGATACCTTTCCCACTGCTGAGGCGATCGAGTCTTCTATCGTGATAGACATATAACTCTCCTTCAACACTATGAATATCCAACTCAATGGCCTTTACGCCTAATTCAATAGCTTTTTCCATGGCGGCTAAAGTGTTTTCAGGCGCGTAGCCGCTCGCTCCTCTGTGTGCAAAAATAATCATTAGGTTCTAATGATTCCTTGAGTGTCTTTGTTATGGGTATTATTAATATGAACTTCCAGCTGTGGGAAAGCCAATTCGAGGTTATTTTCACGCAGTTTTTTACTGATCTCTTTATGCAATTTATGGCGAAGTGGCCATCGCGTATTCATGTCTTTTGCATAAGCTCTAACTTCATAATCTTGAGTGTGTTTACCAAATCCAGCAAACCAAACCTCTGGCTCTGGAATTGCCAGCGCTTCATCACACATCTTCACGGCTTGATATAGTGAAGCTTCTACACGGGCAGGATCTGAATCTCGTGCCACGGAAACATAGACAATAACTCGGGTTATCGGATCAGAAAGCGACCAGTTAATTAGCTGTTCTGTAATAAACGCTTTGTTGGGGATAATGATCTCTTTTCTATCCCAGTCGATAATAGTCGTGGCACGAATTTGAATCTTGCTTACTGTTCCTGTTAGGTCGCGTATCGTCACTGTGTCGCCAATTCGTACTGGCTTTTCAAATAATATTATTAGGCCTGAGATAAAGTTTGCGAAGATCTCTTGCAAGCCAAAACCTAGGCCTAGGGAGAGTGCAGCAATGAGCCACTGTAGCTTTGACCATTCCATGCCTAATGTGGAGAAACCGCTCAATATACCGAAGAATATGACCAAGTAACGACTGACTGTCGTAATAGCAAAGCCTGTACCTTGAGTCAGATCGAGTCTTTGTAAAATGGTCAGTTCGATTAGGCCAGGTAAATTGGTGGCGATCATGAGTGAGAAGCCGACAATGATCAGCCCTAATAGCAAGGATTTTAAAGTGATAGGTAGTGGTTGTTCTATACCATTAATTGTCGTGTTACTGGTCCATAACGTGACTCCATCGAGTAAAGAGAAGAGCGCTGTATGAGTTTGTGTCCACAAGCCGACCAGAATTACTAGGAAGGCTAAAATGAGTAGTGAGCGGACTAATCCAAGGGATTGACTGGAAATTGTCTCTAAATCAACTTGGGGCTCTTCGTAGGTATCAAGAGAGTCATTATTATTGAGTGCTTCTTCACCTTTCTCTCGTTGAGATAATATTTCAGCTCGTCGCGCTTTAGCGCGATCAAATGCGATACGTCTACGCTCAATTAACATCCAACGTTTTATGAGTTGGTAAACCAACATAAAGCCAAGAGAGAGTAACAAAGACATCTGTAACTGCAACAGCATCTGGAAAGCTGTGTAGTAGTATCCCCTGAAAGCCAGTACTGCACATATCGGTGGCACGAGAATGAGTACAGACCAGATAAACCGCTGCAGTAATTTCTTATTCTTACCATCTTGAAGGGTCAGGTGCTCTTTTTTGGAGAGTGACACTATCTCTTTGTAGAACATAAGCAATAAAATACAGAAGATGATAAAAGCTCCTCTGCCAATACTGTTTCTTAATACAGAATTGTTTATAACCTCTGTAAATCCCATTATCCCGAAGAAAGGGATGGTCATGATTACAAATGATTTTAGCTTTACCTGACCTTGACGAATAATCCCTTCATGTCCTTTGAAGTGACCAATGAGCAAACCATTATTCAGGGCGAGTAAATAGGTAAAGCGATACACAAAGAAAACTAAACCTATAGCCAATATTCCCATGCCGATGGCTGAAACGATATTGAGTTCCGACTTCAACATGATTGCGCCGGCAAGTATGACCGGAGAAGGGATGATGATGCTGTACATTAATGTGTTGATTAGCGCCATTAAGGTATAGAAGAAACTATCTTGAGTTACATTCCCTACAAATGTCACATCCTGAATCATGGCTTTATGAAACTTTGGAGTCAAAATGTCTTGAGCAATAAAACTGATAATTAATAGTATTAGCCACCATGACCAGAGTTCACTTTGAACACTGATAGATGTCGATACTTGTGTTATCGGGCTCTGGCTAATAAGCCATTGGGTGCTTTGCAGTACATCAGTGAACCACAACTTCCCCATTGAGTTTGCATTCGGTACCCAAAATAGGTGCTCGTTGAGCGTACTTTTGAGGGTTAGGTTTTGCTGAGTAAGTTGTTCGTAGACGATTCTTAGATCGGCGAGTTCACTCAAATACAACTCATACCCTTGAAGCAGCTGGTTCAACAAATCGTGTTGTGATTCTAGTAGCTGGTTCTGAAGAAGAGTAAATGAGCCTGACGATAGAATTTGTTGGTTATTTAACGTCTGATCTTGCTCTAATTGATATTTAATTAGCCTGCTATTAGCAATAAGTGTTTGTAGTTTTTCTTGATCTGGAGGAGCCGGAAGCGATTGGAGAATCTGTAAAAAACGCTCACCAAAGGCCGAGTTTAATTTAATCCAACTGATTTGCTGTTGGATATTGGTGAGTTGTTTAGCTTGTTGTTGATATAGGTTTTCAGCGTTTTCTTGTTGTTTAACCGCTTGATTAGTGCGTTGGGTTAATGATTTTAATTCATCCACGTACTCACGGTTTTTCCGGCTCAACTCTTGAGTTAACGGATTCGTTTCATTAGATGTTTCGATAAGGCTCTTAGCTATGGTGGAGTCAGTTTTTTGCTGACGCTGTTCAGCCATCTCGCTATTGATCGCTTCAATTAAGCTCTCTTGCTGAGATAATTGTTTTCTAACAAGCTGCATTTGCAGCTGATTAAGACTGATGCGCTTTTGACTGCTTGCAAGTTCGGCTTCGAGTGTTGAAAGTGTTTGAATATACAGCTGCCGTTGCGCAGTAAGTAACTTTTGCTCTATTGTGCCCGTTTCTTGTATTTTATTTTTGTTGTGGGCTAATAAGGTCTTTCTTGCGCTGGTTATCTTGCTGGGAAGTTGGTTATGTTCCTTGAGCAGAGTTGTAATTTTGGCGTTGAGTTCGGCTTCAATCTCTTTTAGCTCAGACAATCTTAAATATGCCAATGAGGCTTGTTGTGTGAAGTCTTGGTTTTTTGACCAGGTTAATGGCGCCTGAGCTTCTTGTAATTGATACTCAATGCTCAATTTGTGACTTTGATAATTATTAATTGTATCTAAATAGCTCTGCTCTACTTCAACAAGTTCATGGGTAGCACGTTCTAAGTGGGTTAGTTTTTCCTCTGCAGTCAGCTCTCCGGCTTGAGATTGGTTTAATCCTAAGCGTTTGTTTATGTCTAAAGGGTTCGCTGCGCTAGTGGTAACGGAAAAGATGAAAACGATGAGCAGTAAAATAGAACGAATAGCTAGAAACATAACAAGATGCTGGTTGGGAAATCGATTAACGCTATATTACCAATAAAACGGAATATTGTATCGTTGGCGATTTATTTTCAATAAATTTAATCTTTATACATAGAGGGGAGGGGCTAGCAAAATTGGAAAAGCCTTAATGTTATAGCTTCTGTTTTTTACGACTCTGTTGAGTCTCGAATATCGCAGTAGCAACAACCATGATACCCCCTATTGATGTCTTTATATCTAAGTCTTCCCCAAGGAATATTAACGCTAACATTGCGCCATAAAAAGGTTGGAGGCAAGAGACTAAACTGACTGTCTTAGCACTTAAGTGGCGCAGTGCTGCGGTAAATAAAGCATGGGGAGCTGCAGTAAATACAACACCGAGTAGGAGAACCATCCACCATACATTCATCTCTATTTGGCTTACCTCTATCGTGTTCCATGGGGCAAGAAAAAACACCGCGACCCCAGTTTGATAGAACATGGCTTTAGGACCGGAATAAGCAGAGAAGTATTCTTTATGCAGTAAGTTTCTAGCAGTAAAAAATACGGCTGATAGGATCCCTAAAGCGATCCCTAAAGTAACATCATTGCCTAGACTTGCCTCTGGAATGAGGAGCATGACTCCAAGCAGAACAATTAAACCACTGACAATATCGGCTCTGTTTATTCTGTTGCCAGTAAAAAAAGGTTCTATTAAAACGGTCATTACCGGATAGGTAAAAAAGGCAATCATACCGATCGCAACGGAAGACAATTGCATTGATGCAAAATAGGTAACCCAGTGCAAGCTGACGACAATGCCTAACCCAATAGCGATAAAATAATCTTTTGACGAGTTGAGACGTAATCTGTTTTTACTGACTTTTACGATTAAAGCTAAAACAAGTGCTGCAACAGCACAGCGCAAAATTGTGATGTCTAATGCATTAAGGGGGATGAGTTTTGAAAAGAGTGCAGTGCCGCCAAATAGCAGCACTGCAATGTGTAACTCTAATAAACCTGACTGCCTATTGCTTTCAGCTGGAGACATTAATCTTCAATTTTTGCGAATGGTTGACCCATACGTGTAACTGATTTTGGCGTCACGCCCTCTGCAAACTTATCTAATGCGTCTTTAGCGAAAAGCATTACCACAGTGCTGCCAAGTTTGAATCGACCCATTTCAGCCCCTTTTTCTAAAGTGAGCGCATCCGGCCCTTCAGTTGGGTATTCCCAAGTAAATACTTTTTTACCTGTTGGCGGTGTGACGGTACCAGCCCAAATGGTTTCTATGCTGGCAACAATCGTGGCGCCGACAAGTACCATAGCAATAGGCCCTATCTCAGTTTCAAAGATAGCGACAACGCGCTCATTTCTGGCGAATAATCCAGGTACATTTTCAGCCGTTAATGGGTTGACTGAAAACAGATCTCCAGGCACATAGGTCATCTTTGATAACGTGCCTTTAATCGGCATGTGAATTCTATGATAGTCCTTTGGGGCTAGATAGATGGTGGCAAAATCACCCTCTTCAAATCGTTTAGCATCGTCGGCTTGGTCGCCTAAAAGGGCAAGTGATGAATACTCATGACCTTTTGCTTGAAATATTTGGCCGTGATTTATTGGACCGCACTGGCTTACTGCGCCATCCACAGGGTGGACAATGTAATCTTTATCTTCAGAAATAGGGCGTATGCCTGACTTCAGAGCGCGTGTAAAAAAGTCATTAAAGGTACGATATGCTTCAGGCGAGCTCTGAGCAGCCTCACTCATGTCAATTTTGTACTGTTTAATAAACCATTTTATTGCAGCAGTCGTTACGCTTCCCATTTCCGCAGCCGCTAACTTACCGACAAGGCGAGAGATTAAATGCTTAGGCATCATGTATTGCAGCGCAATTTTTACTTTATCCACTTATTAGTTCCCTTCATTTTTGTCGCTATCTGATTAATCGTCAGTGTCTGCTCTAAAGTGTCGAGCATGGCGTTGTTCATCTAAGCTGCCGATAATTTTGTGGTAGTTGTTATACCTGTCTTCGGCGATAAGACCTTCATTAAAGGCTTGAGTGATGGCGCAGCCCGGATCGTTTTTATGTTTGCAATCTCTGAATTTACACGTACCAAGATAGTCTCTAAATTCAATGAAGCACCAACCGACTCTTTCGGCAGGAAGGTGCCATAAAGCAAACTCACGAACACCTGGGGAGTCAATAAGATCTCCACCACTTGCAAAGTGGAGTAGTTTCGCTGTGGTTGTCGTGTGTTGTCCTAGGCCTGAGTTTTCAGAAATATCACCAATAAGGAGTTCTGCGTCGGGCATCATAGAGTTTATTAGTGATGATTTTCCTACTCCAGATTGACCGACAAATACACTCACTTTCTTATCGAGTAATGCCTTTATTTGATCAACACCTTCGCCAGTTTTACTGCTCACCTTCAGTACTTGATAACCGATGTCACGATACCGTTGGAGCGCTGCTTCAATAGAATCTCGTTCATCAGACGAAATTAGATCTATTTTATTCAAAATAATTACGGGATTAATTTGGGTGTCTTCTGCAGCGACGAGGTAGCGATCTATTATCTGGGTTGTAAAGCTAGGCACAACCGAGGATACTATCAATATCTGGTCAATATTGGCAGCAATGATCTTAATGCCGTCATACATATCAGGGCGAGAAAGTGAGGAGTGACGGGGGTGAACAGCTTCTACAACACCCGCGATCCCAGTTTCTACATCTTGAGCAAATCTAGCGATAACTTTATCGCCAGTGACTAAACTTTGAATGTTTCTACGCATATTACAGCGCACAACTTGGCCTGATTCTGTTTCAATATCGGCGTGTTGTCCAAAACGAGATATAACAGTTCCGAGCTGTTCTGGCCCAAGTGAACTATCCTGTAACTCAGGGGTACTGTTCCCCGAATCTCGCCGTTGCAGTCGTTTTTCTTGATTGGCTCGCATACGGCGTCGCTGACCTTGACTTAGGGGTTTCTTTTTACTCACAGTTTTGTCATCGTTAAATAGGTTATTTTGTGTCGCTTAAAAAAGCAGTATGATACACGGTCTTAAACAAAAAAGCCTGAATTTAGGCAAACAGGGAAAAAGGCAGATTTATGGCTGCAGATGCAAACAATCTCATTTGGGTCGATTTGGAGATGACAGGGCTAGATCCTGTAGTCGATAGAATCATTGAGATTGCAACAATAGTGACAGACAAAGAGCTCAACATCGTCGCTGAAGGGCCAGTCATTGCTATACATCAATCTGATGAGCAACTCGCGAAGATGGATGATTGGAACCAAAAGCACCATGGTGAGTCCGGTTTAGTGGAGCGAGTTCGCTCGAGTCAATTTACCGAAGAGCAAGCTGTTGCAATGACCATTAAGTTTCTTTCTCAGTATGTCACTAAAGGAGATTCTCCAATGTGTGGCAACAGTGTAGGCCAAGATCGTCGTTTTATGACTCTATATATGTCGGAGCTGGAAGATTTCTTTCATTATCGAAATATAGATGTCAGTACCGTAAAAGAGCTTGTTCGTCGCTGGGAACCAGAGGTGATGAATGGCTTTACCAAGCTAGGAACCCACAAAGCATTGATCGATATTCAGGAATCTATCGCTGAATTGCAGTATTATCGAGCAAAAGTATTTAAAATTTGACCAATCAGTCAATTTATTTTCAAGAAGGGGTTGCAGCAATATGAAATTCTCATATAATGCGGCCTCAACTCTACTGCTGTAGCAGATAAGAGTCGATATCAGAGAATAATTGGCGATAGCGTTAACCTCTCTAATAAACAAATTGCGACAGTAACTCCGTTGCTAAAGGTGAAAGCTATATACCTTTGGTAGACGATTAGAGTTAACGTTGTGAGCAAAAAAATTGCGACATTAGCTCAGTTGGTAGAGCGATACCTTGCCAAGGTATAGGTCATCGGTTCGAACCCGATATGTCGCTCCAAGGCGCGATGGCAGAATGGCTATGCTGCGGATTGCAAATCCGCCGATCTCGGTTCGACTCCGGGTCGCGCCTCCATATTTAGATTGTGGTGAGTATGTTCTTTAATATTTAGAGTCATACAGTATTAACTACCGATAATACGTATCATCAACGTCGACGAGTTTGCCCGAGTGGTGGAATCGGTAGACACAAGGGATTTAAAATCCCTCGCTGAATAAGCGTGCCGGTTCAAGTCCGGCCTCGGGTACCATCATTCTCATCAGAGATGAGCACGAAAGCCTCAACGAAAGTTGGGGCTTTTTTGTGCCTGTAGTATAGAAAAGCATGGATTGAAATTTCCCCACGCTGTAATAAACGATGACGAGTCCAAACCCTAACTCAGCTCCATTATTTAAATGATATTTAAAGGCAATGAGAGTTGGGGATTTTCTTTATATTCAAAATAAAGTATAGATTTGAAATGTTCAGGTTATTAAAGGACGTGGTCGGTTGATGTTCTGCCTTATTTTCCATCATATCATCAATGAATTTGTATTTTATTTTTAATTGGTAAGACTCTAAGAGTTTCATTTACTGTAAGGCGTAGGGGAAATGAGGTGTGTTGTTAGAATGGTTAAGTGATAATACATGCTTAACAATCAGACATTGTGTAGGCAAAGTAAACGCTAGAGATTGGTTTTCAACCACTTGAATAAAAACGTAAAATTTAGTGTTGACTCATTTTGTAAATCAGTTAAAGTAGCCTCACTTTCTTAGAGCAGCAATGAGTTGCAAGTGCTTTAAGCAAGTTGAGATAAATATTGGCGCGATGGCAGAATGGCTATGCTGCGGATTGCAAATCCGCCTATCTCGGTTCGACTCCGGGTCGCGCCTCCATATTTAGATTGTGGTGAGTATGTTC
>OJDH01000082.1_pt1 | contig 83221 bp, 81 predicted proteins | sample 1592761 | NCBI WGS metagenome assembly OJDH01 (sample SAMN05416855, study PRJEB24817) | seawater metagenome | isolation source: Sea water | place: Canada:Atlantic | collected 2013-11 | reverse complement strand
GATCTACACTATCCTCTTCGTCGGCAGCGTCAGATGTGTATAAGAGACAGTCATTGACGTGTCAATGGCCTGCAACGTTGCAAGCATGTGATTAGTAAGCTATTTTTAGGATGCGAACAGACAGGAAAGTTAAAAAAATGATTAAGACAATTACCCTACTAGATACCCTCAAAGCCGCGTACGGCCTGACCTCTGACTATCAGCTAGCAAAGAAGCTTTGTATAAAACGCGCCACCGTGAGCCGATACCGCAACGGCCTTTCATTTCTGGATGATAAAACCTCGTTTGAAGTCGCTGAACTATTAGAGCTAGACCCCGCGTTTGTCGTGGCCTGCGCCAATTTAGAGCGAGCCGAACGACTAGACGACGAAAAGGCGATAACGTTCTGGAAGCAATACGCCAGCATCAGGAAAGATGCGACAAAATGGCGAGGAAAGGAAAGACGCAGAGACCGCGCCGTTAATGGGCTGGAACTAGTTTCAGCCATTTAACAATCTATACATTATGCGAATATTTGGATGTTGGGATACTAGTACTATATTATGCGTCTGGCCAGACTTGGGCTCACTGCAGACTCAATTCCATTTTAGCCATGTCACAGCATTTTAGTAATCCGAGTCCGTTGTGCACAGTTGTTGGCATATACCTGCTTTTACCAACTATCGCATTATATCGCGTTTAATTCGTACTTAGTTTTGGTGATATTTTTGGCTCTATGCTTATTAATTAACGTGTTCTTTAGACAAAGCACCATTAATAACTCATACGCTTGCGTAATATCTAAAAGAATTCCGAGCATCATTCAAAATAATCGTTTGCCTCTGCTTTTTGCCGCCTTGTAGGAATTTCCTAGCAGACCTGTGAGATTCGAGTTAAATCCCTAATAAGTTGTTATCGTTGCTAACACCAGAAAATATCTATTCTCAAAAAGCATTGGTTCATAGAAATCACATCTCTAAAATGTATCTTAATCTAGACGCATAGCGACCAACTTGTGATTCAAACCCTCAGCAGATATCACTTTAATCAATAAACATACTGATATGAGACATCGTAGCAATCCACGACGTTTTACTCGATTATCGTCTTTATACGTTTGCAACAATACACCTGTGCAGCAACTAATACTTTAAATCCACCACTTAATATCGTATATTTACGAATAACGATATTTATAACCTGGTTTGACTAAATATGAACACTAATTTGTTTCTACAGGCCTTTTTAGGCGGCGGTTTAATCGGCTTAGGTGCTTTTGCACTGATGCTGTTTAACGGCAGAATTGCTGGTATTTCCGGTATCACTTTCGGCGCTATCTTTAGTCAGGGTAACGGCAGTAAAGATAGTAATAGCGAGAACCGTAAGTGGCGTTGGTTCTTCATTCTTGGGTTAGTAATTGCACCATTGATCACCCGTGTGTTTGGCTTTTCATTGCCTGATACCTTTCCCAATGCCTTTAGTGCGAGTAGCAATAATATAGTCAATATATCATTGATGGTAATTGGCGGTTTATTAGTGGGTTTTGGTACTAACTTAGGTTCAGGCTGCACCAGCGGCCACGGTATATGCGGTATTAGTCGTTTCTCTGGTCGCTCGATAACCGCAACATGTGTGTTTATGGTTTCTGCCATTATCACGGTCGCGTTGATTAAACACATGTTTGGAGGTGCATAATGCAAGTGACTAATGAACGTAACAATGCGGTTATATCACGGGTTTCAGCGTCAGTTTATAATCTAGTTGCTTTGTTGTCTGGGCTTTTATTTGGTGCCGGTTTAACCATTTCAACTATGGTTGACCCTGCTCGTGTCATTGCCTTTCTTGATGTATTTGGTGCATGGGAGCCTACCCTCGCCTTTGTGATGATGGGTGGAATATCTGTGTATATGCCATTGTATTGGGCGTTCGTTAAACCCAAAAATAAAACGGTATTTGGCGGCTCACTTCATCTGCCAACGAAAACTGACATCGATAAACCGCTGATCTTTGGTGCATTGCTCTTTGGTATCGGCTGGGGAATATCCGGAATTTGCCCCGGGCCCGCGCTGACTAATATAACCAGTGGCGATTTAGGTATATATGCTTTCATACTGTCGATGGTAATTGGTATGATTAGCGCCTCCAAAATGAGTAAAAAATTAGGATAACCCATATGACACTTGATGATATGCGCGACAACGCAGATAAAGCCGCAGCGCTCTTAAAGGCAATGGCTAATCAGCATAGATTAATGTTGTTGTGCTTATTGAATAACGGTGAAATGTCAGTTTCCTCGTTAAATCAACAAGTGGCGATCCCCCAATCTAGTTTATCTCAGCACTTAGCGGCGCTGAGACGCGAAAAGTTAGTGGTGACCAGGCGTGACGCGCAAACTATCTATTACTCTTTGGCCAGTGATGAAGTAAAAGCGATCATTAGTACCTTATATACTTTGTACTGCGCGCCTCAAAATTAAAACGCGCTACTGGCAAATATAAACTGTCTAAAAAATTAAGGTTGAGGCGCTTGATAAACCGACAAAGTCCACTTAGTGACTTTTTCTTGCATAATGTCTTCGTTGACGGGTTTTGTTAGATAGTCATTCATGCCTGCACTTAAACACTTATTTCGCTCGCCTAGCATTGCGTTAGCTGTCATGGCAATAATAGGAATATTTTTATACAACTCCCCTACTTCGCCTTTACGAATACGCTGACTGGCCTCATATCCATTCATAGTGGGCATTTGGCAATCCATTAGTACGCAATGAATAATTTCATTCCTGCGCTCGGCCAATATCATTTGCTGTAATGCTTCTTTGCCGTTCGTCGCTTGAAGTAAGGTGACAGGTAGTCTGGACAACACGCCTTTGGCCACTTCAACATTTATTTCGTTGTCATCCACTATCAACACTCTAGCACCTTTAATTTTATCAAATTCAGGGTGTGGGTCTTCAATCAGGCCGTTAATCTCTGGGGGGCAGTTTACATTCGCAGCATCAGTAGAGGAAACATAGGTATTAAACCGTGTCACTTTTTGCAGAAACTCAGTGCGCAAAATCGGCTTAGTCAGCACGATTGGCTCGATATGTTTTAACCACGCGGTGGGTTCGCCATCACGTTTAATTAAAACCACTTTAACGCATTTATCATCCATGGTGACGCATTTTTGCCACTTCTCATCCAATGCCATTAAGTCAGGATGTTGCTGATCAATCACAATATAATCTACTAACTGTTCTGACCAAGTGCTAGGCATCTCAGCAGCAAACATGTTATCGAAACTCTTAGCTGGCGTTATCGTTCCGCCTAAGGCCTCAATCATCTTGCAAGTGCTTTGATATAATTCCTTATGCTCGATGAAAACCGCAGTGCTGGTATTAGCTAAGCAAGTTGACGGCGGCGACAACTGACACAAATCGACATCTGCACCGATAGAAAAATAAAAAACGCTTCCCTTATTTTTCTGTGACGTAAAACTCACCTCACCTTTTAGTAACGTGACTAATTGCCGGCAAATAGACAACCCTAAACCCGTACCGCCATGCTTGGAGGCAACGCTACTGTCAGCTTGAGAAAACGCGCTAAAAAGTTTGTCTTGGTTTTCTTTGGCTATTCCTTCCCCGGAATCGGTGATAGCGCAATGCAAATGTACCTTGTCCGCAACAAGTTCAGTATAAGCGGATACTTTGATGTAACCAGTTTCAGTAAATTTAATCGCATTATTGACTAAATTAGTCAGAATTTGTGAAAAACGATGAGGGTCGCTAACCATAGATAGGCAATTAAGGCCCGACACATCAACGATAAATTCTAAGCCTTTTTCTTGGGCTTTAACCGCCATACTACCACACAGGCTTTCAATCAAATTGACGGGATTGAAAGGCTTAATATCTAAATCTAACTTACCCGCTTCAATTTTTGATATGTCCAGAACATCATTTACCAGAGTCGATAACGTATTGACACTCACTTCCGTCATCTCAATATACCGCTGTTGGTTTTCGGATAAGTGTTCACGTTTCACCAAGTTTAATGTACCTATGATCCCGTTAAGGGGCGTTCGCATTTCATGACTAATGTTAGAAATAAACGCGCTTTTTACTCGACTGGCTTTTTGTAATTCCACTGTGCGCAGGGCTACTTTTTCCTCGAGTCTAGCGTTAGCCTGTTTTATTTTTTCATCTGCAATGCGCTCTTGGGTTACATCTCGAGCAATAATAGCAACGCCTATGATCAGGTCTTCATTATTCGCAATAGGAGAGAATGAAAGCGCTAAAAACATTGTCGAACCTTCTTTGCTCTCTATCTGCGTCTCAGCACTTAACTGACTGTGGGTGTGGGTAAGCTGTTCAAAAATATCGGCTAACTTAACATCAACAAATACCTGCAGTTCCATCAACGTTTTGCCAATAACATCTATGGGGGTTAAGTTAAACAACCCCTGTGCTGCTTTGTTCCAACTCTTTACCCTACCCGTCATATCAACACTGATAATCGCATCTTTTGAGGCGCTAACTATTGCAGCTGACTCCGCACGAGCGTCTGCTAGCTGTTTGCTTTTCTTCGCACTGCGATTAAAAAAGGCGAGCACAATCAGCATGACAACTGTCACACTCAATAAAAAAGCATAAACCGTGGTTCTTCTGGACGTTTCGATGGCGTTAACAAAACGCTCCGGAGCAATCAACTTGGCTCGAACAAAGCCACCATCAATCTCGCCATTGAGAGTCACTTTCTGATCTAATACATAAAAAACATCATCTTCTTTGCCGCGATAGCTAATTTGTGAAAAGCGCTGTGATATATTTTCTTTGACGCTAAATACAGAGTTCCAGTTAAACTCTGGCGAAAGGTCTCGACTGTACTGATATTTTGCATCGGGTGTGATAAGAAAATATCCATCACTGTCAGTTAACATAAGAAAGTTTGGTGAGTTCACCGTGTTGCTCAATGAGTTAAACAGCGACAAGGTATTGATGTTAACAATCAGGAATCCAAAGCGGTTGCCACTGTCGTCAAATATTGGCAGCGATAATCGCAACATAGGTCGATATGGATAATCCAGTTTGCCAAACTCTCTGTTAAGCGAAATCCGCGACATATAAATTTCCCCCTCTGACAAAACCGAGCTCTTTTGGGCGTATTCACTGGTCCGTTTACTTTGTAAATGCTCTGGTGACACGACTTCAATACTACCAGCCACTCTATCAACCCTCACTATCTCCATGGCAGATTTATCTGCGCTTATCACCCTTATTTGATCGTACTCAGGGTTACTTGTTAAAAAAGCAGAAAAGATCATTTCCAAGCGTTGTCGCCATTGAGCGGATGTTGTGTTGTCGAGCGGATCAACACCGTTATGTTCTAATGCTCTGGGTAACCCACTGATTGGAGGAGTCGCATGCAGAAAGCGTAAATCTTGACGATAATTTTTGATGCTCTCTTGAGCCTGAGCACTGATTTGCTCGCCCGTCGCAGACAGAGTGCTTTTTAACTCATCTGTAACAGACTGGCTTAATTGCAATTCGAATACCGCTACTGCGCTGGCCAGTAGGAGCAAAATAGCCGCTGATGTTATTAGTAACATTGGCTTGCGACTTTTAAATAGACTACGAAGAGGAGGAATCGCCTGCGCCATTAATAATCCTTAGTTATCCCTGAGCTTTACATCATTGGCAAGTGCCAAACTTTCAGGGCGTACAGACTATATACTTTAGTATAATAAGGCTAGTGAGGTGGTGTTCTTTTTTTACCTCACCCGGGGTGCTTTTATTACCACGCAGTACTTTGGAGGAAAGCGCGTTTTTGATGTCGATGCCATCAAATCCCTTGTGATTTCGGACATAGGGGCGCTATATTTTTTCTTAGCTTATGAGGTTTTCTCCGTGAATTTACATCCGAAAGGAGTGTACTTTCAAACAAGGAATTTAGTTGTCCCTTTCGTTTAAAAACTTGTTTTAGCACAATATTTTGGTATAAAAATTAAAATAGTATGATAATAAAGCAATCGTAAGTTGCCTTATACAACCAAGGAGTTCCCCAGTGAATGTTAAGCGTATTTTAGTTATCGCCGATCGTAAGGATTCTTCGCAAAAAGCCTTAGCCCATGCTGCATTGATGGCTAAACAGTTTAATGCATCAGTTCACGTAGCCGGTTTTTGTTACGAACGCTTGTCCGTGCTGGATGAAAGCATGTCTCAAAGTGACATCGATACTGCTAAGCAAAAGATCGTCCAAGCGAGCCAAGCTTGGTTAGATGAAACCGTGTCTGAATCTTCATTACCAGTATCAACAACTGACGAAATGGTGTGGAGTAAAGATATTGCCGCTTGGGTCAGTAAACATTGCTCAACTCACCAATATGATTTAATAATCAAAACTGGACATCGTAGCGAACACGCGTTTTATGTACCTACTGACTGGCAACTATTACGCAGCGGTAATGTGCCATTACTTTTAGTCGCTGAAAAGAAATGGCGTAAAAAGCAAACTATCATGCTCACTCTTGACATGGCTTCGACTAAAAAAACTAAGCAAGCACTTAATCAAAAAGTCATTGATGCGGGAAAAGAGCTAGCCAACGCGAATAATATGCCAATCCACGTATGTTTTAGCCTCGCCTTGTCACCTGTTCTCAAAGATTTAGGAATTATCGATAAGCGTAAATCTTTAAAAGACGCTAAAAAGAAATATATACCCAAAATACAGGCTATGTTTGGCAGCCAAGGTATCCCAGAAGAGAACATACATATTAAGGTAGGTTACGCCGATAAAGTGGTACCCAGTGTTGCATCAGATGTGGGAGCGGCGTTTGTCATTATGGGAAGTGTTGGCCGTAAAGGCCTCAAAGCAAAGATGTTAGGCAACACAGCCGAAAGCGTTTTAACCTTGTTGAAAACTGATGTACTGATTATTCAACCCTAACTCCAATTATCACGTTAGTACCGCCATCTGCTAAAAAGTACGGAGATGGCAGTCAAACCATACTACACCGTTTGTAAATCTGAGCTGAGCTTGCCTTATATATGCTGTGAAGGAATATCGGTATCACTGCACATGCAAACACGACATTTGATAAAGGCACCGCAAGCCACACACCCTCTACGCCTAATTGTCGCGGTAAAAACCATAGAAACGGTAACTGAATTAACATATTTCCCAGTGATACAAACATCGCAGCCCCCGCTTTTTCGACTGCAATAAAATAAATAGCAACTAAGAAAAACAGCCCATCTAAGTACAAGGTGAATAAATGTAAACGCAGACCTTTAGCAGCAACTGCCATAAGGCCTTGCTCATGCGTAAACAGACCTACAAATACGGTCGGAAAAAGGTTAAGCACAACAACCATGGCAATACCCGAGATGATAATCACAGAAGTGGCTAAGGTGAGTGTTTGAAGCGTCTTGTGGTATTGCTTTGCACCACTGTAGAAGCTTACTGGGGGCTGTGTGCCGCCCGCTAACCCCTCAGCAAAGAAATAATACAAACTCGCGATATAACCCACTATAGAAAATGCAGCCACATGAGTCAGGCCGCCATAGGAAGCCAACTGAGTATTATGAATAGACAAAGTGAAACCAAAATAAATAAACATCACTAAGCCAGAGGCGCCTAGCTGCATTACACGCAGCGCAATACGCCCATTAAACGCACTTAAACCTACAAAAATATTCCGGCTAGCCCTTAGAAAATAACCAACACATAAAATACACGTGATCACTTGTGCAATTAAAGTTGCCATTGCGGCCCCTTCAAGACCAAGACCGTACAGGCCGATTAACGTATAATCCAACGCGATGTTGATAAGAGCACCCAAAACAATAAAGAGCGTGGCTAACGTCGGTTTGTTGTCGTTTCTGATGAGTATTGGCAGTGCTGTAGCACCGATTGTGATAACACACCCATAAGACATCACAGCCAGATACTCTTCACCTGGTGGGTTATCACCGCCCTGAAGATGTAACATTGTTCCCCCAAGAACAGACAAAACGATACCTAAAATTAGGCCGCCAAATAACATGAGGTACATAGACGTACCGAGTGTTTGGTTGACCGCTGTTTCGTTGTTCTTTCCTCTAAAATTAGACAAAACACTACCGCCGCCCATGCCGACTAACAAGCCAAAGCCAATCACAACAGACAACATTGGCAGCGCAAGGTTAACACCTGCTAAGCCGCTCTCACCAACGAAATACCCCACAAAAACACCATCAATGACTTGGTACATCCCACTGACTAACATGGCAATTATCGACGGGACAGCAAATCGCCAGAACGTACGTCCTACATCCTTAGCACTGCACGACGCGTCTGAACCTAATTTGCTTATCTCTGGCGTCAAAATCTTTACCTATGATCAAAAATTTTCCACATTGTAACCATAATGTTGATACATTAAAGTTAGATACCATCCGAAAATCGGATACAACGCGCCGAGTTAAGGGCCCATACACGACTAAACGGCCCTAAGGGCTATATAAGGACTTGATCACAACATGAACTGGACACTAGATCAGTTAAACGCATTTGTTACCGCAGCAGAAATGGGCTCATTTTCAGCCGCAGCGCGAAAACTGCAAAAAGCGCAATCAAGGATTAGCAGTGCTATAGCTAACCTTGAGATAGACCTTGGATTTGAATTGTTCGACCGCTCTTCTCGTTATCCGCAATTGACTGAACTAGGGAAACAGATGTTACCTGAAGCTCAGTATGTGCTCGCGCAGTGTCAGCGCTTTAGAGCACGTGCTTTGTTTGCGAATGATTTTGACGTTATATCGTTAAGAATAGCCATGGACGAAGCGCTTCCTATTGAGACGACGACCAGCGTGTTCACAGCCTTTGGTCAGGAATTCCCGCATGTCAATCTCACTATTACCAGTGGTTCTCGGGATGACGTAGCAAATGCCGTAGCAAAGGAAAAAGCAGACATCGGCCTGATGCTAGGCAGTACAGCGCTGCCATCTGAAGTGGATTTCGAGTCTTTAGGTTTTTTTAAAAAAATCCTTATATTTGGCCAGTCTCATCCTCTGTCAACGGTGTCAACAATCAGCCGCACACAGCTTCAGTCTCATCGGCAGTTAGCTCTGTGTAATCGCTCTGGTGAAGGACGAGAAGACACTTTCAGCCCGAATCATTGGTACATCGACAGCTACTACTTGATATGCGACTTGGCCATACAAAATCAAGGATGGGCAGTCGTGCCCGAGTATATCTCTCAGTCCAGCTGGTTTGCCGATAAATTAAGGGTGCAGCCTTGTGATCATCTATTTTTTAATTCAAGACTTGAATTTGGGGTGGTAAAACGTGGGGATCGAGCCCCTAACCATATAGAGAAATGGTTGATAAGTCAGTTAGTCAATCTTAATCGATAACACCAAGGTTAACGATTAAGGTGACATAAAGGCGATAATATTGAGCTTTATAAGGTCAATGAGTAAATGACTTGATGGGCATCATCTCGATCCCGCTTCTCACTCATGTTCAGTTCGCGTGCTAACGCCCGCATATCTTGGTTATCTGCTAGTTCAATGGCGTATAAAGAGCCGATATTATGTACTTTCGCATAGTCAATTAAATGCTCGGTTAATAGTTTACCCAAGCCTTTGTGTTGCCAAGCATCACTGATGGTTATTGCAATCTCATGTGCGCTTTTATCGCCCGTATAGGCATAACGGCTCTCACCAATTTCTTTTTCAGTCCCAGTAATAGGGTCATGTTCTGTAGCGATAAATGCCATCGAATCTTCACCATCGATGGTACACAAGGTTTTAAGCATAGACTCAGATAATGCGTTAATACCGCCTAAGAAGCGGTAATGTTTAGTCTGGGCAGATAGGTTTTTAACAAAATCTGCCTCTAATGCCTTATCTTTTAGGTTGATAGGCCTAATGGTAATCTTCTTACCATCCAAAATATGATGGCACAACTCGCCAGGCACATGAGGCGGATTGACAGCAGATTCCGCGCTATCTGCATGCCCTGCTGTTTGTATTGTATTTTTCATTTTTGATCTCTCACTTTTGTCATTAGTCTATGTAAGAGATTAAAAATGATTCAATCTCTTGCCGGTTCATTCCTTTGTACATTAATCGATAGAAAAACAGATGAGTTGACGGCGATCAATTAACCAGCAAAGCAAGTCAACAAACTATGAGTGATGGCAAAACATATCGCCGAACTCGTTACCATCCCCCTTTACAGAACAGATAATACCAGTGCAGCTAGCAACAGTGCAGCTAACACCAGTCAAAATAAAGCCAACAACGCTTACACCAATACAATGTTCAGCAATCTTGATCAGCATCAATAAGGACTTCGATAGGCTCTTCCTTTTCGGGCCGCTCTTGGTTACTTTTTATACGTAAGGGCAACATTAATCGCTGATTTTGAAAGGTACTAACATGAAGAATTTATTGTTTATCGGTTTAATCACTCTGGTGATGTTATTAGCTGGTTGTGGCAAAGGTGCTGATTCACCTAAGGGCTTTAGCTTACCTAAGGGGAATGAACAAAACGGAGAATTAGTATTTAACAAGTACCAGTGTTTAGCGTGTCACACTCTTGAAGGATATAACGATGCAGACTTGGGCAAGGTATTCGCTGACCCGATCCCGCTTGGCGGCACATCAGCCAAAGTGAAAACCTATGCTCAGCTTGTGACTTCAATAATAAACCCCTCTCATGAGCTTGCGCCGCGCTCGCGTGCGCTGGTGCCAGTCGTTGATGATAATGGACAGTCAAAAATGACCGTATTTAACGACGTTATGACGGTAACAGAGATGATAGATGTGGTGGCTTTTTTACAACCAAAATATAAAGTTAAACCGATTCAATATACTAATTACTTACAGTATCAAGTGCCCTAGAAAGCATATTAGGAAGCTGTAACGCAGAAAATTTATACTAAGCTATACAAGGTTAAAACGCGGTAGAGCCGCGCTTTTCATCAACCGTTGTTATTACATATCGCAATACTTGTATGCAAGGGTGCTTGCACATCATGCACCCTCGGCATGTTTACTACGAGATAGATAATGGAATTTAAAGATTACTATGCCATTCTTGGTGTTGCCAAAGACGCCGAGCTTAAAGAAATTAAAAAAACTTACCGTAAACTCGCGCTCGAATTCCATCCTGATATGAATGCCGCAGACGATGCCGAAGAAAAGTTTAAAGAAGTCGCAGAAGCATACGAAGTACTAAAAGACACAGAAAAACGTGCAGAATATGATGAAATTCGCAAATATGGCGCAGGACAAAAGCAAGGCTTCACGCCCCCGCCAGGTTGGCAAAGTGAATCACAACATACCCATTGGGATGGCAATAGCGAGGACTTTTCAGATTTTTTCAATTCTGTATTTTCAGCTCGTCGTTCTCGCCAGCAGTCTCACAATGACCCATTCAGCCAAGGGTATACTCGAGCTGACTATCCTATGACGGGGCAAGATGCTGAGCTTGAAGTGCCTATATTCTTAGAAGATACCCTTCATTCATCTGCTAAAACCGTCGAATTTATGCAATCTGAAGTGGTTAACGCTCAATTGGTCAAGAAAAAGAAAACCCTGAAAGTAAAAATACCTCAAGGAGTAGCAGATGGGCAGCGCATACGTCTTAAAGGGCAAGGTGGTAAAGGTAGTCAGGGCGGTGAAAACGGCGACTTGTATTTGCACATTCGTTTAGTGCCGCACCCACTTTTCGATGTTCAAGGTCATGATTTAACGATGACGCTGCCACTCGCCCCATGGGAAGCAATATTGGGCACAGAAATCACCGTTCCTACGTTAGACGGAAAAGTTAAAATGATCGTGCAGCCAAACAGGTCAAAAATTAAGAATTAAAGGAAAAGGTTTGAAACGCAAATCTGGCTACGGCGATCTTTTTGCTGTACTCAAAATTGTTAACCCGCCAGAAACTGATGAAAAAGCGTTAACCCTATGGAATGAACTTGCTAAGACAAGTGCCTTCGACCCCAGAAAAGAGTGGAGTTAGCATGATGAACGACTCAATACGCAAGGTATCCATTGAGGAGCTATGCAAAAGTAAAGACATTAACCAGACTCTAGTAATGGAAGTGGTGGAATTTGGCATCGCTCGGCCTGTAGAGGGAAATACAATCCAAGACTGGAAGTTTGACACTTCCACAGTGCATTGGTTAAAAAAAGCGATTCGTCTTAACCGACAATTAGAAATTGACTGGGTCGGTGTGGCGATGGTGATTGAGCTTTTAAAGCAAAGAGAAGCTCTCGAATATGAAAACCACACCCTGCAACGGCAACTAGCGCGATTCTTAGAGTCATAATGAGCCTGCAGGGCGAAGATTAACTATGAAGCATCAAGTTTCATGATCAGTTATCCGATGTCTCGGCTCTATGTGGACTAACACATCTTGAATGTTAAATTTTTTGGCTAATACTCGTTCAATTTCATCAGCAATAAGATGTGAATCTGCCGTGGTGAGTTGTGGGTCAACCGTGACAATAAGATCCGCCACCCGCCCATTCGGTACTTTTCTTGAGCGCACTCGAACAACCGAGTCTACCCTATCCAAGCGATTGATTTCAGCTGAAACTGCGCTAGGATCCACATCGCTATAATCGACCAATATAGGGATAGCGCGCTGAAAAAGTTTAAAGGCCAAATAAAAAATGAGTAACGACACCAAAATAGCAAAAACAGTGTCTAGCCAATAATAACCGTGCGCTGCAAGTTGCCACCCAACTATCACTACAATCGTGGTTAACACGTCACTTAAGGTATGACTAGCGTCAGCTTCTAATAGATCTGACGCCAACTTTTTTGCCCAGTATCTTTGCCATATCGTTAGCAAAATATTTACGACAAGCGTACCCGTCAGCACGATAAGCCCTAAATAGTTCTGCTCCACCGCCTGACCAAACCGATTGTAGGCATTAATTAACATTTCAAATGCGACGATACTCAATAAGGATGCAAGGCCGAATACTGCCAATTGTTCAAATTTTTGGTGGCCATATTGGTGGTCCTTATCGGCAGGCGAATTTGCAATATTGGTCGCCATCCAAGCCATGATGTTATTAACCACATCCGTAAATGAATGCACTGCATCAGCAATGACGGCAGCTGAATTAGCACTGATCCCCACGAATAACTTAACGCAACATATAAATAAGTTTACGCAGCCCTCTATTAGTAAAACACGCTTCACATTCATCACTAATGATCCCTTTAAAAAGCCCAGACTGTCGATATACGGCCAAAATACATAGATAAAGAGAAGTTTACCTTTCCTAAGATAACAATTTTGGGTATTTTTAAATTTAGAACTAACGATTGTCGAATAATATTTGGCATCACAATTCCACCTAAGCAGTAGGCTTAACATAATTGCTTTGGAGCACTGTGAACAGCACACATAAGCTAACTAACCCGAACCAGGGCGAAGCGGATGCCCTGGCCAAATTAAATGCAATACTTAACGCGACTGTCGATGCGATGATTATTATTGATCACACTGGCACGATTGAATTATTTAATGCAGCAGCCCAAAGAATGTTTGGCTATTCAGTGCAAGAGGTGATTGGCAAAAATATAAAGATGTTAATGCCGGAACCCTATCGTAAAGAACACGACCAATATTTAGATAACTACATGAAGACCAATCAAGCGCGGATCATTGGTATTGGGCGCGAGGTAAAGGCGTGCAAGAAAGACGGTGAGATATTTCCTATCGAGCTTTCTGTTGGCGAAGTGAAAGAGTCCAGCCATAAACAGTTTGTCGGCATTATTCGTGATATTTCCGATCAAGTGCAAGCACGCTCTGATGCTATTGCCAATAGAGAAAGATTGGCTCACGTAACCCGACTCAGTACTATGGGAGAAATGGCTGCGGGGATCGCCCATGAAATCAATCAACCGCTATCAGCCGTGAGTAGTTATGCCCAAGCGTGCAAGAATTTATTGCAACGCGAAAACAGCCTGGCCGATGCTTTTCAAAAACAAAAATTAACTGACACGCTAGAAAAAATCAGTAACCAAGCCTTGAGAGCAGGTGAAGTTATTCGACGCTTACGAGAGTTCGTCAAAAAGCGCAATACAGAAAGAGAATACATTAACTTTAATGACCTTATTCAAGACACTATCGATTTGGCGAAAGTTGACACTCGCCTACTCGACCATGGCATCAAACTAGACTTGTGTAGCGCTCCCACCCCGTGCTTATTGATAGATCAAGTACAGTTACAACAAGTCCTTTTTAACCTTATTCGTAACGCTATTGACGCCATGGAAGATCAACCCTCAGCCCCTGTAGTGATTCAATCAAAATGGATAAACGAACAATATCTAGAAGTGTCTATTTGTGATATTGGCTATGGGATAACAGAGGAAAATAGGGCGCGGCTTTTTCACCCATTTTTCACTACTAAAACGTCCGGTATGGGAATGGGGCTGCCTATTTGCCAATCAATCATACAGTCGCACGGCGGCGAGTTGAAGCATAGCGCAGGTAGCCCTCAAGGAAGTATTTTCTCATTTACCCTACCCGCTAAACCGATTGTAAATAACAATACCGATGAAGTAACCAACAATGAAGAATAAAAGCACACTGTTTAAAGCAGAGCAAATTGTACATATTATTGATGATGACGAGGCAGTACTTGACTCTCTCAGTATGTTATTGGATTCCGTTGGTGTGCAAAACGCCATTTATGATAATGCACAAACATTCCTAAACAGTTTTTCATCAGACGATATTAGCATGCTAAGTGGCTGCATTGTTTTGGATATCCGCATGCCTGGCATGAGCGGAATGGAATGCCAACAGCGCTTAGAAGCACTTAAATGTCCCTTACCCATCATTTTTATTACCGGCCACGGCGATGTACCAATGGCAGTCGAGGCGATGAAAAAAGGCGCGATAGAGTTTATTCAGAAACCGTTTCGCGAGCAAGTTCTGCTCGACTGCATACAGCACGCTTTAGAGGTCAATCGAAACAACCAACAGCGCACTCTGCATGCATTGGAAGTAGAAAAAAGATGCAAATCTCTTACTGATCGTGAAAATGAAGTGATGCATCGAGTGATTGCCGGTCAAGCAAATAAAGTGATAGCCAGTGAACTAAATTTAAGTCAACGCACGGTTGAGATCCATCGTGCGAATGTTATGGACAAAATGCAGGTAAAGTCTTTAGCCGAACTTGTTACCCTTGTGGTGGCTAAAGAGTAATCACGACTCAATGTTTTTGCATTTTAGTGTATCTATTGTGGCGGTAATTTGATCTAGCGCAACATCCTTTTCGGCGTGAGATATATCTTTACTTAGAATATCTTTATATCGTGCGTCGAATACCTCTATGATTAGTAGTCTAGTAACCAAAAACCATCATCCAATCATCTATCTGGTAGATCACCAGAAAGATGCTCGAACAGCACTCTCAAAACTACTTTCTCCCCTGAAGGTAACAATTAAGTGTTTTGCCAGTGCAGAGAGCTTTATGCGTCAGCAGATCAGTGATGACGCCATTGGTATGATCATTGAGGCACACCTTGAAGGTAAAAAAGACAGTGGCATAGAGCTGCTTGAAACGCTCGTTAAAGGTGGGTGCCATTTACCGACTATTATTCTGGCAAGTTCCAGTGACATACCCACTGCTGTAAGAGCTATGCGCGCTAACGCGACTGATTTTATTGAGAGACCCTTTATAGAGCATCTATTATTGCGTGACGTACAACAGATAATAAACGGCGCAAAGGCTCATTGAGTATTGTGTCATTCAAAACACATATCGCTATAAGCTATTCTTCATACCCGAACACAATAGCAACAGCCAAGGTTACAACAAGTCGTGTCACACTTAGCAGTCGCCATTCCAATGTAGCGCTTACTAATAGCGCCATATCAACCAGTGTTGTTAGGTTTTATTTTTAAGTTCAGTGCCGCTATACTTTTACCGCTAGCACATCACACTTGACCCCGTGCAGTACACCATTAGCGGTGGATCCTAGCAGCAGTTTTAGCCCACTTTGGCCATGCGTACCGATTACAATTAAGTCAGCTTCTATCCGCTCTGCATATCGGTGTATTTCATCAGCAGGAGAGCCCACCACTACGTGCGTGTTCTCTTTTGGTACTCCTGATGTCACGGCAATTTCCTCTAGCCTGTGTTCAGATTGTTCTTGCAGGTTTATTAGTTCGTCATTTTCAAACGCAATACCGTAGGGCTCGAAATACGTTTGTGCAAACGTGACGTACAACAAATTTAGTTTTGAGGGTGAATCAGCCACTGCGAGCGCTTTGCTCATCACTAAATTCCCAGGGCTGTTAATATCTAACGCAACTAATATCTTTTGATAACCAAGCATTGTTTTCTCCTTATTACTGATGTTAACGGTGACTTATTCATACCGTAAATGGATTCACTAATACCAATCCCACAATATGATTAAAGCCGATTTGAGAAAAAGCAGCTTGATCCATGTCAACACAAGTCCGAATAAGGCGAACAGAGCTATCAGAGCGCAAGTGATCCCACCCTCGGAACATGCTGCACAGCGAATGAACCAGCAAACTTAGCTTGTTAGCATAAGTGCTAATTAGGCTTTGAATATATTAATGAAGGTGAAGGTTTAGATAGAGAGGATTACAAAGCTCAACTCAGAGTAGCGGGAGGGCTAACGCTAATAATACAACGCTTATATCAACAGCCAACTTAGCAATGCCAACGTAAGTACCAGTGCCAATCAATATAAGCGCTTCTTAAAGCTAAAATGTTTTTAAAGCATAATGGGTGAGCCTATTCTTAGCTATTAGTGCGAGAAGCGATGAGGTTGGTCTTCATCATTCCACTTGGACTTATACCTGTTGATTTGTAAAGGCTTATGCAAGGAGCGAGACGTTCTGTTAAGCTTTCGAAACGTACCATCAATATAATTTTCGATAGATTCAATATCTACGAGTAGGTTGTATCTGTCTTGGAATGTTTTCATTGTGACTCTCCTTACTGGCCATATCAGTGGTGTAACGTATCTTTGCTATCCGTTATCACGCTCGTTTGTTAAAACATGATGTCTTATCAATGTTGTAGCAATGGATATGCCAAACTAATAGTCATCGAGAAAGCGCCACTACGCCAGTATATTAAAGGCGCGAAGCGCCAAGTTCGCAGATAAAAACACTCTCACAAGAGTGTTAGGGCAGCAAATTTCACCGTGAAGGTGAAATAATTACACGCAGCTCTACCCTGCCCGCAAATTCACTCAGAAATGATCTTTCCTTTATACATTTGCATTTGGCAGTGAAAGTCATATTCGCCCTCACTCAGCCCAGGTAGCTCTATACGGTTACCTTGTCCCATTTTTAAGCCCAAACTTAAGTCCAATTGGGGGAAGATGACTGTTTCAGCGCAAGGTGCAGGGTCCTGTCGGTCAAAATCCAGCGTTATCTTCTTACCCGCGCTCACAGAGATATTGCTAGGTTGGTAAATGCCATTGTTTACTAAAATCTTAATTTGGTTACTGGTAGATTGCGTAGGCTTTGGCGTATAAAGCCAAAACCACCACACGATAGCCGCGATAAGCAGTACACCTAATAGGTTAATGATTAACATCCGTTAACTCCAAACATGTCTTATAAAAATACGCACTAAGCTGTTTTATTAGCCTTGAAAAAGCGTAATCGATTTGCGTTACTCACCACAGTTAATGACGACATTGCCATGGCCGCCCCCGCGACTACAGGGTTAAGCAAAATGCCAAAAAATGGAAATAACACGCCGGCTGCAATAGGGATTCCAGCAACATTATAAATAAACGCGCCGAAGAGATTTTGTTTGATATTGGTGATAGTGGCTTGGCTTATTGCCAGCGCATCAGCCAAACCATGCAAGGAGCCGCGCATTAACGTTACATCCGCACTTTCAATCGCAACGTCTGTGCCGGTTCCTATTGCGAACCCGACGTCGGCTTGAGCAAGTGCTGGGGCATCATTGATACCATCCCCTGTCATACCGACAACTTCTCCGCACTTTTGGCGTTTGATTACTTCTTCCACTTTGTCTTGTGGCATAACCTGAGCAATATAATCATCAATACCCACTCGCTGTGCAACTGCCTTCGCTGTAGCCTCGTTATCACCAGTTAGCATGACAAGGTGGATACCCTTGTTTTGCAACCGTTTTATTGCTGCTAATGAATCGTTTTTAATAGGATCTGATACCGCGATCAAAGCACTCAGTTTTTGATTTACCGCAAAATACATAGGCGTCTTAGCATCATTTGCTAGTGTCTCAGCTTGTACAACAGCAAGGCTAACGTCTATCCCAAATTCGCGCATTAGCGCTTCGTTGCCAAATAACAAATGCTCTCCGTTTAGAGTGCCGGTCACCCCTTTACCGGTGATCGCGTCAAACTCAGAGACCGGGCTAAGCGGGTAATTGCGCTGTTTTGCATAATCTACTATCGCTTGGGCTAACGGGTGCTCAGAGTGACTCTCTAAACTGGCTACTAACGCCATTACACTAGTCTCTTGACGTTGATCATACGTTGATATGTCGGTTACTTCGGGTTGACCTTGGGTAATTGTTCCTGTTTTATCCAGCAACATGGTAGTAATTTTTGAGGCGCTTTGTAATGCCTCACCATTCCTGATCAGTACCCCAGCCTCGGCCGCTTTACCAACACCTACCATAACAGACATAGGTGTCGCTAAGCCTAATGCACAAGGACAAGCAATAATCAGCACAGTAGTAATAGCCGTGATGGCATAAGCAATGGCTGGCTGAGGCCCAAAATTGAGCCAGGCCAAACCTGCAATCACTGCCAGAATCATAACGATTGGCACAAAATAACCAGAAATCACGTCTGCTAAGCGCCCTATGGAAGGCTTAGAATTCTGCGCCCTTTTAACCATATTAATGATATGAGATAAGGTGGTGTCTTTGCCCACATGTGTCGCGCTAAACAACATACTACCGGTTTTATTAATGCTGCCAGCGACTACTTTGTCGCCCACTGTCTTGTTAACTGGCATAGGCTCACCCGTGAGCATGGATTCGTCCACTGTACTTTTTCCGTCTGTCAGTTCGCCGTCCACAGGGATTTTCTCACCGGGTCGAACTCGCACAATATCGTTGAGCTGAACCTGGGCTATCTCAACGTCTTGCTCTTGCCCATTTCTCACGACTCGCGCGGTTTTTGCTTGCAATCCAATCAGTCTCTTAATCGCCTCAGAGGTGCGTCCTCTTGCCTTAACTTCAAACGCTAGCCCGAGATTAATAAGCCCTATGATCATTGCTGATGCTTCAAAATACACGTGTCTCGCCACGTCAGGTAACAGATTAGGTGCTACTATGACCAACATTGAATAAGCCCAAGCAGTACCTGTACCGAGCGCTATCAGGGTATCCATATTTGCTGAGTGATTTTTGAAGGAATGCCACGCACCAAGATAAAAGTGTTTACCTGTGCCTATCATTACGCCCAAGGTGATGAGCCCAACAACCGCCCATCCTATGCGCTGATTAAACGTGTCAACACTCATGTCGCCGATAAATAAACCATATAGCATTAGAGGTATTCCTAGGCCCAAAGCAATGACCATATTGCGCATCAGTTTTTTATAATGCGCTTCATCTGCTTGGGCTTTTTCATCCAATGCATCCTGTTCTGAGACCGAATTCATCGGCGTGGCGTCATAACCAATATCCTTCACGGAATCGATTAATGCATGACTGTTTACATCGCCATCAATTGTGACGGTTCGTTGTGCAAAGTTCATTTCTACACCAGTCACTCCTTCGACACCTGCTAACGCTTTCTCAATCTTATTCACACAACTTGCGCAGCTTGCTCCCTCAATTATGAAGCTCTGGGTTTTTACTTCGCCTTTATTGCTCATTTTTGGCCTCCATTGTTATGGGATCGACAAACGATTCGATCAAACTACACACCTGTTCAGCATTGGCACCATCTGGTGACTTGTCCCATTGCACGAGAGCTGATTGCATACGATTACGCAGCGCTAGCGTCTCTTTAAATAGCACCTCCGTTTCTTCTAATCGTTGGCTGATGAGCTTCCTTGTTAACGGACAAGGGCAATTCCCCTGCTCAGACTCACTGATAATGCTGTGTATATCCTTGACAGAAAATCCTAGTTGTCTTGCGCTTAATATAAAACGCAAGCGTCGCAAATCGTCAGCGCTATATAAGTGATAGCCGTTCATGTCACTAATAGCAGGAGTCAGTAGTTTCACTCGCGTGTAATAGCGCACGGTGTCAGTTGTTACACCTACGAAATCTGCTAATTGTTTGACCAACATATTTTGCTCCTATGTTTAGGCTTAGATTGAGCTAATGCAATCATGTTAAACCTATGTGCTGCTCATAGGTCAAGCTCAAAGAGTTTGATAAAAAAAATTGTAAGATGAGAATACGATACATAGACGACGGCGAAGATTAGAGCGTGCGAGAGGGCTCGAAATAACGGCCAAGGATGAATAGCAAATAGCAGGGAAATGTTGAAGTCTTATATGACCTTGTTGCGCCCGGTGTGCTTCGCTTTGTAGAGCTTTTTATCTGCCATGGAAATAAGATCACTCGAATAATCTTGGTCTGGCAAAATAGTAGATACACCAATACTGACCGTCAAAATTTGATGCGGTGACAGCCGGTGAGAGATTTTCAGTTGGTCAACCGCCTGTTGAATCTGTTTAGCAACGTGCTTTGCACCGCGTTCGTCTGTATTTGGCAACACACACGTGAATTCCTCCCCACCATATCGAGCCACGATGTCTGTTGGGCGATTCAAGCTGCTCCTCACTGTCAAAGCCACAAGTTTTAACTGGTCGTCGGCCACCAGATGACCGTATTCGTCGTTATACTGCTTGAACAAATCAATATCGACCATGAGTAAAGAAATCGGCTGCTTAGTGCGTTTCGCTTGCGCTACTTGCTTAGCCAAATACTCGTCCAAATAGCGGCGGTTATAAACCCCGGTTAAGCCATCTAAATAGGCTAGCTTCTTAAGAACATCTGCTTGAAACTTTAATGTCAGGTGCGCCCTCACACGATTTTTTAACGGCAATGGATTCACCGGCTTCACCATATAATCTATACCACCGGCTTGCCAGCAAGCATTTTCTTCCTCTGAGCGCTGCAATGAGGTAATAAATACAATCGGAATGTCATTTATTTCAGGATCGTTCTTAATAATTCTACAGGTAGTAAGGCCATCTAAATTCGGCATTATAACGTCCATCAAAATAAGATCTGGTGCGTCACGTAAGCAAATATCTAATGCTTCTTGGCCCGTTTTGGCGAAGTTTAATTGGTAGCTATCCCCCAGTATTTGGTTGATCACCTGGATATTGATAGGCTGATCGTCCACCACTAAAATTTTTGCATTCGCTAACGAGTCTCTCGTCAGAAATGTAGAGGGTTGATTCAAAAGTAAACTCCTTTCTGGTGGAAAACTAATATCAGTCTTGCTTCTTATAACCATTTGTTAAGCAAAATCCATTCCTAAAAGTGAGAAGAATAATACTGGTCGTGGGTTAGATAAATCCTAAATGAGTTGAAAAGAGAGCATGGTAGATTAAGCCAAAAGCGGTACTTAATTCACACCGTACGTGCCTTATTTGAGCAAGTTAATCTAACCATTAGTTAGATAAAATCAAAGAAAAATTATAATTAATAGTACGAGTAAAGTAGTGTTAAAATTGCTCACTATCAATATGTTTGAACAAACCAAGAGTACAATAATTTTTTTGCTAATGGGTTAAACGCTTAAGGAACAAATTGATGAAAATTGCTTTTTATAATACCAAAGCCTATGACCGAGAATACTTTACGAAAGAGAACGAAGAGCATCATCACGACATTCGCTATTTTGAACCGCATCTAAATGCTCAGACGGTAAACTTGATAACCGATGAAGTAGCCGTTTGTGCGTTCATTAATGATTGCCTAAACGCTGAAGTGCTTGGCGCGTTAAAAAACAAAGGCATTCAATTAATTGCACTTCGCTCTGCGGGCTTTAATCATGTTGATTTAGCGGCTGCAGAACAACTAGGTATGAGTGTGGTTCGCGTACCGGCCTACTCCCCTTACGCCGTTGCTGAGCATGCTGTCGCCTTATTGATGACCCTTAACCGCCGGGTTCACAGAGCCTATAACCGCGTACGAGAAGGTGACTTTTCACTCAATAATTTAATGGGCTACGATATTCACGGCAAAACAGTGGGCGTTATTGGCACCGGTAAAATTGGTCAAATCTTCAGTAAAATAATGCTTGGCTTTGGTTGTCGTGTTATTGCCTATGATGTGCAAAAAAATGACTCATGTATCGATAATGGTGTTGAGTACGTCTCGCTAGAAACACTGTTCCAGCGTAGTGATATTATTTCACTGCACTGTCCCCTTAACGATTCAACTCACCATTTGATTGACGAAGCAGCGTTAGCAAAAATGAAACCTAACGTAACGATTATCAACACCAGCCGTGGCAAATTAATTGATACTAAAGCGGCAATTAAAGTGCTTAAAGCTGGGAAGATTGGCTTGCTAGGACTGGACGTGTACGAGGAAGAAGAAGCACTCTTCTTTGAAGATTTATCAGACAGCGTCATCCAAGATGATGTTTTTTCGCGCCTGACTACCTTTCCAAATGTACTTGTGACTTGTCATCAAGCCTTTTTCACTAAAGAAGCGATGGTAAAAATTGCACAAGTCACCTTGGATAATATCTATCAGTTTGAACATAATGGAGCCGTCGTTAATGGCGTTACAAACCCACAATAACCTGCGCGTTGGGATATTAACCGGCGGTGGCGACTGCCCTGGTCTGAACGCGGCTATACGTAGTGTCGCGAAAACACTTATGCTGACATCAAACGCCGAGATCATAGGCATTGAAGATGGGTTTTTAGGGTTTATTGAACGTCGTAGTCGCCCAATAAATTATCAAGATTGCAGTGGAATTTTCGCGCTAGGCGGCACGATAATCGGTACCTGTAACCGTGCAGATCCCTTTAACTACAATGGCAGAGACTGTTCTAGTGAGGTAAAAGCCTATTATGACCAACTGCAATTAGATGCACTCGTTATCATAGGTGGAGATGGCACCCTGAGCATTGGCTATGAGCTGAGCAAATTAGGTATCAATGTTGTTGGGGTCCCTAAAACCATAGACAACGACTTGATGTGCACTGAGCGAACATTCGGTTTTGACACTGCGGTCAGTATCGTCACTGATGCTATTGACCGTTTACGCACCACGGGACAATCTCATAAGCGGATCATGATTGTTGAAACAATGGGACGAAACGCCGGGTGGATTGCCCTGCACGCGGGTGTTGCCGGGGGTGCCGATAGCATTCTTATTCCTGAGTATCCATACGATATACAACGTGTTGCCAAAGCATGTACTGAACGTATGGGCTCCCATCACTTTTCTATCGTGGTCGTTGCAGAGGGAGCACGACCAGTAAATGGCCGAGTAAGCGTAAGAGAAAACATCGCGGGTAGTCCTGAGCCATCCCGTTTAGGGGGGATCGGTGAACAATTGAAGGTGCAATTAGGGCAGTTTATGGATGCAGAGATTCGAGCGACTACCTTAGGCCATATTCAGCGTGGTGGCTCCCCTACGTCTTTCGACAGAATATTTGCCACGAATTTAGGCAGTTATGCCGCCAAATTAGTGGAAAGTAAACAATTCAACCGTGCAGTAATCCAAAAAGGCAATAGACTGTCCCACGTCGCACTTGAGAGTGTGGCAAACAAGACGCGTAATGTACCCGCTGATGATTTAACACTTCAAACCGCTATCGCGATGGGAATCTGCTTCGGCACCCCGAACTTGAAGGCTTTTCCTCATGTTATGTAGAATGAGCCTGAATGATATTTTTTAAATCACCCGTCACCACATAGAGGTGGGTATACCCCACCCTGTGCAGTTGTTCCGCACTCAGTGCTGCGCGCACCGCACTGGCACAATGTAAATATATAGGCCGGGATCTATTCGGCTCTAAGGTAAGCATTTTCATTTCTAGTATGCCCCGAGGAATGTTTATTGCTCCTGTGACACTTTCTGTTTCATGCTCTGATGGCTCACGTACGTCAATCAGCAAACCATTGTCTTTTTTTCGATTGACTGCAGCCGTATCACAATCGAAATGTGGGATATGCTGTTTGATTTCTTCAACTATTTCCAACAACGTCTTAGCCATATTTACCCTTAAATACATTGAAAATGAACGTATTAGCTTAACCTAACGTCCTTAGTGAGTCATTTATGCTTTCGGGTATCACTGAATCATGGCTTGCGAAGTGTATGAATTCGCATGTAATAATGCTGTATTAGATTGCATAAATAAAGGATCGTTCTCTTCTACTTCAAAGCGACTCAATGCTTGTAATTGGGGTATATCCAGCAAGGTAACTTGGCGTCTTTGAACTTGAATCAGCCCTTGTTGCTGCATAGTCGTAAGCAAACGACTAATGGTTTCAATAGCCATGCCAAGGTAATTTGCAATATCGATACGTGTCATACTTAATGTTAGCTGATTACTAGATAGCCCTCTTTTAGCTAGTCGAGCTGAGAGATCCAATAAAAACCCTGCCACCCGCTGTGCAGACGTCATACAATGATAGCTCATGGTTTGTTGTTGTTGCATCAATAAGCTTCGGCTCATATTACCTAAAAGCTGTTGACGACCCTGCTCAGAATTGGCCAGTAAAGCATTCACTGAATGCAGACTGATATAACATACACTACTGGTTTCTAAGAAGGTCACCGTTTGCGCGTGTTGCAACTGTGCAAAGCCATCAGTACCTACTAAGTCGCCCGGAAAACAAAAGTCAACGATTTGTTCTTCAGCATCCATCGATGAAATACTTGCCTTAGCTGAGCCAGAACGCACAATATATAAAGCGTTAAAAGCATCACCAGCACAATATAGCTTGTCACCCTTATGGTAAATTTTGTGGGTTAAAACCGGATTGTTTTGTTTATTTGCTAGTTGTTCCGCTTTTTCTGTACAGTTTCTTGATAGAGCGCAATGTTCACACGTTGGGCCTTGTATAGAATGAGACTGGGTCATAGGGGATTCCTTATAAACGTTTTGGCTAAGCAACTAGTGTTATTTGTTATAATAACCACCTGCTCAGCTATTCGATATGCGGTGTTGTGCGTAATCGATTTCGGTTTATACCTATTGACGTAAGCGACTGCTCTTTTAATCCTCATTACTCGACTTAGTGCGCTCACCGTCCTACTTTTTTTAAACATTACACTGTCCACTTAAGAATGCAGTTGTTTAGGCCGTGAATAGTCTTGAATCGCATGCTCCCAGGGCGCTTGTTCACGCAAGTTTTCAAGCATGTTCTGGGTCACTAATACAATACCATTCGGACTCACCCTAAAGCCGCGCGCCTGATCTTCATCGTGATCAAACCCAATGTTCATCCCAGTAGGAACACTGCAATTAGCAGCAATTATGGCGCGGTTAATATTCACATCACGACCAATCTCTACGTTGGGCAAGATGACTGACTCTGTTATTTTGCTATAGGAATGAACACGCACATCTACAAAGAGCAAAGAGCGGTCAATAGTAGCACCCGAGATAATGCACCCGCCCGAGACCATTGAGTCAGTTGCACTGCCTCGACGATTGTCATTGTTAAACACAAATTTAGCTGGGGGGGACTGTTTTTGGTAAGTCCAGATAGGCCATGAATCATCATAAATATCTAACTTTGGGGTCACCTCAATTAAATCGATATTTGCCTGCCAGAATGCATCCAATGTACCGATATCTTTCCAATAGGGTTTGAGCCCCGAGAGAGAATCAGTGAAGCGAAACGCATGCACTTCACAATCGGCAATACATTGAGGCACGATATCGTTACCAAAGTCATGCTCTGACTTTAAGGACTGAGCGTCTTTTTGTAATTCGTTTAGCAGAAATTCAGTGTTAAACACATATATACCCATTGACGCTAATGCCAAGGCGGGATCCTCAGGCAAGGGAGACGGCGAGGCGGGCTTTTCGTCAAACGACACAACCCGCCCTGATTTATTTATTTGCATCACACCAAAGGTATTCGCCGCTTCATTAATAGGTACTTCAATCCCCCCTATTGTAAGGTCAGCGCCACTTTGCACATGCTGAGCTAACATGTCTGCATAATCCATCTTGTAGATATGATCTCCCGCCAGCACCAATACGTATTTTGGGGATTGCTCTTTGATAAACTCAATATTTTGAAACAAGGCGTCTGCAGTGCCTTGGTACCAACGTGATGAGCACTGCTGACTTGCGGGCAACAATTCTACAAACTCACCCATGTCACGATTTAGGTGGCTCCAGCCTTGTGATAGATGACGTAATAGTGAGTGCGATTTATATTGGGTGGCAATACCAATTTGCCGAATGCCTGAGTTAACACAATTGGACAAAGTGAAATCTATGACACGGAATTTGCCACCGAAGTGCAATGCGGGTTTTGACTGATGCTCAGTCAACTCTTTCAACCGCGTGCCCTTACCACCGGCAAGCACCAATGCAAGCGTATCTTTTGTTAACTGACTAACATATCTAGATGCGGCATAAACCATGATCTAACCTCCTTTGATGAATAATAAACACACGGCAGAATAAGCAGCCAACAGTATTAACGTGTTTACCTTAAAACAATAAGAAACAACACATTCCCCTACTCGCTAACACTCAACCTATATAAATATAATGCTTTCATACAAAAAACAGAACAAATCGTCTGTATAGATATTATATCCCGTGCAGTTTATTTACCATCCATTAATTGTAATTTAGTGTGCAAACCGTTTGAGCTTGGGTTTGTGTTGCGCGCATGGTTTAACAAAAATCCTGAGAAATACGCCTAAAGTACAAGTGACTATTTCGCCTAAAAGATTACTCTGAACGTAAGTGAATAGGAGTAGGCAATGTTATGCGGAGCTTAATAACAGTGTGTGTCGCGTTAGTTGTCTTGAGCTTCTCTGCATCAGCTGAAGATCACGGTAAACATCGCGTTTCAGTCAGAGAGATCAATCATCAACTTAACCAGCAGTTTTCATTTGCACTGGATTTTAATGGCATTAAAGCTGCCTTTTTTGCGCCTAAATTAGTATTAAACGTGTTAGAGCAACACGTGATCGTTGAGTTTTCGATGCTTGCTCAGCGCCAAGGTGAGCGCATTAATATTCCGTTTAAATTAACCGGGCATATTGCGTTTGACCCAATTCATAGACAGCTAATTTTAAACGACCTGTTATTCGATAATGCGCTAGCGAGGAGCGAACTGGTAAGTCAACCTTCCAAAGTAGTGGAGATAATTAAGGAAACCATTGTAGAGCATTTTCCTGCTATCACGCTGGCTGATTTTGATTTTTTAGGTTCCTCACTGGCCCCTGAAACTTCGATTGGATTACTTATTCAGCCCCGTCACGTGCAGCTTAGTTACTAGCAGTGACTGATAGTTAATCAGCCCCACAAACCGAATTAATAACGTCACTTGGACGACATATTTTGAATATTGAACACATTGTTAAACAAAAGATCAGGCGTTGCTATGTCATTTATGCAGTAGTGAGCTTGATATTACTTTGTCTGCCTTGGTTGTATGCTTACTCCAGCGCACAAGACAGAGCTAAAGCGAGTGAGTTTGTTCAGTTATCCTCTCAGCAGTCTCTGCTTATTCGTGACATCACGCTAAATCTATACCGTTTTGAACAGCCACTTACCCTTAAAGAAAAGCGCATTTTAAGACGCCAGAGTATCGTATTGATGAAGCAATTTAGTGATAATCACAATTACTTTTTAGTTGCTGATTTACCGAGGAATGTCTTTCAAGGAGGTAATCACTCCGTTCATGATCTGTATTTTTCTAGCTCAGCTAGCATCGATAGTCTGTCAAAGGAGTTTTTTGATTATGTTGAACAGATTATTACATCAGGATTGGTAGAAAACCGAAATGACCAAGCCATTGAAGCTAATAAGTATAATCCGCTAGTGGATCATTTGGATCAGGCGGAAGCACAATTTACTGAAAATGAAGAACAAGCCCGTCGACATATGGTTAACGTTAGCATACTTGCTAGCATCATCAGTTTGATTGTCTTTGCAATAATGAGCGTGGCCTTAATCTATCCTATCGAACAAATGCTTTTTAAACTAATAAAGCGCTTTTCACTTAATGCCAAGCGCGCATATCGAGTAAAACGAGACGCCGGGTTGGACCAGCAAACAAAGAATCAATTTCTGTCTAATATGAGCCATAAATTGCGCTCGCCTATTAGTGGCATGTTTGGCATGCTCGAGCTAGCCAGCCAAGAAACAGATATAGATAGCCAAAAAGCTTACATTCAAAAAGCGCAAAAAGCGGGCAATCAACTTTTGTCTCTCGTGGATGAGTTATTAGACATATCACGCATTGAAGCTAAGGTTCTAACCTTTGACAAAATCGATTTTGAACTGCTAACCGTATTAGATTCAGTTATTGCGCCTACTGCTTCTAGTGCTGAAACGAAAGGCTTAACCTTTTCTTACAATGCAGCTACCGCCCTTCCTCAATTCGCTATAGGAGACCCACTTAGACTCACTCAAACATTAAAGGGCCTACTAGATAATGCAGTGAAATTTACCGAAAACGGTGGAATTTCAGTCAATGTTAAACTCAGTATCGTCAACAAGCATTACATGCTGGACGTTTTTATAAATGATACTGGCGTTGGCATAGAGCAAGACAAGCAAGATCAAATCTTCAATAAATTTTTTCAAGTCGACAAAACAAAAAACATTGCGATGAGCGGTGCAGGGTTGGGATTAACCATTGCAAAAGAGTTTGCACAAGGAATGGGCGGGGATCTTTCTTTAAGCAGTACTTTGGGAAGAGGCAGTACGTTTACGCTGTCTGTACCACTTGAGCGAAGTGAAAAGTGTGTTGGGTCAAACACGCCACTCAACCATAATCCTAAAGCAAAGTTCGCCGTGATTGATGATTTAGAAACAAGCCGTTTACACATTTCTCATGTACTGCAAGAAGATGGTTTCACGGTGGATTTGTTTGACTCTGCTACCCAATTTTTGCTTATGAAAGACGAAATTTTAGATTATGCAGGGCTAATTATTGATATCCATATGCCTGGGTATAATGGCTATGAATTAGCGGAAACTATTCATGCGATGTTTGGGAACAGTGCCCCGCCCTTTATATTCATATCAGCTTCGCCTGAAGCCATTCGTCACGATCGCTTTAATACCGAACATATGTGGCAAGGTTTCGCAAAACCAATGGATAAAAACAGATTTATTGACTCAATCAGAGTGCTGTCTGATAAAAATGCATTAAAAACAGCAGCCTTCGAGCCTGCTAATGTACTTCTTGTGGAAGACGAGCCGATTAATGCAGAAGTTGTTAAAACAATGCTCGAGCGAAACGGGCACATCGTCGAAGTGGCTACGACTGGTGCAGCTGCCCTTCATTTGGCAACAACGGTGCATTTTAATTTAATATTAATGGACATTAACCTACCTGACATGAGTGGTCTTGAAACAACACGATGTATCAAAGCTCAAGGTGTTGATACTGAAATCGTGGCGCTTACTGGGAACGCCTACGAAGAAGATAAACTAAAAACAAAAGAAGCTGGAATGAGCTATCACTTAGTCAAGCCCGTTATGTATCATGAATTGAACAACGTGATTAAATTAGCTCTACGCGTTGTGCATTAGATTGGTAAGGACAAAAATGCTCTAGCAAGGCTAGAACTTAAGCTAGCCACCCACTTTATCACGCAGAGCCAACTACTTATTTGACTTATAACCAGTTGGTGAGTTTGACCCCGATACCCAAGCGTTGAGTATGCTGATTGAAATAGATTAAGCTTTCTCCGTAACCATTGAAGTACTCCACATACCCTCTTAGGTGACGAGTGATTGGAAAGGTCCAGCCCAATTGCACCGCGCCGCGATTATCACTTCTAAAGTTATTTCTAAACAAAAGCTCCAAAGTGTGATTGTCAGATATGCTCCATACACCACCTAATTCACCATACCCCATGTAGCGCTCGATATAAGGGTTGTCGTCTCCGTCTGGGTCATCAAAAGACTGCTTATCTTCTTCAGGTACTCGCCACCATGTTCGTAAACCCCATGTGACATTCGCATTTTGAGCAAAAACAACTCCCCCAATAATACGATTCCAACTTCTTGATAACTCGCCTGTTTGACCATTAGATTGATGGTTTAGCGATACGAAGGTTTGCTCTATCGGTAATCCGAGTAGAGTCCATGGACGGCTATAATTAAAAATAATTTCCGGTTCGTAATTTGTTTCTCGAAATGGCGCCGATATCTCCCCATTGTAGGCTTGCCAATAGCTAGCGACGGTAAAAGCAACTTGTACATCAAGTCCGTCCCACATCAAATCTTCAACCGCTAAATATTTTAGAGAGATTTGAAATTTTGCTTCCGTGTCTTGGTATTTTTCAGCCTTAGGATCACCCGCGTAAGGCCGCTTGCTGATATTGGCAAAAGTAACGGGTAACAAGTAATTCGGTTTGTGAGGTAACAGCGCAAAAGGATTGAGTGACGCTCTATGTTCGAGGCGATCCCGTTTTTGCATGCGGTTGTCACTGTCTTGTGAACAAATTGCCCGCAAATCCCCAAGCGTTGTTTCGTCAGCAGATAATTCCATTTGTTTGAGCATACATTGCTCCAGTGATTTTTCACCAGAAGCTAGCTGCTGCGCCGTACTTATACATGGAATTAACGCTAAAGCGCAGGAAAATGAATACGTTAAAAAGATTTGCACAATAAATACCTGTGTAGAGTTATCGTTTTGAACTGTTCGAAGTTTTAGTGCTTACGCTTCTTGATAAGGCTTATTCTGTAGCTAGTATGTCATAAAAAAGGCACTCATTAGAGTGCCTTATGGCATAAATATCGATATCTCGACTGCTTTTACACTGTTAATTAGGTGATTCAGTGCACAGTAACAGACAAACGTGTTTTATTTTGATACTGCAATCTTGACCGTCGCTGTGACATAAGCTTCTATACGACGGTTTTTCTGATGCGCTTCACGGGTCTTGGCTGAGTCCAATAATTTCGTTTCACCATAACCCACGGCTTCTAAGCGCGAGCTTGCAATATTGTACTGTTCAACTAAATATTGACGAACGTTTTGTGCACGCTCAACCGACAATTTCATATTGTATGCGTCCGTGCCTGGCGCTGAAGCGTATCCCTCTATCACAGCGTTGGTTGTGCCGTAACGACGCATGAAATCAACAAACTCTTGCACGCTGGCACTATCAACATTTTTCAACTTGCTTGAATTGTTGTCGAACATAATTCTAAGTGACATTGTTTTAGACTCTTCAGTGAAAACACTGCAACCTTTATCGTCTACTTTGTCGTTCTCTGGTGTGTTTGCACATTCATCTATTGCATCAACGACACCATCATTGTCGCTGTCAACCGCTGTCATCGGGCAACCATCAACGTTAACGCTTGTTCCATAAGGTGTATTCGGACATAAATCTTTCTGGTCAATGACACCATCGTTATCTGAATCTTTACTGGTTCGCTTGCCACCCGTTTTACCAAAACTATATGCTATACCAACTTTGGCACTGTACTCAGGGTTACCTTGACCAAAGTCATAATACCCTGCAAGTTCGGTGATCACTTTCCACTTATCATTCAACTGCCAATGGGCACCTAAACCTAAATCAGCCATACGGTAGCTTTCATCAAAACGCTGGTTTTTCAATCCACCAAAAATGTAATAGTTGCTCTGATTGATGAAGTACATCGCATCTATACCGATACGCTCACCGGTTATGTTGCCATTACCTGTGTCGGCGTCTATGTCTAACTTGGCCACTTCAAAACGAAAACCCCAATCTGGGTTTAGTTTAATGCCAATCTCGCCGCCCCAGCCTAAACCGCTGTCATAATCCGTGTTAGGCTCAAATTTTTCAGGATAAACTGAGTAATACTCACCGAATACGCCGCCCCAAATCTCTTTTTCAGACGATGATTGAGCCTGAGCAGACGTGCCGACTAGGGCACATGAAATGGCTACTGCTAGTGTGTGTTTTTTCATTATTATTTCTCCATTAAGTGTTTATATTTTTAATTTTTAACGTCGCCAACACTATTAAGGCTGCATTAGCGAGATATTTGCTGAATAGACGCTGCCTACTTAAAAAAAGTCACTGGAATGCCGTTTATTTTTTTTGAGGCAGCAATTTTTTAAATGGAACAAGGGCACCTATTACAATGCCGATAAGCAGCGTGCTTAAAATCAAAAGTAATCGCGGCATCGCAAAATCCCAAAAGAGAAAAGAGACATAGTCTAACTGCATATTCTGCAACACAAATATGGCAAATAGGACGACCAACACTGTGTAAGTGTTACGTTTAAAATGGCCTTTGAATAAATTCACTGAATCACTCCTGTACTAATAAATATCGCGCATTAACGTCACGCAAGGATTTTTACATTTCTTTGCTGTTAATCTGCTTTGAGAAATTGACGCTGGCAGAGACTAAAAAGTCACAAATAAAATGTAAATGAAGTGGTTTAATACCAATTCCAATAAATAATTGGCCTCCCAGAATTCATTCAGCGGTTTTTGAACAAGGCGTCGGTGTGCAGAGATGGTTGTTCCCTTTCAAATACCGAGAACGTAGTACCAGACCCCCTGAGGAATTCACTTCGGGCGAATTTTAAAAGGACTTACTCTGTGTTGCTCGAACTCGAAAGAGCACTACTATTACTTTATTCAAGCGCCTTAATTAAGTCCTTTTAAATTTTCGCTGAGTGGTTAATTATTTACTGGAGTTGGTATAATTCTGGAGGGGGCTATTAGTAGCGAAAATTATAAATCGAGGCTCATAATGATGACTGTGCTTAACAGTGACGGGTCTTATGAAAGGCAGATGTCACTGCTGGGATAAATCACTTTTCACTTTGTCTAGCGCCCGATAATAGCGCATCTTGCTGGCACTTAACGCTAAGCCTAACTGCAGGCTTATTTCGTCAAAAGAGCACTCGAGTACCGCTTTCATTACCACTATTTCTCGGTCTAGGGGCTCCAAGCTTGCAAGCATTTGCTCAGTTGCTCCAAGGTCGAGTTCTTCCTCGGTTTCAGACTCCTCTTGATTTAACAGATGACTGATATCGTCAACGCGCTTTTTTTCACGTAATACATCCATGGCGGTGTGACGGGCAATGGTGACCACCCAAGGAAAAAATTTATCATGCTCTTTGAGTTGCTCTAGCTTGTGCCATGCCGTCATGAAGGTGTCTTGCAGTACATCATCTACTAAAGACGGGTTGTACAGAACCTTCGCTGCGATATAAGCGGCGATTTTCCCTTGGTATCGTCCATACAACTTAGCAAAGGCCTTCGATGCATCGCCGCGGCGCTGCAAAGTGCGTTTTACTAGTTGAACATCCGTTAAGTCATGCACATTAATTAATCGCTACATCATGCCTAATGTATGGTCAGTCCGTCCAAAAACACCTTGTTATCAATCACTTTGAGGCTTTCGTCCGATGTGCGAATAATTGTGACCACAGCAGTAATCTCTACTACCTCTCCCTTGATACCGTCCTTTGTAGTGACGGTATCACCAATTTTAACCGTGTCGGATATATATAAAGAGTAAATAATATTCTGCGAGGCCTCACGGCTGCCTAAACCTAACGAGATAGCAGTACCGACCCCGAGGGTCGCCAGGGCAATGGCAATAATGGTATCCAGTAATACGGTGTCAATATCAAGCTGATTAATAGTCAAAGACAAGGTTAGAATAGCAACCAATCCATATGCCGCTTTTGATAACGGCCGAGCGAAATCAAACTCTGACGCTTTGGCGGCATTAAAAATAGCGTTTTTGATTAAATTGGCCGCGGCAAGTCCGAAAAGCAGGATTAAAGTTGCAGCAATAATTTTAGGAATAAAACGTAGGAATTGATCCATCGTTTCACCTAATTGTGATAAACCTAATGAATCTGCGGCGGTTACGATGAAGACCAAAAAGGTAATCCAAAATACCAACATGGCGAGTGTGCTAGAAACAGATACGTCTTTACCAAACTTGGCCAATTGCTGATCTATACCGGTGGCCTTTGCTAGTTTGTCTAGCCCCACTTTATTCAATACAGCATAGACTGCGAAGCGCAAAACCCGTGATATAAAATAGCCCACAAGCAGAATGACAAGCGCTGCAAATAACGAAGGGATGAATGCGGCGATTTCTTCTAGTAATGCCGCAAGGGAGCCTGAGACGGCTTCAAACCAAATACTAATATTGTCTTTCATTGGGGTTTAACCTTTTTCTTTAATAGTTTTTTACTGTGGCTCATCATCAGTGGGGCAAAGAGCGTTAACAACATAGAGAAAACACCATGTACACCTAAGCGCACGATCTCTTTTGATTTATCGTGCTTCATCACTTTCGCTGCCATGGCCTCAGGCTCAGGAAGCACCTGATTGGCCAGCGCATCCTCAGCAAGCTGACGCTCAAGTGCTTTATATTCATTATCACTCATGTATTTTCTCCGACGTGCAGCTGCCTGCAGATGAACACTTTATAACCCGAAAAGCTCTCAACTAGGATCGTGTACCACTATCAAGATAAGAGCTAGAGGCGATATATTACTTATTGGACGAAGTGCTAAGCTAAAAAGTCACACACTTAATTATTTAATTTAAATTTCTGCGCTTACCTGCAATATACTTATTAAGACAAGTAAATATGGCATTGTGTGACTTTATTCACGACTAAGCCGTCTTATTTGTTTACCCCTTATCAACAAAGCGAAGTAGGTAAGTCAACTGACTAACTTAATAGCTTAAATATATAACAATATTAGAAGCTTAGCTCTTTATTAATCCAGCTGTTTATTTACCAGGCTATTTATCCCTCCTGCGGTTTATTAAATTAGCTGTGTATAAAATACTAGGCTCTTTGCAATCGAGAATTTCATGACTATAGATATATTAATTTGGTTCGGCATCGCATTTTGTGTCACCCAATCGGCTATTTTTTCCGGTTTAAACTTAGCTTTTTTCAGTTTAAGTCGCCTACAACTCGATGTGGAAGCCAAACAAGGTAACGCGAATGCATCAGTTATATTGTCTATGCGCGAAGACTCAAACTTTTTATTGTCTACTATTCTTTGGGGTAATGTGTCGATTAACGTGTTACTCACGTTACTGTCAGATTCGGTGCTTGCTGGAATGTATTCCTTCATGTTCTCGACCATTGTCATCACCTTTTTAGGTGAGATTTTTCCGCAGGCTTATTTCTCAAGAAATGCCTTACAGGTAGCATCAAAGCTGACACCTATTATTCGTTTCTATCAGGTTGTTTTGTTTGTAGTAGCAAAACCCACTGCACTCATATTAGACGGTTGGTTAGGCCGAGAAGGCATCACCTATTTCCGTGAAAAAGAATTGACCGCGATTATAAATGCCCACATCGAAGCCGATGAAACAGATGTTGAGCATGTACAAGGGGTTGGTGCCCTTAATTTCCTGCAAGTAGATAACATCACGGTAAATGAAGAAGGCGAAGTAATTGATCCAAAAAGTATGCTTGAAATGCCATGTAAACTTGACCTGCCTTTATTACCTGAACAAGGTAGCGACGACTTTGCACAATTTGTTAATCAGGTAAATGCCTCAGGGCACAAATGGGTTTTGTTGTTGGATGAGGCTCGCACCCCATTATTGATGCTTGACGCAGATGGGTTTATTCGTGCGACGTTGGTGGACAATGCACCATGTGACCCTTATGCTTTTTGCCATCGACCACTTATCATCGAAGACGATAATTGTACATTAGGTGACGCTATGCAACGCTTGAAAATCACCCAGGACATTGATGCGAGTTCAGATGAGGTGCTTCATGCTGACGTGATCGTTGTGTGGTCTGCCACCTCACCACGCTTAATAACCGGTGCCGATATATTAGGCCGCCTTTTAAAAGGAATCGGGCGACGTTCAACCACTACCGACCATGAACAGGCAGTAAGTGTAGCGCCGGCTATACACGTTTAAATCAGGTTTATGTTGGCCTATATGGAAGCATTTTAATCGTAAGCCAGTCATGCATGCCCATTGCGATTAATCAAAGTGCTGTGACATCGGTTAAAATGCTCATAGTCTGCAGCTAAAATGCACCGCGCAGATCAACAGCACAAAATCCTCATTCAACGCCACCATTATGTTATCTGCTTTTCAACGATACCACGCGGTGTGTCGACTGTATCATTTTAGCCACGTTTTCTGTGTGGTTAAGAATCAAGATACAATCATCAATTATTCTCATTTCCATTATCTATCTATATGAAATAAAAAGGCTTTTTGATTTACTTGCAATTGTATTCTATACTCCGCGCATTCGGTTACAGATAGGGCGGCTTTGCACCTTATCGCACTATTCAATAGGTGAAATTATGTTGCGCAGCAAAAAAGTTATTTCTGCATTAAACGATGTGTTAACTGGCGAGCTAACGTCAATTAACCAGTATTTTCTGCATGCTCGAATGTATAAAAACTGGGGCTTAAGTGCGCTAGATAAAAAATGTTATAAAAAGTCCATTAAGGATATGAAACAAGCGGATGCGATCATCGAGCGCGTATTATTCTTACAAGGCTTACCCAACTTGCAAATGTTAGGCAAGTTATTGATCGGTGAAGATACCGAAGAAATGTTGCAATGCGATGCAACGTTTCAAAAACACCAGATCCCTGTGCTCAAAGACGCCATTAGTTTATGTGAGCAGGAGCAGGATTATGTGTCGCGCGAACTATTAGAAGATATTCTAGAGTACGAAGAAGATCATCTAGATTGGATTGAGACGCAAGAATATCAAATACAACACATGGGTTTGCAAAACTATCTTCAAGCTCAAGTGACTGAAGGGGAAGACTAATGAAAGGTAAAATTAACGTTATTTCAGGCCTTAACGCCCTGCTCGCTTACGAATTAGCCGCGATGGATCAGTACTTTGTACATTCTCAAATGTACTTAGACTGGGGCTTAAACAAATTGTATGAACGCATCAATCATGAGTTTGATGATGAAAAAGGCCATGCAACTAAATTGATAGAGCGTATTTTGTTTCTTGAAGGCACGCCGAACATGGTTGATCGCGACGGTTTAGTGATTGGTACAGATGTTCCTTCGATGCTAGAAAGTGACTTGCGTGTCGAATATGCCGTAGGTGACAAACTAAAAGAAGTCATCGCTCTGACAGAAACAGAACAAGATTATGTCACTCGGGACATGTTGATGGTTTTACTCGATGATACTGAAATGGATCATGCCCATTGGCTAGAGCAACAACTTGGTTTAATTAAGCGTATTGGTCTGTCTAATTACTTACAGTCTCAAATGTAAGCTACAGCAGCAAAATAATTATGTCATCAATGCCTGGTCAGTCACTGTCTAGGCATTTTTTTATTCTGAAATATTCAACCAATACTCGGTTCATTACCCTAAGTCTACCCCTTCAATCTTGCATAAACCGTCTAAGGAATGGCCTTCGACATTATCAATTGTCCGCTCAATAATGTGTTTCAAAGTTAAAGAACACTCGTTTCTCATCCCCCGTGGCTGAATTGACAAAAAGTAATACTAGTTGCCAGCGCATGTCCCGTTCACTGCATGCCCCTAGAAACAATAGATTTTCTGAGATGGTTTTATTGTCTATGGTCGCTACACGGGTATTCATTAAAGCAGTCTGGCCCATATACATATTCACACCTTGCACGTAACTCTGCTGCAAATCGTATTGGCTTGGGTAGACCAATTCGATACTCAGTTCCTCTTCTACTTCAGCATTTTGTAAAAAACGTCCAGAAAATTGCACGCCATTTAATTCCACTTGGCACTTGTTTGTGTCGATTAACTGACACTGAGCCCCCTTTTGCGCACTCACATTAAAAATTGAATTAACGTATAGAATACAAATAATGAGTAAAATTAATGCAAAAGGCCAAAAACGAGTAATAATTATACGATTCACGAGCAACTATTTTAATAACTTGATTTGTATCAAGTTTGCAATATAGAAACACGGCTTACAAGTACGTTTGAGCCTATCTTTTTGGGCTCATTTTGATTATTATACGCGGGTTTTTAGTATGCTAATTTTGTGTATGGGTATTGCTTACCCTAAATAATGTACTTATACACAAAACGAACATGCGCAAGAACACACACGAGACACACATACATCCTTATTGAAGTGGAAGATTCATTAAAATGAGTGAAGCGATTCAAGTACACCCTGACTACAATTATAAAGTTGTTCGTCAGTTTGCAGTTATGACGGTCGTCTGGGGCATTATTGGCATGTCGTTAGGCGTGTTCATTGCGGCCCAGTTATATTGGCCAGCCCTTAATTTCGACACACCTTGGTTGACGTTTTCACGTTTGAGGCCTTTACATACCAACGCCGTTATTTTCGCGTTTGGTGGGTGTGCATTGATGGCAACCTCATTTTATGTGGTTCAGCGTACCTCTCAGGTACGTATATTCAGTGACAAGCTCGCAGCATTCACCTTTTGGGGATGGCAAGCGGTTATTCTTTCGGCGGTAATCACCTTACCTATGGGTTTGACCTCAACCAAAGAATACGCTGAATTAGAATGGCCTATCGATATCCTCATCGCCTTAGTGTGGTCTGCATACATGATTAACTTTTTCGGAACGATGATTATCCGAAAAGTTTCTCATATATATGTAGCCAACTGGTTCTTCGGTGCATTTATACTTACCGTGCTTGTACTTCACATAGGTAACAGCATGGCTGTGCCCGTTTCGTTGTTTAAATCTTATTCAATGTATGCTGGTGCGGTAGATGCCATCATGCAGTGGTGGTACGGACACAACGCTGTTGGTTTCTTCTTAACAGCCGGTTTCTTAGGGATGATGTACTACTTCGTACCTAAGCAAGCTGGGCGTCCGGTGTACTCTTATCGTTTATCAGTAGTTCACTTCTGGGCTTTGATTTCACTTTACATTTGGGCAGGTCCTCATCACCTTCATTATACTGCCTTGCCAGATTGGACCCAATCTGTAGGTATGGTGATGTCGATTATCCTGTTCGTTCCTTCATGGGGTGGCATGATAAACGGTATTATGACTCTATCAGGCGCTTGGCATAAACTACGTACCGATCCGATCTTACGCTTCTTAGTGGTTTCATTGTCATTCTACGGGATGTCTACGTTTGAAGGCCCGATGATGGCAATCAAAACCGTGAATGCGCTGTCTCACTACACTGACTGGACCATAGGCCATGTTCACTCAGGTGCATTAGGTTGGGTAGCTATGGTGTCTATCGGCTCTATTTACCACCTTATTCCTGTGCTATTTAATAAACCTAAAATGCACAGCATCTATCTTATCAACGTTCACTTCTGGTTAGCGACAATCGGCGTGGTGTTGTACATAGTTGCTATGTGGATGTCAGGTGTATTGCAAGGCTTAATGTGGCGCGCGGTGAATGCTGATGGCACACTTACCTATAGTTTCGTTGAAGCGCTTGAAGCGTCTAAACCGTTCTACTTTGTACGCTTCCTAGGCGGTGTGTTTGTTGTCGTTGGTATGCTGATTATGGCTTACAACTGCTACATGACCATCCGTTCTAAGTCTGAAAACGAGACTGCTCGTTCAGACGCCGAAGTTCAACCAGCGTAGGAGTCGCATAGATGAAGAATGCACACGAGATAGTAGAAAAGAACGTTGGTTTATTAACAGTCTTAATTTTGGTAGCCATCAGCTTAGGCGCCATGGTTGAAATTACCCCGTTGATGTTTCAACAACAAACAATGAAACCAGTGGATGGCCTTGAGCCATACACTGCCCTAGAAATGGAAGGTCGTGACATTTACATTCGTGAAGGATGTGTTGGTTGTCATAGCCAAATGATCCGTCCATTTCGTGCTGAAACTGAACGCTACGGCCACTACTCAGTTGCCGGTGAGTCAGTTTGGGAACACCCATTCCTATGGGGCTCAAAACGCACAGGACCTGACTTGGCCCGTGTGGGTGGTCGCTACAGTGATGAATGGCACCGTGTTCATTTAAGAAACCCACGTGACGTAGTACCTGAATCGAATATGCCTGGTTTTCCTTGGTTATTTGAAAATCAACTAACTGGCGATTTAACCGCGAAAAAACTAGCCGTATTTCGTGACTTTGGTGTGCCTTACACCGACGAAGACATTGCAGGAGCGAAAGCAGCGGTTGAAGGTAAATATGAGATTGATGCGTTGGTTGCATATCTACAGTCTCTTGGAACTGCGTTGAAGTAATATGGATTACGCAATTACAGGAACCATATTTACCCTAATCGTATTCGTTGTATTTATAGGTATTGTTATTTGGGCCTACAGCAAACGTTCTAAGGCCGGCTTCGACGAAGCCGCCAATTTGATTTTTGCTGATGAGGACAAAAAAGAAAAGCGGGAGTCAGGCACACATGAGTAGCTTTTGGAGCATTTGGATCACAGTTATTACACTGGGAACAATTATTGGATGTTTTTTATTATTGCGTTGGTGTTTAAGCAATAAAACTGGCGTTGCTGAAGGCGAAGATATGCATCATGAATTTGATGGCATCATCGAAATCAACAACCAATTGCCTCGCTGGTGGACAATTATGTTTTACGCCACCATCGTTTGGGGTTTCTTGTACTTCATACTCTACCCTGGGCTAGGTAGCTTTGAAGGTGTGCTAGGTTGGAAGAGTTCTAACCAAGATATACGCTCATTGGCGGAATCTGAGCAAGCTCGCATTGATGCAAAAGAGAATGGCGACATCGTTCAATACGACCGCGAATTAGATTTTGCCGAAGAGCGTTTTGCGCCTATTTTTGATGCGTATGCAAAGCAACCTATCGAAACGTTAGCGAAAGATCCTGAAGCGTTAAAAGTGGGTCAGCGCTTATTTAGCCAAAACTGTTCACAGTGCCACGGTTCTGATGCTCGCGGTCAACGCGGATTCCCTAACCTAACGGATCACGATTGGTTATATGGCGGCACGCCAGCCAAAATTATTGAAACTTTAACCTTGGGCCGCCAAGCAGCCATGCCAGCACAACTAGCGTCTATGGGTGAAAAAGGCATTGAAGAAGTTGCTGCTTATGCATTAAGCCTAAGCGGTCGTCAGGTCGACCCAGACTTAGCTGAAAAAGGTAAAGTTCGTTTTGCTATTTGTTCAGCCTGTCATGGTCCTGACGGTAAAGGTAATCAAGCACTTGGCGCGCCGAACTTAACCGATAATATTTGGTTATATGGCGGCAGCCACAAAGCGGTAACGGAAACCTTAACCTATGGTCGTAACGGTGTAATGCCATCATTCAAGAAAACCTTGGGCGATGAGAAAATTCACTTGGTTGCAGCATATGTTTACAGTTTATCGCAAGATAAATAGCACCGTTTTCGGTTAGAATAAGCCTCGCCTGTGCGAGGCTTTTTTATATACATTATTTATTTAAGGTTGTTATGTCCCCTACTTCTGAGCCGTCCATTACAGATAAGAAAAAATGGTATAAACAGTTCTGGCCATGGTTTCTTATTACTATTCCAGTGTGCTCCATGATTTTAAGTTTCAATATGCTGCGCTTCGCGTTTGACGGACAAGACGCGATGGTAGTCGATGATTATTATAAGCAAGGCAAAGCAATCAATATTAGCCTTGAGAAAATTCAAGCCGCAAGAGCACTTAACATTCAAACCGAGCTTAACGTCACTGAAAAAGATGTCAGTTTACGTTTCATCAGCGGTACTCCCCAGACCGGTGCAGCTTTGCGTTTAGCCTTTTATCACGTTACGCAGGCTCCTAAAGATCAAACTATTGATTTGTTTCGCGATGCTCAAGGCATTTATCGTGGTAGTGCTGAAAACGACTTGACCGGTAAATGGCAAGTAGCATTGCTGCCACACGACCAGGTGTGGAAGGTTCAACAAACACTTTCTTTTCCAAGTAACGACAGCATAGCTTTTAATCCCTAATGACTGACAGCGTATCTTGTTACCACTGCGGGCTACCTGCGGTGGATGGCGATAAATATAACGCCTCCATTTTAGGCCAAGAGCGACAAATGTGTTGCCCTGGATGCCAAGCCGTCGCTCAAGCCATCGTAGAGAATGGCTTGGACGATTATTACCGATTTCGTACCGAGCCTGGGGTAAAAGCCAGTGATAATATTCAAGACACGCTCGATCAATTATCCATATTCGACGAACAGAGTATTCAACAAGATTTTGTTGTTCATCAAGGTGATATCAGCGAAATTCAACTTAGCTTGAGTGGGATCAGCTGTGCGGCATGTGGTTGGTTAATTGAAAAGCAGTTATCAAAAGTCAGCGGCATTAAACAAGTCTCTGTTAACGTCACAGCGAACCGTGCATTAATCAGTTGGTATTCTGACGCGTTAAGCTTAAGCCAGATCATGGCATCCATAGAACGCATTGGTTATCACCCTAGTCCCTTTCAACAAGAGCAGCATGAAGCCCTATTTCAACAGTCTCATAAAGCCCAATTGAAGCGTATCGGACTTGCGGGACTCATGACAATGCAAGTCATGATGCTTGCAATAGGCGTGTACTTTGATTTATTTGGCGATCTAGAGAGAGAGACAAGCTCATTTTTCAATTGGGTCAGCTTGGTGTTGAGCACGCCAGTGGTGTTTTACTCGGGCGCTGGGTTTTATCAAAGCGCCTTTAAAGCCCTTAGGGCCAAAAGTGTAAACATGGATGTACCCGTATCAATAGCGCTTCTCGCCACCTATTTTTCTGGCGTGTGGGCGACGGTATTCCAACAGGGCCAGGTGTATTTTGAGTCTGTTTGTATGTTTATCTTCCTGTTACTCGTGAGTCGTTTTATTGAGCATCAGGCGCGGCATAAAGCAGCACAAATTTCGGCGAATATGCTGCAATACATACCTCTCACTGCAAATTTGATGGTAGAAAATGAAATGCAGCCAACGCTTGCAAAATCACTACAGCTCGACGATATTATTTTAGTTAAGGCTGGCGAAACCGTGCCTATCGATGGCACTGTGCTAAGCGGGCATGCGCAAGTTGATGAATCACTGCTGACGGGGGAATTCTACCCGGTCAATAAAACTGTTGGCAATGCAGCTTACGGCGGCACCATCAACAAAAGCGGCACCTTGACCTTAAAAGTGACCTCACAATTTAAATATGCGCTGGTCAATCAGATTGCTCGTTTGCAAGAGCAAGCCATGGCCAATAAACCAAGAATTGCCACAATGGCAGACCAATTTTCCCAGTATTTCGTCGTCGCAGTACTGTTTTTTGCATTTGGCAGTTTTATTTATTGGTGGTTACAAGGTGATCCAAATGCATTTTGGATTGCTATTTCTGTACTTATTGCTACCTGCCCCTGTGCACTTGGCCTAGCAACGCCCTCGGCATTGTCATTTGCGATGGCAAATTTGAACAAACAAGGGGTGTTGCTGAAGCGCTCCGATGTATTGGAACAACTGACGCAGGTTGATCACATTGTATTAGATAAAACCGGCACCTTAACCGAAGGCGAAGTGTCACTAGCGGCCATACATAATATTTCTTCATTCGATGACGAAACACTTCTTACGTACGCTCACAGTGTAGAGCAATATTCTGAGCATCCTATTGCTAAAGCGTTTGAAGCATATCCGGTTTTTTCTGGTGTGGAGGCGTTCTGCTTTACGTTGGGTGAAGGTGTGAGTGCTAAAGTTAATCACAAACACGTGGAAATAAGTGCAGCGCATAGCCGTGACCTGCCTAATGAGCCGGCATTAGAAAGCAGCAGTGTGCTCATGCATATCGACGGTGAGCTAGTATGCGGATTTGCGTTAAGCGACACATTAAGGCCAGATGTTCCAGATATGCTGTTGCGAATGAGCCGCAAGGACATCACGCTATTAAGCGGCGACAATCAAAAAAATGTAAGTCAAATCGCATCAGATATCGGCATTTCTAATTGGCTGGCTCAACAAACACCACAAGATAAACTAGCTTACGTTCAAAAATTACAAGCAAACGAGCATAGCGTGTTGATGATTGGGGACGGTATAAACGATGCTCCAGTATTGGCCCAAGCTGATGTGGCTGTCACCTTAGGTGCCGGAGCTGATTTAGCAAAATCATCGGCAGATATTATTTTGCTTAAAAATGCGTTAGGTAAGCTGCCCGATGTATTCATTGTGGCCCAGCGCTGCAAACAAAAAATCAGACAAAATATGGCATGGGCCTTAGGGTACAATATGCTGGTACTGCCCTTAGCAATGAGCGGAGTTCTAACGCCTTGGATGGCAGTCATTGGTATGTCCCTTAGTTCCATTATTGTTGTGGTTAATTCCGTACGGTTACTTAAATAAACACCTAAGGCTTCATCATGAGTATCATTTATATCCTAATCCCGCTTGCTATTATCATTGTCGCTCTGGCCATCGGGATTTTTTTCTGGGCAGTCAAAAGTAACCAGTTTGAAGATTTAGAGCGCCATGGCTACAGCATACTTTTTGACGATGATTTAAAACCTGAGTCAACGAAAAATCCCCAGACGAGCCAACCACAGGACGCCACTGAGCAAAAGAGCCACTCCCAAGGCAAAGAAAACCAGAGTGGCAATGAACAGCCTTAGTATTGCTTCAGCCTTTTTAATCGGATTAGCTGGCAGTGTGCATTGCTTTGGTATGTGCGGTGGCGTTGTCAGCGCGTTCAGCTTTGCAGTGCCAAAAGGCGCAAAACAGTGGCCTTATGTTCTAACTTACAATATTGGGCGTATCGCTAGTTATACCGCTTTAGGGGCTCTGACAGGTTATTTAGGCAGTATTGTTGAGCGAGCTGAAATATTAAAAGCCATACCACTGCTACACACTATAAGTGCCTTATTTCTTATTGCCATGGCCTGTTATGTGGGAAACTGGTGGCGCGGTTTGCATTATGTAGAAAGGGTTGGTGCAAAACTTTGGGTTCATATTCGTCCACTTTCCAAATCATTATTGCCCTTTAAAAACCCGCTCTATGCTTTGCCCTATGGCATTATTTGGGGTTGGCTTCCCTGCGGTTTAGTCTACTCGACACTGACTTGGAGTCTAGCCAGTGGTAACTCTATCAATGGCGCCTTAGTCATGCTGTTCTTCGGTTTGGGTACCTTGCCGGCATTGGTGATTATGGCGGCGGGCGTAGAATCCATTAAACAGGTTTTAGCTGCCCCTAAAACCCGTCAAGTGGTGGCAATGTGCTTGCTGGTATTCGGGCTATATATGCTTTGGCAAGCTTATGCCTAAACCGTTAAGGTCGATAGCCGTTCACGTTTTCCATTGTTGTTTCTAACCAGCGCTTCACCTTTCATTAAAATAACTTGCGTTAAATCAGTAAAATAGTAACTTAAATGGCAATTATAACGTTACTCTCATACACTCAAAGTGTCACATCAGCGACGGAGAATAATGATGAAATATCAAAAAATACTCGCAGTTATCGATCCTGAAGACGAAGAGCAAAAATCGCTTTCGCGTGCCATCGAAATCGCACAAATAACCCACGCCAAAATCACTGCGTTTTTACCTATTTATGACTTGTCATACGAAATGACCACCATGTTGTCCACTGACGAGCGTGAAAATATGCGTTTCGCTGTTATTGAAGACAAGAGCGCTTGGCTCGCTGAAATGGTAGCGCCCATTGAGAAACAACACGGCGTTAAAATTGATCTAAACGTAGAGTGGCATAATCGTGCGTGGGAAAGCATCATTTGCCGTGTTATCAAGCATGACTACGACCTGATTGTGAAAGGCACGCAACTCAATGACACCCTTAAAGCGGTTATTTTCACCCCCACAGATTGGCACATTATGCGAAAAAGCCCTGTGCCGGTTTTATTGGTTAAAGATCATGATTGGCCCACGGGGGGCAAAGTACTAGCGGCTGTTAGCGTAGGTGTTGAAGATGACGACCACACTGCCCTCAACGACTGCGTAACCCGAACCGCCAAAGCGTTTGCAGGATTACTCTCAGCAGAAGTACATTTAGTTAATGCCTATCCCGGCACGCCAGTTAATATTGCCATCGAAATTCCTGAGTTTGACCCACAAGTGTACAGTGACTCAGTAAAAGACCACCATCAAGGTGCCATGACGCGACACGCGCAAAAGCACGATATCCCTGAAGCATGCAGTCATATCGAAGAAGGTTTACCAGAGGACGTTATCCCTGCCCTTGCTGAAAAAATTGATGCTGAGCTTGTGATCCTTGGCACTGTTGGCCGTCAAGGTATTTCAGGGGTATTGATCGGTAATACCGCGGAGCATGTCATTGATAAACTAAATTGTGACGTACTGGCCATCAAGCCTGACGGCTACGAGTCCCCAGTGGACTGCTCTTGAAAAGAGTAATGAGCAATAGTCCACTTTCATAGACCGCCGCGAGGGTGGCTTAGCATTACAATGTAATAAGTAGACTGTTTGTGCTTAAGGTAAAGCGTGCTTTGCCCAGACAACTAGCAATTACTGCCTGGTGCCCCTCCGACTAAAATGGTCAATCTATGTGTTTCGCTCAGATAAAATGAAACTAAGATTTTCGATATCTACCAAAGCGATGTAACCTCTTCAGAAAAAGTGCTCATCTGGCATAGCACTCTTAATACTGTGACTCGAGGATACAGTAAGTACCTTTGTACTGTGGCAAGCGAATGTCGCTTAAATTAAATCAATAACTTCGCTATAATCCTCTGGTATTTTCTTTTTATTATCCAACAGTTGCCTAATTCATGAACCATGTTTCTAGTACCAAACCTGACACCGCACCAAGTGAGCGCCTCAACCCATCACACAATGATGCGACAGACCAAAACAACAAGCGCCTAAAAAAACTCACAACAAAACTTCGTCGTAAAACCGGTCAAGCCATCGCTGACTTTAATATGATTGAAGAAGGCGACAAAGTCATGGTGTGTTTATCGGGGGGGAAAGACAGTTACACCATGCTCGACATGTTGTTACATATGCAAAAGGCTGCACCGATTAGCTTTTCGATTATTGCTGTAAACCTAGATCAGAAACAACCTGGCTTTCCCGAGCACATTTTACCCAATTACCTTAAGAATTTAGGCGTAGATTTCGCCATTATTGAAGAAGATACATACTCAATCGTTGTAGATAAGGTGCCTGAAGGAAAAACGACATGCTCGCTTTGCTCGCGTTTACGTCGCGGAATTTTGTATTCCAACGCGATTAAAATGGGCGTCACAAAAATCGCTTTGGGTCACCACCGGGATGATATGCTCGAAACATTATTCTTAAACATGTTTCATAATGGACGTTTAAAGTCTATGCCACCCAAGTTAACCAGTGATGATGGCCGTAATGTGGTGATCCGCCCTCTTGCCTACTGCGCTGAACAAGATATTGCGGATTATTCAAATTTGACAGGCTTTCCTATCATCCCCTGTAACCTATGTGGCTCTCAGGAAAACTTGCAACGTAAGCAGGTCAAATTAATGTTAGAGCAATGGAATACTCAATTTCCTGGTCGTATCGAGACCATGTTCAAAGCACTGCAGAATGTCGTGCCGTCACATTTAGCAGACCCTGGTGCGTTTAATTTCAATGATCTTAATCACAACAACAGCGCAAGCATTGAAGGCGATACCGCGTTTGATCCCCTTGAACTAACGCCCGTCACAAAAGTGGATACCTTAGCAGTCCCCATTACACGAATAGATTAGGAGCCATACATTGAAGATAGGAATTGCCCTTGGTAGTGGAGCCGCTCGTGGTTGGGCACACATAGGTGTAATCCAAGCACTTGAAGAGCTAGGAATAAAAATTGATGTGGTTGCCGGTTGCTCAATTGGTGCTTACGTTGGTGCAGCCTATTCATCGAATAAATTAGACCCACTGGAAGAGTGGGTTCGCAGTTTAACCGAATGGCAAGTGTTTGCTTTAATGGGTGTCGGCTTGTACCGCGGAGGTTTAGTTAGCGGCTTGAAAGTTTTCAAAGCATTGCAAGATAACTTCAGTGAAGAAACGTTTGAAGAGCTATGTAAACCGTTTGCTTGCGTGGCAACAGATTTATATAGCGGCCGAGAAATCAATTTTTTAACTGGCTCAGTGGTTGATGCGGTGCGCGCATCTTGTGCTATTCCAGGCTTATTCCCCCCTACTACCTTTAACGACCGCTGGCTAGTCGACGGTGGTGTAGTTAACCCCGTCCCCGTAAACTTATGTCGTCATTTAGGTGCAGATATTGTTTTTGCCGTTAACCTCAGTGCTGATTTTCGACCGCAAACCATGGATAACAACGAAAAAGAACGTGAGCGCAACCAACAAAAAATCTCAGACATGTTCAGTAAAAGTCAAAACCCACTGTCAAAATGGTTCAAAAGCGATAAGAAAGGCAAAGACAGCAAAGAAATTGATGAAGATGGCAAACCTGATGATCAAGATGATGTGGAGCTGCACAGTGAAACAGCTCGACCTCGTGCGGCTAAAAATTATCCCCCCAGCATGATAGGTGTGATGGCAGGCTCTTTAGACATATTACAAGCACGTGTCACTCGTTCACGTTTAGCCGGTAATCCCCCTGACATTCTGATAGAGCCCCAACTACGTGATTTTGGCATGATGGAGTTTTACCGGGCCGGAGAACTGATTGAAGAAGGTCGAAACAGTGTAAAGCGTATTGCTGATCAAATTCGCTATCAATTACGTTTAGACTAGTTCAGCAACCACACCACTAATGAGCCGTATTCAGTGGTCTCGACTGAATACTTTTGTATACTGTTTTGCTCCACGACATCAGAGATAATCCGCTTATAAGGCTGGCATCTTCACTAGCCTTAATAAAACAGAGGTTTAATATAGAATCCAGTTTACTTAACGGTCTTGGCGGTTATGCGTAACGGCAACACCGGTAATTCCAAGCCATGTTTTTCACTCAGCCAGTCCTTAGAAAGGTGCAAGCTGCCATTATGGATTACGGCACCGCCCGCAAGCGTTTTGTTGAGTGAAAGGTCAGAGAAGTGCACGACTAGCCCATCGACAGAGGGCATCAGAAACGACAGAAAACTGCCCATGTCATCAAAGAAAGTTTGGTATTGAGTGAACAAGATTGCTAATTCATCTGCAGTATATTGTTTTTTTAACCACTCTGGCTTGGTTTCAAGCTGCACTGACATATCGCATTGATTCGCAGGCTCAGACAACGTTAACGCCACTTGGGCTTTAGCCATATTCAAGGCTTTCTCGCTGGGTACAGTAAAGCGTTGTTCGTTTGTAACCGTTAGTGGAATATCCTGCTTTTGAGTGTGAATATACGCCTGAGTAATATGACAAAGCGCCTTACTCTGCACGTGCTTAAAGCCAAACGCAAATTGTAAAGCACTGGTATCTTTGTCATCCAACTTACGCACATAACTATAAAAACTGCTGTACTCAACATTTAACGTAGGCGTTTTGGCGGTTGATGATTGATCGGGACTTTGTTGCGCTACTGCGAAGCAGCTTGGTATTACCCAAGCGGCTAATAACCACTTTTTCATAAATTCATGTGCTCTTTATTGACTCTCATCATGCTTAATAATTCATCGATATAATCTTGCCCGCGCTCTGAATAGCTTTGCAAGCCATGCACTAAAGCGTTAGCGGTAATTGGCTTATCTTGGGCGCGAAGGTCAGCGCGAATATCCCGTAGTTCCTTATAAGCATAATGGCGATTTAAGTTTCTGATATAGGTTTTAACTGCGTGGGAAAGATCTTTAAATTTAGCCACTTCGTGCACAGTACCTTCGTTTCTGCGCCTAGGAACAAAACCACAACCTTCTTTGAAACACCACAAACCAAAGAAGTTATAACCCTTTCTGGCAAAGCGAGACGTGCCCCACCCTGATTCGTTAGCCGCTTGAATGAGCACCAACTCAGGCGGGATCATATCCACCCGGTGCAGCAGCACTGCTGTCGCTTGAAGATCTGTTAAGCCCTTGTCAATCTTGTACTCGCGGCGCATATTTTTCAGCAATTTAACGGTGAAGGGGCTTAAGTTATGATGCGCTTCAAGTTGTTGGGCGATGCTTTTAACCGCCCGGCGCTTGATCAATGTTACCGTATTTTGATGTTGTATTTCAGGTAGTAAATAGGCGAAAAATGCACGCTTCTTCTCAATGACATCATCATAATTTTTGAAGTTCGGGATCTTTTTGGCCTCAAGTGAATGAGGAGACGCCTTAGACTGCCGGCCAATATCATCAATTAAAATACGCATCTCATCGTCACTGAGTTGCAGTGCGGTATCAGGTAATTGGCTTTTAAAGTAATCGTCGGCAATATACATAATGGCGAACAAGCCACATGCGACTGCAAAATATCGAAGCTTTTGATACGTTTTATTGATGTTATGCATAAAAAATTGAGTCTTTATTGTCTGTTTGATTAGAAGGTTGACCACTGACTTCAACACCAAACAAAGTACGGTACAACACACCTTTAGTATGAAGGTACCAAGGTACAATCCAAATAAGTGCAATACCAAATGTAAACAGGCCTGCAATAAAGAGGACAAAAGAAACGATATAAAACTGGCTTAAAGGCAACCAATAGCGATTAAACACGCGCATTGATGCCAATATGGCTTGGCTAGGTCGGTATTTCTTCTCAACTAAAAGAACTAAGGTAAATCCAGTAGACATAGCTAGATATATCCCAGGCAAAATATATAAACCCAATCCTAAATTAACTAATGCACCTAGCATCAAAGCACAGAAAATCAACATAGCCGATCCAGCCATTCGCTTTACCAAGCTCATAAAGGCCACTTGTAGACCAACGCTATGGCCAATCCCCATCATCATTAGCGCAGTGATAAGCGGCGTGGTAATGAGTGTAAAAAGCAAGTTTAGGCCGAAACTCAGTGACACTGATGGGGACTGTAATTCTTCAATGCTAACGAATCGACCTATCAGCATCAGCAGTAATAGAATCATGCCAAAGGTGAACAGCGCCCCTTGCAAAATACGATAAAAGTGCCGTTTTGACAGTAACCAGCCTTCTTTGACGCACGCATTGAGGTCAAGCTGCGTATCGCCAGACAACGATTGATTGATGTCACCGCCCAGTGTGTTTTTATTGTTTTGTTCCACCAAATTACCTTTTGCTCTTACGACCTAATGATTTTATCTGAAATGCAGAAATGTTGCGAAAATAAACGCGTTAACGACGAACGCTAACGCGCTCATCAAGCTCACGTCATGACTAATTTTGCTGCCAGCAGCAAAAGTACTCCCCCCATGACGCGGTCAAACCAATGGCTATATTGGCGAATAAAGGCTCGGACCTTTCGCGTGCTAAGTAAATATGACAAGAAGCAAAACCATACGCCTGTTGCTACAGCAAGATATAATCCATAAACCAGTTTGATACTGCTTGGAGTTTCGGCTGATACGGCAACGGCAAATACCGATAAAAAGAACAAGGTTGCCTTAGGATTCAATCCGTTCGTTAAAAAGCCCACAGCAAATGCTTTTTTGTCACTAATGCTGCTTTGTATCCCGTTTGTTGACACCGGGGCTGTGGTATCTGGTGCCTTACTTTTAAGTGCGCCTATCGCGATATACACTAGATAAGCCGCCGCCAAATAACTAAATATGGTGTATACCAAGGGGTTCGTTTTAAGCAGCAGGCCAATACCCAGTAAAGAATAAGTCACATGCAAGAGTATCGCGGCGCCGACACCCACACTGGTGATCATCGCGATGCGCCGACCATAAGTGATGCTATGCTTGAGCACAATTGCGAAGTCTGGGCCTGGGCTTGCCACTGCCAACAAGTGTACCCCGGCGATGGTTAAGAACTCGCCCCAATAAAGACTCAACTCCATTTAATTACCCTTAATATAATGTTTTATGTAGTTAGGTACCACATCACTGGCTAAACCGTAGTAAGTCTCTAAGAAATCATTATTCCCCTGACTTGGCTCTAAGTTAAGCTCAACAGTATGTGCTCCATACTCATTCGCTATTTGTACTAAACCTGCTGCAGGATACACATTGCCTGACGTACCGATGGATATAAACACGTCAGCTTCTTGCACTGAACGCTCTATCTCCTGCATATAAAAGGGCATTTCACCAAACCAGACAATATCCGGCCTAATTTTTTGGCTTGGTGTGCAGCATTCACATCGGCTGTCGCCATCAAACTGGTTTTTCATCGAAAAGCGGCGTTGACTATGGCAGCAGCGAGCAGATAGTAACTCACCGTGCATGTGCAATACATTTTTACTCCCTGCCCGCTCATGCAGGTCATCAACGTTTTGGGTTATCACCAATATTTGACCAGGTAACACAGATTCTAATTGAGCAAGTGCAATATGTGCTGCATTGGGCTTTACAGCGTCACTTTGCAATTGCGCTCTGCGCTGGTTGTAAAATCGATAGACCAATTCAGGGTTTCGAGCAAAGGCTTCCGGCGTTGCAACATCATGTACTGAATGCTCTTCCCACAATCCATTATTATCGCGAAACGTCTTTAAACCTGATTCCGCTGAAATGCCTGCACCTGTTAAAATAACGATTTTTGGCCAACCCTCAGCTGTCACCGTAGGACTATATTGAGATCCTCTTTCAAACACTAGGAACGCTCTCTGTTAAGTGTATCTGGATTAATGCAATGGTCTATTTTAACCTTAAGGCTTGCCAAGCGCTATGTTCGCGTAATTAGCGTAGCTGCGTATTATCGACTTGACGATCGACTTGCAGTCAAATGCATCCAAATATGCGCAACCAACTGGAGCAGTGGTTCCTTTATAACAACAAATTGGTATAAGCTATACAGCCACTTATCATGATGAACACGACATTTTGGCAAAAATACCCTTCATTGAGCGCATCGAGCAGCAGTATCAAAGCCTCTCTCCAAATGCCCGATTAATTGCTGATCATTTACAGCATACTCCGTTAGATGTTGTTAGTTGTTCTGTGGCGCAAATCGCCGAAAAGACACAAACGTCTAAAGCCACGGTAAGCCGTTTTTTTCGCCAATTAGGCTATGACTCACATCATGACGCCAAACAAGAGCTGAACACGTTTCGCGCCAATGGTTACCCCATGTACATGGAGTCTGATCAAGGGGGAGCCCTTAATCGTGAGATCCAGCGCATAGAGCAGACCTGGAGCAATCTAGATCAGGCTCAATTAAATGACCTTATTCAATCTATCTGCCAAGCGTCACGAATTACCCTCATTGGGTTTCGCAATAGCTACCCAGTCGCACTGCATTTTAGGCAGCAATTACTGCAAATCCGTAGCAAAGTACGCTTATTACCCCAACCAGGGCAAACTCTAAGCGAAGAATTACGAGATATTAGCGAAGACGAACTGGTTATTCTGGTTGGGTTTCGCCGCCGACCTAAAATATTCAAACCGTTACTGGATAAAATTCAACATCACAACGTAGCCTTATTAGCCGACCCATCGGGGCAAATTTATGCCGATCAAGTGAAGCAGTTGATTATCTGTCAACTAGGGCAAGAGCAAGCCTTAGATAGCTATGCAGCGCCCATGAGTGTGATATCAATTATCTGCAATCAAGTCTTCACCCTGCTTGATAAAACCGCTGATCGCCGCATCAGTGAAATATCTGCTTTGTATGAAGAATTAGACGAACTTGAAAAGCGCTAAAGGCTGTGTGATTGGCTGCTTGTGAGCGTAGCATCTAGTCTCACAATGGAGTAAATAAGCAGTTGGTCCCTTGAAAACCATCTATTCACACCAAGCTCTATTGTAGTTAATATTTATTCCCCTACAGTACTGTAAGGAACACCTATGCATAGCCCACTTGACAAGAACGCCGATTCATCTCCAGAACATCTATCTTCGCAGAGTCCATTATCGAAGGCCACGCCTTGCGACTCTGCAGCACCCGAAACGCTATACAAAGAGCAAACGGCCCTCGCGTTAGATAATTTCAAAATTAGCGGCACGCCTATGCCAAGTGAATTTATTCATGCCTTAGCCTTACTAAAAGCAAGCGCAGCAAATGCCAATGCTGAAGTAGCTGGTTTAGACAGTGAAATAGCCATCGACATACAGCGCGCTGCTATGGAAGTCGCACAAGGCGATCACGATAACGAGTTTATGGTGGATGTGTATCAAACAGGATCTGGCACCAGCACCAATATGAATGCCAACGAAGTTATTGCGACCTTAGCCGAACGAAAACTTGGTAGGCAAGTACACCCTAACGATCACGTTAACATGGGGCAAAGTTCAAACGATGTTATTCCTAGCGCTATTCATTTAAGTGCAACATTAGCCCTAAGCCAGCACTTAATACCGGCGTTGCAAAGTTTAAAGTCAGCCATTGATGCCAAAAGTATTTTGTATCGAGATACGGTGAAAACCGGGCGCACCCATTTAATGGATGCTATGCCGATTACGCTGGGCCAGGAATTGAGTGGTTGGAGCAAGCAAATTCAACAATCGATTAGCCGTTTAATTGAAGTATTACCGCGCATTTCCACTCTGGCATTAGGAGGCACTGCAGTCGGCACGGGGATCAATACCCACCCAGATTTTGCCGCTACTGCGTGTCGCCATTTAAATCAATTAACCGGACTGCGTTTTATGCCAGCGGATAATTATTTTGCTGCCATTAGCAGCCAAGACACAGCGGTTGAAGTAAGTGGACATCTTAATACGCTGGCAGTAAGTCTGATGAAAATATGCAACGACCTTAGGTGGATGAACAGCGGTCCACTGACTGGGCTCGGGGAAATAGCGCTAGATAAACTGCAAGCTGGAAGTAGCATTATGCCTGGGAAAGTGAACCCCGTGATCCCTGAAGCTTTAGCTATGGTGTGCGCACAAGTCATGGGGTATCACCAAAGCATTACGATTGCTGGCCAGTCGGGTAATTTCCAACTAAATACCATGCTACCTCTTGTTGGGTACAACTTGTTAACCAGCATTTCCATATTAAGTAACGGCATTAATGCCCTCACCCATAAAGCGATTGTCACTATGAGGGCTAACAGTGATCGTATGGCCGAATCAATTAGCATGAACCCTATATTAGTTACAGCATTAAACAGTAGAGTCGGTTATGAAAAAGGCGCATTGATTGCCAAAGCGGCATATGAGGAAAAGCGCCCAGTCATTGATATTGCCACACAGATGACAGACATTCCTCGTGAGGAACTAGAAAAATTACTCGACCCTAAATCGATGACTTAATCAACGTACTGACGCAACAACTCAGATTTAACGAGGTCTTTTTCGTGTGACGCGATGCACTGCACGGTAGCGGTTGCGCCGTGTTTTCATCGCTGTGAGTAGGTCGCTTTCATTACGAGCAGCCCAAACGCACTATGATCCCTATACATAACAAACGATGATTTACGCCTATTTCGTTTCAAGTCTTGTGGCTCACATATGAAGCACTTCATTACTCTTTAGCCGCTGATTTGTCGCGGTTATTTTCTATGCAACAGGTAATGATTCCGATATAGTAAATATTAGACATGTTTCTCTTGACTATTTGATGAAACATTTGTTTCATATAGGACCATTTGGTCAACTTTCTAAGTTTATATGAGTAACGCTGCAACGCATTTTATCAGTAAGACACCATACGTATTACGACTAAACCAAGAACTAGACCAAGACAAGCAAAGCAGCGACTCATCCCTTAACGGTGTGTCATTAGCGGTTAAAGACTTATTTCATATTAAGGGAATACCCACCACCGCGGGGAATCCTGATTGGTTAGCGAGTCACCCAACACCGGAGCAAACGTCACCTGCAGTTGACGCACTTTTACACGCCGGTGCATCTTTAGTCGGTAAAACCATCACCGACGAATTGGCGTATAGCTTAAATGGCCAGAATATTCATTACGGAACACCATTTAATATATCCGCACCAGAACGACTGCCCGGTGGCTCATCAAGTGGATCGGCAGTCGCAGTGCGCGAAGGCAGCGCACAAGTAGGTCTGGGCACGGATACCGGTGGCTCTATACGGGTACCGGCTAGCTATAACGGTTTGTTTGGTTTGCGCCCAACGCACGGGCGCATCAGTTGTGAGCATATGGTCAGCCTTGCACCGAGTTTTGATACTGTGGGTTGGATAACCCGGGATTTATCGACCTTAGACAAGGTCGCGCAGGTATTGCTTAACAAGGACGACGAACAAACACCTTGCCCAGTGAAAGACGCAAAAATCGGCTTCGCTGAAGAGTTAGCCGCCCAATGTGAGTACTCTGACGCACTGAGTAGTGCGTACAACAAAATGGTTAAGCGCCAATGCATTCTATCCTCTGGTTTATCTTCGGATATATTGACACAAGCCAGCGGAACCTTTCGTATCTTGCAAGGCTATGAAATCTGGCAAACCCATGGACAGTGGATAACAAAGCAAAAACCTACCTTTGCTCCTGATATACAAGAGCGATTCGAATGGTGTGCCACTATCACCGAAGAGCAGCAGCAAAATGAAAAGAAAAAACAAAATGAATTTATTTCCCACATCCATTATCTGTTTAGCCAATGCGATGTGATATTTTTACCAACAACGCCCGGCGCCGCACCACTGATAAATACGCCGAGTGAACAATTAGCAACCTATCGGAATAAGCTGATGAACCTTACCTGTATTGCAGGTCTATGTGGTTTACCTCAGTTACATATTCCGCTAGCCATTAACCCCCATGCGCCTATGGGATTTTCATTAATTGGCCAAAAAAATCATGACAAACAATTAATCGAAATCGCACGCATGCTTTTAGAGAATGAATAATAATGAGTAACACATCAAAACCTGTCGCATTTACAGCGCCACATTACGCAGCGAGTCAAGTAGGGCAAAACGTCTTGCAACATGGGGGTACCGCCATAGAAGCCATGGTCGCTGCTGCCGCGTCTATTTCAGTGGTCTATCCACACATGAACAGCATGGGCGGTGACGGTTTTTGGTTAATCAGTGAGCCTGGAAAAGCCCCTATAGCGATAGATGCCAGCGGTACGGCGTGTAAGAACGCTACCCTTAGTTATTACGCCGGACTATCTGCTATTCCTTCACGAGGTCCTAAAGCCGCATTGACCATGGCAGGTGCTGTTGCAGGTTGGCATAAAGCGTTGGAGATCAGTAAAACATGGCAAACACCTCTCCCCTTAAGTGAACTACTCGCCCCTGCGATAGGCCAAGCTGAATGGGGTATCGAAGTAACACAAAGTTTGCAAGATGCCAGTGAAAAAACCTTCGAAGACTTATCAGTCATCCCTCACTTTGAACAATTTTTGATCAAAGGTAAGAGTTTGAAAAAAGGTAAGATCCTAAAACTGCCATCCATAGCAAAAACCTTAAATAAATTAGCAGAAAATGGATTACAGGATTTTTACCAAGGCGAGATAGCTCAGGCGTTAGCAGCAGATTTGCACGCAGCCGGCTCCCCTATCACCCTTGAAGATATCAACGCTTATGAAGCAAAAATCGTTGAGCCGCTCTCGGTAACCACGTCCGTAGGCACCCTATACAACTTACCGGCCCCCACTCAAGGCGTTGCTTCGTTATTAATATTGGCCTTATTCGATAAAGTACAGCACTTGGCCACCACAGAAGCTGAATTTGTGCATTTATTAGTGGAGTGCACAAAGCAAGCCTTTAACAAGCGCAATCAATTTGTCGGTGATGCCAGTCGCTTGAGCGTCGATTTGCAAAGCCTGCTATCGCCAGAATCACTAGATAGTATGCGGGCTGACATCAGCCTTGAACACGCAATACCTTGGCCACATCAAGCGAAACCCGGAGACACAATATGGATGGGCGCGTGTGATGGTGAAGGCCGAATGGTCAGTTACATCCAAAGTATTTATTGGGAATTCGGTAGCGGTGTTGTCTCGCCGCAAACGGGCATTGTGTGGAATAACCGCGGCACATCATTCTCATTAACCCCTGATAGCTTGCAAGAACTGGCCCCAGGCATGAAACCATTTCATACCTTAAACCCTGCCTTTGCTGAGCTAAAAGACGGTCGACGTTTAAGCTATGGCACCATGGGCGGCGAAGGCCAACCACAAACACAAGCCGCCTTGTTCGCGCGCTATATTTATCAGCAAAAATCATTGCCTGAATCTATCCGCTTAGGCCGCTGGTTACTAGGTAGAACCTGGGGGGATGAGAGTCACAATTTGAAAATTGAGCAAGACTTAGCCGAGATCGTTCAAAGCGAACTGACAGCAAAAGGTCATGATATTGCGCTGGTTGATTCATGTAATGAGTTAATGGGTCACGCTGGCGCGGTTGTTAAACGACCTGACAATACGGTAACAGCCGCCACCGACCCACGCAGTGACGGAAATGCATTTGCAGCACACACCTTAGATTAATAGCGCTTTGCGCATAACTGAAAACATACTTTACAACTTCATAGAGACGAATAATAAAATGATGGAATTAGTGTTGAACAACCTGCCGACAATCGCCGCATTGATCGGCACAGGCATTTTTGCAGGTTTACTGGCAGGATTGCTTGGCGTGGGCGGCGGAATAGTGATCGTACCCGTGTTGTTTTTCTTGTTCCAGTCCTTCGGTGTCAGCCCAGAAAGTGCTATGTATATTGCAACAGGCACCTCCTTAGCAACCATTATTCCGACCTCTATCAGTTCAATTCGCTCACACCGCAAAAAAGGCAATGTGGATGCAGACTTGCTTAAGCAATGGGGGCTATTGATTTTGGTTGGAGTACTGATTGGCAGTTGGCTTGTGACCAAAGTAGATGGCCGATACCTAACGACGTTATTCGGGATCGTAGCGACCCTATCAGCACTTAACATGCTGTTCAGAACAGGAAAATCAGCTCTGGCGGAGAGTTTACCTGGCCGAATGGGACAATCTGTTATTGCCGGTTGTATTGGTTTTTTCAGCTCCATGGTGGGCATCGGCGGCGGCACGTTGTCCGTGCCGATTTTAACCGCCTTTAACTACCCTGCTCACAAGGCTGTAGGCACAGCTGCGGCGATTGGCCTGATAATCTCGTTTCCTGCTGCGCTTTACTTACTGATTTTCGGGCAAACGCCGCAAGATGCACCACTTGGCACTTTTGGTTACATCAACCTTGTTGGCTTTGCTTGCATTGTGCCATTAACCGTTATTTGTGCCCCTATCGGTGCAGGTATCGCGTCTAAACTCGATGCCAATATGTTGAAAAAAATATTCGCCGTGGTGTTGCTCATCACTGGCACACGTATGCTTGCACAGTTATTCATATAGCGATGTGAGCGAACCCCGTTTTTAGTTTTATCTTTTAATGTTTACCTTGGAGCGCAACGCATAGTGAAACACCTTACTCCCCCTCCTCGCCTGCTAATGGGCCCTGGACCAATAAACTGTTATCCCCGGGTGTTGAGCGCCATGTCTACGCAACTGATAGGTCAGTACGACCCAGTTATGACCGGTTATATGAACGAAGTCATGAGTTTATATCGAGACGTGTTTATGACTAAAAATCAGGCAACGCTATTGATTGACGGTACCTCAAGAGCTGGAATTGAAGCGGTTTTGGTGTCGTGTATCGAACCAGGAGATAAAGTACTGGTACCCATCTTTGGCCGTTTCGGGCATTTGCTAAAAGAAATTGCCGAAAGAGCAGGCGCAGATGTGCACTGCATTGAAGCCACATGGGGCGAAATATTCGAGCCTGAGCAAATTGAAGAAGCGATCAAGCGCGTTCAGCCTAAAGTCCTTGCTTTAGTGCAAGGTGACACCTCTACTACCATGTTGCAGCCGCTAGAGCACATAGGTGAAATTTGCCGTCGTCATGATGTTATTTTCTATTCGGATGCCACGGCGTCCATTGGTGGAAACCCCTTCGAAACCGATAAATGGCAATTAGATGCAGTGTCCGTTGGTTTACAAAAATGTTTAGGGGGCCCTAGCGGAAGTTCGCCTATTACACTAAGCGAACGCTACGTTGACTTAGTCCGCGGGCGACAACACGTTGAGGCAGGGATAAAAGCCGATCATCACAATGCCGGCAATGGCAGCCGCATTCGTTCGAATTACTTTGATATTCCCATGATACTTGATTACTGGGGAGAAGAGCGCTTAAACCATCACACCGAAGCAACGTCCATGCTTTATTGTGCCCGCGAATGCGCGATTAATTTGTTAGAAGAAGGCGTTGAAGCGTCCATCGCCCGTCATGAATTACATGGCAAAGCCATGCTGGCCGGTATTCAAGGAATGAACCTAGCACCTTTTGGTGACTTACGTCACAAAATGAACAACGTGGTCGGGGTATATATTCCACAGGGTGTTGATGGTGAACAAATTCGTCATCAATTACTCCACGATTTTAACATTGAAATCGGCACCAGCTTTGGGCCGCTACACGGTAAAATTTGGCGTATCGGCACTATGGGTTATAACGCCCGTCAGGATACGGTATTGCATACATTGCAATCCCTTGAAACCTTGCTTCGCAGAGCGGGCCATAAACTGCAGGCCGGGCAAGCTATTGATAGCGCGTTTTCTGTGTACAGCGGGAAAGGTTAATGACCACATTAGCCCCCTACGCTATTCAAACGTACGAGCGCTGTGATGTGCTCGCCCATATTAGTCAAGATCCCGATTGTATTGACCGGCAGTACCTAACGCCCGAGCATTTACAGGCTAACCGCCAAGTGGCTTTATGGATGGAACAAGCAGGCATGGAAACCTGGCAAGATGCAGCCGCTAATCAATGGGGTCGTTATCCAAGTAATCACCCTGACGCCAAAACGTTAGTCATTGGTAGCCATTTAGATACCGTGCCCAATAGCGGAAAATACGATGGGATCTTAGGTGTATTGGCGCCACTAAGCTTAATTCATTACCTACACGATCATCATATCGAATTGCCTTTTCATCTAGAGTTAGTGGGGTTTGGTGACGAAGAAGGCACACGATTCGGAGCAACCTTGTTAGGTAGCTGTGCGGTGGCCGGTACGTGGCAAGAAAAATGGAACGATTTGACTGATGAAAATGGAGTGTCTTTGACCCAAGCATTTCTCGATGCTGGGCTTGACATTGCCGAAGTGCACAACGCATCCCGCAGCCACTCCAATGTCAGCGACTTTTTCGAGTTCCATATCGAACAAGGACCAGTGCTTGAAGAGAACGATTTAGCCGTTGGTGTGGTCAATGGTATTGCCGGAGCAAAACGTTTTTCTGTCACACTAAAAGGCTTAGCAGGACACGCGGGAACAGTCCCCATGCCTATGCGCCAAGATGCACTTGCTGCAGCCAGCGAAATGATTTTAGCCATTGAGCGTTTGGCCACAGAAAAAGGCATAGTAGCCACTGTGGGGCATTTAAAGTGTTTATCGGGTGCGGTTAACGTGATATCCGGTGCGACCACTTTTAGTTTAGACATACGTAGTATTGATGACGCACTAAGGGATGAAACCTTAAAACTCATCATTGATGAATTAAACCTAATCGCACAGAAAAGACGTGTAAAAATGGATATCGCACCAACGCACCAAGCGCCGGCGGTAAAATGCGACGAGAATTTGCAGCAACAGTTGTTGAATGCGTGTAAATCCAGTGAAGTTCTGCCTTTTACGCTCGCATCAGGTGCGGGGCATGACACCATGGCCATGGCTGATATATGCCCCGTTGCGATGCTGTTTATGCGCTGCGAAAAAGGATTAAGTCATCATCCTGGCGAAGCGATAGAGGTTCCAGATATAGAAGTTGCATTGAAAGTCATGTTTGCATTCTTACAAAATTATGCATAACCAATTTGCCCGAGTCGTCACCTTGACTTGGGCTTAGCTTTGCATTTTATTGCAGAAATCTTAAATACTACCTTCCGTTTCCACCACTAAAATACGTGCTTCTCCCACAGGGCTGGCGACGTGCTCGGTTCCTTCATTGGCATAAAAAATATCACCTTGATTGAGCAAACTGGTGTGCACCACGCCGTCCTTCATATATTGCATTTCAACCATGCCATCGAGTACGGCAAATACTTCCTCACCTTCATTAACATGCCAGCGATAGGGTTCGTTTGCCCAGTGCAGCTTAGTGGTTATCCCATTCATGTTAGCTATTTTCATTGATCCCCAAGGAAGTGATGCGGTAAATTTTTTACTTCTGATAATTTCCATATATTCCTCTATATCAATTATTTCATTAGCTTCTTTATTATGGCCTAGATAAGGTTAATTTCTGTGCGGGATCGATTTTAAAATAATCCCCAGCTCCACCGCCTCGTAATACAGGCTTCGCTAATGCTGTGTTATAAACCCCGTCAACAATGAATGCTGTATCAATATGTACGCCTACTACTTCACCCATTACCATCCATGTATCGACCAATTTCCCATCGGCACCAGTCAACTGAATAATTTGGCTTTTTCGGCACTCTAAAACAGACGGACTCGCTGCGACGTGAGGTACATCAATCACATTTGATTCACCTAATTCCAAACCAGCGAAGTCAAATTCACTTTCATGGCTTGGCAAGGTTGCGCTGGTCTGATTCATCGCTTGAGCAAGCGATTCCGTCACCAAGCTCCAGCAGAACTCGCCAGTTTGCTCGATATTTTTAACGGTGTCTTTATAACCGATACTGGCAAAACCAATGATAGGTGGATGATAGTTGAACGCATTAAAAAAGCTGTAAGGAGCGAGGTTCAATTCCCCCGAAGATGCTTTAGTAGAAATCCACCCTATAGGACGCGGCGCAACAATCGCATTAAACGGATCATGTTTTAATGCGTGCCCTTGATGAGGCTGATAAAAATGACGATGGATTGACATGCAGGTTTCCTAACTAGGCACAATAAAAAAGCAGGTTATAGCTAAAGTGCTACCTAAAGCCGTATCTCCTTATTTTATATACTATTTTTAGAAAAGGTAGTGTCTTAGTGTCCGAAAATGGACCAACCAGTTTCTTGTACCAGCATTTCCAGCGCTTCAGTGCCTAATTTACTGTTACCAATCTTGTCTAACCCAGGGGACCACACAGCAATAGATGCTTTGCCAGGGGCAATGGCCAAAATACCACCACCTACTCCACTTTTACCTGGTAAACCTACTCGATAAGCAAACTCCCCTGACCCATCGTAATGACCACACATCAACATTAATGAATTAATCCGCCTGGCACGATGTTCAGGCACAACACGCATGCCCGTGCAATGATTAGTGCCGTTTGACACTAAAAACATGCCAGCTCTGGCTAATTGTTCTGTGGTCATGGATATCGAACAGTGATGAAAATAGGTGCCAAGAACCTTATCTACTGGGTTTTCTAAGCGCTCAAAAGACGCCATAAAATGCGCTAGAGAGGCATTTCTGCTGCCCGTCATCATTTCTGATTGAGCGACCTTCTCATCAATTGAGATACTGTCATCATTTGCCACAAAACGCACAAAATTCAGGATCTCAGCGAGGGTCTCTTTAGGTTCGTTGTGGCCCATAATAGCATCAGCGACCGCTATGGCCCCGGCGTTAATAAACGGGTTTCGCGGGATCCCGCCTTCGTGCTCAAGCTGAACAATTGAGTTGAATGGGTCACCAGAAGGCTCTCTTCCTACACGTGCCCATAAAGCGTCACCTAACTTGCCTAATGCCATCGTCAAGGTAAACACTTTGGATATACTTTGAATAGAAAATAAAGTCTGTGCACAACCAGCACTGAACACCTCACCTTCTTGCGTGACTACAGTCAGTGCGAATTGGCTGGGATCAACACAGGCTAGTTGCGGTATATAATTAGCGACTTTTCCGCGATCGGTGCGAGTACGCATCTCATGGTAAATGCTATCAACAATGTTTTGCATTTATTGCCCTTTTTATTTTGCTTTTTGTCGCGCCATTATGGGTTTTTTACATACCAATAAGCAGTAGTTTTCAAATGCGCTTTCGCCTAGTTTATGTTTCACTAGGTAAAGTAACCCCATAACGATGGGCAGTACCTCAACGGTGAGACAAGTCACAGCATTGCATCGAGACTTTTTTATGTGTTTTGACATTAATCTCTTCATCAGCCGTTAATATCGCCGTGCAATTCTTACTTAGAGGTAACCATTGAAAACCCACTTCGTTGAAACCTAAACGTTGATGAAATTTGGCTGATGGCAGATTTGGTGGTATCACATTATATTCGCACACGACATGGTTAACGTTTTGCTCTTGAGCCCATGAAAATAGATCTCGATATAATAGCTGCCCTAGTTGCTTCCCTTGATATTCTGCATCAAGCACAATGCGATCGATGTACATATAGCTAGGATAATGCACTTTGAACCATGCATAATTCTCATTTATGTAACGGCTCTTAGGCCCCATGGCGAGTAAAAACCCAGCAATGATATCGCCAACCATAATGACTCGGTGGTAGGCAGATATGGCATTTAGGCGCGCTAAGTCCATAATGCTCATAGTGCTGGTGTGGGCTACTTCAGCAAGGTTAAGTTCGACAATTCGCTCAAAATCTTGCTCGCCGACATCTCTGATCTCAATATTGCTCATTTTACTTTATCTCTTTTATTCATTAGCGCTTTATCCAGCGATTTGGTTGAGCCTTGCGTTCAGGCATTTTCCAAGCTATTAGGTTCAGATATTGAGTTACACATCACTGTCGGCATAACGAACTTCACAGTCAGGAGAATCGCCATCCAGTAAAATGTGGTTGGTGATACCACCAATCACATCATCACTGTGATGATTGACGTAAATAACCGAAGTACTTGTAGTCTTAGCGATAGTTTCAATGACCGAGAGAATACGTTGACGATTAATTTCGTCAAGGCCATTACACGGCTCATCTAAAATCAACAAAGGTGGGTGTTTGACCATAGCCCGTATAATGAGGGCTAACCGTTGATCGCCAAATGATAATTGCTGAAAAGGCGTGGCTTCGTGATCAGCTAAGCCAATTACATCTAACCATTGTTGCGCTAACTGTATTTGTTTTTTCGTCGGCTGTTGATACAAACCGATACTGTCATAAAACCCAGAAAGTACCACATGCAGTAAGCTGCAATTTACCCGATATGAAAGGTGAAACGCATTGGAAAGAAACCCTATATGTTTCTTAATATCCCAGATACTTTCACCGCTTCCTCGTTTAAAACCGAACACTAAAATATCGTTTACATAGCATTGGGGATGGTCCCCCGAAATAAGCTGCAAAAGGCAGGTTTTACCCGAGCCATTAGGGCCACTTAATTGCCAATGTTGCCCCAATTTTATCTGCCAAGACAAATCTTCGATTATAGCTCCTTGTGGATAATTGATGGCCACTTTATTAAGAGAGATTATTGTATCTCCTGGCATGAAAGAGTTACGCGTAACACTACTATCCGCTTCAGGCAGCACAAAACTAGACTGCTGAAGGGTCAGTAAGCGCGATAAATCCCCAACGGCGGATGTATCTTTTGCTGTAATAGTCGATTGTAGTTTACCCTGGGAAACCAGTCCATAATGAGAGACAAATTGAGGAATTTCCGACCAACGATTTAGAACAAAGACCATGGTAATATCTACGGCAAGCTCATCCAGTAACTGACGTAACCTGAGCTGCATATCAGCGTCTAAACCATCAAAGGGTTCATCCAAAATAAGCAAATCTGGTTTGGCCATTAGTGCTTTAATAAGCAATAGTTTTCGCGTTTCTCCGGTCGACAGCGCCACGAAATCTCTTGATAACAGCGCGCTAAAATTAAACAGTTCAATCAGCCTAAGGTACAAAGGTGACTGCAAGCCATTACATTCACTGTCATCACCGGCACACAATAGTTCATGTACCTTGGTGGGAATCGCTATGACATCTAAAATATCAGCAGAGTCTTTTTTACGTTCCTGTTCAATCAACGCTTGTTGGCTTTCATAGGAAACTAGCTCGATACGTTTGAAATCTGAGGTTAGTGTTCCGTCATGCAGCTCCCCGTAGCCTGCAAGCAGTGCTGCTAAGGCGGACTTTCCCGCACCGTTATGGCCTACGAGCACCCAATGTTGACCTTTTTCAATGGACCAATTGATTTCGAGCAACCTAAACGTCGATGAAAACTCGGCGCTAACGTTCAATAAACTGATACTCATGTACGTCCTTTCTCTTATCCCATTTTCATTCAGTGTATCTTTGCAAAAACTGGTGAACAGATGCGCTTTTGCTTAAGAAAGTTTTTTCAACACGTCTAATACGGTTGATAGCTGCTTAGGGCTTATATCGTTTACCACTTCATCAAATGTATTTTTACAGCTGAGAAATGCGTATTTGTATATGTCGCGCCCTGTGAACGTTAGTTTAACCAAACTGACCCGTGCATCTCGATTATTTTTTTCTTTTTCAACGAGATGGATTTTCTCCATGGGTATCAACAGGCGTGTCACCCCAGAGGCGGTGAGGTTGACAGCATCAGCAAGCTCGGTGCGACTCATCACTTGATTCTGAGCATAATGTAAATGATGCAGCACCATAAACTCACTCAAACTAATGCCGTGTAAACCAAGTGCACGGTCTGCTTTTTTAGATAATTTCCCAACCGTTGCCGACAATGAGAAGAGTAACGCTAAAGACGAAGGAAGTTGTTCCATGTCGTTTTCTCCAATTAAAAAGTATTCGTTGCGTACCATTAGATGAGCACTTTACATCAAATACAGATGTATGACAACTACTTGATCAATCAAGTATATATCAAACTGCAATCAACAATAAAAGAAGCATCCATTTAGAGGATTATTCTAGAGATGCTCTCTTACTTCAATAGGAATAGTAGATTTAGAGACAGTAAGTGCTTGCTATTAAAATAATATAGAAAATTTTGTAAGGAGATGAATTTGAACAACAGTAAATGGTTAAGTAAATATTGCTTTCTATTAAGTAGAAACGATTTGCAATAGGTGAAAGGTCTTTTGAAACGCGGCAGATTTTGCCATGCCCTATTAATCGATGTTGCTAGAGCTGTGTTGCTGTATTGTCTTAAATATTAGTTAGATTTTTAAACTTTAGAAAATTGTATTTGTTGAATGTATATTGCATTTGAATCTTAGCTATTAAATATCCATGGTAACCGTCCAAGAATCCTAACTGAATTATATAATGACGTATGAAAGCAAAAAGTGAGTGAGAAATAATCGAAAACACACTCACCTTCTTACCCTGCTCATACTTACCTTTTGCCCATGCTTTAGCATACCTATTCCGTTTATCTATATATTCTTCTAGCGAGTCAAAAGTGTAATGATAAAGTTTACCTTCGATATTCACTTTCTCTGCGGATTTGCAACACACAGTTTCATGAACAAGCTTGTCATTGAAATCATAATGTTTTTTGTTGAATAAGCGTACAATACGGCTTGGATACCACCCACTGTGATAGATGAATTTTCCACAAAAATGCGTCAAACGATTGATGCGATAAACTTTTTTATTATCTAGTGAATCTAAGTGCGATAACAACTCAGCTTTTAATTCTTCGCTCACTACCTCATCTGAATCGAGGGACAAAATCCAATCATTAGTGGCTTTTCTCACTGCTAATTTTTTTTGGTATCCAAATCCTTGCCAATCAGTGTTAACAAATATCTTATCAGTATACTCTGACACAATATCGATTGTTTTATCTGTACTACCAGAATCAACGATTACAATTTCATCTGCCCACTTTACTGACTCAAGGCAGCGCTTTATAATTCGCTCTTCGTTTTTGCAAATAATAACCACAGATAATTTATTTTTCATTTATACGTACACTTGATTAGATAGGAATAACACGAAAATCGATTGTATAACAGTCGCTTAACTGTTGTATAGAATGGAATTTGAAATTTATAGTGATGTAAGCAGACCCATTTATCTAGGTCTGCAATTTTTATTAATTATCATCTAAGCACGCGTGTTAATGAACTCACGCAGTAATCAACGTTTTTCTTGTTGCTGCCGTAACCCATCAGGCCGATACGCCATACTTTTCCAGCTAACTCTCCTAGCCCTGCACCAATCTCTAAGCCAAATTCATTTAACAACTGGCTGCGAACTTGTGCATCGTCCACGCCGTTTGGAATGCTTACCATGTTGAGCTGGGGTAAACGATAAGCCTCATCCACAACAAACTCTAGGCCAATGCTTTCAAGGCCTGTCTTTAATGCTTGATGCATGTCTGCATGACGTTTCCAGGCCTGCTCAAGTCCTTCGTTATGTAAAATGCGTAACGATTCATGCAATGCATATAAGCTATTTACTGGTGCAGTGTGATGATATGCGCGTTTACCGCCCTTACCCCAATAACCCATCACCAAATCCATATCCAAGAACCAGCTTTGCACGGGGGTCTTGCGATTTTTGATCACTTCTACAGCCGCTGGGCTGAATGAAACAGGTGATAGGCCCGGTACACACGACAGACACTTTTGTGTTCCGGAATAAATAGCATCAATATTCCAACCATCAACGTCTAGTTCAATGCCGCCCAATGAAGTGACTGCATCGACTATGGTTAAGCAATCGTATCGCTTAGCAAGCTCACAAATTGCCTTGGCATCGTTGCGCACACCGGTGGATGTTTCTGCGTGAACGAATGCCACCGCTTTTGCATCAGGGTTTGCCTTAAGGGCATCTTCTACCTTGTGTAAATCGGTTTGCTTACCCCATGTATCTTGCACCATTACAGCTGTCGCGCCACAGCGCAGAACATTTTGCTGCATACGACCACCGAATACGCCATTTTGGCACACAATCACTTTATCCCCTGGCTCAAGTAAGTTTACAAACACGGACTCCATCCCGGCTGATCCGGGTGCAGACACGGGCATTGTCAATTGATTGTCGGTTTTAAATGCAAATTGCAGTAATGATTTAACTTCGTCCATCAACTGAATAAACGCTGGGTCTAAGTGCCCAAGCGTCGGGCGAGAAAGTGCGTTTAGAATACGAGGATCAACATCTGATGGCCCTGGGCCCATTAATGTTCTAACAGGTGGAATAAAAGTATTGAATTGCGCTGTCATGATTATCCTTATGTAAGTTGGTGTAAGGCCATGTTACCTATAAATGAGTTCGCAACAAGAGGTGGATAATCGACATAAACAGCATGAATAGATTATTAAATAGAATTTCGTTCAGTGAATATGCTTTTGGAAAAATATGAGAACGACTATATCGCTTTGGGTGCGTCGAACCTTACTATCAGTGAATTAGCACTTCGTTGGGAGATTTCTTTGGCAATACATAATTAAAATGGTAATAAAATAGTAAATTTCCGTAACTCTTCTACACTTCGTATGTACATTGGATATAGTTAGCGCAAGGCTCTATATGAGCCATACCCCTCTGCTCGGATCTGTCACTATGATCCGAGCATTTTTTTGTCTGCTAATCCTGCTCTTGTACTTTTAGCTCTGCTAAAAAACGCCTAGCATTTTCAACATAATGTTGACCTGACGCTTCGAGCATCTTTTTTTGAGGCTCAGGTATACTCTTTACTACTTTTGCTGGCGAGCCCATCACTAATGAACCATCCGGTATCACCATATTCTCTGTAACTAAACTATTGGCACCAATAACACAGTGCTTGCCAATCTTCGCGCCGTTTAAAATAACGCTATTGATACCTACTAAAGTGTAGTCACCTATTTCACAGCCGTGCAACATGACTTTGTGACCAATGGTAACGCCTTTACCAACGGTCAGAGGCACACCAAAATCGGTATGCAGCACACTGCCGTCTTGCACATTACTGCCCTCACCGATCGAAATAATGTCACAATCGCCGCGAAGAACAGCATTAAACCAAACACTGGCATTGTCTGCTAAAAGCACTTTGCCCATAACATGACTACCAGGCGCGATGAAAACATCTTTACCAACGCTAACGGTGTCCTTCCCTAATGAATACAACATGTTTTCTCCTTAGATTAAATTTTGCGCATTAAGCCTTCTTGCATACTTGACGCAACAAGCTTGCCTTGACGATTAAAGAATTGACCACGCACTAAACCACGCGCACCGCCGCTAAACGGGCTTTCAGCACAATATAAAACCCAATCATCAAAATCGAATGGATGGTGAAACCACACCGCATGGTCGATTGTCGCCATAATTAAATTCTTATCTCGAACGGACACACCGTGGGGTTGAATAGCCGTTGACAGAAAATGATAATCTGACGCGTACGACAGCATAGCTTGATTCAAATGGACATTGCCGAGTAATGCCTCTTCTGCTTTCATCCAAATATAGCGTTTTGGCTCATGCACACCTGGATTTACCGGGTCAATTTGCTGAACAGAGCGCATATCCAAAGGTTTATGGTAAGCAATGGCTTCGCGCATGCGCGTTGATAACTTTCCCAATTCCTTATCATCAAACGTGGTGTCTCTGGGCAAATCTTCTGGCATGGGTACATCTGGCATCTGGGCAAACTGGTGCTCTAATCCTTGCTCCGGTTGCTGAAAAGACGCTGTCATATAAAATATACTGCGACCATTTTGAATGGCTTTTACCCGACGAGTCGAAAAGCTGCGCCCGTCACGTACGGTTTGCACATCAAACACCACTGGTTTTTTAGCATCCCCGGGTAACAAAAAATAGGCATGAAATGAATGTGCGACTCGCCCATCTGGCAAGGTTAATTGCGCCGCTGCTATAGCTTGCCCCATGACTTGTCCGCCAAATAAGGCGCGAAAGCCGAGATCCCAGCTTTGTCCGCGAAATAACCCATCTTCTATTTTTTCTAGGGTAAGTAAATCTACTAATTTAATATCGCTCATAATCTCTCAAAGGTGTGCATAATGTGTATTGACAAACTCACGAGCCTGCTGCTCGTTCAATGTAAGGGTTTCGTGGATAAAATTTATCAGGTAAATGGGCTTGATGCTCGAAAAAACGCGTATCTTTGTAGGGCAGCTTCATAAAACCTGACATGCCGACGCCTTCAATGGTCGGTACTAACGCTATAATTTCACTCAGCAAATGCGCAAACTCAACTTCTGATGTGTGATCGAGCAAGGTATAATAACTGTGAATTTTAAGGTGGGTTGGCAAGGCTTCGAAAATGATACAACCCGTGTGATGAATTGCGTTTAACTGGTGAATAATACTCATCAACTCATCTGGCAAAGTTAGCAGCTCATCAGGATCTGCTCCATCCTCGAAATAGGAATGCATGCGACTTTCATCTTCTTGCACTGATATGTTGTTAAGCTCATAAGGTATACGCATGTTAGGCTCAGGCACAAAGGGCGTGTTCTCATCATCCCGTTCAATATGTAAGGTATCACGTGCGTTGAACATACAGCTTTTAAACACCCCTACCCGATGAATAGAGCGTGCTAATGTCACAATGTTATTCACCGTGGCATCAAATGCACTTTTTAGCTGTGGATCATAAATATTTAAGCTGGAGTCGATAAATATCCCTTGCGGAGTCCAGCGCACTGCTAAACCGCCTACTACAGGATATTTACCTAAGCGACTGACCTCTGAAATAAAGGCTTTTTCAGTTTCCCCCATGCCTTGTAAGTAATTCTTATAATAGCGTTCAAATTGTTCGTCGTTGAGATAACGCAGTTCTTCAGTGCTTTGGTATGCTTCTGCGCGCAAAAATGACTTTCGAGAGCTGTACACGACCGTATCTATCTCTCGTGATTTTTGATGGCTCCAACCTGGGGTCATGGCTGTGGCTTGTGGCGGATCCTGCGGACTAAACACCAAATTATTTAAGTGCTGAATGTTGTTGAGTAAATAATCACCGCCCTGAGCGCGCTTTTGCTCATCATCACTGAGCATGGCGGTTAATATCTCAGCCAGCATCTTGGGTAATCCTAACGCATTCGGCCTGATAACTTGTGCCCCAAAACGGCTAGATTGACCAGACGCCAACGCGTATAAGGTACTTGCCAGACCTTGCTCATCAAATCGCGGGGATGATAAGTTACCACTCAGTTGTTCTGGCCCAATGAAATACACATCCCCTAACCTAGCATTGGTTTGCTGCATATCACTAGACATAAGGTCCATCACATTATTAGCCAAATAATTGCCTTGGGCATCTAGTTGAGCAAAAACAGATGAGCCCCAATCGATTAAACCAACTTCTTCGGTCATAGGGTCAAACACAATGTTAGATGGCTTTATGTCACCATGTACTATGGGCTTGGGGTGTCCATTTTGGTTAAACGTGCGCAACGTCTGCAGAATGTCAGCTAACTGTACTGCAATTTTCACCACCAGCCTTGGGGATAACGGCCCGTGTTCCAGTGACACTTTTTCCAGATCTTTACCTTCTGCTCGTTGCATCACCAAGATAGATTGCTTTTTGATACGCTGGAAAGTGATTAGGCTCGGAACGTGAGCATGGGCAACGTGACCCAACATATACGCTTCTTCCTCAAGGCGATCTTGTACGTGCTGGGGTAAGTTGGCCCGTGAGAACTTAAACACATAATGCTTTGACGGGTCATACGTTGGCTTACCCGCAAAGGCAAAACCAAACGCGCCCTTACCGATAAGCTCTATGTCTTTATATCCCAATCGGGTTAGCTGTTCAGTACACAGCTTGAACCAATCTTTTAGCTTTTGCGCGTCCTTGTGGGATAACAAATAGATAGACTGTTCATCAGGAATATAAAAGTGTTTAAGATCTGTTTGGGCAACCATAGATTCCTTGAGCCTGCGAGCGCCTTAAGCCTCTTCCACCAGCCAGTTAACCACAAATGAAGCGTGTTTGTGTTGAGCCATAACAGGTGTTAGCTCACCTAAGCAATCGCGTATTTGCACGTCTAACTGCCACGGCGCATTGATGATCGCCATACCTGAGCCATACATTCCGGCAAATGTATCAGGGTTTTGAACCGCTAGTTCTACTTGCAGTACATTCTTATAGCCTTGCTGAGTAAGAGCCTCGAGCATTTTTTGACTTTTTTTATGCTTAGTTGTGGCGCGTTCAAAACCATCAGCCTGGTCTTCATCGCGTTTCGATAACAAAGGATACCAAATAGCATAAATACCTGTCGGCCAACGCTTATACGCCTTACTGATAGCATCAACCACTAATTGATAGTCCTCTGGTGTTTCGTATGACGGATCTGTCAGCACTAGACCCCGCTTTAGCGCTGGGGGCACCAGCGCAATCAATCCTTCGTAGCCATCTCTGTGATGGACTGAAACATGGGAGCCTGTTATTTGGCGCTTCAGATTAATCACCTCTTGATTATTCCATTCCATCAGGTGCAACTGGTCTTGATCCCGCATTAACACACGGGCTATTTCAGGTGATCCAGGATATTGCTGAAGCTTTAAATAACTACTGGTAAGTTCTTGATATGCCAAAACTGTTGGCTCAGCGCCCGAATAATCAGCTAACCGTGCAATGCCTTGCTGGAACTCTTTGGTCTTTAAAGATTGTTCAGAGGACAAGTCGTACAAGCCCGCGCCACTGTGGGTATCAATATAGGTGAACCCTTTGTCTTTTTGTTTTAACTTGTCGATGATCAACATTTGGCAAATGTGTTTCAACACATCTGCGTGATTACCTGCATGATAGCCGTGACGATAACTAAACAACTGATTGACTCCTTGATAACTCGATACTGTCTTTGGCGTGATAGCCCATAGCGCTAGTTTACCTTGTCATTGGCGTTAAGCAAAAACAAACCCGCATGTAGCGGGCTTGTGTTTGGTTATGTTCTCGGAATTTTACTTCGCTGATGAGCGCACTAGCGCAATGTGCCTAGCATTTTCATTGGTTGTTCAATATACGACTTCCATAAGTTATTAAACCTGACCATAGTCGCTCCATCGATAATGCGGTGATCACCTGACCAGCTCACATGCATGATATTCACAGCTCGCACCTGATCATTCTCATCAAAACGCGGCAAACGCTGAATTTTCCCTAAGGCCACAATCGCGGCTTCAGGATGATTAATCACTGGCGTTGCGACCGTACCACCAAGCACACCAATATTTGATATGCTGATAGTACCACCAGAAATATCAGCCGTTTTTAAACGCCCTTCTCTTGCCTGATCAATCAACTCAGAAGCACGCTTGGCAATATCGAATATTGACATATCTTGCACGCCTTTAATGTTAGGTACCATCAAACCGAGTTTTCCGTCCACCGCAAACCCAATATTGTGCTCATCGAAATAGGTTAGCTGTGTACAGTCATCGTTAACTTGACTGTTGATCACAGGATAGGCTTTCAATGCCAATGATAAGGCTTTGATGAAAAACGGCATAAAGCTTAATTTTACACCTTGCTCACTAAAGTCATCTTTTAATTGACTGCGAAGGGCAATCAAAGCATCCATTTGGATCTCTTCACTAACCGTGAAATGAGGAATAGTCGACACACTGTGCTTCATCTGCCTTGCCATTGCGGCCTTTATACCGCTAATTCGCTCAACTCGCGTTTCACCTTGTACTTTACTATGGGTGATGCTTAATGAATCACTTTGCGTTTGAGCGCTAACAATACCCGACTTCGCTGGCTGCTGCGTTAAATCACATTTCAAAATACGCCCTTTATCCCCTGACCCTTGCACGTTCGATAAATCAATGTCTTGCTCTCGGGCCACACGGCGAACTGCTGGGCTAGCCAGAACTTTGTGATTGACCTTTGACACCTTAGACACCTTAGACACCTTAGACAAGGTATCTTGCTGCGCTTGGCTGCCAGCCAGTGCGGATGACGTCTGTGTTTTCGTATCTGTGGACGTCATTGAAGTAGAGCTTGCCAATGGCAGCAGCGGTTTGTTGTCAGCGCCCGCCACCCGCATAGTAAAAAGTGCTGAATGAACGTTAGCGATATCACCTTGCTGGTAACACAGGCTAACAATCGTACCACTGTGCTTTGCGGGAATTTCGACCAATGCCTTGTCCGTCATGACTTCCACAACGGGCTGATCTTCAATGACATCCTCACCTTCACTCACCAGCCACTTGACGAGTTCGCACTCTACAATTCCCTCCCCAATATCTGGCAAGATGAAGGTTTCTAAGGCACCGTCTGGAGCTGCTTCAAAATCTGTCGCCTGCCCATTTTCGGCTCTTTGTTGATTAACGTTACTGGTTTTTTTACTGGGGTCATTGCCGTTAGCATGATGAGTAGCGATTTTACCTGTAGCGTCGTGTGAATCGCTAGATGAGCTACTTTCTTGCCCTTCAATCTCCATAGCAAATAAAGGTTTATGCACTTGGGCTATTTCGCCGGCATGATAATAAAGTTTTTTTACTGTGCCACTGAACATAGCAGGAATTTGCACTGTGGCTTTGTCTGTCATGACCTCAGCTACGGGCTGGTCTTCTATTATGCTATCGCCCTCACAGACGAGCCATTCTAGCAACTCACACTCTACAATCCCTTCACCAATATCTGGCAAAATAAAGTCTTTCATTTCATTTTCCTCGATATGGTTGATTAAAAATTCACGCAGCGCTTAATGGCTTCGTAAGTTTTAAGATGATCCGGCATATATTCTTTTTCATGTGCTAGCGGATACGGCGTGTCTAATCCACACACTCGGGTTATCGGTGACTCTAAGTACAAAAAGCAACGCTCTTGTACAGTAGCGGATATTTCACTGGCAAACCCGCCCGTTTGCGGTGCTTCATGGTTTATAAGTAATCGCCCAGTCTTTTTCACCGACTCGCTCACCGTCTGGGCATCCCATGGCAAAATACTGCGTAAATCGATAATTTCACAAGAAATGCCATCGTTTTCAGCCATTTCAGCTGCTTTTTCGATTACCTCTACCTGAGCCCCCCAGGCCAGTAAGCTAATATGCTCACCTTTTTTAACCACCTCAGCTTTACCTAATGGCAGCTCATAATCTTCTTCAGGCACGTCACCCACAGACGCGCGGTATAAACGTTTAGGCTCCATGAACAAAACAGGGTTATCGTCACGAATGGACGCTAAGAGTAAGCCTTTAGCTTGATAAGGATTACGCGGGATAACGATTTTCATACCAGGTATGTGAGCAAAAAAAGCTTCTGGGGATTGTGAATGATATAAGCCACCAGCAATACCACCGCCATATGGAGTACGAATGGTCAGGGTGCCACAGGTGAACTGCCCACCAGAGCGATAACGAAACTTGGCCGTTTCATTCACTATTTGGTCGAACGCAGGAAAGATATAATCACCAAATTGAATTTCAGCTACTGGCACTGAGCCTTGCGATGCCAAACCATTAGCGAAGCCAATAATCCCCTGCTCAGTAAGTGGTGTATTAAAACAGCGGCCTTTACCAAATTGGTGCTGTAAATTACTGGTCGCTCTAAATACCCCCCCGAAGTGACCTACGTCCTCGCCAAATACCATGACCTTCTCATCTTCGGTCATGGCCGTAATCAAAGCATTATTGATTGCCTGTAGCATGTTCATTTTAGTCATGGCGGATCCTCCCAGACGTTTTCGGGTATGCTTCTGGGTACAAACTGATGTGTTTTTTTAACTCGCTCAATTGCTCTTTTAAATGCCAAGGGGGGGCGTCATACACATCGTTAATCAAATCATCAATTTCACAGATATCGACTTGCTCTGCTTTTTTCATTGCAGCGAGCACCTCTTGACGGGTTTGTTCAACAAATTGTTTGTGTTGCTCTTCGTCAAGCCAATCTTTGCTTTTCATCCAGTTTTCGAAGCGTTGAACAGGGTCTTTTTCGCGCCATTTTTGTTCTTCTTCTTTTGAGCGATAACCCGTTGGATCGTCTGACGTAGAGTGCGCCGCCAAACGGTACGTCATGGCTTCAATTAATACTGGGCAGTGTTCTTTAAGGGCTATTTCCCTGGCTTTCTGTGTCGCTAGGTATACGGCAAGCACATCATTGCCATCGACTCGAATCGTTTTGATGCCATAACCCAAGCCGCGAGATGCAATACCGTCACCGCTGAATTGCTCATTGGCCGGTGTAGAAATAGCGTAGCCATTATTTCGACAAAAGAAGATTACGGGGCAATTTAACACCGAAGCCATGTTAAGGCCGGCGTGAAAATCCCCTTCAGAAGCGGCACCTTCGCCAAAATAACAAATGGTTAAGGCTTCATTACCTGCAATTTTTTGCCCATAGGCATAGCCTGCCGCTTGGGGAATTTGCGTACCTAATGGTGATGATATAGTCATAAAGTTAAGGGCCTTATCACCATAGTGAATCGGCATCTGGCGACCCTTGTTAGGGTCAAGTTTATTACTAAACATCTGATTCATGAATTGTTCAGTGCGATAACCTCGATAGGCTAATGCGCCTTGCTCTCGATATTGCGACATGATCATATCGTTATCACTCAGGGCGGCAGCACTACCTATGATAGATGCTTCTTCGCCACTGCACGCTAGATAAAAACTGATACGACCTTGGCGCTGAGCGCCGACCATTCGCTCGTCCAGAACACGTATATAATGCATGGTCCTGAAAATCTTTAACGCTGCCTCTTTATCGATTTCAGGCATGTCTGCGTCACTGTGCACACTGCCATCTGGCTGCAATATTTGCAGCATAGGAATATCAACCGTGCCCTTATCAATAACGTTGACCTTGCGACTGATCCCCACATCCGAGAGATGATTTCTTTCGTCCACCATAAACCCTCTTATATAACCAACACCGCCAAAATTGACCATGTTTATAAATTGTTACTTGAGTGTTTATGCTAGTGCAATTACTAGGATGAGTCGTTTCCAAATTCCAACTGAAATTAATAAAAGAAGGGATAAGTATTCTAATTAATACGTCAAAATATGATGTTTATCCGCTTTTTTAAATAGCGACTCTGCTAAGACTTTCAAAGTTAATTTTTCGTTGAAAAATGAGACGCTGATATTTAGAAAAGGTTTGGAACACAAAGACGTTAAAGAAGAAGAGAAATATTGTACGCATAAAAAAGATGCCTTTATCTATACACTTTGCATAGATAAAGGCGACGCATTCCGATTAAGCGGGGTTGGTTACCCTTTTCAGCCCTTTGTGCATCTGGCTTTGAGCCATTTAGGCATAAAGACGTTTGCGTTTGACTTCAATGCAGTCGATATAACCGTGCCAGGTGGCAAAGCCAATTAGTGGCATAAGAACGATAAAACCGAAGAACTGTGTGGCGAACCCAATCAAAACGCTCACAAAAATAATGCTGGCCCAAAAAAGCATTGGTATTTTGTTGCTCCACACGGCGTTCATACTCGTTAGAACGGCCGTGGCTAAATCTACTTTGCGCTCCATTAAAATAGGCTGAGTAAAGGCACTTAAAAAGAACACCAGCAAGGTAAAGCCCGCTCCAATCACCCCGCCTAAGGCAAGAAATGGAAATAGATTCGCGTAGTTTTCATCTAAATAAGGCGGGTAAAGAGCGTGAATTAAAGATGCAACACGCAACCAGAAAATCATTAACACCATTAATAGAATGCCCAATCCCCATTCATTTACGGCGTTGCGTTTTACTGCTTTAATACTGTGCCACAAAGAAGGCTTGTGACCTTTCTCAAGCTCCCAGCTAATGTCGTAAAGACCGGCGGCCAGAAAAGGACCAATCAACATAAAACATACAATCGCCGGCATGATTACTAAATGCCAACCCGTTAGTTTGACTAAATATGTAATGAACCAAGGAATTGCGGCAAAGAAAACACCAAAAATTAACGTTAATATGGGCGCTCGCATGGCATCTTGAAACCCAAGCTTAAGCCACGTGATGGGATCAGATATCGACAATTGGCGGCATGGTATAACGCGGGCAATACGACTATCTGTGATCGCATTTTGCGGGGCATCTTTAAAGGACTGTGACATAGAGAGGTACTCCAAACAAAATAAAGAAATTTATCGTCTGTTTTGTCTTACTGCTCTTTTAGACTAATCCTATATACGGAACTTGTCAGGTAAAAAGATCCAACTCTTAACATTTGTCGATTAAGTACAACACCATAGTTGGGTATTATCACCAATTGCAGGGACAGTCATGCGATTAGCTTCGTCTTCCTATAGTTTCAAGATCCCATATTCTGCCTATCGTGAAATAAAAGACCAGAACTTACATTTATGCTTAACATCCCCTAGTGCACTGTATTACCCTTGGTGCCACCTACCGTTAGCTAACGTAAATCATGCGCACTTTTACTAAATCAAAGAAGCTCGATAATGTTTGTTATGACATTCGTGGTCCCATTCTAGAGCAAGCACAAAAAATGGAAGACGAAGGTCACCGTATTTTAAAGTTAAATATTGGCAATCCAGCGCCTTTTGGCTTTGAAGCTCCCGATGACATTTTAAAAGACGTTATCCATCATTTACCTAAATCCCAAGGATACTCTGATTCAAAGGGGATTTACCCAGCCAGAGTTGCCGTGATGCAGTACTACCAGCAACAACGCATCAAAAATGTTTCGGTAAATGATATCTATATTGGTAACGGCGTAAGCGAGCTTATTGTCATGGCGATGCAGGCTTTGTTAGATGATGGTGACGAAGTACTTCTCCCTAGTCCTGATTATCCGTTGTGGACGGCATCGGTCAGCCTGTCATCAGGTAAACCTGTGCATTACCGCTGTGACGATAATGCAGGTTGGCAGCCTGATATAGAAGATATAAGAAGTAAGATCACCGAGAACACCAAAGCGATTGTGTTGATTAACCCTAATAACCCGACAGGGGCGGTTTACAGTAAAGAGTTGCTTTTACAGGTGATAGAAGTGGCGCGTGAGCACGGCTTAATGGTCTTCAGTGACGAGATTTACGACAAAATTTTGTACGACCAAGCTAAGCACCAGTGTATAGCTGCGCTGGCAGACGATATTTTCTTTATTACCTTGGGTGGCTTGTCCAAAAATTACAGAGTAGCCGGTTTTCGCGCTGGTTGGTTAGTCGTGAGCGGGCATAAAGCGTTAGCCAGCAATTATATTGATGGCTTAAACATGTTGTCTTCAATGCGCATGTGCGCCAATGTTCCCAGTCAGCATGCGATACAAACTGCATTGGGTGGGTATCAGAGCATTAATGATTTAATTGTTGATGCCGGACGCTTAAAGCAGCAGCGAGATCTTGCTACTTCGATGCTTAACCAAGTGGACGGGCTAGAATGCGTGGCACCTATGGGGGCAATGTACTGCTTTGTTAAGGTGGATGCACAGAAATTTAATATCACCAGTGATGAACAAATGATCATGGACCTACTGCGCAGCGAAAAAGTGCTGCTTGTGCACGGCAGCGCCTTTAATTTAACTCGTGGCTGTTATTTCCGTTTAGTCTTCTTACCCCACGTTGATGTGCTGCGCCCAGCCATAGAACGTATCGCCAATTTCTTTAAACATTATCGCCAGGCAGATCCTTTATTATGAGTACCCCACAAAAAAGCCATTTTTTCGCCCATTTAGCCCGCATGAAACTCATTAACCGCTGGCCATTGATGCGCAACGTGCGTACTGAAAATGTGCAAGAGCACAGCTTACAAGTGGCCATGGTGGCGCATTCGTTAGCGTTAATCCGCAACAAATATTTTAATGGTAGTGTTAACCCATACAAAATTGCCACCCAAGCTATGTTTCACGATGTATCAGAAGTCCTTACAGGCGACTTACCTACCCCGGTGAAGTATTACAATCCAGCCATTCAAGCTGAATACAAGAAGATTGAAAAGATCGCTGAGCAAAAATTGATTGATATGGCGCCAGCAGACTTTAAAGAAGATTATGCATCTCTTATTCAGCACGAGGGCCAAGACGAGAGCGAAGCGTTTATCATTAAAGCCGCAGATGTAATCTGTGCGTATCTAAAAACACTCGAAGAACTCTCGGCCGGAAATCAAGAGTTTGTGTTGGCTAAAAAACGCTTAGATAAGATTCTTAAAGATTACCACTCAGAAGAGGTGGATTATTTTATGCGCGCTTATGTGCCCAGCTTTAGTTTAAGTTTGGATGAAATCACCCAAGAAGAAAATGAGTTATAAACCAAGGATGGCCATATAGACGATGCGCTATTTAAGGACCGCTAAATGGCTAAATTAATCCTGACAAAAACAAATAACAAAAGGCAAAAAACAATTATCTAAATATCATATCAGGCACTAGCAATTAATATGTTTGGTTACTTTAAAAATGGACAATACTTATGCGAAGTATCTGTAAAATATTAATTAAAAGCGTAACCAGCTTATTTGCCGCCAGTGTAGTTATTACCTACTCCTCGCTCGCCTACTCAACGCAATTTAACGTACTGCTATTTACTAAAACAGCTGGCTGGCATCACAAATCGATTAATGGTGCGGTTCAAGCCATAGAGCAATTAGGAGATAAACATCATTTTGGGGTTGATTGGCAAGAAGATGCGAGCTTAATTCATGATGAAAATCTTCAGAAATACGACGCGATCGTTTTTCTTCTCACTTCCGGCGACATTTTAAATACCCAACAAGAAGCCGCGCTACAAAGGTTCATTGAATCAGGGAAAGGGTTTGTGGGGATCCACAGTGCTTCCGATACCGAAAAAGATTGGCCATGGTACACCAAACTTGTGGGCCACGTATTTAAGATCCATCCAGAAATTCAAAGTGCCCAACTTAACGTTGAAACAAGAGAATTTCCCGGGCTCGAATATTTTCCGAACTCAGTGTTATGGACTGATGAATGGTACGAGTTCGGCCCCGCAACCGTTAATGATTTAACTTACTTACTCACGGTCGATGAGAAAACATTTAATCCACAGGCTAGCTGGGGAGATAACATTGGCAAGGGCATGGGCACATTTCATCCTATTGCCTGGTACCACGAGTATGCTGGTGGACGTGCGTTTTATACCGCCTTGGGGCACAAACCCATTAACTATCTCGATAATGCTTTTTTACAGCACATATATGGTGGGTTATATTGGGCTGCGACCGGTAAAGGGATAAGTGTTACTCCATAATTGATAAGGTGATCAGCTAGATGCAGCGAAAGGCGCAACAAACAACGCGAGAAGTAACTAGGCAAAACTCAATGTGGTCAGCGCGCCATTCTTCGCAGCATGTTCAACGCGATGGTGATCACCGTTCACCCTTTCAACGGGACAAAGCCCGTATTCTTCACTCGGCCGCATTTAGGCGTCTTCAAGCAAAAACACAGGTATTGGGTGTAGGCATGAGCGATTTTTATCGCACTCGTCTCACTCACTCGTTGGAAGCGTCACAAATTGGCCAGGGAATAGCAGCACAACTGCGCCAGAAACACCCTGAATTAACCGAAACCTTAGGCTTGAACGATACGTTGATTGAAGCGCTGTGCTTGGCTCATGACATTGGCCATCCTCCTTTTGGTCACGGTGGTGAGGTTGCTTTACATTACATGATGCGCGACCACGGCGGTTTTGAAGGCAATGGCCAAACATTTCGAATAGTGACACAACTTGAACCCTACACACCTGCAAATGGTATGAACCTAAGTCGGCGCACATTGCTAGGGCTGGTGAAGTACCCTAATTTCATCCCCTCGTTAACTAATATTAAACCTTCAGACATTGAGCGAGATCTGTCATATCGTAATGTAAAAGCGGCAGACTGGGTGCCACCCAAGGGATTGTACGAGTGTGATAAAAATATGTTCGATTGGTTGATGGCGCCGCTTTCACAAGAGGATCAGTCTTTGTTCGGCCAGATACTAAACAGCCCATCTGAACAGAGACATCATAAAACCAAATATAAATCCTTCGATTGCTCAATTATGGAGCTCGCGGATGATATCGCTTATGGCATCCATGATTTAGAAGATGCCATAGTCATGGGTATTGTTAATTTACAGCAATTTGAAGCCCAGATAGTAGAGCCAATAGAGGCATTAAGTGACACTTGGTTGGCGGGACACATTTCAATGCTCGCCAAAAAACTGTTTAGCCAACACCACCATGAACGCAAGGACGCTATCGGCGCATTGGTAAATAGTTTTATCACGCACATTGATATCATCCTCACCGACCCTGCCTATCAAAACGAGTTATTAAAGTACAACGCGGTTTTTTTAACGGAATACGAGCAAGCCCTGTCTATTTTTAAACAATTCGTGTTCAGGCAAGTTATACGCAAGCCTGAGATACAGATGCTTGAATATAAAGGGCAACAAGTGGTAATGGGTTTATTTGAAGCTTTCGCCTCAGATCCCGAGCGATTGCTGCCGGAGAACACCCGTCAGCGCTGGCTGAAGGCACACAGTAATAATAATGGCATGCGCATTATCAGCGA